>BCSF01000257.1_pt1 | contig 22705 bp, 39 predicted proteins | sample 1016431 | NCBI WGS metagenome assembly BCSF01 (sample SAMD00045685;SAMD00045686;SAMD00045687;SAMD00045688;SAMD00045689;SAMD00045690;SAMD00045691;SAMD00045692;SAMD00045684;SAMD00045690;SAMD00045691;SAMD00045692;SAMD00045684;SAMD00045685;SAMD00045686;SAMD00045687;SAMD00045688;SAMD00045689, study...
ATGGAATCAAAGGATAATAAAATGATGATAAAGGCTTTAAAGGATATATTGAAGGCCTGTATATTTGACGATATTAACATTGATAAACTTACAAGTTTTGACTTAGAAGAATTATTCTTAAGGCTAAGATCTCAATCAGTAGGTGAATCAGTAGCTCTTCAGTTAAAATGTGAGAAATGTAAATCACTCACACCAATTGATATAAACTTAGATAATATTAAGATGACTGAGTTACCGAAAGAGAAGCATGTAATGGTAACTGATGATATCGGAATAGAGTTTGAGTACCCTTCAATTGAATTGGTTGGTAAGATGGATTACGATCCTGAGAAAACGTCTCCGGATAAACAAATGAAACTAACCATGAAGCTAATTATTAGCTGTATGAAGAGTATATTTAATAGCGACGAAGTATGGGATACTAAAAATCAAACTGAGAAAGAGTTAAATGATTTCATTGAAGGATTAAGTTCTGAACAGTTTGCGAAGATTACAGAGTTCTTTTCTTTAATGCCAACGCTGAAACACACTGTAGAGTTTAGTTGTATCAGCTGTAAGCATGAACAAGAACTAACATTGGAAGGCGTACAAAGTTTTTTTATCTAGCCCTTTCACATGATACACTAGTTAATTATTACAAAACTAACTTTTCGATGATGCAACATCATAAGTACAGTTTAACAGAACTAGAAGAAATGATACCATGGGAAAGGGAGATATATGTAGCACTCCTTCAACAATGGATCAAAGAAGAAAACGAGCGAATAGCCGAACAGAATAGGAAAATGAAACGATGACGGAAGAAGTAAAAGAGACTTTTCACCCAGCAGATACAAACGGAGACGGCAAAGTGTCGAAGGAAGAAGAGGCATTATATCTAGAGTTTAGACGTAAAGAGTTAGAAGATGCTGACGCGATGCGAGACGCACAACGCAATATGACCTGGTTCGCACTAGGTGGCTTATTGCTATATCCATTCGCTGTTGTTATTGCATCATTAGCTGGTTTAGATCAGGCACAGAAAACACTTGGCGATATGGCACCTACTTATTTTGTAGCTGTTGCTGGTATCGTGGCAGCGTTTTTTGGCACACAAAACTTTGGGAAAAAGAAATAAATGGATCCAGTAGAAGCGTGGAATACACTTACTTATTTTGACGGTATATTATTTACTGTCTGGCTAGGTATCCTTTATTATGGCAAATGTTGGATCGATAGCAAATTTAAGGATTAACTAAATGGCCAACACCGACGAACCAAACAACAACAGAGACATTTTAGAAGAGCAAAGTAGATCCCTTGAGGAGCTTGTTGCTGAAATGCGACAGCAATCTTCAAACATGGTAGAGAGCGTTAATTCTAATGTTGATGTTGAGAAATCGATTAGAGCTTTGGAAGGAACTTTAGGTGTTGATGCGAATGAGAATACTGCAGCACTTAGAGAAAATTTTGCTACCGCCAACGCTATAATGCAAGAACAAGTCGCATTACAAGAGAAGGGTTTGCCATTTGATCAAGAACTTTTAAACTCTGCCCAAGAGCAATTAGAAACTATACAGGCTGGTGTAAAGTCTGAAGAAGATAGACGAGAAGCCATAAAGAAACAAGACGAAGCTAACTCATTACTCGGCAAAGTTGTTGGTAAATTAGACTCAGTCGGTGGTAAGGTAAAAGAATCTGGTGGCTTCTTAGCTGGTATTGCTGGTTTGGCTACTCTTTTACTTAATCCTCAAGCATTCGCAGCAGGTTTACAAAAGGTAATCGGTTTTGTCCAAGACATGGTAAGTGTTGTTGAAAATATATTTGCTGGTGAATTTGGTAAAGCAGGTGATTTAATAAAAGAAAACGGTGGTATAATTGCTGGTATCCTTGGCGGTCTTTTAATAATGAATCTTGGTAAAGTTATTAAAGGCGTTAACATGTTACTTAGAGGATTTAAAATTCTTCGTGTATTCATGTTAGGTACAATGGTTCCAATGTTAACTGGAGCATTTACTGCTATGATGACAGCCATAACTCCTATCTTTGCGGCCATGGCTCCAATCCTTTTACCTATTCTAGCAATTGCAGCGATATTCGGTGTAATTGGATTAGCCCTTGCGAAGATTAGAGATGCTATGGGATTCACATCAATCTTTGACGTTATGTCATTAGGCATAGCTCATTTACAAGATGCATTCGCTCATGTTGTTAATTTAATAGGCGGTATTGTAAATTTCGTATTAGGATTAGTTGAGAAGTTTGGTAGATTCCTAGGGTTTGAGATTGATCTACCAGAAATACCAAAAATGGATACCAATAATGCTGCTAAGGAAAAAGTAAGACTACAGGAAAAAGCTAAACAAGCGGAACTTGAGAAACAAAAAGAAGCTGAGCAAGCCTCTGTAGATCCTCTAGCGGATATTACTCCACCTCCAGCTGTGGGTGAGGTAGAAGCTATTAAGATGGAACCTATTGAAGTTGAAGTTCCAGCGCCTGAGCTTGAACAAGAAGAACCTAGAGTAGTTCAAGCTCCGCCTAGAAGACGTCGCCGCGGCATAAGATCTAGAAAGCCGGAAGAACTGCAAACGATAGAAAAAATAGAAACTGTAGTAAAGCCAGTTGAAGTTAAAACTGGTGAACAAATATCAGATACATCTGCTGAAAATATCTTAGCTAATATGCCAGCAACTACTGAAAATAATATAGTTAATCAGGTAAGTAATAGTACTACACAAAATAGTGGTAACAGCACGACTACTGTCATTCAAGGCCATCGGCCATCTCGAACTGGCGACTTCCTAGCATCTGGCTACGGATCGTTTGCACGCTAAAAAAAATCCCCTAGCCGAAACTAGGGGATAAGCTTTCCTACTTTATAATTATGACTCTTGAGCCAGTTTGGCGAAGTACGATAGCGTATCGTCTTCATCGTCACTTGAGCTAGTGTCAATTGCAGTAGATGCGGTTGGAATACTAGGTGCTTCCATCACATCAGACGCGACTGGTTCTGGTGTTGCCATAGGGGCATGACCAGCATCAACGCCTAGAACTTTATTCAACTTAGCTTTTAACTCATCATATGATTTATAGTTCTTAGGATCAGTGAAGTCTGATAATGAATGCAATTGGTTATACACCGCTTCCAATCGTTCCTCATCACCATCGTATAAAGCACTTGGTGATGCAAACTCTGATTTATCATAATTTACCCAACCTTCTACTTTTCTGATCTTAATTTTAAAGTCGGCACCTTCCCAGAAATCATAAGGGTTGATAGGAGTCTCATCTTCAAAGTCTGGTTGCATAACGTCCATAACTTTGTCGAAGATTTTCTTACCAAACTTATAAAGGAATACCTTACCTTCGTTTGCAGGGTTAGCAGGATCTGACACGACTAAGACATTTGATACATAGTGTAGACGTCTTTTCCTTTCCCTAGCGATTGCTTTATCTTCATCACGACCACTATTCCAAAGTACAGCATTAGCTTCTGATACAGGGTCTTGTTGACCTACAGAAGTTAAACTGTTCTCAATATACCAAAGACCGGTAGGACCCTTGAAGCCATGATCCCAATAACGCACCCATGGAAGATCTTCACCTTCTTGAGCAGGTAGGAATCGTCATACAGCATAGCCATTACCAGCTTTATCACGTGTGGGTTTCCAGAAGCGATTATCGTCGTAACCTGATTTAGTGCTTTCTGTTTTAGAAGATACAGCTTCCGCTGCCTTTACGAGTTTGTCGATTGACGAGCCTCGCGAGCTCTTAAGATTTGCAAATGACATATTGTTTCTCCGTATTAAACATTGTATTAGCTGAATTATCCACTTTGCGCATAATATAATCTATTATAACATATTTTCATATGCTTGTAAAGGCTTTTGTCAAAATAGTCTTGCATTTATTGACATCGTACTTTACGAATGGTCCATACTTGTCGATCTTCCGCTGGATATCAGGCCAAATAATTGTATCCGATATCTTTTTAGATTCACGAGGTATAAACCCCAGAATGGAATTAAGAATTACCACAGACTCTAATGATATATCTTCTTGCATCCATATCTGTATTACCAAAGGGTGTTGCCCATCCACTGATTCAAATAACTCGTCAAACGAGCAATCCTCTTCGGTTAATCTATTTATATCAACACTGAACACACGATGAATACTTTCTTGTATTCTTTTGTGACTCTTGTAGTTATCTTCACCTACTTCGTTGATCATATCACCAACGTACGAGATACCATTTTTAAAGTTGGCAATATAGTATCCCATTAAATCTTTTTCGTATTGCCTGGCTATTTTAGCAAAGAAATACTTGTCCTTTCGTTTAAGAAAAGATGTAGCCTTCACATTGGTCTTAAAGTTATACTTAATAGCATCATACGAATCGCTCTCAAAGTGAAGTTTAAGAGCGTTGTATAACTTAAAGGAATCGAACGGGTCGATCATACCATGACGCTTTCGTATAGAGCTTCGACGTCTTCTACTTCGGTGAGTACTTCACTAAGGTTTTGCTTATAATGAATAGAAGCTAGTTTTCGTAGATACTTCTTGTCTACTTCTACCTCTTCAGCGCACGAGGCGACAGCTTCTTTAATAAAATCTTTTTGAGCTTGAATCATTGTCATTGCGTTTGCAATCTCTTCGACACAACCCTTGATTCGTTGTTTATCTGCATCGGACGATGGCAGTATCACATTAGTCATAATCTTTCCTATATTGGCAATTTATTTCCGGTTTTAGTTTTAATTAATCTTAGTTCAGACGCTTCATTCTCAATTTTAGCTTTTAGCGAATCACTAAGTAATCGTTTTAAATTGGTATAATCCATACCACGCTTTTCTATGACCATCACTGCAGCATCGATATAAGATACATTCCTATGCTGAGCTACAACTTGTTCGACGGCCAAAGAGAATCTTTTCTTTGTCATGATTTTATGTTTGGTTATCTCTTCATCTATCATACAACTCTCAATAATACACAATCGGCATTAAGTCTACCGTTACATTCCTTGACCTTCGTGGTAATAGTTTTCCATACCTGAGATTCAATCTGTTTCGGCGTTTTAGTTAATATTAAAGGAAGAACATCATCTGGTTTCCTAAGCTTTGTGCACTTAGATAGATTAGGTGCAAAGTTCTTAATACTTGTGCCACTGATCTCGAATCCAGCTGTAGCCGTAGTTACATACTGATAGAGAGTTCGCGATTTAGTATTAAAGACATAGAGTGTTTCCTTTCCAGGTATCGTAACTGGATTAATGGAAGTAACTTTAAACTCACTGTCCTCTGCTTTATACTTAAGTTTCTTAACCTGAGCGTCTGTCGATTTACGTTTGGTTGTTTTAGTAACAGTACGTGTCGCTTTAAACGATGAACGTAGCTTTTCGAGATCAGCGAATATAGTTTCGTATTGCTTAATCATTCGCTTTTTATTAGCGGTAGAGATATGTGCATGTGCCTCTACAGCTTGATCACAGGTTTTATCGAGTGCATCTTTTATTAAATGATAGTCTAACTCAATCAATTCTTTAAATGGATTGATTGCATTACCCTTTAATCCGTGTTTCTTAAATGTGTTAAATACATCAAACTCTACTTTAAAGTCGCCATTAGCCCAACCATCAACTACAGCTTCGTCCCATTCAACATAAACTGTATCTCTAAGTTTGGCTTTAGTTCTCTCTGCGATTGAGATAACTGGCGCAGCATTAGCTTGTTGCTCTTGCTTTTCTTCTTTAATAGTCTTACCATGCTTAATAGCGATATCAAGCTTTTCTCTCATTTGATCATGTATAGCCTGCTCATGATCCCACCCCCTAAAATGTAATCGAGCGACAGCACCGATGCCATTCACAATTCGCCAATCTTCACAGGCCTTCAGTGCTTTAATGTCGCTCTTATCAAGGGAATGTACTTCTTCGGCGTACTGAATAACGTAAGGAACGTAGTCTTTCAGCTTATAAAAATAATTGTACCATTGCGCAGCCTTGCCCCATTGTAGTTGGCGTTCTGCTGGATCGGTAGGTGTTTCACCTTTATTCCAAAATGGTTCTGCACCCATGTACTTATCGTCAATAGTATAACGATTTTTACGCATTTTAGTTCTTACTTTATTTTCTGCCATTACCTATCTCCTGTATTAAATAATACAATATTTAATTTTTGTATATTATAACACAAACTTTTCAAAATGTACAGGGTTAAAATGATGGTGTCTCCTTGATACCTTCAACCCAGTTTTCAGCAGCATCCTCTGCCCATGCTTCTGACTTGCCATCATACCACTCAATCCCTAAGCTATTATCTTCTACAAAAAACTTAACTCCATAGCGATCTTCTGCTATGCATTTAATTACATCAGCTCTTTTATTCTCACCAAAGTAGCTTGATAATTCCATATAGTTTGACATAATCTTACTCCCAGTCTATTGATATACGAGTGTCGCCTTTGCCGTTCCAATTATATGTACAACCCATCTCTTCAATAATTGGTAGTATAGCTTTTAAGTTAGCGATACCCTCTTTATCGCCTGCAAAACAGAAGCAACTATCTTTCTGCTCATCAGGCGTGTAATGTGGAAAAATGCAGTATTCTCTATTAGCTAAATCTAGTTCTTCGAGAATCTTTTCGTCAACGATCCAACCTGTTCCATTACATTCGGAACAATCGTCTTCATCGCCATAACACACTTCGCATTCTTCCGCGTCTTCGTCGTAGTCGAATAGATCGATCTCACAGTCCTGCTCGTGATTGAACAGGACCTTATTGAGATCTACACTTTCGCCAGTAAATGGACCAATCTCATGTTCGAATGGAACATCTTCCCAGGCACAAGTAGAACAGCACGGTAAGCCCCAGCCACAGTACCATCCTTCTTGCCTTAGACGATCAAATAATTTTTCTAACTTATTTGTTTTCATCTTCTACCTTATTGCCGTAGTAATCATGAGTTCCTTTCTCATAATTTTTACGACGCCATGACCTTTCTTCTTCCGCAGCCAAAGCGATTGTTAACATGCAATAGCTAAATCCTATTACACCAACGCCCATGAATACTGTCGGCCATCCATATAAATTTGCTATGCCTACGGCTAAGTAAGTAAATGCGCCGCCGACACATAGCCCGTCGATAAATGTTTTAGTTGTTTCTTTCATAAGTTATGCTCCAAATAAGCTGTTAATAAAGTTGTAGCCATATACGGCCAAGAACCCCAAAAGTACTCCCTGGAAAAAAGGTGTTGCATATTTAATAAACTCTTTCATTATTATTTACCTATGTGTTTATGTTTAATTAGTTTGGGTAAAAGGCGTCAGCGGCATATAAGGGCGCAATGCCTCTTCCCAAGTATCATCGAACTCCATAACAAACATTAGTCTTGTACCCTCTGTGTTATTAAATCCGTAGTGTTCTTGATTGGTTTTAAAAGCAAATAGTTCTCCTACTTTCCATCTATGAATATTACCGTCAATCCAAAATCCTACATCACCTTCAGGCACTATCATGGGTAAGTGAAGTATAATTTTATTGCCCCAATCATGATGAGCGTGTTTTGGTGTTTTAGTATGAGCATTTAACTTAACCCATGAAGTCGCTCTATGTCCCGGACCTTCCGTTAAAAGTCTGGTCGTTATAGGCATACTCTTTTGAATAGTTTTACAGGGTTTATGCATCCACCATAATGGTAATGCTCTCCAACCATGGTGCGTCTGTTGCTCTTCTTCCCAATCTAGTAAAGGAATATCTCTATGCCGACACCCCTTATATTCTTCAAACATAATATCCTTATTATCAATAATGCTTTGAATAAATGCTTGCTGTTTTACAAGATCTGTCATTATTATTTGCCTATATGCTTCACGTTCTCACGCGTAATGACCTGATACGCACCTTTGTTATACGCCGGTGCCACTGTAAAGTTTTTAGACGCCTCTGCTCTCCATGACTGATCGTCGCTAGCTGTATTCTTAGGCGGAAGAATAGGAGCCGAAGGATAGTCCTTTATTAGTCTTGGAGGTTCGTAGTTTGGCACGTAAGCTTCTCTAGATTGAGAAACAATTGCCTTGGGTTTCCGAAACGCTTTGGACTTACGCTTTCTGCCGTACGGATCGTATCTGAGTGAGCCAATATAGTTAGTCATATATTAGTCCCAATCGCGATAAGTTGAATTGTAGGTATCAGCATAGTCTGTACCTGATAGATAGCGTTGCGTTTCGCTATCGCTGTAATACATGTTCTTCTCGCTGAAAGCATCTAGGTTACTAGGTGCATGTTGGCCAGCTTTACGGACATGTTTGGTTAATTTGCTTTTATCCTTTTTGAACTTCTTAGCTTCTTTGCGTAACTCTTTCTGTTCTGCGCGATACTCTTTACGCATCTGTTTTAATTCTTTCATCACTTCATCGAATGCTGTCGACATAATATACTTCTCCATCAAAATTTATATAACCATTGTACCACAGTTTAAGGTGTTTGTACAGTGTTTATTTTAAATATTTGCAAATAAATTTTTAACCATTAGGACTAATCCTACACTGTTTAACAGTATGAGTGCTCTATCGTTCCATAGTATGGATACAGCCAACCAAAGAAATACGCCTACGATTGATAAGACTAGATCGTGGATATAAAAACCATCTACTCCTCGTACGGACATTGCAATTAAAAGTAATATACATGCTGCCCATTTTAAATACCAATCTAGTGTATATTTTGGATTTCTACTCAAGATACGTCCTTCTCATAAATATCGATTTTGTCGGGATCAACTCCCTTTTCAATTAACTTCTTTTCTAAATACCAGGGGTCAGGTACGTTCCACTCAATGTGTCGTTCTCCCTTTCCGTCATACCAACTAACGCACCAAACGTACATATCCATTTAATCTTTTTTCCTTCTGATAAATCCTAAACCAACTAATTCAAATACAGCAATTGTGAGTGCTAAACTTCCAACTGCTAGAAATAATCCATATAACATTTAATCTTCGCCTTCTTCGTTTTGGTTTGATGCTGCAAATGCTGCACCTTGTAACATTAAAATGGTAACAATTGTTAAAAGGTTACCGATGAACATTCCACTTGCTATTGTTATAATATCCATAAAGCTCCTTAGCCATATAGCTGTTGCCAGTCCTCTGGCGTACAACCTGAGATTAAGAACTCACGCTCATCAGCTGAAAGCTGTGGCATGGCGTCCTGAATGAGCGTACCATCCATCCATGCGATGTATTGCTCGTTAGTGGCATTTACTGCCATCTGGTTATCCTTACCAGTTACGGGTGAAGTTCTTTGTACAATAATCATAATCTAATTTCGCTCTTTTTTACCAAATAACCTGCAATAATAAAACCAACTGATGACATTAATAGTGTTTGAGGTATTGTCATCGACCCTGTTTCCAGGCCTCCAACGGATCCCATAACTAGGAATCCGCTTAATAAACCGAGTAATAAATTCATATTACGCTGCCTCCATGATTGATAATGGTACATTAAATAATACTCCATCAATGGTAACAACTGCTTTAGTGCGTTTAACTCTTTCAACAATACCAGTCATTCGACCTTTTCTACTGTTAATTACTACATGATCACCCGCACCGAAAGTAGCACGTTTTTCAGCAGATGTAATAGCTCTTAACTGCTTCTGCTTGATTTTAATTAAATCAATTGCTGCATTTAACTCTTCAGTTGAAGAGATGTTGTTGATTGCATTAACTAATGATTTTTTCATAATATAATTTCCTTCACTTGTTTAATTAATTTATGGTACTATTCTATATGGTTTTTAGCAAAATGTACAGGGTTTTTTGCAATTATTTTGCAAATACCGAGACCAATATTAATTAATTAGTCAGGCCAACACTCGTTAAATAGTTTGGCTTCAAGGCGGTGAGCTTCTCGCTCCCATGGCTGATTTTCGTATTTGTATCCTCCTGCGTTTCTACCTTTCCAGGTTGTAGCGTATCCATCGAGTTCATTACGAAAATATTGTTTGACATGCACCATTTCATGTGCAAGGGTTTTCATCATGTCGTTAAATGATACCTTATCGCCAGAGATTTTTCTAGCGATATTGATTTCAGCATAACCATCTTTAGGATCACCCCAGCAGTCGCCATAGCGATCGCCTAGATCAGAGTTAAAATTTAAAAAGATGATTTTAGAATAAAATCGGTTGATATTTAACGCACGGCATAAATTAACGACGTACTGCTCAATTTGTTTCTTCTTGGCAATACGGCCTTTAATTACTAGATGTGGCATTACTATACCTCTATAAATTTTCTACGAGATTTGGAAAACTGCTTCTTTGGAAAATCGAATGTAATGATTTCCTCTGTTCCCCTCTTTATATATGCTACACAGTGTCCTGCTTTGTTTATTATATATGTATGATTTGGCCATTCCCAATCAGTGATTTCTTTTAACCATTTATAATCCGACTTAGGATATATCATTCAACTTCCTCGTATACGATGCCGTAGGTTATACAGATGAATGGCAGTAAAATAACAGTGCCTTCAAAAGGTAATGGCTCAAATTCGCCGGTAGATTTCCTTTCGGTCCATACTAATTTACTATCAACGAACTCTAGATCAAAGCCAACGCCGTTGCGAAACTCCATGGTAAATAACTTACCAAATAAAAGGGTTGTAAACATATTATGCTCCTAACGCTTCGGCGATTGATTCACCATCAGCTTCTTGTGAATTCCATGCTTCGAAGAACGCCTTATGCTGTTCTCTTCGTGCGAACCATACTTCAAATGATTCAGTATCGATGCCGTTAGCTCTACGCTCCCACATCTGCTCGTTATAGGCTTCTCGTAATAAAAGTGCTTCACTCATATATTTACCTGTTTGATTAATTTATGGTACTATTATATCACAGCTAGATAATTTGAACAGGTAAACCGGAGACTAATGTGACTAACCTGGTCACGGGGTATAGATCGTAATCTCTTCTTCTTTGCCTTTTACATGTATTTTGCCAATTTCTCGGCATGTTTCAGGGTCTTTTAATTGATCTCTCGTATATGACGATATAATTGTTTTATACTCTTTATATTCATGGCGTGCTGCCGTCGCCTCTAAACGTGCTGCAAGGTTTACAGCATCGCCGATAACAGAATAATCGAACCTTGATTCACTACCCATATTACCTACAATACAATCACCTGTATTAATACCAGTGCCGACGTTTATATCAGGTAGTCCACGTTCCTTATAAACTTCTTTTAATTCGTTTGTTTTAGCTTCTATCTCTCTTGCTGATTTAACTGCCATATCAGCATGATTAGGGCAATCCAACGGTGCATTCAAAAACGCCATAATACAATCTCCCATGTACTTATCGATTGTACCACCATTTGCTAATATAATCTTTGTCATGGCATCAAGGAACTCATTGACCAATTCAACCAATCCTTCTGGATCGTCATTATTTTTATAATGTTCTGATATGGGGGTGAAGCCGCATATGTCCATAAACAAGAACGTCATCTCCTTACGATCACCACCAAGCTTTAATAGCGATGGATCCTTCTGTAATGCATTCACCATATCAGGCGATAGATATGTACCAAACTGCTTCTTGATCTGTTGCCTTAAAACAAACTGTTTATAAAAGTTATTAAACGAGCTTGAGGTGAAGGAAATTATATATAATACTATGGCACATAGAGGGGACAGTAGTATACTTTGTTCTGACCATATATACCAATAACCATAAGTTAATACCGAAGTGAGTATAATAAAGAATGAACCAGAAGCCCAAATTGGCAAGTAGTAAACCGAGAGTACAAGAAGTACAGCTCCAACTCCCATTACCACAATCTCCAGAAGATCCGCCCACACGGGACGACGAAGAGTTTCTTGCTCCATTAAGGTGGAAATTGAAGCAGCTTGTAATTGATGAGCAGAACGCAATCCAGTCGAAGTGGGAATTTGAGCAGCTAGACCTTTGGCCGTCAGACCAACAAGAACAGTACGACCCTGAAGATCGGGTAGTGACACATTGGACACGTAGTCTATTTCCGTAAACTTATAATTAGGATTGATCCACATAGAACCATTCGCATCTGTTGGTATTCTAAATGGTCTTAATATAATCTCTTCGATACCTATTTCATTTACCTTTACAGTATATGATGGTTTACCGTTCATGACTCTTATTGTTTCAAGTGCTAATGATGGATATAACTGATCATTTATTTGAGAGATTAAAGGTATTCTTCGTACAACACCATCGACTTCTGGCATGCCGTTAATTAATCCATGACCCCATGCACCTTCCTCAAGTGATGGTATATTAGTGACAAGGCCATCGTATTTAATAACCCAATCAAGTGGATCACCTGTACCAAAGATAGCAGTGCCGACATAAGGTGCACTTGTACTTCTACCAGAAGGATCAGCATCTTGCGATAATATAATACCATTGTCTTTTATCCATGAGGCAAACACTTCATCACCACCGAACCTATCGGCTTCTGGAAACATCATGGTGAATGCAATCATGCCTGCATTTGCATTACGTAGATCGGATATCATTTGAGCGTATGTATGGCGAGGGAAAGGATACTGACCTAATGAACCTAACGACTCTTCTGATATATTTAATAACACTATATCGTTTGATTCTTTTAAAGGTATTGATTTAATATATTGATCAAAAACTGTTAATCTTAACTCTTGAATTATATTAGAGTCATCAATCCTTAAACCGATTAAACATGCTACGAGTAAAAGTGTAAACCAAATAGACGTTATATATTTCATTGTTGTGTCACCGATATAGAACAACCAGCAGGATTTAAACAATTCTGACTTAAACTATATGATTGATTAGTCGTACTGTCTTGTGTTAAATTAAGGAACGTGCCGTATGTTCCATCAAGTGTTATTGTGGCTGTATGATCACCAGTGTTTTCTTGCGACACTGAAGCCACGTTGTCGTCATTTAATATATCTAATTCTAATTGATGGTCGCCTTCTTTCTGCTCTATAAACGTAACGTTATTATCGCCATCAATATCAATAATGGTTGTTTGACTAGCATCTTGTTGCGATAACATAATAAATGTATTATCACCATCGGCCGTTATGGTTGTACTATGATCATAACCTATTTGTTCAGCCCATACCTCAAAGTCTGTACCGCTTTGTGTTATCGTTATTTCGTTATCTGCATTTGCTTTACCCGAGGCAAACATGTATAACAATAGTAGAGCTGGTGTTATAAAATAAAATAAGTATTCTTCGAAGTCTTTCATTTAACTACCTTGCTTAATAATAACCATTACGTCTTCGGCATCATTGCCTGTTATAACACCTTCCCATGTAGGTGTCGTTGTATCAAGAGTAAAGTTAGCACCCGTCTCAAATTGTATTTCAATCCCTGTATCAACGTTACGATAGAAGACTAAATCGCCATCACGTAGAAACACATTATATTGTGATTCATCGTTATATCCTCTCATCGCACCTTTAATATCAAACTCTCCTAATGTATCAAATAAATCTTCTGCTGCCATGATCTCTAATACATCTACAAGGAACTCAACATCTAGTTCGTCAATATCGAGTTCACTTGTTTCGTCTAATACATCTTCCTCTAGCTCATCCTCTTCGAGCTCTGTAAATTCAAGGAAGTCTATATCTAATAAACCTTTATCCGTATTGTTATCGTCTTCCAGTTCTTCTTCTATTCTTTCTCGTACTTCCTTTGGAGGTTGTACAATAAACATATTATCTATCAGTGCTGGTGTAATACCATTTATGACTGTAGATGTTGTCGGGGGTGAGTCTGTAGTCGCAACCATTGTAGCCGAATATGCTTGGTCTAATGTAACAGAACCAGCGTCGTTTGATACAATAATAACTCCTGATGGATCACCATTATCGTCTGGTAGTAATATAACGAGAGACCTTCCTAACTCATCAATGGTTGTGGTAAAGTCTGTGCCACGTACCGCAATCGTTGCCGTAGGTGTTTGAATATCTATGTTTGCCTTATTAACCAATCCTAATCTTCCTGATGCAAACCTTGCAGTACCCATTGCCATCTTTAATGACATTTTAGATAAATTAGGATTAGGATCGTAGTATATCTCGTCGATTAATACGAGTGAATGTTCTTTTAATTGTAACTCTGCCTTGTCTTTAAACTCTATTAACATACGACCCTTTGCAGTTTGAGCTTGATCGTATAGTTCTACCTCTTTGGTTTGAATCGACTCTTTGTTGCGGAGTATAGACGTAACTCCGGTCGATTCCCTTACATCACCTATGGAACTCGCAATAACACCAGTCCCATAGGATAGTAAGAAAACGCTAAGAATCGCCGCCCGAATCTTTCTGTACGAGCTGGATAATTGCATTGTCTGACGTAACATCAAGAACGATGTTAGCATTTGGAGAAGTACAAGATGCGTCACCGCTATCTGCGCATGTACCTGAGATCTGGCTAATATCAACATCACCATTTTCGCCTACAAAAGTAAACTCAAGATTTTGTGAGCCGTCGTTTTGTAGAGTGTTAATGTCATTTGAATCACCAGTTACATCAAGTGTCCAAACGTTATCATCACTTTCCCAATCTACATCAAATGCATTTGAACTACCTACCAAAATAAGATCTGCGTCTAGTCTTTCTGCACTAAACTCATATCCTTGGTCTAGATCAAATGTATTAGAATCTCCTGTGACATCAAAGTTAATGTCTGAGCTGTCCGAACTTCCGATATATCCGATATTCCAATCGACTTCGTTAGAATCACCTGTTACACCTAGCGTAATGTTACTGCTATCTGCTTCAACTGGTCCAAAAAGAACGTTTGAATTACCAGTGAAATCAAGATCAATTACTAGTGATGAACCCGTGATAGACATATTAGTACCAGAGCCAGAAGAAAAATCATCTCCTCCAACTTTGTTACCATAACCGATTTGATCGATATACAATTCTAAGGTATCACCAGACTGAGTAATCTTAATTTCGTTATCGTCAGTGGATGCAAAAACAAAAGATGTCGACAATAGTAACACTATACTAATTAGTTTCTTCATTTTCGTTATCCTCTAACTTGTGGCCTTCGTTAGTCCCATCATGTTGATGAGGGTGGCGATGACCGTCCTTTATTACCCAAAAGCCTCTGTCGTGGCCCTGGTATATTAGTTCAAGTACTCCCGCTTCGATAGCCGTTCGTACCGCGTATGTCACTGACTCATTATTACCCACTCCGTCCTCATACTCTAGTAATCGTGTGCCTTGTTCATAATATCTGAACACGTCGCCTGAAGAGCCATAAGACAAAATAGTCTTACGAGCTTGGACGTTTAACAAAACTTCACCGGTAAGAACAGACACTGCTCTAATGGCTACTGTTACTACATCCTTGTGATACTTTTTGGCAAACCCAATACCGAGCGTTCGTGCGCCTCGACCACCAGTTACTGCGTTAGTATCATACCCTATGATTCCACCTTCAATAATTATTCCTGCGAATAATAGTGGACCCACACCTTGCGGACTTCCTTCTTCCGCAAATTCTTTTCTAGAACTTCTTATAATTTGTCGCTCACGTACTAGATTATCAATGCCTTGCCTTTCAACTACTCTAAACCATTTGCCATTTGCTGCAGTCTTAAGAGCATCAATAAGTAATTCTGTTCCGCCTTGAGATACCGCTGTAGAAAAATCAGCAATACCTGATCTATTTTTTCGTTGACCAGTTTTATCCGTAAAGCCATATACTGCAACAACTGGCATTTCCTTAGCAGCTGGCAATTTTAATAATTCTATATACGAAGGTAATCTTATTGCCTCAGGTTCATCAACACAAATATAGTCTCTAGCGTTATGCCTTTGTGTACAATCCTCTGGTTTATCTGACCAGTGAGGTATCTTTGCACAACCTGCAAGAAAGAGTGTTGATAGTAATAATAACTTACCCATTGACATCTGGATCCTGAGTAAAGTAACCACTTCCTACCGGTATTTCAATATTTGTTTCTGAACCAAATTCATCTACAATTCTTAATTGAATTACGTCATCGCCTGAGTCCTGAGTAACGACTTCATAGGTTACCATATTACCTTCAAGAGTAAATGTACCAAAGCGCGCAGCCTCGTCATTACTGAACATAGACTCAACAAGTTGTTTGGACATTTGAGAATAGATACGGCTTTCTAAGTTACGAATAAACTTAGCTGTGGTTGTGTTTTCAGCTTCTCGTTGTGCTGCCTTTTCTGCAGCTTCTAAAGCATCTTCAATTGCTTTTTTACGAGAATGTTCCTGGTTCTCAATTGTCAGATAATGAGCACCAGTTCCTACACCACTAAATGATGGATTTTTAAATTCAAATACTATATCACTCTGTGTCGGTACTGCTATCAGCAGCAATATCGCGCTTAGCTTTTTCATATATATCTCGCTTTTCTACCTCTCTTAATAAAATATCAAGTTTGGTTTGCATTCTAATTAAGTCATTGTCTAGCATTCGTATTCGGTCAATCAATGCTATCAGTGTCATATGTGACTCTTCAACAACTGGATCTACTTCTTCCGTTACCCATCGCCAAATATAGAATATAAAGTATCCTAATCCAAAAGCGGCAATGATAGGAAAGCCATATTGACCTATGGCTTCTGCTATGTTAAACTCTTCCATTAATCTTTCCTAGCATCCTTCTGACCATCAGCGCGAGCAATACGATCCATATCTTGTTTTAAATCGAATGCCTTACACATCTGTTGATCAATACGAATGACTTCGTTATTCATAGTTTTAACGCGATTATCAAGTGCTTGTACAAAACCTCTTTGTGTCTTGATGCTTGACAATACGCCATCGAGAATAAATCGCAGTGTAAGAAATACAAAGAAGCCTCCCGCTAGCGATGATGCTATCGGGAAACCGACGTCAGCGACTACTTGTAAAAAGTCCATATATTATATATACGGAATTAGACTTCTTCTAACCTAGACATTAATCGTTCTGCACGATTAGTAACTTGACGATACCAACGAGAATCTCTACCTTCCTTAGCTGCTTCCTTCCAATCCCCAGCTACTAGCGCAGCATTGTGATTCTTAAATTTGCTTAGTCGAGTACGACCCATGTTGAACATCATATTTGCAACGATTTGTTTTACTTCTTCAGGATAGTCTTCCCAGCCTTCGTGTAAGATTTTACAGTCTTCGATTACAGTTTGTACATCCTTTTCAAAGACTTCAACCACTCGCTCTTCTGATACAATTGTACCAACGTCTGCTCCATATTCGCCATCAGACTCTAATACTAGATGTCCGATGCCAAATGTTGGATAACCTAAGTGATCTAGGTATATCTCATTCACTTGACCTTCATCGATTATTAATTGTTCTCTTAGTTTATCAATATTCATTTTATTCCTCATTTTTTCTTTGTATATTTTACTTTTGTTGGGGTTGGCAATTTTCTTAGTAATTCCAGTGTTTCCTCATCAGACCATTCCGGAATAGTATAAGGATCTTCGTATATTTCAACGTCCATATATTTCTCAACCTTAGATATTTGAGTTCTTGTTAGTCTCATTATATCTGTGTCTGAGTGCAAATGTATTTCAACAAAACCATCAGCATCAATACTATCTAAAAATTTCAGTCTTTCTATGCAATATTCGTCTCCCCAGTACCAAAGCTTGCTACCATTTATTGCTCTTCCCATTGAAGTTCCTAATCTTAAAATATCCTCAGATTGTCCATAATGTATTCCATTTTGAAGAAGGCCTAAAAAAACAAGAGTATCATCATTTCTCACTTCCATAACAAAGTCACTTTCTAAGTCATTATTCATGATGTCAGTAAAAAGTTCTAGGAAGTAATCCTTTCTTTCATAGTAAGTTGCTTCTCGATTAAGCTTCTTTTCTAGGTGGAAAAAGGGCTCTCCGTTATTTTCTAATAGAAAATGGTAATTTTCATGAAATAGCTCTGAAAATTCTTCTTCATTAATGCTTGTCGCTTTAGTTACTGTAATCATGATATCACCACTATTATTGTTCTGTCATTGTCGTATAAAGCCTTAGGATTATACCCCGTTGCCCAAACAAGGTAATTACTACTAAAGCGTCTTGCGTTAAGTTCTTTCATTTCTCCTCCGTCAGTAGGGAAAGTATACGACAATGTCAGTGGGCCTTTGGCAATAAGCGTATTACTACTCTTCTCAATAATAGAAACGTGACTACATGTTTTACCCACTAACATTTCATCACTAAAATCAATGTTTATATCCCTATAATACTCACGCATCTGAATAGCATTCATCCTTAAGCCCATATCACCCTGTGAATCAGCTGCAAGAAACCCGGGTGAAGTGTCAGACGGAGTGCCCCGTATAGTGATTTGAGCAGTATTATCTTGAACAGGAGGCCCCCACCACCCATAATAATAAGTATAACTGCAAGTACCTTTGCTGCAACTAGACGAGCCTCGCCTGCCTACCCTCATTTCGATAGCCCATAACGGCTTCTGCGTTCCGTAAAAATCGCTAAATGCCATTTGCCCTGACGTTGGAACGCTAGAAACAGTATCTAAATATTGCAAATGATCCTTAGAAGCGGTATTAGCCTCTAGTTTTTTACGAGCAGCTGCATTGGGGTCAGAAAATAACTTATCTTTGTGCTTATGAAAATTTGAAAATTTAACCTCGGTGCTGTTGTTAGTCGTTTTGCCATAATGATAACCTAAAGATTTATCTACGAATTCGGTTTTAGTAGTACCCTTCTTAAAAAATTCTATTTTAAAATTATTATTACTATGTGGAGTGGATAATTTAGTATAATCGTCTGCAGTAATCGTCCACATTAACCCCATTCGATGATCATTAGTGAGTATTAGAGCATCAGGCTCGTGATCATGCTTATCAGCCGCTTCTACCTCGAAAAGTACAGTATCATTGACAACAACATAATCAAATAAATCACGCGGAGTTGCAGTATAACCACCTGGTAGAAGATCTCTGGTTATTCCTAAACAAAAACTTCCGTAATAGCCATTAAGATACCATACGTTATTACTGCCTAAGTCATCCTTAAACCAAAAACATTGTTGAACTTGTATTCCACCAACATTGCCATTAGATCCAGAGGCCCAGCTACCAAACGCACTATTACCATTGCTCCACTTCATTCCAGTAGAATGATTTTGGCCATATCCTAGCATGGATTTATAATAACCTATACGTCGAGCGTAATCATATTGAGAGGGAACACTAATATTAGCATTCTCAAGTGTTGCGTCAATTATTTCATTAAACCATGGGAGCCCGTACGCGGCTGAATACGAGAAATTTCCGTGGGCGTTGGTATGGTTGGTGGTCCAGTTAAAGCCATCGGGATTATAGGACGATGCCATTGATGGGTGACCATATGTATCAGGCGCTCCAGTATCTCTAAAATAAAAATTCCTTATTACGTCTGAAGTTTGCAATGTAGAAGCGCCTGATTGACTTTTAAGATTGGTCAATGTATTCTTAGTCGACGATACCCCTTCAACCGAATTACTTTGGATTAGAAGCTGGCCGTCTCTCCAGGTACTCCTGCTACCAGTACCATCAAGCGCGTAGAATTGATACGTCGTGTAAATCTTTACCCACGGCTTTGTTGAGGCTGATTTAAAATATTGTGCGGTTCCTAAACTAGTTTCGTTTCCAGTAAGACCAACAGTAGCATTGGCACTACCGGACCCTAGTCGAAGTTGTCCAGTGCTTCTTATTACTCGATTTTTGCGGTCAATTCGCTTTGTTAGGGCCATTACTTAACGATCTCCGTTATTAAATCTTCAAATTGCTCTATTTTTTCGACTCTATTAGGCCAGAGAATATATTCTTTTTCCGGATTCTTTTTGAGATTAGATAATAATGGTAAGATAGAATTATAAAGTTTATTTAATTTATCTTCTAGTTCTTTAGCTTCAGCGGATGCATCAGAAGCTACAGTCTTAACCGACTGTACCGCTTCTAGTTCATCTTCATCTACAGCTGTAAAACCAAAATCAAAATCTAAAAGATTATCTGACATAAAACTACTCCTCGTCTATAGTCTTATTTATAATCTTTTTGACCTCATTGCGAGAGTTTTGTTTCTTTTTATTTGGTACAACTTGGTGGCGTTTGAAAGGACTATTTTGATCGAATAGTACTCGGTGGAATCTTGTCTTTGGAGCTTTCTTTTTCATCGCTTTTCTTAGTTTCTTTCTTCCCAAATATCGCATCATAATTATCGTTATACCTTTGGGTATTAACCTTACGCGGTTTGCTACCTTTACCGCCTGCCCATTGACCTGTCATATTAGTTATTGCTCTTTATATACATTAAGTTAGCGTACGCATTTTTATCACGATCTTCGATCCATTCCTCATGCATCGTAAACCATTCAAGTGCGTGTGTTTTCTTAGTAAAGGTAGGACTTATAACTTTACTATCATTATTTTTCCAGAAATATTCTATCCAACCATCTTGAACAACAGTTTCTAGTTTCACTATTTTCCTTGCCCTCTGTATTTTTTAAACGCACGTTTCTTAGCTTTATTCATAGTAGCCGTTGAAGGATTTCTACCGATACTGGTGCCCTTTTTAGTTGCTACGATTGATGAGGTAAAACCTTTTGTTTTTGCCATTTTATTTATATTTCCCCAGTAATATGTTTGTAAATATCTTTCCATTTATGGTATCTTGGTATGACACCATCGTAATCTTTATTATGCTCATGAGCTACGAGTATTGAATTAAGACCTAGTGATTCACCAAGCTTGGCATTCTTTGGCTTATCTTCTATCCACCAACATTCAGTTCCTTCGTATGGTGCGAGTGCTTCATCTTTATCGTCACCGCAACCAAGGATAATGTAATCGTCAAATATGTTATCGCCAAACAGTAGCTCTAGGTTTTGAATTCGTAACTTCTGTGCATATTTATTAGTACTAAGAGATGTAATGCAATGAAACTTATAGCCATGAAGCATATTTAATCGTTTCATATAATACACTGCATCTCTAAGTGGTGGTAGAAATGCTATTGCTGCTGAGTCATTAAACTCTCGAACCAGCTTTTTACCTTCAGCTCTTGTAATACCAAATTGAGCACCAACATTGTACTCTTGAGGATTGGTAGGTTTTAACTTCTTGTGTAATTGCATCCAATGACGAAACGCGTATTCCCAATCACATAACACGCCGTCGCAATCTGTCAATATAATATTTTCTCTCATAATTTATCTACCGAATAGTTTCTCTCTTCTGTATTCGTTAATCACATTCCATAACTTTTCAGTCCAGTTGTCTCTATGTTCTATAAAGACCTGCGGTTCATCGTTATCCACAGCAATCATTACGACCAATTGAGTTATGGGTATACCTGTTCTTTCTTCCCACATGATTGAATAAGCACAGCATTGCATAAAGTAGCTTTCAATCCATTCCTTTCTCTTAGGTTTGCGAGAAGTCTTATAGTCGATAATAGAATCTTTGCCATCCCATACACCGACACAATCTACACGACCAGCTAATCCTAGGTGCGATGAGTATAGTGGAGCTTCTTGAGCATAGACCTTACTAAGTCTGGTATCCAATATACTCTTCACATCATAGAACGACTGCATTATATGAGGCATTACGCCTTCTGCATAATCTTCAACATTGTCTACGTATTTTTCTAGAAGATCATGTACTGCAGTACCCCTCGTAGAAGCTTTACGGCTAATTCGATTAGCCTCTTCTTCTCCTACTCTTGCTCTCCATTCTGCTATCTTATCTCTTGATAATATGGATAAGACTGTTGTGATACTAGGATATTTCGTTCCATCAGGCGTAGTATACATTCTACCGTTGCCGGTAGAATTTGCTGAAAGATCGTCATAACCCAGATCAACTGGTTCGTGTATAAAACTCATGTTTGCTTTCGCCAAGGTTTTTTAGCACCATCTTTTGGTTTACCCTTTGCGGCCATTTCTGTTTTATATCCATTCATAATAAAACTTAATTTATATCTGTCTATTAAATGTGAGTTCTCAATAGCCTTCATTACTGCCCTGAGTTCTTTCATTCGCGTATCAGAACATGAACGTTGTGTTTGCTTATGCGCAATACCGTATAGTTCATATCGTTGTGTTAGACTTAAGGGCTTGATTAGCTCTTCCGCTTCTTGATCATAGTTACGATTATCTTCCTTCTCTTCATATCGCCATTTACTCATTTTATAACTCGCTTTATTAATTTATATGGCCATTATACCATATTTTAGAACGAATGTACACTATAATTTGCCATTTTCATACAATTCTTTTGTCATTATAAAGTCGCGTACAAATCCGCTTCGTACAATATCGTCCCATTTAAATTCAATATGCTCAAAGCGATTCATATGTTCAATAATATTAATGAATTCCCTAATGCCATTCTTATCGTTTTGACCTCTGAAGTCTGATTGGTAATAATCACCTGCCATAATAAATCGACAACCTTCATCAAGTCTTGTAATGACTGAGCATAACTCGTGGTAGTTACAATTTTGAGATTCATCGACTATAACAACAGCATTCTTAATCGTTAAACCTCGAATAAACGAAGTAGTTTGAAACTCTATAATCTTCTTGAGTTTAGTTAATTTATCCCACGCTTCGTTATCGTCAAATAAATCATTAATAATTGCTCTATAAGGTGCAGTAT
>BCSF01000256.1_pt1 | contig 22683 bp, 13 predicted proteins | sample 1016431 | NCBI WGS metagenome assembly BCSF01 (sample SAMD00045685;SAMD00045686;SAMD00045687;SAMD00045688;SAMD00045689;SAMD00045690;SAMD00045691;SAMD00045692;SAMD00045684;SAMD00045690;SAMD00045691;SAMD00045692;SAMD00045684;SAMD00045685;SAMD00045686;SAMD00045687;SAMD00045688;SAMD00045689, study...
TCTGACAGAATGATTGACGAGATTGTAGAAGAGGAAAACGCCGAAGACGGCGTAACCAAAAGCGCTGAATAATCTTTACACGTTATCCAAAATGCTATTGGTGCTAAAGCAGCTATGACCGAAAAACTTATTGAAATGCTGAAGCGCCATGAGGGCGTAAAGAAATACGCATACGAAGACCACCTCGGGTACGTGACGGTGGGTGTAGGGCGCTGCCTAGATGAGAACGTTGGCCTTGGGCTTAGCGGTGAAGAGATTGATTATCTGCTTATGAACGACATTCATAGATGCAGGCAAGAGCTTGAGTCAGAGTACGATTGGTTTGAGGATCTAGACAGCGTCAGGCAAGAAGCTCTTATCGATTTATCATTCAATATTGGTCAGACCAGATTAAGAGGGTTCGTCAAAGCCTTGGGCCACATGGCTGACGGTAATTACGCAGAGGCTGGCGACGAGTTTTACGACAGCAAATGGGCTACCCAAGTGGGGGACAGAGCCTTAGAGATATGCCAGATGATTAGGTCTGGCGAGTATCAGGAGAGATAAATGATTAGAACTATGGATTTTCAGGATTCAAATCGTGACGGCATTGATGACCGAGATCAAGATCAATTTGGCAGAAGAACCAGATTTCCCGGGCAGCCATTTCAGCCAGAGCTAGGCATTCAGGACAGACTCGGCGGCATAGCCGACATGATTCGGGCGGGAGGTGGACGCCTGACCCCGCCAAGGTTCCCCGGAGGCCAGCCTCCTGTAAAGAACTACAGAGAGCAAGTCATAGGCAGGATGCCAAGACCTGAGTTCGGCAGAGACACTATCCCTATGCAGTTGGTGACAAATCCAGCCATGACGCAAGGCCCAGAGTCCCTAAGAAACCAAAGGTTACCTTTTCCTCCGGGAGAGCCCCAAGCCCTTTATACGACAGGTCAAGAGGCATTTCGAGACATAATGCCTATAGCGCTGCCTATGCCTATGCCTGAACCGCCACGGGGTGGGCCGGTAAAGTTTCCCGGTAGATTGCCAGTGCCCCCAAGGGGCGGTCCTGCGCGTCCACCTATTGGAATTCCCGGATTCCCAGAAAGACCCCCGGTAGATTTCCCGCAGCCTTTACCACAGCCTCCCGGTAGATTCCCACAGCCTCCCGGTAGATTTCCACAACCCCCGGGCAACAGGTTCCCGCAGCCACAACCTCCGAGCAGATTTCCAAGACCTCCCGGTAGATTTCCACAGCCTTCTCCAATGCCGTTTCCTTCTCCCGGAAGAAAGGGTCAAAGGAACAGGCCTCAACCCGGAGGTTATTATCCTCAGCCGCCTAGCTCTCCGAATTATCCGGGAGAAAGATTCCCCAGTCCGGGTAGGAAAGGCAATAGATCTAGTTATCAGCAGCCAAGAACGCCTTTTGGTTACGGACAAAATCAAATCCAGACTTCATCTTATTATGCTATTGGGTGCGGTGGCGCAAATATTATTGGCTATAAAAGTAACCCTACCGTACTTAATCAGCGGACAAAAGGTTGGGATTATCGAGTCCCATTTGAGGCTTTGCTAGATCCTGCACAATACTTGAATAATAAACGAATATATAATCTTGAGGCAAACCCACAGATTAGAAACACCATGGGTCTTTCAGTTATGGTGCCTGCCGTCTCCAATGCAGATAATTTATATAAAAGATCAGTTTCAAACTTCTTGGCAGAAACAAGAGAATTTTTCCTTTCACGCTATGTTACTTTCTCCTCGAAGGCTAGTGATTCTGGATTCAATTTTGAATCTGGCTCATACGGAATGAGAGTTCGTATGAGACGAAGCATGGAGTTTGTCTCTGGGTCAACCGACAACTTGGCTTATTTCCCGCAAGATGGCGCAAGATATGATGAAAGAGCTTATGAGACAATCACGATGTATAGCCGCCCGACGGCTTTTGGTCCACCAGTCGCCGGATCTTATCACTTCTTCCCGCCAGGAGATCCAAAAAATAACACTAGCACGCCAAACTTGACAGGAACTCTTGATAGAGCTACAAATAGTGACAGCCTCTTTGGAAGAAATCCTTCGTTCACACCTCCATATTACGACGGGGAGTGTTGGATGGATATTGTTCTAGAGCTTACAGAATCGGCGACACTAACTCTTGACCAAATATTTGAAAGAATTAAGACAAATAACTTGAGAATAAGAAGAGGCGTGACCTCGAATCAACATGAAGATCCTCTATGGTTTACGACTCCTTCGCCATATGATGGGGAGATACTTGTCCCAACTTCTTCATGGGCTCTTTCAGCTTCTACACCAGATACAAATATGACCAATTATTTAGATCTTCCGTCGAACTCTGGACATGTAAACAAGTATGCAATGAAATTAGATTCAAGCATTAATGCTAATCTTAAAAGATTTATTCAATCTCCTAAGTTCGAGGATCAAAAGTCGGAGCAATGGGTTATTCAAACAAAGTTTGAGACACCAGTATTAAACTTCTCTGATAAGACACTTAGACCATTAACTCTTGAAAACGTTTCACTTCCAATCGGAATTGATAGCACAAGCTCGTTTGCAGGCGGAGGAACCCTTATGGCTTGTGAAGAAGCGACATTAAATGGTTATGGCAACAGGGCTGGCGTTCCGATTGGCATGTGGCACCAGTTTGGGCTGATACCACAAGGCGAAGAAGGCATATATTTGTCTATTGAAGATTTAAATGTTGATTATCTGCGTTCAGTCGGTGATTACCTGGATGATAATACAACTGTTTACGGTTCGAATCCTGAAAACATGAAATCGCTTGCGGACATTCTCGGATTTAACAAAACACCTCAGAAAATCGGAAGACTCAAGCAACAAAAGACAGTTTTCGAAGCTGTTGTAGCTATTCCATACTTTGTCGACGGTGAAGGCGATAAGAAGTTCTTCGGACTTTCAAGAGATCAAATACAAGAAGCCCAGGATCTAATCAGGCTAGAATCTGACCCTACTGCTTCTCCTCTTGCGACAGTAGCCGGAGACTCCATTGTCACAATGGTTAAGCTGATGAATAAGTACATTCTTCCTCCGAAGTTTGACTTCCTCAAAAATGACGGTGTTGATCCGTTTGCAATGTATATCTTTGAGTTCTCTCACACATTTGACCAAGATGACCTCTCTTATATTTGGCAGAATTTGACTCCAAGAGGCGGCAAGAAGTTTGAAGAAGTTACCGCCACATTCTCTCAAAAACTTGATGATCTAAATCTCCTTCAAGAAAGAGATTTCGAAAAGAGATTAAGATTCATGGTATTCAAGGTAAAACAAAGAGGAAACAATAATTACTTTAGTACTATTGAGGGGCAATCCGAAGAAGTCACAAAACAAGAAGATTATAGCTTTAACTGGCCATACGATTACTTCTCTCTTGTTGAGTTCGCAAAGATGGATTGCCAGATTCAGTACTCAAGTGATGAACTTGTGACAGTTGGAGACAGTAACCAAAAACTCAATAAGTCCTTGAGCACAGGGCTTTCAGGAGATAAGGGAACTCTACCAGGACCATCCGACTTGAGATCAGTAGCAGATAAAAACAAAAACGAAAATGAGAACAGATAATGAAGTTTTTTGACGATAAAGAAGAAGTTTTAGATATTCAGTTGACACCGTTTGGAAGATACCAACTTTCAGTCGGCAAATGGAAGCCTGTATATTATGCTTTCTTTGATGATAATATTCTTTATGATTCTGAGTATGCCGGACTGACGGAAAGTCAAGATCAGGTAGAAGCAAGAATTCAAGAAAACACTCCTCAGTTACACACTCAGCATGTTTTCTCTGGAAGAGAAACAGACTTTAAGAAAGAAGTAAGCCAAACGAAAGCTGAAAAGAATAAAAGAGAAGAAGACAAAATAAAAATACAATCAAATGCTGAGAAGTTCTACTCTTTAGCCGCTCCTCTTGGAACATCAGAGTATGGAATAAAAGAAGCGCCACGTTGGTCTATCCGTGTTTTGCAAGGAAGAATCTTAAACACGCAGAGAGAGATTACCGGCTCATTTAGGAACCTTGAGATTCCACAAGTTGATGTCACACTTACATACAAGTATTTTGTAAATGGCCCAGCGCCACGAGGAGAGCCTACTCCAAATTCTGTACTTTCTTTTGATGCAGATAACAGTTATCTAAGCTTGGAATCAGAAGAAATTCTTTTAGATCTTCAAGAGTTGAATGTTCCGTTTGATAACGAAAACTATGAGATTGAAGTCTTCGCAATGCCGGAATCTGGTAGCGAAAAGAATATGAATCAGTTATATTTTCATAAGAAACCACAGCAAATAGTGAACGACATTTTGGTTGCAAATCCACCAGCAAATTTTGAAGAATTTGAGTATGATGAGAGTTACGTTGAATATTATTTTGATATCAAGACAGATGAAGAGATATCTCCAAGAACAATAGCTAATTCGGTTGAAAAACTCAAGTCAAGAGGTATTTATGTTGATAAGGGTAGCGTATCTACGTTACCTAGTTATAATGGACCTGCAACGACAGAACTCTATAGAGATGTTTCATCCACAGAGCCAGGATCTGCTCCAGTTAGCGAAGAACTTGTTGTTTGTGCAGATGACGATGTTGAGAAGCCTCCAAGGGCAAAACTTACCAGGAGAAGGAGAAGATAGTAAATGCCTGCTTTAAATGATAAACTAATATTGACTTTGGGGGATGATCCTGAAGTCTTAAATACTACCGCTCCGGTTGACGGTGTTACTGAGGGCGCTACTTCTGGTTCAAGCCAGGCAGGTATTCTTGTTTATACAGACAAACCATATTCAATCTGGTTCCTATCTGGCTCTACTTGGTCTCTTTCTGCTTCTTATTCTGACTATGATTTCTTAGAATCAAGAGAATTTTCTTGGGGCGACAACACATCGGTCTATTTTCAAACAGCAGAATCTTCTCATACAATTTATCTTTATTCTCGTGTTTCTATTGGCGTCGGTACTCCGGTAACTGCTGGAGAATCTATTCCTGTTGCTGGCGGTCAGTCTACTATTGATTCTATTGATGTTCGAATCGCAGCAGAAGAGGCTCAAAGGGGACTCGGACAGACTTCGTTAGACACTAGGATCAGTACAGAAGAGTCAGTTAGGGCTTCCCAGGTCGCTTCTCTTGAGGCAGGCGGAGGGGAGGCATCCTCCATTGAATCACTTGATTCTAGGGTTTCCACGGAAGAAGTTGTTCGAGAAGCTGCTGACGTATCGCTTTCTTCTAGAATTTCCGCTGAAGAGGTTGCGCGTTCTACCGCTGTTTCCGGACTTCAATCTCAAATCACTGCCGAAGTTTCTTCTCGCACCTCTGCTGACGCTTCGCTCACCGCTGTCGATGCCTCACTTGCCACCGTTGACTCGGGACTTCAATCCCAAATCACCGCTGAGGTTTCTTCTCGCACTTCTGCCGACGCATCGCTCGCCGCTGTCGATGCATCTCTCGCCACCGTTGACTCAGGACTTCAATCTCAAATCACCGCTGAGGTTTCTTCTCGCACTTCTGCTGACGCCTCGCTCGCCGCTGTCGAGGCCTCACTTGCCACCGTTGATTCGGGACTTCAATCCCAAATCACCGCTGAGGTTTCTTCCCGCACCTCTGCTGACGCCTCGCTCGCCGCTGTCGATGCCTCACTCGCTGCTGTTGATTCGGGACTTCAATCCCAAATCACCGCTGAGGTCTCTTCTCGCACTTCTGCTGACGCCTCGCTTGAGGCTGTTATTTCCTCTGACATTTCCGCTGAGGCTTCTTCGCGCGCTTCTGTTGATGCGGTCCTCTCTGCTGATCTTTCTGCCGAAGTTTCTTCCCGCACTTCTGCTGATGTTTCACTCACCGCCGTCGACTCAGGACTTCAATCACAAATTGATGCTATCGGTCCTTCCGAGCAGTTCCCAACATGGACAGGCTCAGTAGGTGGAGACATCCTTCCAGAAGTAGACAACTCGTATGATATTGGATCTGCTGCAAGTACAGTAAGAGAACTTCATGTCAATACTGTTTCTGCGAGTTATGGGCGCTTCGGTGAAAATCTTATTGTTGGCGGCGCTGATAATACGGCTGCAACATACGCTGCTGCATTTGGCAGTGGTTCCAGTGCTTCAGCAACTTCAAGCTTTGCATTCGGCGATAATCATTCTATTAGTTCTGATTCTAAATATGCTGCCATTTTGGGTGGTAACAATAACCAAATAAGTAAATATTTCAATTCTGCGGTTATCGGAGGCGCTGGGGCTTCTCTAATAAATCCTTTCCCGACTATCAAATCAGGTTCTGTTATTATCGGAGGTGATAATAACTTTCTTCGCGGCGGTGAGTATGCTATTATTGCCGGTGGTGCAGACAACTACAATGATAGAGGAGACTATTCAGGAATATTTGCCGGACGCTACAATAAGATTGGATTCGGTAGTGATTACACGGTCCTCCTCGGCGGCTTTGCGAATACAGCCTCTAATGATTATTGTGCTGTCGTTGGTGGTATAGACAATGTAGTTAGCGGTCCACGTGCGGCTATTCTTGGCGGTCAAGATAATACAGCCACTGGGCAAAATGCTGTTGTTATTGGTGGAACATTCAACACAGCATCCAATACTGGTGCTGTCGCCATCGGCGGCGATACAAACATCGCTTCAGGTATTTATGCCTTTGCTGCTGGCTCTGGTTCAGTCGCTTCAAACACTTACACCATAGCCATGGGCGATAGTAATACTGCCAGCGGAGCAAATGCGGCAGTTTATGGAGGTAATGGCAACACCGCTTCAGGACAACTATCCAGCATCTTCGGCGGAAGCTCTAACGGTGCCACTGGACAATTTGCTACGACTGTTGGTGGAACTGGATTGTCCTGTGCTGGTGTCGTTGCGACAATTGTTGGTGGTTCAGGAAACTCAGTTACCGCTGCTGCCACTTATGGTGTTGCTATTGGCGGTAACAATAACACAGTCAGCGAAGACTATGGTCTCGCACATGGTTTCCGTGCTGTTTCTGATCGCTGGGGTCAACGTTCTCATTCTTCTGGTCGCTTCACTACCAATGGTGATGCTCAATATTCAAGATTTGTCGCAAGAAACCTTACAACCGACAGTACGGCGACTGAATTATTCTTAAATGGGTCCACGCTAAGGTTGACACTCGATGACGACAGTATGTATACTTTCAATATTATGGTAACTGCTATGCAATATCCTTCTAGTACCGAGTCTGCTTGGTGGCATGTTAGGGGTGGAATCGTCAGAAACGACACAGTTTTCGGTTCTGGTGCTTCTCCCGCGATTATCGGCACCAACCCAGTTGATACTGGTCATGCTGGTGGTTCATCAACTAACTGGACATTCACGGCAACCGCACATACGACAAACGACTCTCTTAAGCTTGAGGTCCAGAATGTAGGCGCGGGACCAGGAACCAATGTCAAGTGGGTCGCTGTCGTTGAAGTTGCCAAGGTCTCATTCTAGATAAGTGACCAATATTTTATATTCAGCAGTATTTATATTAAGGGATTTTCAAAATGGCTGATAATGTAAATTCAGATGCCTTATCTGGTCAGATATTGCCTTCTGTTTATTTTAATCAAATAACACTAAAAGAATCAGGAGACTTTGTTGCAATTGATTTGAGCTTGTCTATAAAAGATGTCATCGAGCAAAATAGTAATAGTTCTTGGTTTTTTAATAGCGATTTCACAAAGTATCTTCAAATCAAGATAATACAAATAACAGATGAAGAGGAGACGATAAAAGCAGGCAATAATCCTTCCCTGTTGAGATATTATGCAAGCCCTCAATATTCTTCGTCAGATGAGAGCAAAATAAAAGTAATCTCTTTAGATGTTGCGGCTGACAACTATCGCTGGGATGAATCCTTGGGAACGGTCGTCTCAGAAGCTTTTAATCTAGAAGAAAACACAAAAACAATTTTGACAACTGGCGAAAGAGTTTATGAAATAGATTACAAAACATACACCGACATGCCAAAAGAATCCAGTCATTTGACTTTATTTGCTGTTGTTCGAATGGACTTGGAACAAATGGCAGAAGATTATGGTATTTCTTTTGGTGATAGTTTGTTTGGAGAGATTAGGTATGAAGTCGTCATTGAGCGTGGCGAAACAAATATGATTTCTTATGTCTATTATCTGCAAGAGACAAATCAGATTTGGACCGGACCTATTCACAGAGATTCGGAAGGCAATCTGCTAACAGGACAACCAGAAAAAGACGGATCTAGCCCACCAGGCGCTCGTCCAGTTAGATCAGAAGAGGTTATCAATCCAAAAATAAATGATTTAAGAGAAGCTGATAAGTTAGAGCGAAACTTTCCCGATTTGACATTTGCATTCAAGGGATATCAAAAAGCGGCTAAATCACAGCCGAACCGTGATCAACAAAAGAATGACGTATCCAGCGCTTATTTCTCTGAAGCATTTATTACTCCGTCTAGAAAAGGCGATGTCGGTTTGGTGTTCCATGTTGATACCAAAAAGCTGATTAGAGAACAGAGTGCTTTTGGTAGTATTTTTGACTCCACAGCAGACGAGAGAGCAAAAGAAAGAATGTATCAGCTTTCAACGATTAAAGAAATGAAAATTTTTAGAAGAAGAGTTACGAAGGTTGATTCGAGTAATAAACGTGGAACCCCAGTTAAGTCAAATATCTTCGATCAATCTAGAAATATTTCAAAAGTCTTGATTAGTTCTGCTGATGCTGATGGAATCCTTGAGAGCAATACAAACGACAATGCAATACTTAGAGAGTTTAATACACTTCAGATTTCAAATGATATTCGTACATTTGCGGCAACAGACAAAGAAATGATGCTGATTACGGACGGTGAATATCAGTATGGCGTTTCTTTGGAGATGAACGATGGGGTCGTAATCTACCTCAATGATCAGCTTGATAAATTGCTGGATGTAAAGAAGAGACTCGACGCATATTACAATGATGCAACATCTGACAGATATATTGAAAAGGACGGCACTTTTTCTCCTCTCTTGAATAGGAGATATTCTGATTCTTCTCCTTGGAATGAGGCAATCGCTACGTTCTTGGATGTTTATCGCTCGATGGTTTCTTCTGACACGTTTGGTATCGGCAAGACTCCAAAAAGAATACTTCTTGACTTCTTTCAAAGCTTAGATGTGGTGGGAAAAATTAGATTATTTGATTCTGTCAAAAGAGATTCGGATTTTGCGATTATCAAGGAAGCAATCGAACAAGAGACGACAGAAGAAGAATTTGAAGATTTGTTTAAAAATACCTCAAGAAGAGAACGTGTTTTTGAAAGAGTGGTTGATTTGGTAAAGGGAGACAGATTATCATCCGTTGTTTTGATCCAAGCCATGAACAATCAAAGCAACTCCCCATTGATAGATTTTAATAAGACATTGCCAAATATCCCAGATTTTGAGACAAGATTATCGCAAACTGAAAAACTCCTTTACTCTATGATTAATCCAGTGAGTGGAACCGAAGAGGGTGTTTACGCATTTGTAAAAGTTTATTATTCCTTGATTGATCAAATGCAAAAAATCTTGACAGGTAAAAGAAGAGTCACACAAACTGAACTGAACAGTACAAAGTCAAAACAAAAGAATCTTTATAGAGTATCCACAGTAACAACGGAAAACTTCTTTAAAGATACGCATGATAGTGATTTCATCAGAGACTTTGGCATTGATTATCTTGGTACAGAAAGCAGAACTGAGAACGGGCCTATGGCGCTTTTGCATGAAGATATCGGTGCTCGGGTTAGATCTGAGACAGATATTTACTGGAGAACTTCTGATTTAGCAGAACTTTCTAATGATCTTGACCAAGACAAAGACAAGATAAGGGGTGATGCTTCTGGTGAGGAACAAGAAATTTTGTTTGATCTTGAGTCTTCTTTGTTTTCTTATCTGACACCTGCTTCTATTTTTGCTGGAGGCTTCTCTTTTGACAGATTGGCTAAGAGATCGGCAAAATGGGATTCTACAATTTATGATTGCTTGGCGGCAAACATGGTTGCAGTCAACAGCAGAGAGTATGCAAACCCACCACCAAAGCCTTCACCAGCAAAGTTGAGAAAAAGATCTGCGAATCTAGACAATAAACAGCCCGCGCATCAAAATGCAGTTGAAAATATCATATCTCAGCTTGGGTTGATTGTGGAAGATCCAGAAATCGAAGAGAACTTGATTCGCTCAATTGAGAGAGCTATTCCAGATATCCCAGTCGGAAACATCCTTGGCTCTTCTTCTTCGGCTGCAATCGTAACCACAGAAGAAGGCGAGTCCGATAATCAAGAAGCTGTTTCCAAGAAGCTTAAAGAAGTAAAGGTTAGAGATTTCGAAAATAAAGTTGCTTTAGGAAACATATTTGTCAAGAATCTTATAGCCACTAATGCTTTATCTGATTCGAAAAACTCTAGCAAGGTTAGCAACTATCAAAGCGTATCCATTAAATCTTTGGACCAATATGATTTGTTTTCCTCTGATTGTGTTCTTGAGCCAATCTTGGACGAAATGGGAATGTCAGAGCGAAAAGTTAAGCTCTTGCGCTCTGTTCCAAATCAAATAAGGTCTTTGATGTTTTATAAGAGTCGTGCAGTTAAATTAAACTGGCGTCAGATTGTTGATCCTATTCGTGAGAGAAATAAAGCAAATCCCAACTTAGATAATGATTTTGTAGATCCCTTTAAGAGACCAGAGACAACACAAATGATGAAGTTTAGTTATGACACAATCGGAAAAGTAATGGTTCTTGTTGGTTTTGAGAAAGGTAATGATAACGAAAACCTTATCTTAAAGCCAAGATTTGAGCCGCTGACTCGGAATATTCTGGCAAACAATAGTGGTAATCTCTTGATGTGCAAGATTGAACAATATAAAGACGAGATTCTTGGTATCGGCACAAATTCTAAAATGAATATGCCAATATACAACAAAATATTTATGCTGTCTCCAACACTAGAACTCTTGCCAAATAGAACAATATCGGTTATAGGAGACCAGGCTGTGACAGACTTGCCCAATACTACGAATTATGATCAAGTATACGCTACTGGCGGCGGAGTCATTGGCAACGATGAAGAAGGAAAACTATTTTTTGGCACAGGATTTGAGGAGAGCTAGATGTCGAACTACAATAAAAATATTTATATCTTGACGGACATTCTAGGCTACAGTTTGGTCGAGCCAGGAAGTCCTGCTGGGCTTGACACAACAAGAGTGAAAGATAAATTTAGGCAAGCAACAGGAAATTATTGGACACAATATCAGGGCTCTTTGCCGGAATACGGAGATATGACAGAGTATAGAACTACAACAACTGGCTCTTTAACAAGAAAAGTTGACAAACTTAGGATTATTCCTGGCAAAATATCCAAAAAAACACAAAACGGGTTCCCTTATTTTACTGTAGAGCAAGAGTTTTTTATATACTCCAACAAATCTCTTTGGCTTAATAACTCTCGACTTTGGCAAAATTATGTCAATGAAACTATCGAGACAGATAAAAAGTTTTATGACATTTGCTTCGATGCTTATGCACCAGCTTCTTCAGAGCGTTTAGATTTAAGGAATTCTCCAAAGGGTTCTCCTTATTATAAAGTTGATTATGATTACAACTATTACGCCGAGATATACGAAAAATCTATTAATTCTTCTGGTTCTATTGAGAGGTTTTTGCCAAATGTATATAACTTCTTATCTTATCGAAATGACTCAGAAGACTCAGAAAAAATCGATGATAAAGTTTTTCAAGCCTTGACGATGGGCGGACAAATTGAAGAAAATGTTTTGAGAAGTTTTGGAGCCCCAACTTCGGAGGAAACAAATATTGATTTCTTTAGCTATTTTGATAAGTTTGGAAATCAAATCGAGACAATACCAACTGCGGCTTTGGGATATATGAGAAACATTGCGTTCGATACAAGTGCAAATCAAATAAGAAAAGACGCTGACAAGTATGCGTCTGCTTTCCCGATGTATGTTAACTTTGAGTTTCTTTCGGAAGTCACAACAGAGTTCGCAGAAGTCCTAAAGGATTCTGAACTAACAAGAGAAGTAATGTCTTATTTGTCTTATACTCCAAAGGGAGAAGTCGGATATGATATCTTAAATCTTATTCTTAGGTCAACTTTTGAACAGTTTGTTTTTATTGAAGATACCAATGGTGAGAGAACCATGGCTTCTCGTCTTTCTTCGAGAGATCTTCCTTCCGCGTTTATTGATATGGGTGCTTGGATTAATCAAGTTTTCCAAGGCGCAGATCCTATCAACAGTGACGACTTTCTTTTTATTCAAGATAACGGAAAAAAGAAAAAGCTGTCACCAAAAGAGAGAGTTTTATATCTCATTATTTTCTCAGGAAAACTTAAAAAAATTATTAAAAAACACTTTAAAAACTTTGTGCAAATCTCAGAAGGTCAAACGAGTTATTCGGAAACGTTGATTTATAAAATTGACAAGTTCGCAGGCGGTAACGAGCCAATCCAAACAATATGGCTTCCAAATACAAATGAGCTTGCGGTTATGAGATATATCGATACCCAAGTAAAGTTTAACACAAAATACACTTATAGAGTTTCGGCTTTCCAAGCAGTTATTGGAACTGAGTATGAATATTTGGATATCCAATTTCCAGAAGAATATGATCCAACCGATATCACTAGGGAAGGTGAAGATAGGACACCTATTGATGATTCTAGTTTCTTTGTTGAGTTTTACGACAAAAACAAACTTAAGACTAAGTTTGCCAATACTCTGTTTATCAACAACGATAGACGAGGAATGGTAAACATGGCTACGAACTATCTTGCAAGTATGAAAATTAGATCAAAGCCATGCGTTAAGATCGTTGAAGTCCCCCTCTTCCGAAATGAGGGAGTAATCATCGATGATCCGCCAGTCCCGCCAGAAGTTAAAGTTATTCCATATAGAAACGTCAAGAACAAGATTCTATTCAACTTGAACAGCAGTGTTGGAAGCTATGACATGATGCCGGTGACATTTAGTGATGCTGAGCGTAAAATAGTGGACTCAATAAGAGAGACAAAAAAACTTCCTGCAAATAGTCCTATTACATTTACGACGGATGATAGGGTTGCACAGTTCGAGATTTACAGAATGACAACTCCTCCGGAAACTTTAACTGACTTTATCGGCAATCTTCTCACAACAGTCATTACAGATGTCGACACAACGACACAGCAAAAGTCTTCTTCAGCCGCTTATATTGATGATATTCAACCAAACATTGATTACTATTACATGGTTAGGGCTATCGATATTCACCAAAAAGTTTCAAATCCATCAACTGTCTATAGGGTGAGAATGGTTGAAAATTCAGGTGCTATTTATCCTCTCATAGAGGTATATGACTTACGAGATGTTAAGCCACAAACAACAAGTAAAACTTGTAAGAGACTATTTAACCTTAGACCAGAGCTATTCCAAACACTTATTAGCCCTAAGTCAGACCTTGGGGGCGGCGCTTCGGCTTCTGATGTTAAGAATATTGTTCTTGGACAAAAAGAGCAGCCACTTTTTGGCAGAACTTTTAAAGTTAGATTTACATCGAAAAAGACTGGTAAACAGATAGATGTTAACATGACTTTCGATGTTGAGTTACATAAAAAATAAAACCAAGTTTTTTAGAAAAGTAAAATTTTTATATACTAATTACATAGTAAAGGAAGGAAGGGAATCATATGGCATTTCTAGATAACAGCGGAGACATCATTCTTGATGCTGTCTTGACCGATACCGGAAGAGCAAGGCTCGCAAAGGGCGATGGAACCTTTAGGATTGCTAAGTTTGCATTGGGCGACGATGAAATTGATTATGCTCTTTATGATAAGAGCAACACAAACGGCTCCGCCTATTACGACCTACAAATCCTCCAAACTCCAGTTCTTGAGGCATTTACAAATAACACTGCAAACCTTAACTCAAAGTTGATTTCTATTTCTAGAACAAATCTTCTTTATCTTCCCTCTATTGTTTTGAACGAGGTATTCGGCGGCGGAGGCTCCATCGTTGGATCCAGTACTGCAAGAAACCAAGACATTAATATGTTTTATGTTGCGGCAGATGACGAGACTTTGACAGCTTTGGCTAGTGTTGCCGGTGTCCTCGATGCTGTTGATGGTTCTGGCGGAAACTATATCCGAATAGATCAAGGTCTCGATACCGATGAGGTGACTCCCGCGAGAGAGCTAGACTCCGATCTGGTCGAGACTCAGTATATGATTGAACTTGACACTCGTCTCGGCGAGGTTTTGTCTGAAGATGGCGAAACTCTAGCGACTATTTCATTCATTGATGACGATCAGATTGCAAGTTATTACTTGTCTTTGGGTACAGATACAAAATTTGTTGGTGAGATAAATAACACCAAAAAGATTGGAGACGGCGCTCCCGGAATGGTCATCGCAGGACCGAGAGGTACTTTTCTTAACCTCAAGATTCAAGCAAGCTTGGACTTGAATACAAGTGAATACTTGTTTGAGCAGTTTGGTACTAGCGGTACAATATCTGGAGCTTCAGGAACTTACTTGTTCATCGATTCAAATGTTCGTGTTACTGGCGTAACAACAGGAAACAGAATCGACGTTCCAGTTCGATTTGTTAAAAAATCAAGCTAATAACTTTTAGGATTTAATATATGGCTACAGCTTTTAAAAATTTATTGAGTAATGACGTTGCTACAACAAGAACACTTCTTAATGAAGCTGTTCCGATTACGGGCACAATCGTTTCTGGAACTTACAACGATGAAAACATCAAGAACTATGCTCATGGTATGTTCCAAAGTGTCTATGATTATCCTTACTTAAGCTCCTCGGCAAATCATATTTTTGATCTCTCTTATGGATATACTTCTGATTATTCTGCTTCTGTAAATACTCAGAATGCAAAGAAGCTCAACATCTACAATCAAATGGCTCAGGTCTTAGTTGGTTATGATGTCGACGGTACAGTTAGAAAGTTTGACAGAAACGGCGATTTAACTGAAGGTGCCAAGCTGGAAACCTGTGTGTTTATCAATTACTCCAGGTTGCTTACAAAAGACGAGTTTAAGAAAGGCAACTTTAGATTGACACTTTCTGGTTCTGGCGGTGATAAAGTTATTGGAGATTACGGTGCTCAAAATGATTATAGAGTGAACTCCCCATCAGGAGAATACGGTATTCTCTATACGGGCTCGGCTGCCGTCGCTGATACCGGAGTTGGTCTTATTTATTATCAAGCAGGTGTTGTGGTTTTGACTGCCTCTGTTGACTTATTTGCATCCACAACAGATTTTACAGGAACCCTCTCTATCTCTGGCACAGCCGATGTTGTAAGAAAAGGTTGGATCGACAACTCGTTCAACAATACAACAGAGTTGAATAGCACAGTTTATTTCTGTAGACTTAACAACAACGAGTTCAACTATAGCTCTAACCCGACTTACCTTAGTGGCAGTAAGATTGTAACAAAGAACGTTTCTTCAGACCCTTCTGTTGCTTATGTCACTTCGATTGGTTTGTATTCGGCAGACAATGAGCTTCTTGCAGTTGCTAAGTTGAGCGAACCACTCAAGAAAGATCAAAACAACGAACTAACTTTGAGGGTCAGATTGGATTACTAAGATAATGTCATGTCATACAAAAAGTTTAATCAAAATGATATTATCTACAATACGCTAAAGACCTACCCAAAAGTTTCTTTAGCGATATACGATAAGGTAATCTATAAATCAAATCAGAGTCAGGTTTCTGGCGCGTTTACGAGCAGTGTTCCAAATGCGCCTCCTGGAAATATCTCTGCTTATGAGCTAAATGTTGACAGAAATAGGACTCAAACAGGGCTTATCTATCCATTTTTGACAAAAGATAGTTCTCTGACAAGTTTTAGTACAGTTTCGACATCAGATTTTAACTCTGATTTTCAATATGGCGATGTGATTACGGGATCTTATCCTTTAACCTCATCGATATCCAGAGAGTATTACTCTTCTGGGTCTGCTCGTCCACGTATCACTGCGCTGAAGAACACGCTAAACTTTTATAAATACCTGAGCCCTCATTATGCTTTTAGTTCAAGCCTTGGAGACAAGTCACGCCAAAAGCTAAATTTGATTTCAATTCCTTCTGTTTTTTATGGCTCGCAAATCAAAAAGGGAACTGTTGATCTTAAATTTTATATCTCAGGATCTCTTATCGGAAGATTGCAAGACATTAGACGAAACGGAGATCTTGTTCAAACCGGACCTTCGGGAAGCAATGGTTCTGGCTCTGTCGCAGGCTCGGTTCTATATAAAGAAGGGTTCTTGGTTTTAACTGGCTCTTGGCCTCTTGAGACTGTTTCGAGAAATTACTTAAATGATGGGACGAATTATCAGACCTCATCGTGGCTCTATTATGCTGTAGGTGCAAACGATGGTGACAACAGTGTAGCCGGAATGATTCCTTTTACAAGTTATGAAATGGATTTTCTTGGAACAAATGCAATTCCAACTGTCACAATGTTTGCTCATGCAGAAAAGGGAGAGTTCAATCATTCAAATAACCCAACTTACGTTGAGTATGGGCAAAACAAAAACCCAGATTCAGGTTCAATATCCTATATCGAGCCTGAACTTGAGATTAAAAATACAACCTATTCTCCATACCCTGACCCGACAGGTTCTTTCCAGAAGACAACTTATATCTCAAAGGTCGGCATTTATGACGAGAACAAGAACCTCATCGGTATTGCGACCGTATCCAAGCCGGTGAAAAAGACAGAGAACCAACAATACACATTTAAATTAAAAGTGGATTTCTAATATATGATTTTAGGACTTGATATAAGCACAAGCATTATTGGTGTTTGTGTTTTGAAAGATGAAGAAATTGTTTTGGCAGATTATATTGATTTGCGAAAAGCAGGAGACTTCTTTGAGAAAGCTCAGAAAACAGAAGAGTATCTAAAAAATCTTTGTGAAACTCATAAGATTGAGCACATCTTTATCGAGCAAGCCTTGATGTTCTTTAAGCGCGGAGGTTCAACGGCGAAAACGATGTCAATCCTTCAAAGATTTAACGGCACAGTCTCTTGGCAATGTTATCAGACTTTTGGATTGAAGCCAGAATACATCGCTCCAATCTCCGCAAGATCCAAAGTAGACATAAAAGTTCCCAGAGGCAAAAAGGCAAAAGATGTCGTTATGGAACATATGATTGAAAAAAATGAGTTCGAGATTGTATACACCAGAGCGGGGAATATTCAAAAGTATTGCTATGATATCGCCGATGCAGTGGTCGTCGCAAGGGCAGGCAGAAGCATTTTGGATGAAAATAATCCTTGACAGACAGGTTGGGGCACGTTAAGTTGTTTGTATGACGGAAAAGCTTTCAATTTTACAGAACGTGCTCGGCGCGTATTATATGTCAAACACGGAATACTTGTTTAAGTGTCCGTATTGTGGTCACCATAAGAACAAGCTTTCCGTCAACGTCGAGAAGGGCGTCTACAAGTGTTGGATCTGCGATGCTCGTGGTAAAAATCTTTACAGAATCATTCGCAAGTTTGGTTCCATCGATGATCAGCAACGATGGAAAGTCATTTCTGGAACGAGAACGGATCTAACAGACTTCGAATCTCTTTTCGCGGAGGACGAACAAGAGGAAGCAAGAGAGCAAATCTTGGAAATGCCACCTAACTTCGTGAGTTTGTGCAATAAAAACAAATCACGAAGACCTTTGGCTTATCTTAAGAAGCGAGGAATTGATGAGATTGATATCTTGCGGTGGAAAATAGGATACTGCTCAGGCGGTCCTTATGATGGTCGCATTATTATTCCTTCTTTTAACGCGAGCGGAGACCTCAACTACTTTGTCGCCAGAACGTTTACAAATGATTACAGAAGATACTTGAATCCTTCTGTGAGTCGTGATATAATCTTTAACGAACTTTACTTAGACTTCGATGAAGAAATAACAATCGTAGAAGGCGTCTTTGATGCCATCAAGACAACAAATGCAGTTCCAATCCTTGGCTCAACAATAAGAGAAAACTCAAAACTTTTTAGGAAAATCGCAATGCACGACACTCCCGTCTTGCTCGCCCTTGATCCTGACGCTAAATACAAATCGCTAAATATTAAAAACTTGTTACTAAAATACGGAATCCAAGTGAGAGAAGTGACATATCCCCAGATTGACAAAGATTTGGGAGATATGACGAAAGAAGAAGTTCACAAGTTGTCAGTTGAAGCTCGTAAGATCGAGCAATTTGACAGCTTAGTTGAACAAATTATGTCTATATAGGAGACCATTTTGAAGTTTGCACATATTGCCGATACTCATATTAAGAATCTCAAGTATCATTACGAGTATAATGTCGTATTTGAGAAGATGTATGAAGTTTTGCGACAAGAAAAAGTGGATTATATCATCCATTGTGGTGATATCGCCCATACAAAGACGCAAATCTCACCAGAATTTGTTGAAATGTGCTCCAAGTTCCTCACAAACTTGGCAGATATTGCTCCAACATACGTTATTCTTGGCAATCACGACGGAAACTTGAAGAATTCCAGTCGCCAAGATGCTATTTCTCCTATTGTCGATGCCCTTGAGCACCCAAATCTCCATCTTTTGAAGAACGCAGGTGAAACTGACCTTGGAAATGGCTTTGCCCTAAATGTTTTGTCAGTTTTTGATGAAGATAACTGGGTTTCCCCCTCTAATGAAGAAAACGTCAATATCGCCCTTTATCACGGCTCTATTTCTGGTGTCACGACGGATACTGGCTGGGTTATGACGCACGGAGAACACCCGATTGATATCTTTGAGGGTCACGATTACGCTCTTTTGGGTGATATTCACAAGACAAACCAGCGTCTTGATGAAGATGGTCGTATTCGATACTGTGGTTCTACAATTCAACAGAATCACGGCGAAACTAATGATAAAGGATTCTTGATTTGGGATATTCAAGATAAAGAAAACTTTACTTGCGAACACATCGAGCTTAAGAATCCAAAACCATTTGTTACAGTCGTTCTTACTCCTGCTGGAAAGATGCCAAAGAACATCAAGGTTCCAGAAGGTTGTCGTCTTCGCCTGGTTTCCGAAAATAATCTAACAGTTGCTCGTATGCGAAAGGCAACAGAGGTTGCAAAGAAGCGATTTAATCCAGAAAGTGTTGTATTTTTGAATCGAGCAGCAGGCACACGAGGTGATGTTGAGGATTCAACAAAGAATCTGCTGACGGAAGACCTTCGCAACATTGAAATTCAAGAAAACCTTATCAAAGAATATCTTGAAGATTATCATATCGATGAAGACACTCTTGAAAAGGTATACAGTCTCAATCTCAAGTATAATACTCTTGCAGAAGAAAACGAAGAGATTATGCGTAATGTTAATTGGAGACTCCGAAGCCTCGAATGGGATAACCTGTTCAACTATGGGGAGAATAATCGGATTGACTTCGATAACATTGAAGGGATTATTGGAATCTTCGGAAAGAACTATTCAGGAAAATCAAGCACAATCGATTCTCTGCTTTACACAGTCTTCAACTCGACTTCAAAGAACGACAGAAAGAACTTAAACATCATCAACCAGAATCGAGATTACGGCGCTGGTCGTGTTATGATTTCTGTTGGAGAGCGAGATTATTACATTGAGAGAAAGTCTGAAAAATACACCAAGAGACTCAAAGGCGAAGAAACCCTCGAAGCAAAAACAAACGTAGAGTTCAGCGTCTATGACCCAGTTACAGACGATGTGAAGAGCCTGAACGGAATGACGAGAAACGAAACAGATAAGAACATCAAGAAAGTCTTTGGAACACTTGATGACTTTATGTATTCCTCTATGTCGACCCAAATGGACTCTCTTGCTTTCATTAAAGAAGGGGTAAAAAAACGCAAAGAAATCCTGGCCAAGTTCCTTGACCTCGAATTCTTTGAGAAGAAGTTTAAGCTCGCAAAGGAGGATGCTGCTGATACTCGCGCTGCTATTCGTCGCCTTGAAAACCGCGATTACGACCAGGAAATCGAAGAGACTCAAAGCAAACTCGATGAAACAAACGAAAAGCTTGATGCCAAGAAAGAAGCTTGTGAGAAGATTAATGAAAGAATCGCAAACTGCACAGAAGAGATTGCGGTCCTGAAAGAGAAGATTGATTCAATTCCTTCAGAAGCGATTGACACGATTCGCCTCAAAGATGATCTTCGTGACAAGAAGAATCAAATGATTTCTCTTTCGGATGAAAACATTGAACTTGAGGACAAAAGAAGAAAAGATAAGGCAACTTATGAAAAAATACTTGACTTTGAGTCTGCTTTTGATTTACAATCATTACAGGAAAAGCGTGAAAAGGCAGACGAGTTGATTTCGGAACTTCAAACAGCAGAATCAGAACTTCAAGACCTCAAGAAAGAGCTTGGGCGAAACAACGATAAGACAAAGATTCTAAGTCAGATTCCTTGTGGTTCTTCGTATCCAACTTGTAAGTTCATTAAGGACGCTTATGCTGCGAAAGCAAAGATTCCGAGCAATGAAAAAGAAATCGATAAGATCACAGAAGAAACAGAAAACCTCTCAGATGAGTTGAAAGAACTTGATTCAAATAAGATTAATGACGATCTTGACAAGTACAACCAACTTATCAACAAGAAGAATACTCTTTCAAACCAAATCACAAAGTATGATTTGAAGATTGAAAAGAATGAGTCGATTATTAAAACTTTGATTCAAGAGATCGAACAGTTGGAGACCCAGCTTTCTCATTACGAACTCAATAAGGAAGTAATCGAGAACCTGGAAGAATACAATCAGAAAATGAAAAATCTGAAATACACCAAGGCATCTCTTGAAACAAACTTGACTGAATGTCAGTCAAAAATTATGGACCTCTATAAAGAAGTTGGCTCTTTCGAGCAAAAGGTCCAAACAATCAAAGATCAAAAAGAAGAGTTCCTAAACCTTCAGGCTGAGTTCTCTGCTTATGATCTTTATATGCGTTGTATGCATCCGAATGGAATCGCATACGATGTTATCAAAAGAAAACTTCCAGTCATCAACAGCGAGATTGCTAAAATCTTGGCAAACATTTGTGACTTTGAAGTCTTCTTTGAAGATGATGGGAACAGGCTCAATATCTTTATTAAGCATCCTTGACATGAGCCACGCCCTCTTGAGATGGGCTCTGGAGCAGAAAAGACAATTGCTGCGATGGGTATTCGTCTCGCTCTTCTCAGTGTTTCATCTCTACCAAAGTCTGATATCTTCATTCTTGATGAACCAGGAACGGCACTTGACGAAGAGAATATGCAAGGATTCATTGATATCTTGAGTTTGATTAAATCTTATTTCAAGACAGTCTTGTTGATTTCGCACTTGGATAGTCTCAAGGATTGCGTAGATATGCAAATCACAATCGATAAAAAAGATGGTTTTGCTCAAGTCAGCGTTTGATTTTCCAAATGCCTAAAAATACCCACTTTCTTGCCCCAAAGAGGACTATTTAAAGTCGGAATCTTCCCCATTATATAAAAGTGCAGCGGGAGAATCTGTAAATTAATTTGCAAATACATTTTCGGAGGAATAATAAATGGCAGATTTTAGCTCTAACATTACCGTCGCATTGGGTAATGACACAGAAGTTATCGGTTCGGCGGCACCAACCGATAATGTAACAGTCGGTGCCGTCAAAGAGTCAGGTCAAACCGGTCTCTACATCAACACAGATAAGGCTTACACAGCTTGGTTTAAGAACGCCGATGGCACTTGGACTTCTGTAAAGGCTTTCTCTGCTGGCAACTTCCCAACTTCTTTCACATTCGCTTGGGGTGATTACACAGCATTCTTCATGCAAACTGCTGAAGATAGCCACGTTGCTTATCTTTACCCAAGAACTGGTCCACTTTATATCGATGGTGACCTCACTGACGACACAACCTCTCCAGACTCTATTGTTTCTGGCGGCTCTCAAGTTTACACTGTCCTTGGATTTCTTTCTGGCGGTGCAGTTGGTGTTCTTGAAGGCGTTGACTCTTCGCTTCAAACAAGATTGTCTACAGAAGAAGCAACTCGCGGCACAGCCGATACTTCTTTGACAGCAAGAGTTTCTACAGAAGAAGCAACACGCGGTACAGCAGTTTCTTCTCTTACAACAAGAATCTCCACAGAAGAAGTCAATCGCGCAACAACGGACTCTTCCTTGGCAGACGTTGATACTGGTCTCTCCAATTCTATCAACTCTCTTTCTACAAGAATCGGAACAGAAGAGACAGCATCTTCCTCTCTCTCAACAAGAGTTTCCGCAGAAGAAGCAACACGCGCAAACGCAGATTCTTCCCTTACAACACGAGTTTCTACAGAGGAAGTCGGTAGATCTACAGCAGTCTCCTCTTTGGCTGACGTTGACACTGGTCTTTCCAACTCTGTTAGTTCTCTTTCTACAAGAATTGGAGCAGAAGAAGGTTCTTCCTCCTCTCTCACAACAAGGATTTCTTCCGAAGAAGTCACACGCGCAAATGCAGATTCTTCCTTGGCAACAAGAATCGGAGCAGAAGAGACAGCTTCTTCTTCTCTCGCAACAAGAATCGCTACAGAAGAAGCAACACGCTCTACAGCAGATGCTTCCTTGACAACAAGATTGTCATCCGAAGAGGCAACCCGTTCCGCAGCGGATTCTACTCTTACAGC
>BCSF01000258.1_pt1 | contig 22667 bp, 31 predicted proteins | sample 1016431 | NCBI WGS metagenome assembly BCSF01 (sample SAMD00045685;SAMD00045686;SAMD00045687;SAMD00045688;SAMD00045689;SAMD00045690;SAMD00045691;SAMD00045692;SAMD00045684;SAMD00045690;SAMD00045691;SAMD00045692;SAMD00045684;SAMD00045685;SAMD00045686;SAMD00045687;SAMD00045688;SAMD00045689, study...
GTCTGTCTGTACCTTTGAGGCTGATCGTGGCTCCGTTGACAAGCTTGATTTGCAAATTATTAATGTGACTACCACTAATAACAGGATGTCCCAGTTCCAAAAGGGTTTGCCACATGATGTCTCTGGCTTGTCCCTGAGTAGGTGCGACGTAAAATACATGTCCTCGATCTGCCTGTAGTGCGTTAACAATCAACATCCATGCTGCTAACCTAGACTTACCTGTACGTCGCCCAGCAGCTACTATTTTAAATCTTGTGTCGTCTGCCCAGACTTCTTGTTGCCAAGGCAGTAGTTCTATATTAAGATCCATTGAAGTTGTTAAACACCGTTGGTGCTTCTAACAAATCAAATGTAACTACTACTTCTACGTTACCTGCACTACCACTAGATGCTTTAATAATGTCTCCCGGTTGTAAAACAAACACTGCACTGCCATCAATCAATAGGTTTTCCTTTGAGGATATGTTTGTGCCGTTGTAGATATATACATCTGGAGTAGGACTAGGCTTGTCTACAAACAACGTAATGCTGTTCGTTGAGTTATGTAAGTTTGCTACAAAAGCCATGTTCCAATATGCTACGTAACCAGCAGGTATTTCTACAATTGTCTGCGTAGACGTATCTGTTAAGTTTTTGTTTTTTGTATATAACATTAGTACGTCCACATAACAGGTGATGTACCACGTGTGTCTACGTGTACGAAGTCATTAGCAATGCCAATGCCTGTAAATCCTAGACGAATAGCTTCAGTTACAATTTTAAGGCGAAACACGGCGTTTGTTATTTTTATATCCGCCGCGATGCCTTGGGCATGTGTTCCGGGTACGTCTTTTTTAGATTCAATTGGATGCTCAGTTGGGTGTCTATACCCGCTGGTAATCTGAAAAGGAAACCCGCACGCCTCTCTTAACTTGTCTAGCTTTTCTAGGAAGTCTTTTTCCATGTTGTTGGTGCCAGTAACTTGACAGTTAAACTCTGAAGGATTAAAATGTTTAAGATTCATCTACTACTTCTCCTTCAATTACTGTAGGCTCAGGAATATCAACAATGTCGCCAGACGTGGCAACTGCGCCAACACCGCTAATGTTAATCTGAATGGCATTACGTCCACCATCCTTAACAATATCCTTCTCAAACGCTGCAACAGGCAGAATACGATCCATAACAAGCTTCCAAGCTGCTGCTTGATTTTTATGATCATGGTCAAGAGCTGCTTCAAATATTGTATCAAGCACCTTTCTTGACTTTGGAGACGCTAACATTCGTGCTTTATATTCGTTGATAACGGCAGCGTCACCCTTTGGGCGACCAACAGAATTACGATTACCTTTTTTAACAGACGTAACATCCGTCTTACGTGGTCTTCCACGTTTTCGTTTAGGGGTAACAGTTTTGTCAGTCATAAAAGCTCTCTTATAAGACTCTCATAAGACTCCTTATAAGTTATATATTAAATAATTATCTTATAAACTTTATCTTATACAGCGCGGTAAAGAGTCTTTAAAGAGTATTTTCTATACTATACATCTTATTGTATCATATTTTTAAAGATTTGTCAAGCATTATTTTTAATAAAACTACACTGTCCTTTAAACTGTACCAGCACGGTCCAGATTCTGAACCGCTTATGTTATTGATTTATATGTTGTTTCTTGTTAGATAACTAGGCGTTATTTTAGGGTCTATTTTGACTCTTTTTTGTGTCTGATGAGTACCCACCGTCAACACGTCGCAGATATCCCCACCCCCGGTCGAGTTATCCACAGCTTATTAACAGAGTTATCCACAGCCTCTAGAGATGCAAACATAAAGATATCTTTATATATGCATATGCAGATCTGCAGAGGTGAGGTGTGAGAGTCTAGGTTGGTCCTCATAGGCATCTGATCAGACGCTTGTTCCACGTAGAACACTGTATAGATTTACAGTATTGACACTGTATTGATAACGTAGTAGTCGCGCACATGCGATCTTTTATACACGTAACGCGACAGCACTATTCATATCGTGAATGTTTTTCTGTTTCAATATTTGCAAAAAGATATTGCGTTCTCAAATGTCAAGCCCTAATCTGTACACATCAACAACAAACAACGAGGAAACAACACGATGACAATGAACAATTTACAAGACTTTGATAACTACATTGACTCGCTATGTGATGACGTATGGATCAATTACAAGGCGCAATTAAACGATCAAAACGATTGGCCTGATATTGCACATGAATTAGCAGACAGTAGCCAGTACGTTATTTACTATGGCATGGCGTGGGATCTGGTAACGATGATGCGCCACGCTGATTCAGCGCTGTTTGACGATGCAGAGGACGCCGCGTTCGATCACGGTGTAGAATTTGAAAGCGCTAATCAGATGATGACATTGATAGCGTACGAGTTGATATATCAAGCGATTATGCTCACATTGAACGACAAATTTAACAAGCAAGAGGCAGCGTAATGACAGCCAAACAATATTATTTATCTTTACTAGTGGGATTACCTACGCACGTCATACAAGAGAGCATGGCAAACCCTACCGATTACATGACGCGAACGCACATCTTATTGCATGGTGTTGTATTACGTAGACGCGGAGCAGAAATTCCTAAACAGGAGGTAACAGCATGACAAAGGAATACCATTCAGCACTGGTACGCATCAACAAAGCCAACAGCGTTGGAGAGTTGGAGAAATTGGAGCGAGTCTTTTCAGACATATACGAAATAGGTTTTTTCACTGTTAGCGAGTTTGGACGGCTTTGTGAAAGGATACTTGACAAGATTGTTGATATTGAACTAGCGGAGGAGACAGTAGCATGAACCCAACACTACTTGACATTGCGATTCTGTTTAGCTTTGTGCCAGTCTGGGCTGGCCTTTGCTGGGCTTATGAGAACTGGACAGATCCACGCACCAGACGCAGACGCAAGCGTAAGGCACGACGCAAGGCGTTACGCAGAGACTTACAGCGACAAGGGAGGTTGCTTCGATGAGAATCACAACGGCTCACAGGTACTACAACGGACCAGCAAACGTAGGTAACAACGGGATAGTTATCGAAACAGACAGGTACTTGATTGATGTCTACTTTACAGGTACCTTTAGACTATCAACGGCGTACGTCCCAGCTGATGAGTTTAGCGGAGAAAGCTACATTGCATGGTTGGGATGGTTGCACGTTGAGATAACGGGACAGGAAATATTGGAGGCATGAATGAGGTATCCGAAAAACCGTGAAGTAGCTAAAGCACTGCAAAGGACGTTAGAAGAAGCGCGATCAAGATATATCAAGCGGCGTTTAAACACACTGATAATGTATTCAGGAGGGTTAGACAGCGCTGCTATGTTAGCAAGCGTCTTGAGAGAAACAGATCATAGAGTTTATGTGCATCACATTAAGATCATTAACTTTGAAGGGAGGGACATAGTAGAAGATATTGCAGTTAACACTACGCTAGATTACATACGCGAACACTACAGGGACTTTGAGTATTCAACATCAAGTAACGAGTTTATGCTGGGCAAGGGAGGCGGTACAGATTTACAGCTTCAGATGTTTACAGCAGGACGTGTTAACAGCGCGTTAGGCGGACAGCTTGATCATGTCTTTACCGGACATCAGTTTCCTAGGTTTTCTGTTCTGAGCGAGGGTGCTGTATTGTTCAACGCTATGTTTGCGGAACGTACCAAAAAACCAGAATGGTTACGGCCATTGTCTAAGGTTAAGAAGATAGACGTATACGAATCCGTACCACCAGAGTTAGCAAGGCTCACATGGTCTTGTAGAAAACCAGTGAAGAGCGGTAATAAATTCATGCCTTGTGGCAAGTGTCACTCGTGTCTAAGCTGGGATACGTTACCGATAAAGCATACCACAATCAAAAGCGAAGGGTGAGAAGTGGGACGCAAACAAAAAGTAGTGATTGAGGTAAGGGATTACTATATGTCACAAGCAGAAGTAGCAAAAGCGTTAGGCTTAACTAGATCAGAAGTACAGCAGGCAGAGGCAAGTGGTCTGAAAAAGCTGAAGCGATCTGGCAAGCTAGACAGATTCTTAGGAGCAAAGGAGTAAGACATGACATATCAAAAGTTAATCGAAACATTATTACGTATGGACGAGCGTTATTTAAAACAGCAAGTTTGTTATAGCAATGGTGAAGATGACCTACAGTTCATCAACGCAGTAAAGGTTACACACTTTACATACCACGTAAACGATGTAACCATGCCTGAAGAAGGTCATTTTGTTTTAACGTTTGATTAGGAGGAATAATGCACATGATTGGTGTTCATACAACATATGTAGTAGAGTTATACGACGACGTGTGGTCGCAGGTTTGGTCGATAGACTGTATTGATCAAGCGAAGGACTACGTATATTCTAAACGTGGCAATGGTAAACGATACCGAATTGTCAAGCACACAACGGAGGTGATTTATGAGCAGTAGAGAAAGCTGGGAAGTCTGGGCCGATGATTACCAAGACTACTGGGAAGCGAAAGGTAACTACGCTGAAGAGTTTGAACAGGATGACATCGAAGAATATAAACGCTTGCGTGATGAAGAGGAGTAAACATGAAATACATAGCGTTATTTTGTAGGCGCGACTCAGATTACAAACTTAGGCAGCACTGGGATGTTTACGACGCTGATCGCAACGCTCTAACGTATGCTGAAGACGGTCCTATCGTGTGTCATCCACCTTGTAGGTTTTGGGGGAGATTGTCGCACATGGCAGGAAGATCTGGGAAGATGACAGCAGATCAGATAGCGAAGGAAAAAGCATTAGCGCCTTGGTCTGTTGATAGGATAAGACACGTTGGAGGAATACTCGAACACCCTTCAGGTTCAAAGATATTTGATTATCTACCAGCGATAGGCGAGACAGATTTTTACGGTGGTTTTGTTATCGAGATTGATCAGTATGATTTTGGTCATGTAGCACATAAGAAAACAAAGCTGTACATTGTAGGTGTATCACCTGAAGATCTTCCACCGTTACCGCCTAAAGACAACACGACACATTACTGTGAGAAAGGCAAGCGACGAAGCATTACAGGTAACGTATCAGGGACAACCCGTTGTACGCAAAAGCAACGCGAGTATACACCAGAAGGTTTGATTGATTGGTTTGAAAAAGTTATTGACAGGATGGTTTAACTTCGTGTTAGACTCTATGCAGAAAGCATATAAGACTATCTTAAATTTATTATCTTATAAGGTATTTATCCTATGAGTATCTCTAAAGAGCAGAAGATAACGGAACTTGTTGAACGGCAGTTGGACTTGTTAACTGTAACGGAAGCGTTAAACATTGCGGGTGGGTTTTTCACTGAGTTGTTAGAGTCAATGGACGACGGTGAGATTGATGAACTGTACAACGACATGGGAGCAGGACGTAATGGCCTTCACTGAAACACACCAGCCTTGTTCAGACTGCGGTAGCAGTGATGCGTTATCGTACAACGAGGACGGCTCTAGTTATTGTTTTAACTGTAGCAAGTACACCAAAGCCGCCAGCAGAGACAACGTACGAGAGCTAGGATCTATCAGCGATGCACCAAAGCCATCGTTTAGCCAGACAGAACACCGTTTAATCACGGCGGAGTATAGATCTATAACTGACCGTCTCATTACAGGAACAACGGCGAAGAAGTACGCAGCACTTAAGCAGGGTGACATCACAACATTCGGTTACTACAACCCTGAAGATCCAACAAAACCCATCGCCGCCAAGGTACGTAACCCAGACAAACGGTTCAGTATCATTGGTGATTGGAAACAGGCTGGCTTGTATGGTCAGCATTTGTTTCCTGAAGGTGGTAAGTATGTAACTATCGTTGAAGGTGAGTACGATGCGTTAGCGGCTCATCAAATGACAGGTAGTATGTATCCCGTTGTTAGCGTCCGTAACGGTGCAACGTCGGCGGCAAAGGACTGTCGCCTTTTTTATGATTGGCTGAACAGCTTCGAGAACGTGGTTATTTGTTTCGATGCTGACGAGCCGGGACAGAAGGCAGCAAAGGAGTGTGCTGATCTGTTCGGTAACAAGGCTAGGATTGTTAAGCACGTCAACGGCTACAAGGATGCGTGTGATTATCTTGTTAACAATCAGTCGGAGATGTACACCAAAGTATTCTGGTCTGCACAACCGTACACACCTGAAGGTATCGTTGGTGCTGGCGAGTTACGTGATCTGATTAAGAAGCCACTGACAAAGGCTAAGGTACAGTATCCATTTGAGGGGCTGAACAAACACCTGTACGGTATACGCACCGCTGAGTTAGTCACGATCTGTGCAGGCTCTGGACTAGGTAAGAGTACTCTTCTGCGTGAGATAGTTAGTTCCATTATGGCACAGTCTGAAGATAACCTTGGTCTGATGTTTCTTGAGGAGACACCTGAGCGTACCATGCGTGGTCTTGTTGGTCTTGAACTGAACAAGCCTATCCACTTACCTGACTGTGAGTATGACGATCAAGACATTGACCTTGTGTATGATACGATGGACTATGAGAATCGTGTGTATCTCTGGGAACACTTCGGTAGTAACGAGATAGAAAACGTACTGGGCAGGATGAGATATTTTGTAAAGGTACTAGGCGTACGTTATATCGTACTGGATCACGTCTCTATCTTGGTGTCTGACCAGAGCAACGGTGATGAGCGACGTGCCTTGGACATGATCATGACTAAGCTGCGGACGTTCGTACAAGAGATGGGGATTTGTATGTTCCTTGTAAGCCACCTGAGACGCCCTGAGGGGAAGCAATTGGAGGACGGTGCTGTCACTAGCCTTGGTATGTTACGTGGCTCTGCGTCGATTGCACAGCTGTCTGATGCGGTCATTGGTGCTGAACGTAACAGTCAGAGTGACGACGCCATTGTCAGAAACACGACCGTGCTGCGTGTGTTGAAGAACCGATATACGGGCAAGACAGGCAAGGCGTGTGAGGTGTTCTACAACGAAGCTACTGGACGACTAACACAACGTGATGAACGTGAGGAGCAACCGTTATGATTATACGTTTGGAGAGAGGTGAGCAAGAGGTGTGTGAATACCTCGCCAAAGAGAGATACAACAACGCTCGCAGGAAGGGAGTACCTAGAGGCAAGAAAGGTCCACAGTCTGATTACGAAACAGATCTAGAAGGAATAGCTTCAGAACTGGCGGCAGCGAAACTATTAAATGTCTGGCCTGATATGAAGATTGGAGAAGCGCCTGTGCATGATTTGCTGGTAGGCACGCATACGATAGATGTTAAAACTACAAAGTACAGGACAGGGAAATTAATTGCTGCGCTGGACAAGAAAAACAAGGCATGTGATTATTATATGTTGATGTTAGGCACGTTTCCGGAGTATTCTTTAGGAGGCTTCTGTAAGAAAGAGAAGTTACTTAACAGAGACACGATAACCAATCTGGGATGGGGTGAACTGCACGCTTTGGAGCAAGATCAGTTGATGTCCTTGGATGAGTTTAAAAAGGAAACAATGTTGTGAGATGTATTGCGTGTGACGTAGAGCTAACAGACTACGAAGCTACAAGAAGATACGCTGTTAGCAAAGAGTTTGTAGACTTGTGCAACAGATGCTTCGCTGTTAGTCTTGATGACGGTGATGTGATTGACCGTGCTGATCTACGTACACTCGCAGACATAGAGGAGATGATCTACCATGAGCAAGATTGGGAGTTGGATATTGGAACAGGAACAGTTGACGGAGACTTACAAGAAGTTTAACCACGATACTGAACGTAACGAACTGAACGAGAGATACAATGAATACCTGTTACTTGGATATAGAAACCACTTTGGACCACTCAACGATCTGGTGTGCAGTTACGAAGGTGAAGAACGATATACAAGTTCACACCTCACCAGATACATTACAGAAGGTGTTGAATAATGCAGACGAAATCGTTGGACATAACCTCATCGGATTCGACGTGGGTGTTCTTGATCGTGTTTGGAACGTACGGGTTGCTAGGCATCTTGTTGTGGATACTCTCTACCTCTCCAGACTCTACAACCCCAGTCAAGACGGCGGACATTCATTGCGTAATTGGGGAACCATACTTGGAGGAACAGGGAAGCTCGACTTCACAGACTACGACGGTGGACTGACTGACGAGATGATTAAGTACTGTATCGCTGACGTTGAGTTGACTGAGCGTGTTCACCAGTGGTTGGATAGGCAGCTATTTAAAGAGGGCTTTTCTGAGAAATGTATTGATCTTGAGCATCGTGTGGGCTGGATCGTGACTGAGCAGGAACGTAACGGATTTAAACTAGATATAACCTACGCTGAAAAGTTGATGATGGATCTTATGTTTGAGATGAACAACATAGAGTCAGAGCTACAAGCTATCTTCCCACCCATTGTTGAAGAACGTATCTCTGAGAAGACAGGCAAGCGCCTGAAGGATAAGGTAACAGTGTTCAATCCCGGATCACGCAAGCAGATAGCAGAGCGACTGCAATGTCTTGGTGTAAAGTTCGACAAGAAGACTGAGAAAGGTAACATCATCGTTGATGAAAAGGTACTTGAAGGGATAAATCTTCCCGAAGCCAAGGCGGTTGGGCGTTACATGATGCTACAAAAACGTGTGGCGCAGATAGATTCATGGTTGAAAGCTGTACAAGATGATGGTAGAGTACACGGCAGAGTCATCACTAACGGGGCAGTCACTGGGCGTATGACACATCAATCACCTAATATGGCTCAAGTTCCTGCAGTGTCTGCTCCATTCGGTACTGAATGCCGCTCATGCTGGACAGTGGATGAAGGTAATAAGTTAGTTGGCATCGACGCCAGCGGTTTAGAGCTACGTATGTTGGCTCACTACATGGATGACGAAGACTATACCAATGAAATCCTCAATGGCGATATTCATACGGCTAATCAACGAGCAGCTGGACTTAAGACAAGATCTCTTGCAAAGACATTCATTTATGCGTTTCTGTATGGAGCCGGAGATGCTAAGATCGGAGCTATCGTTGGAGGAAATAGCGTTACTGGACGCAGACTTAAAGAAACATTTCTTTCTAACACGCCGTCTCTTGAAAGAGTTAGAGGAAATACTCACAGGGAGGCTGTATCAGGCATCCTTACTGCGCTTGACGGACGAAAGCTCAGAGTCAGATCAGAACACGCCGCATTAAATACATTACTGCAAGGTGCCGGGGCTATCGTTATGAAAGAAGCCTTGACAATCTTGAATGCTAAGTTACTGTACATACCACATAGATTTGTAGCTAACGTTCATGACGAATGGCAGATAGAAACAACAGCACACTACGCAGATACGGTTGGACGTATGGGTGTACGTGCTATCAGAATCGCCGGAGAGACATTAAGCCTACGATGTCCATTAGACGGCGAGTATAGAGTAGGCAACAATTGGGCAGAGACACATTAAGGAGAATCTTATGTCTACAAACAAACCATCACCTATCACTGTACGCGGTAACATCTACTGGTGTGAGCGTAACAAGCTTAACAAGTACAGTAACAAGTACCAAGTGCAGCTTGGAAACCTCAGCGACAAAGCTGTTGAGGCTATCGAAGAGATGGGTATAGCACCAACCAACAAAGGCGATGATCGCGGCTTCTTCATTGTTATGAAGTCTAATAATCCTATGCGTCTTACCGATGCAGAAGGTGTTGAAATACCTGAAGACGTGTTGATTGCAAACGGTTCTGAGGCTGTTGCTGTCGTAGGGTATTACGATTGGCCTATCGGTGACGGACGTTCGCCGTCGATGATCAAGATGAAGGTTACTAATCTTATCGAGTACAACGAGAACTACGTCTCTGAAGCGGAAGCGTTGTGATCTTGATTGATGGTGACATCGTAGCTTATCGTTGTGCATTCAAGTGTAACGATGAATCAGAAAAGACTGCCTGTTATACTACGGGCAGTTTCTTATCTGAACTGGTTAGTGATCTATATACAAAGATAGAAGGCGAACCAGACTACCGTGTTTACTTGACAGGTAAGGGTAACTTTCGTAACGACATAGCTGTAACTGCGCCTTACAAGGGTAATCGTAAGGACAAAGAAAAGCCTGTACACTTGGAAGCTATACGTAAATACTTGATCGAGAAATGGAACGCTGTTGTATCAGAAGGTGAAGAAGCTGATGACTTGATTGCTATCGACGCTACCTCCACCCCTGACAGCATCATCGTCAGTCTTGACAAGGACTTCCAGCAAGTACCGTGCAGACATTACAACTTCAACAAACGTGAACTGACTTCTGTTACTAAAGAGGAAGGTCTGTTATTCTTCTATCGTCAGATCATCATGGGTGACAAAGCTGATAACATTGTCGGTGTGTATGGTATTGGTGATAAGAAGTCTCAGAAGCTTCTTGAAGGACTGACAGAGATAGAGATGTTCAATAAGTGTGTTGAGTTGTTAGAGTCTGAAGAGCGTGTTATTGAGAACGCTAGGCTGCTCTGGCTACGTCGTGAACCTAATCAAACATGGGAAAGACCAAGTGAAGAGAACGAGACGTAACATACCAAAGGGCTACGATAGTTGGTTCGAGTATGATCTTCACCAGAAGTTCAAGAGGTGCGAGTACCATGTTAACAAGCTAACGTACACGCAGGTTAAAACTTACGAACCAGACTTTGTATATTACAGTACACATTCTACTATATATATTGAAGCTAAAGGGAGGTTCCGTGATAGAGCAGAAGCGAAGAAGTATATTGATATTAGCAGATGCCTTGGCGAGAAGGAGACGTTGGTCTTCGTCTTCCAAAACCCAAGAACTGCTATGCCCGGAGCAAGACGTAGAAGCGACGGGACAAGATACACCATGCAAGAGTGGGCAGACAAACAGGGATTCACATGGTACACACCAGAAACCTGTCCTGCTGGATGGAGTAAAAAGCAATGAGACACCTCGTAATACCTGACACGCAAGTCAAACCTGATACGCCTATCGATCACCTGTACTGGGCTGGTCGCTACGCTGCAGCAACAAAGCCTGACGTTATCATTCATCTGGGGGATCACTGGGACATGCCAAGTCTCAGTAGCTATGACGTTGGGAAGAAGTCTTTTGAGGGACGACGGTATACACTTGACATTGAAGCTGGCATCGAAGCTATGAATCAATTCATGTTACCTATCCGCAAAGAACAGGAGCGACTGCGTAGTAACAAGAAGAAGATGTGGAATCCTCGTATGGTATTCTTACTAGGAAACCATGAACAGAGAATCGAACGGGCTATTGAAGCTGACCCAAAATTAGAAGGACTAATGAGCTATGATCATTTCTTATTGGAAGAAACCGGCTGGGAAGTTATCCCTTTTCTACAACCAAGCATCATCGATGGCATCGCGTACTGCCACTACTTCACGAGCGGAGTCATGGGCAGACCAGTCACCTGTGCAAAACTCATGTTGCAAAAAAAGTTCATGTCGTGCATCATGGGACATGTCCAAGACAGAGACATAGCCTACGCACGTAAAGCGGACGGTAGTAACATCACTGGTTTGTTTGCTGGTATCTATTACAACCATGATGAAGACTACTTAAACCCTCAAACGAACGGAAGCTGGTCTGGAATCTGGATGCTCAACGAAGTAAACAACGGTTCCTTTGATGAGCTACCAATCAGTATGAACTATCTCAGGAGAAAGTACGGATGAGCATCGACAACATAACCCCTTCAGAGTGGGACAGTTTGAGAGCAGTACCTGACCCAGTAGAAAAGCCTGATCATTATAACAAAGGCGCAGTAGAAGCCATCGAAGCTATCAAGGCATCCATGCCTGAGCATGAGTTTCGTGGTTATCTTAAGGGTAACGCATTGAAATACCTCTGGCGTTACGACTACAAAGGTAAACCCATCGAAGACTTACGCAAGTGTCGGTGGTACATTGAACGACTAATTAAGGAATTAAATTAATGGACGCATATCAACAATACATTCACAAGTCCCGCTACGCACGTTACCTACCAGACGAGCAACGTCGAGAGACTTGGGAAGAAACAATCGACAGGTACTTAAACTTCTGGGTTGAGAAGGGTAAGCTTACTCTTGAAGAAGCTAATGGGATGTTCAAAGATATTCATGATCTAGATGTTATGCCCAGCATGAGGGCTTTAATGACTGCAGGTGAGGCTCTTGACCGTGACAACGTAGCTGGGTTTAACTGTAGCTACCTACCTATAGACCACCCTAAAGCGTTTGATGAGATGATGTACGTCTTGATGTGCGGTACAGGTGTAGGCTTCTCTGTTGAACGACAGTACGTATCTAAACTACCTGAAGTAGCAGAGGAATTCCATGACACCGATACCGTTATACACGTGGCAGACAGCAAAATTGGATGGGCAAAAGCTTACAGAGAACTTATCAGCTTGTTGTATTCGGGTCAACTTCCGAAGTGGGACGTATCTGGAGTACGACCTGCAGGGGCATCCCTTAAGACCTTCGGAGGTAGAGCGTCTGGTCCAGAACCTCTTACCGATTTGTTTAAATTCACGGTTGAGGTCTTTCGAGAAGCTGCTGGACGAAAACTTAGCTCCATCGAGTGTCACGATCTCTGCTGTAAGATTGCACAGATCGTTGTCGTCGGTGGTGTCAGAAGATCCGCTCTCATCAGTCTATCTAACCTCACTGACGATAGACTCCGACGATGCAAATCAGGACAATGGTGGCAAGACAATCCGCAGCGAGGATTAGCCAACAACAGTGCGTGTTATACAGAGAAGCCAGACTTTGAGGCATTCCTAAATGAGTGGAAAAGTTTATACGAATCAAGATCAGGAGAACGAGGTATGTTCTCTAGAGTCGCAAGTCAAAAGCAAGCTGCAAAGAACGAGCGACGAGATGCTACCTATGATTTTGGAACTAATCCATGTAGCGAGATCATCCTACGACCTTACCAATTCTGCAATCTATCAGAAGTTGTTGTCCGGGCAACCGATACGTTGTCAGACCTTAAACGAAAAGTACGTGTTGCGTCTATCCTTGGAACTTTACAGGCTACCTTAACTGACTTTCGTTACCTACGTAAGGTGTGGAAGAACAACACTGAGGAAGAAGCACTTCTTGGCGTGTCGTTAACAGGTATCATGGATCATCCAACCCTATCAGGAAGGAGAGACAAAGGTGTGCTTAAAACGTGGCTTACTGAACTCAAAGAAGAAGCGATTAAAGCTAATGCAGAATGGGCTGGCCGTCTTGGTATTAATGTTAGTACTGCCATTACTGCTGTTAAGCCTTCCGGCACTGTGTCTCAGTTGGTTGATTCTGCTTCTGGTATCCATCCTAGATACTCAGATCAATACATTAGACGAGTAAGAGCAGATGCACGTGATCCTTTGTGTGCTGTCCTAGAAGCCGCTGGAATCCCCGTAGAGGACGATGTAATGTCACCCAGTACCAAGGTATTCTCCTTCCCTATAAAGTCTCCTGACGGGGCTGTAGTAGCCTCTGAGATGGGTGCTATGGAACAGTTAGAACTATGGGAGATTTATCAGGACTTCTGGTGTGAACACAAACCGTCAATGACTTGTTACTACAGGGACGATGAGTTCTTAGAGGTAGGTCAGTGGTTGTATAACAAGTTTGATAAGATTAGTGGTGTGTCATTCTTGCCATACAGTGAACACACATACCAGCAAGCACCTTATGAGCCTGTTGATCTTGAGACTTATGAGAAGTTAGCTGCAGAGTTCCCAGAGACTATTGATTGGAACATCTCTGAAAACTCTGACATGACTGAAGGATCACAGACGTTAGCCTGTACTGGTAACAACTGCGAAATCTAGTTATACTCTTGAATGTACGGTTGGACTATTCTCATAAAGGGTAGCCACCGTACTCCTTTACCTTCATATACCCAGTCTTCTAAAGTACCGCCTTTAGCTGCATCTATAGCATCTTCAACAAAGTCTCTTGTCATAGACGCTGGCGCAGGAAACAGATTAAACAGCAAAGGTTCAAAATCTTTTCTAGCAGTGGCTTCAGTAGTATACTGATCTATAGTGTTTACACTTATAAGACCTAGATTAAAGTCAATGAAGTAGTCTAACATCCGTTCAGGATCGCCTATTTCACTAATGCCTTCAGGATCTTTTATTGGTTGTCGTAGCTCATTCAGTAGAGTGTTACCGCCACCAACTACTGTTAGGTAAGACAGCAGATTCTTAATCGACTGCTCCTTCCTTCCTGCCTTCCACTCTTCAACAACTAACCGCTCTATCTGCTGTAGCTGCTTTAAACCAAAGCTTCTAAGCATGTACAAGATACGACCGTTAGGATTGTTTAGATACCAACTAGGCATCTGAGCCATGTCAGAAGGCTGTAGCTTTGCTAACTCAGCAGCAGCAAACTCACGAACACGTTGCGTCTTGTTACCTCGTACAAGATCTCGTTTGAGTTGCGCCATCTCAGAAGGACTAAACAGCCAGCTATACTCTTTCTCTAAAGCACCGCTTACTGCTTTCTTTTGTCCTGCCTTTATAGAAGCATTCAAAGTTACGCCCTTGCCTAACATGTCAGCTTTTCTAAACCCTGATAGCTCAAAGGTTTTTTCACTTACGTCATCAAACGTTCTCTGCCACGCTTTAGACCCAGACTTTAGAAAATCACCTGTAGCTTGGTTCAACAAACCTACGTCTTCAACACCAATACGAAGTCCTTTGTTAGTGTAAAAACCTCGAATAGCTTGCGCTGTGTTGTCTACACCGAAGTTAACAACGGTGTTTGCTGTATCTCCAAAGTTCAACAAAGCAGAGTAAGGATTAGCGATTGTACCAACGTATCCTGCTTGTCTAAGATTGCTTATCCACGCACTTGGACCTTGCACACCTCTAACCATCAAGGTACGCATCAACTCATCAGCGCTTTTCCTTGTTAGCTTGCCAGCACCCATGTCTTTTAAAGTCTCATTAAGACGTGCGAAAGAAGCCTCACCGTTTTCAAGCTCGCTTAATATCTGTCTTGTAGAGGCTTTATTAACAGCTTTGTTTGAATTGTTCTGCAGTTTAAAATTCTTATGCATTTGAATAACAGCATCGTCAGACGCAAGTTTATTACGCATAACAACTAACGGACTTACGTATTCTTTTGCTTCTTCTGCTGTCAAATAATCACGCTGAATTTCTTTCATGTTATTATCATGTGCGCGTCGAGGCATTCCACGCTGTCTGTATATCTTAGCTTCTTCTATTTGACTTAGTTTCTGAGACGGAAAGTACAAAGGATCTTCTGGTAGATCTCTAAAAACATATTTTCTGTAATCAGAAGCTTGATCTGCTTTTAGCTTTGCGAGTATCTGATAACCTTTAAACTGTTCTTCCGTTAACATATCCTTAAACTTTTCAAACTCTGCTTGTCGCACATCAGGAGCAATGTTTTTAACATTTGAAAAATTCAACAACGCAGCCATTACGTTACCTGTTTTTTCATCTTCTTTCATTGCTCTAGTAAACGCACGTACAGGAGCGGTGTTGAAAGCAGTATCGTATGTTTGTTGATTCTGCGCCATGTTAGTAGCCATTCTCTGCATATCACCAGAAAATCTTGAGCCGACTCTGTTTTTGGCAACGTTGACTAATGACTGTACGTAAGTTTCGTAAAAGTTATTTAACAAACCTTTATCACGTCGTGATTCAAAGTCGCTCTTGAACCTGATATTCTCTTTGGTTCTGGCTTTTACATTATCAATAGTTTGTTTTGTGTAGTTTAGGTTGCCAGCCTCGTCCATACGCATAACACGTATCATAGGCGTTTGTATTTCTTGAGATACTTGATTGTAAATACCCGCTAAAGCACGGTTATCAGGCATTGTTCCGTTTTGGTTGTAGTAGTTAAGAACCTTTTCATCGGCATTTGCCTGAGCTTCTTTTAAGATATCTTTACGCTGCTCTGATGTTTCCCTACCAAGACGTGACGCTATCGCTCTTTCTTCTAGTTTTTCAGTAGCTTCTCTTAAAGACGCATCAAGTTCTAAGTCTTTACCTACAGCTCTACCCAGTAAACCACCACCAGTTCCCGCAACAGCAGTGATGCCTACAACAAGAGGGTCAGTCATTGTTTCTACAACGCCCTCAAGACGTTTTTCTACATCGCCTTCAGTTTCAAGAAAAGCATAAGTACCTATTTCTGCACTTGTTACACCTGCCTGTCTAGCAGCGCCTCCAGCAGCAGTGGTGCCTACACCAGCAAACTTAGCAAGACGTGTGGCAGGAACAAAACCAGCAGCAATACGAACACCCATATCTACTAACGGGTTATCTTCAGCAAAATCTGCCTGTATTCTACGTATTTCTTTTAGAGAGTCTTCGTAGTTTTCACCAGTAGCTGTAGAGCGGAGACGTGCAGCAGTTTCATCACCTACAAAACCAACAGTCAAAGATTCAGTAGCAGCAAGACCAAGACCTATTACTTCTTCGCTGAGGTCTTCCATGTCAAATATTTCAGCATCTATTTCTTTTTGAACAGTCATTAACTCAGGCAACAGATCATCTCTGCCTTTTCTTTTAGCATCGTCCAAAAGACCCTTGAGTTGATCTCTGTTTCTAAGAAGCTCTTGATATTGTTCTTGTTCAGCCTCTGCTCGTTGCTCTCCCGCAAGCATACGGTCTTCACGGGAAAGATAAGAAGGTTCTTCTTCTACACTAGCAAATAGCTCATTAATCTCGTCAACAATATCTTGACGACCTTTTTCTTTAGCCTTTTCTCTAAGCTTGTTTAATTGAACTAGTTCTGAATAATTCATTACTTAGACTCTTTGTTGGTTATTCTTCATCCAATCTTTTAGCAATATCTGCAACTGTATCAGAAAGAGAGCTTCTGCTAGGTGTAGAAGTACCTGTCTGATCGCCAGCCTTTTGTTTAAATCCAGCAATCTTTGCAAAACCGTCGTTCAAGTTACCTTCTTTTTGAGCCTCTTGAGCAGCTGCTAAGCCTATTTCAGAAGCTAAGTTATCAATTCTAGCTTTGTCTTTTTCACTAGGAGTGCTGCGTGTAATACCAAGTATCTCTGCTGCTCTAGCTCTAGAAGCTTTAACAAACAAATTAGCTAATGTAGCAGAAGGCAAATCACCTTTAGTTAAGTTAGCTTTAATAGTTTGATAAACTAAGTTATTCTTTGATACGTTTGTAGGTTGACTCTTAACAGCGGTAATTTGACTATCACTTAGACCCATTTCTTTTAAGTCAGAATCAGTGTAGTTAAATTTAGTAGACTTCATGTCATCCCGGCTTCTAGCTAGGTCAGCCCTACCTTTAACAACTTGTTGTTCTGCTGCTTCCCATACAAGCTCCATGTCAGGATTTTCTTTAAGGAAGGCTTCTTTAGCTCTTTTAATAGTATCTTCATCTTCACCAGCTACAGCATAAAGTTGTTTAGCTTTAGGCAAAGCTATCTTCATAGCTGCTTCTTCTCTTTCAGCTTCGCGTATAAAACCATTTTCCCAGTATTGCTCAACTCTATCTGAAGCAACTTCTCTTTCAGCTTCTCTCAAGTTTGCATTGTCAGCCCACTCATTAAATCTTTGTTGAGCGTTTTGAAAACTTTTCTCAGCACGCTGGTCTTGAACAGCACTTCTTGTTATCTGCTCGCTTCTTGCGCCTAGCGCTTGTTGCTCTGCAAAACTTAAACCCTTAGCTGCTTCACGTATCTGTTTCTGAACTACAGCTACTTGTTCTGCTTTCTGCTCTGGCGGGAGGTTAGACGCTGCTATCTTCCTTAGTTCGTCTTGCAAACCTAAAATCTTAGCAGATGTTTCTTTTTTGCCTTGCTCTCTAACTTCTCCAGTAACTGACTTCAAAGTTGAACGAATATCTTTAGCAGCTTCTGGCGTTTCTTTTATCAAAGCAGCATAAGACCCACGAGCCTCTTCAAGCATCTCAGGAGTAAGTTGACCTGCAGCTGCCATTTGCTCAAGACCAAACAAGCCTTTCTGTAGACCTGCAGCTTTTCTCTCTTTTTCTTTGGCTTTACGTGCTGCTGGAATGCCACCTATAGTCGCACCCAAGTCAAACATTCCTTGAGAAAAACTAGGCTGTAACAGTCCTTGTAAAAACGCTTGTGAAAACTTAGCCATTTTGTTTCTCCTTAATCACCAAACAAGCCGCCTAGACCAGATCGTGCCAGCTGCGTACCAAACCCGCCAGCAATACCTGCCTGTCCAAGACCTGCTTGCAACAACGCCTCAAGACCTGTAGCGTAAGTTTCACCATAACCTGCAGCTTGAGCCAACTGAGATTGACGCGCAGCTTCTGCAGCAGTCATTCCGGGTGTCAACGCACTCAACAACTGTGCTTGAGGAACGTAACCAGCCGCTAACATGCCCTGTCCTAGCTGTGCTTCTTGCATCTGCTCTTGTCTAGCCTGAGTCATAGCTGTTAGCATTGCTTGAGCTTTAGCTTCTTCTTGAGCTTTAGCCAATGCTAATTGCTCTGGAGTACCACCAAACTGTGCTGTACGAACACCTAAACGACCCTGAGCCGCTAAGCGTTGTTCTTGCTCAAGACGCTGACGCTCTTCTTCAGGAGTCATTACATCCCGCATTCTTTGGTAAATATCCGCTTCTCTATCAGCTGTAGGCATTGCTGCTGACTCAAAAAACTGACCTGCTCTACCAAACATGGCCTGTTGGAAAGCCTGCTCTTCAGGAGACGTAGCAAGATCAAAAGACATCTGACCTGTAACAGGATCAGTAGTCATACCAAACTGACCACCCGTAGCGCTTGTTACAGTATACGGTCTAAACTCTTGCATTTCTCTAAGAGTCTCTGCAAGACCGCCTGCACCAGACATTGCTTCATAAGCACGTTCGCCTATGTCTCCAACATCTTCGTAAGCTTCTTTAGCAAACAGTAAACCTGCTGCAGCAGCGCCACCACCTATTAAATTATCCCAAAAATCGTCACCCATTAGTAGGTACCTCCATCAATCGTTCCTGTTGACAATGTACCTGTAAATGTCAACGCAGGGATTGTCACTGTTCCTGTAAATGTTGGTGATGCTATATCTGCTTTGGTAGCAATAGCCGTAGAAATAGCGTCAAATTCTGTTTCAAACTCAGCGCCTTTAATGATTTTACCGCTGTCTCCTGAAGGTAGACTATCTTTAGCGGCAAAGTCAGTAGTTTTACTATAGTTGCTCATAGTACCTTACCTTTTAAAACTAATACGTTAATTTCTTGAAGAGACAAAGCAAAATTATTAATATCTGCCTCCAAACCAATAGTGATAACACCGCCTCCTCCAGTTGCATTTACAGCTCTGCGTGATGTCAATTCACCACCTGTAAACTCTCCAACATTAAACTCATCTTCATTGTAAAAAGCAGGTTGTTGGTTGCCTACAGTAAACTCTGCAGTTCTGAAAAAGGTGTTAAAATCATAAGCCCATTTAAGAAACACAGTTGCACTGTTAGCACCTACTAAAGTTGGTCTTATCTTTTTGACTCTTTTTAACATTGAAGGATCACCAAAGGTTAATCCCGGACTGTAATACTTAAATCTGTACTTTGTACCGTTATCGCTATATCCGTCGTATTCGCTAATGCCTTCACTAGTTCCTATTAAAAGCGTACCGTCGTCTTTTCTAGTATAAGAAGCAAACCCTGTACCGGGCCAACGAGTAACACGATAAGCACCGTTTTCAACAGTTCCACGCACATCAAAACAATACGTTACATTTTGACCTACAAAAGATAACAAGTAAAAACCTTCTTCGGGACTGTAAACAGAACGGTAAAACTCTGTTTCGTTTTGTAGCAAACTAATAATGTCTTTTGTTATGGTGTTAGACAAGCTTGTAATAGGCATTGATTTTTCTTGAATTGTTCTACCAAAACTTTTTAGTCCTGTTTGTGATAAAAACAAAACATCAGTACCTGTATATTGAATAGTATCTCTATCTACACAACCAACACCAGCAATAGTATCTTCAAGAGCCATTGTAGCAGGCGCTTCAGCACCTTTATAAACAACAATGCTATGTTTACCAAAGATAATAAGAAGCCCGTTGTGTGCTGCTAAACCAACAATTTCATCATAACCATCAGGCCATACCTTTGAAAGATCAATAGAACCGCTAGTACCTCCAGACCAATCATGTCCGATTAACAAATCAGACCAATATACTGTTGACTTATCTGCTCCAAAATCAGCTACCCAAAGACGACCGTAAGCGGCTATAACTTCATTCCCGTAAATAGCAGAAGTAACGCCTGCGGCACCACTAACAGTGCTTAATTTGACTACTGAGCCGCCTGCGTTGTCGTAAACAAGAGGTTCATAACTGCGCTGAAAGAAGTAAATCTTGTCGTTAAAGTTAACCATCTTCCAATTGTCAGCAGTAATTGCATAACTAGCAGGAGTTTCATCAACTAACGTAGTTGTACCGCTAAGTATTTTGTTATTACCAACAGAAAAGATTTTGCTGTTTCCAGCATCATCACGAAACTCTTTAATTGCTCTAATCTTAGCACTACCTAACGGTGTTTTTGTTTCTGTAATAACGTTATGACCTTTACGTGCAGCAATACGACCACGCTTATCAATTACTGCATTATCAGCAATCTCAGCAAACGAAGGGTCTTGCGCTAGTGGAGAATCTTCTGTATTGATTCCTTTAAACGCTGGTGCAACAAGATTAATACTGTTAAGTTGTTGTGCCATACTTTACCTCAAGGGGTATAAAAAACGACTTCTTCTGGGTGCTTTTGAGCATCTAGTGCAATAGCGTCTGATAAATACTGGTTAGCAATGTTGAAGTATTCAGGAGCAGACGTGCCACCTGTTTCACCACGCTCACGAGCTAACAAAGCAATAGCCAAATGAACAACAGGCATAGAAGGCACAGTTAACTGATCATCGTCTGCTGATAAATCTGCTGTTCTTTTAACACAGTTAAACCGAATCGTATACTCTTTATCAGGAGTAGGATAAATATCAATTTGAGTATCACCGCTACTATCAACACCGTTGTACGTGTAATATGTTGGTGCGCTTCTGCGTGGCTCTGAAATTAAGTAAGCCTCATCAAAAAACGTAGCAGTTTTGTATTCCATAAACAGGTTAGCAGTATCGTTAATAACATTTAACGCTTTAATTCTATTTTGACTTCCTGTTAGCACGTAATTAAATACGTCAGCAGTCGTTGTAATTGTCAACGTTGTACGCAGTGCTGACCAATCCCAAGAATCTTCTACTATACGTTTAGCGTCATTTACAAAGTCGCCTGCCATTTTACTGTAAGTGCTGTCTTGTACTGAAGTAACTTCATCTTCACGAAGTCTACGCAATACATTGTTAACAATATTTAAATATGTCATATCACTTTAACCCAAATAAACTTCTTGAAATTAAACCATCTAGCTCTTTCATGTAATCTTTTTTAGGCGGTCGTACAGGCACAATAGGGTCTAACTGATATGTTGTTCCTCCTTTATAAGGACTAAACATACCACTACCGACACCACCACCGCCGCCGTTACCTTCTTCAGGTTCTGGCTCAGGCTCTGGTTCAGGCTCTGTTCCGTCTAACAAAGGAAGACTATCTTCATCAATATCAGTATTGTCTAAAATCCATTCACGAATATCTTCATACAACGAACCACGACCCATAAGAATATCAACAAGCCAATCTGGTATTTCGTTTCCGTAACCGCCTACAACAACACTACCAATAATTGTTCCAGATATATCAGGGTCTTCTACAGTCTCTAAAATTTTATCAATAAAGTCATTAACTTTATCTGTAACCCAATCAACACCTTCTTCAATAGATCCTGCAATAATTTCAGCAACATCCGCTAATATTTCACCAATATCGCCTTCTTCGATTGCTGTTGAAATATCTGTTTCTTCAATAATATCTGCAACTGTGTCTAAAATATCACCAACAGTGGGCAAGAAAATAACGCCTGATGAAGGAAGCCAATCAGGTAATCCTGTTTTTATATAAGGATAAACAGCATCAAGAATATCTTCTATACTGCCGCCGCCTTCTATAATATCTTCAATACTAACAGAAACGCCAGCACCACCGGGAAGAACTATTAACTCTTGATCTCTTGTTACTTTAGGGTCAGGATGAGGAACAGTAGCAACACCACCACTAGCTATGTTTGCTGCAGCTTGTTCTAAAAACTCACTGGTATATTCACCTGTTGGTTCTTTTAAATCAGCTAAGCCTTCAGGGTTATTAATAATTGTGTCAAGTATTTCTTCTGCTTCTTGAATAGAATAATTAACTTCGCCTTCAATAGTTGAAATAACATCGCCTATTTGATAAAGATTATCATCAGCTGTTGTGTTAGTAAATTCATCAAAAGCTTCTTGAAATTCATCAAACTGTTCTTGAGTTATTTCGCCGTTTTCAAGAGCATCTTGAGCATCGCCGTAAACGTATGCACCGTCTTCTAGATCTTCTAACATTTCATCTAGAATAATTTCACCTTCAGGCTCTGGTTCAGGCTCTGGTTCAGGCTCTGGTTCAGGCTCTGGTTCAGGCTCTGGTTCAGGCTCTGGCTCAGGCTCTGGTTCAGGCTCTGGTTCAGGCTCTGGTTCAGGCTCTGGTTCAGGCTCTGGTTCAGGCTCTGGTTCAGGCTCTGGTTCAGGCTCTGGTTCAGGCTCTGGTTCAGGCTCTGGTTCAGGCTCTGGTTCAGGCT
>BCSF01000259.1_pt1 | contig 22657 bp, 21 predicted proteins | sample 1016431 | NCBI WGS metagenome assembly BCSF01 (sample SAMD00045685;SAMD00045686;SAMD00045687;SAMD00045688;SAMD00045689;SAMD00045690;SAMD00045691;SAMD00045692;SAMD00045684;SAMD00045690;SAMD00045691;SAMD00045692;SAMD00045684;SAMD00045685;SAMD00045686;SAMD00045687;SAMD00045688;SAMD00045689, study...
GTGTAGGACTTAGTGTTTTTCTGCTTAACTTCTGCCAGGTGCTGTAACATGACTCGGTCAGCCATTGAGTAACCCTTGAAGGTAGCTTCTTGCTGATATAAACGATTAAGATGTCTTTCAATTACTGCCTCTTGTCTAGTCCCCGCGTATGCCTTTTTAAGAGCTTCTACACGCTTGATCTTTTCTACATTGACCGATTCAAGATCGTTTAACATCTCTTCCAATACACCCGGTACAAAACGTAGAAGTTCAATACCACCACGAGACTCAGCTTTGTACTTAGAATAACTGCCAGACAATTGGTTAATATTCTTTATACCCATGTCATGTACAAACTGAGCGAGTTTGCGAGGAGTTACTATAAATGAGGAAAGGTTTTCCTGATGTATTCCTGGGTCAAATTCGTCTTGGACAGTGATCTTTTCAGATAAAGCTCGTTCTAAAAATACATTGTTAAAGAAAGCCTGGATTTGGTCGTCTTTCTTTAAGTTGGTGGAGAAACGTTGAGGGGTTTTGTTTTTAGCTCTCTTGTCTTGCAGAGCCCACCTACCCTTAGACTGGGTTGTTAGTACAGGGTTTCCACCTAGCTTGCCCGAGCCCATAGATAGACGATAACCCTCGATATTGAACTTACCGTTTCTGCCACCAGATTTAACGTCTTCCTCGGCATCTCTTATGGACTTTTCAAGTTCGTCACGAGCGTTATACAGAGCTTCTAAGGTAGTGTCGTTGGTCGGGCCCTGACGACGAGTCTCTGCTCCCATAGGAGTCATACTCTCAAAGCTGTCAATCATGTCTAGAATCTTAGAGAGGTTCTCACGCTCACCCTTAATCAAGTCAGCTACTTCCTGGTGAGATGCTTCGATTACGTCGATAGGCATCGACTCCAATCTTTCTACTTCTTTTACTATTTTATTTTTTACCAAGAAGTCTAGAAGGTTATTAGAAGCCTTAGCTACGGCGAAGTCACGATTAAACTGTTCGGTGTCCTTAGGTATCTTTAATACTTCTACAACAGCATAAGGTTTCTTACTGTCCTCGGAGGGGACGGACATTTTATCGCCCACATCAGAATCAAAGATGTTTCCACCCCTACCATCTGTATTGAGATTAAAATATTTTGGGAGTCGGTCTACGCTAGTAGTGGTGTCTCCCATATCGAGAACGATGTCTTTGGTAGAGTTTAACAAACTACGTATTTCAGACCTTAGTTCTTTGTCTTCAATAAGGCTAAGATTAGCTTTTAAAGCTTTCCTGTCGGCGGACTTAAGTCGGGTAGCTACGTTTCTTTCATACGCTTTACCCTTACGCTCTTCGTCTTTTACAAAGTACTCTTTTACTACATTAGAGTCGTCACTAGATAAACTATTTAAGGGGTCTGATTTTTCAGATAAGTTATCGTAGTGGAAATTAAAATTCTTCAGGGATTCATTCTGAGATTTCCAAATGGCTTCATACTCTGGATTACCAAGGATCTCGTCTAGTTCTACAATTCTGCTCTCACCATTTTGATCAGTAATGGTGATAGTACGCATACTTTCTGGCAATCGTTGGTCACCACGTAACACCATGCGTCTTAAGTATAGGGCTAGGTTAAACTGTCTATCTAGAGCAGGGTTGGAAAGTAGCTCTCTTTGAACTTCAATTGGCGCATTATTAATTTCACTTTTGTCATTCTTTTTAGCTACTTCAGCAGCCAACTGTCCTGCTAGCTTGCCAGACATTGTGGAGTCTCTATTTGTTATTCCATGCGCCTGAGAAGTTACTATTTGGTTTTGGTAGGCCTCATCCGCTAATAGCTTGAGATCCTCTGGTGTTGGATTACCATTGTCTAAATTTTCCTTGGCTTTACCTAAGGCAACTGGTCTCTCATCTAAGTTGAACCGGTCACCGGTATAGATTTGGTCTTCTAAGCCACTACTATTTTTTTGGGGTCTTTGTGACTTGTGGAAACCACCAAAGGGTATATCTGCTTTTGCTGGACCTTCAGCTGCCAATCTCTCATTTATGTTTAACAACCAGTGACGATATGTTAGTGGAGTGCCATACTCATCAACCTGAGGTTGAGAATTCAAAATGTCGGAGTCATCAAACCCTAATTGATAATTATTAAACCTTTCCCGTGTTTGTTTAGCTGACTCAAGTAAAGCACTTATTTTTTTCTTATCGTCTTCAGATATTTTCTGAGCCTCATAATTACCTCCGGAAAGCTCAGAAACCTGGCCCAAAACATTAGGGTTCTGAAATACTTGAGACATGGTAAACGGCTTTGTGGCTCTTCGTATTTCGTTACCATACCTAAACAGATCCCCTTTCTTGAAGGTCTCACCAAGGATTGCCACTTTGTCAGGGGCTCTGCCGACTTCCAACACACTTTCCAAATATTCAATGTTACTGTCCAACTCTTCTTCAGCGGCCAGCATGTGGTCGGTAACTGCTCGATTGTAATATACATTCTCCCCGACCTTACCTCCAGCCCTTCCAAAATGATCTAAAGAAAGTTGAGTGTATGCGATATTTAGTAAGATCCTATCTTGAGCGGCTATTGGGGCCGGTATTTTTCCTTCTGGGTTTTTCTCAGGGTTCTCTGAAAACATAGTCTGCTCGTCAAAAGCAGCCATGTACTTCTTTAAATTTTTGTAAGTATTGCGTGGAGAACCTTCTTCTAAATTCGTGGGGGTTTCCTGAGAAATATTCTGCTGCAACAACTGAATCCTGGACGCGAGCATACCAAACAGATTAGCGCCAGTATCAGCCTCAAAGTAGGGTTTTACTTTAGCTCCCGTTGAATATTTATCAAACTGTGCTTTACCCTCTCTCATGGAAGACATAGCCCCTAAAAGGGCCATAGCATACTCTCCGTAAGTTTTGGGCTTGGTTCCAGGTGCTACATAATCCGTCTCGGGGTTTATTTTATAGTCAGGATCTTTTTCAAGTTTAGCCCGTATGTTAGGCTTGAGGTGTTTAATTTGGGGGATCTCCTTAGACCAATTTTGAGCAGCTTCTGGAGTGAATGATTTTTCAATTATTTCTTTAAGTAAGGTGCTTGGGTTAGTTATCGTTCTGGGGGTTTTAGGGTACTTTCCACCTTCCTTATATCTAACCTTTATTGAGTCGTCATTAATGAGGTCACCTAAGGTTAAAGGTTTTTCCTCACCTTTACCTTGAACTAAAAGATTTCCATATGGAGAACCATCTCCAGCAACTCCGGTCCCAGAAACTTCTACATTTCTCCAATCAATGTTGGTGGTGTCACTACCAACACCTATAGTTTCCCGAACTCTTTGGATCCTGGATTTTCTTTTGTTTAATTTTTCAATCTGCTTGTCGAAATCTTCGACTTTCTTCTTTAAATTTTTTGATTGGCTACTTTCTTTTCTTTCAGATTCTGGCTTGGCGGCATTAGCATCAGCTTCTTTTTTAATAGCTTCATTAGCTGTCTTTTTTTCAAGCTCTAGCCCAGCTACATCTTGTTCTATAGCAGACTCTTTAAGATCTAATCTTTTAATTAAGTCCTCAACTCCTTGCTCAGCCACTGCGTAGGCTTCATCAATACTGTTTATCTCAGCTCGGTTGGATACAAGCCCTCTTGCTTCTCTTTGAGTGTCGGTAAGTTGGTCTATGCCATAAGCCCTTGAAACTGCACCCAGAAGCTCCTCAACAGTAAGTCTTCCTTTTTTATCAAGAAGATCTGCAGCAATCTCTTTGGTTTGCTCCATGAAAGCTTCGTCATCTGAAGCTAGTAGCTTTTTAAGCTCGTCTACTTTCTCCTCAGGGGTCTTACCCTTGAATCGAGTTTTAAAGTCTTTTCTGCGGTTTTCTAAATTAGTAAGTAACGCCTCAGTTACAGCATCATCGCTTACTGTTACTTTGCCTTTATTAACTCCTGGATTAACTGATGCTTGCTCAGTAGTTTTATCCACTACCTCCTGCATTTTTTTGTCAGCTATATCTTCTAGGTTCTTAGCCTCTAAACGCTTTTCCTGAAGTCTTTTAACATCAGGTAAGCTCATTAACTTATCTGCGGGGACTCCTTTTTCCTGAGCTTTCTTAATTACTTTTGAGATCTTTTCATCAATCTGCTCAACGGAATCTTTTGCACCTAATTCCTTAAGAATCTTTTCTCGTCCCCTTTTTTGGGATTCTGCAAACTTATCAGTTTTAATATCTTCCCTTGGGTCGATACCTTCTTGTTTACCTACTACAGAAGCTGGTGTTTGTTTTACCGGTTGGTTTGGTTCTCTCTTTGTCCCAATAGCTGTAGGCTCACTAGCCTTAGCAATTTCAGACTCTACGAAATCACTTACTTCTTCTTTATCACGAGTCTCAGTAGCCTGAGCAGTGTAGGCTTTGCCTGTTTTATCATAAGCAACATTACCTTTAGGATCTCTATTAACTTTAAGAGCGTCTTTTGGGAGCACTCCAGCAATTCTTTCAAGTGTTCGTACAGTCTTTTCATCAGTTAGTAGTTGGTTTCTTTGCTCCATTAAGTTCTCAATAGAGGACGGAGCTCGGCCCACGGATGGTTGTTTGTCTGGGCCGTTATAAATTAGTTGTTGGTCTGGAGTAACAGTCCACTGAGACTTAGCTAAAATGTCAGCATACATCTCATCAGGACCCATTTTCTCAGGTCGCATTTTTTGCTCAGATGGGACTAGTGCGTCGGCACTTTCCGAAACCCTGTTTTCAATACCCTGACCAAACATTTCTGGGTTTGCTCTACGTACACCAGACCCAATGTATTTCGAGTAAGGTTTGAATACGTAGTTGTCGATCAGTTCCCTAATCCTATTAAACTCCCCCTCGGGCAATCCGGTAACGATATTATTACCTTCTTCATCCTGATTGACACTTTTGTCGTCTTTCTGACCAAGCAAGACACGGGCGTATTCCAGGGAGAACCAGTCGTGTGCCATCTCTTCTTTAGACAGTTGAGATTTAGCTTGGTTGAGTAACTTGTTCTCATCATCTGAGAGCTTTACCTTTGAGAAGTCTTGGTGTGCTCGAGTGTCTTTGAATACGTAATGAGCAAGAGCTTGGTCTTTCTGATCTGGGGTAAGTGTATCATACCACTTAACAATCTGCTCAGTACCATAATACCCCTTACCTAAGATGTGTGGAAACTCGTGTATGGCAGCTCCCAGGATGTCGTCGTTCTGTGCTTTAGCTGCTTCGGGGTTGAGGTAAATGTAAAACTCACCAGTTTCTGGGTTTTCTTCTACAAAACCTTTGTTCTTGCTGCCTTGTGGAGTGCGGTCAGTGACGGCTATCTTGACACTCCCTTTATCTCGGGTTTCAGCAACCATATTCATGACGCTACCAATGTACTCATTAAGTACCTGTAGCTTGGGGTTCTGTATCTGCTCCCCCTTTTCAGGATCTGGAGACTCTACAGTTACAGGTTCACCAGCTTTCTCAGCAATATAAGCTACAGCATCGGTAGCATCTGCAGGAGTAAACGCTTCATGTTCCCAACCAGCACGATCAACGGTTGCCATCTTACCTTGGTAAGGGAGCTGTGCGTCTGGTGGTGCTTGAATCTCTTTCTCTTCTTTTACTACAAAACCAGAACCCGCCATGTTACGGTCTTCTTTTCTACTGAACATCCCACCCTTTTTGAAAAGCTCAATAGGGGCTGTGATTGCTCCAGGGCCTGCACCACCAAGCTCACCAAAGATTTCACCGAGAATTGCGTGTTTATCCAAGGCTTCGCCAGGCTCACGTGATAGTAGTTGTCCCGCAAGTTCACCAGATGCACCAAAGGTAGCCTGAGCTCCTAACTCTACGCCAGCGGCTTTCATACGTTGAGGTACTGTGTATCTATGTACCTTCTTGTCAGCCAGTCTTAGCGATCTTGCAAAAGCAGACTCTGTAGGGGCTATTCTATTTTTCTTGGCCACTTCTTCTAACTTAGCTAATCGGCTAGTTTGCTCTTCAGTGAGGTTTTTACTTTTGCTAAGTTTCTTAAGCTCCATCAGCTCATCACTGTCAGCATCCTTTAGGTTCTTAAAATACCTTTTGGGTGACGCTACTTTTTTCATGGTAGCAGGGGCTTTTAGTACTGCGTTGGCTTTACCAGCCATACCTGCTGCTACAGTGTCAAATATACCTATAGGTACACCCTTAAGGGCGGCTTTTTCTTTAGCTTCAGTAACAAAGTCTTGATTAGACCAAGCTAAGAACATCTGCTCTGGGTTGTGGGTGTCTACCCCAGCCTCCTGCATAGACTCCATTATTTTGGAGGTGGCTTCTAATAGAGCAGAGGAAACACCAAAATTGATTCTAGCTCCCCAAGCAGCACCCGTAGCAAGACCGGTGGCAGTTCCAACGCCTGGTGCAAGGCTACCGATAAGGCCTCCAGTACCCGCAGAGGCTCCGATAACTTCTGGAGCCGTGTCTAAATAGGCGGGTATTAACGAGCCTAACGACTCAGTCACTACCTGGGCAATAGCTTCGGGATTACCTAACCACTTACCAATAGCGTCTAACCAACTTTCATCTCCCTTATCAGACATCTTACTGATCTCAGCCATAGGAGAGTGGCCTTTTTTGGCCTGAACTGATTGAAGCATTGATTGCTGTCGGTTAATTTCAGCAAGCTTTTCAAAAGTCAGCATATCAACACTACCAGCACCCTCTAGTGGGTTGAGTAGGGATTTTCCTTGTTCAGATAAATCTGCTCGTAAAGTACCAGATTTCCACCAGGACATGAATCGGTTCATGTCTTCTTTAGTTGATACACGACCAACTGCGTCATCAATCAGACCAGCAGACTCCAACGCAATAGCTTTTTCTCGTACAGCAGACAAAAGGAGCTCATTCGTATCAGCTCCTTTTTCACGCTCTTCATCAGTCATATTGCTGTAGTTGGCGTAATAGTCTTTAATTGCTTCAGTGTGGGCCGTTTGAACCTTAAAATACTCGTCCAACATGGATAAGCGTTTATCATCCTCTTCGGTCATTTCAAACTCGGAAACTTCATCAATCGGTACTTCTTTACCGTCAACGATTACAGTATCAACACCAGCTTTCTTAGCCTTCTGGATAAGTAATCCCTTCCTTTCGTTGGTGGTAAGTTTATTACTTATACCTCCAATCTTACCAAGATTACTTGGGGGTACCTGAAAGCCTTCTTGAGTAAGGTACTCTGGTTGATATTGCTCCGATAAAAGATCACTAATTTCGGCAGTCTGGCTTTTCTTATCACTGTCGGAGTAAGCACCGATTAAGATGTCACTCATTGGGTCTCCTTTTTGGACATTGAAGACATCAAGTACACGCTTTATATCTTCATCGTCTAAAGAACCGTTGGGGCTACCCTTAGTATCTTTTTTAGTTTTACTCCAGTCCTCAAAATCTCGTTTAAAAGCGTGGTTCACAGCCAGTTCTTGCTCTTGTCTATCAAGGTGAATGGCTTGTTCACCCATGTACTTCTCCTGAGCTTTTAGGAAATTGTTATTAGTTTGGGCCCACTGGTTCTTTATGTTGCCCCACTTTGCTGCATTTGGGTCTTCTTCGTTTTGAGAAAAATAATCGTCAAGCTCACTAACTATAACTTCTTCATCCCCGCTAGGGCTGGAAGAGTAAATGCCTTGATAAAGAGGCTTAATGTGGTTTTCGAAAAAGAGCTTCTTGCGCTCTTTATACATACCTAGATTACTTTTAGACGATTTGTATCTATCCGCTATTTCTTTTGTGCCAGAGTTCCAGGCCTGATACTCTTTGAATGATCGATCCGTTTGTGGCTGCCTATGTAAGCCTTCGGATTGAGGGATACTGCTAAACTGATAACTAGGAGTTTGTCTGCGGAACGAGTCCATCAACCCGTCCATACTGAAGGACGGATCATTAAATGTTTTTCCTGGGTCTGAGGGGTCAGACGAGAACTTACTGTCCCAGGAATCGAACTCGTATTCCTCAAACATAAGTCAATTAGAACCAGTTATTTCTGTCTCTCCACCGATCTGTTTCGAAAAAGTCGCTATCGTCTGGCGTAGGCTCTGGAACAGGCGTTGCCGTAGTAGTGACTGCAGGGGCTCTGCTGGCATTGTCTAAAGCGTTTAGACGGTCTGCCTCAGACCTACGAACCATCTTTAACTCAAAGTTGGTTGACGGTCCTGCGTAAGCCGTAAACATATCGTCTCCTTCTTGCATAGTTGAGTTTCTGTCCTCAATCCGTTGACCAATTTGTCTGTTAGTGCTTGGTATAACCTGAGTAGGCCTGTTGTAACGATATCGATCGTACAACCTAAACAGAGTGTTCTTATCCATTTCTTGTGGGTTTGTGTCTACCCCCGGGTTAACAAGATATTGTACGAAGTGGTCAAAATCAGGACCACCTAAAATACTTTCTCTTTTTTCAAGACCTTGTTTAGATTTAAAATTGCTAGCATTAATGTCCCTAATCTGATTCTTTTTTTGGTGTAAGTCCTCGTCTCTTATGTTGGCATCTTTAGGAGGCAATCCAGGGACTTCTTGCATTGGGAAGTCATCAGCTAACCGGGCATCTCGAATCTTTTTCTTTAAAGCCGCTTCAGGACCAAATAAATTTAAGTTTAATGAGGCTGCTTGAGCTGCCTTGGCTAAGTCCTCTTCATCCTCAGGAATCTCTCGCATTTTCGTTTGAGGCTCTGGAAACGCAGGCTCAGCACTGGTGCTTACAGGATTGTTGAAGCTTTTAGGGGCTTGGTTGGCTTGAGAGGCCATGTCTGGAACATCGACCACTTCAGCTTCCGGCCCAGATAACAATGCTTCATACTCTGAGTTGTCTGGAGCTGTCGGTATGTCTTTATGTGGGCTTGCCTCATCCCTCAGGTTGTCCCTACCAAACTTTTCAAAATTTGATATATCCATATTTTCTGGGCCTGCGTAGACTTCATCGGGATTGTTACTAAATAAATTCTCTTTTGGATACCCAAACATTTGAGACATTAAATCTTCTTCGTCCCCAGAAAACTCGGACACGATCAAGTCTCTTAATCCGTCGTAGTCTTCGTGTTTTCCGACCTGTTTACTTATAGCATTTACTAATGCGGATTTATCTCCGTCGTAGTCATTGATAAGTCGGCCAATCCTTTCGAACTCATCTTCATCAGTGCCACCAAAAATTGGGTTCGGTTCCGCTGCATCAATAATCTGACGAGCAAGTCTTTCTATTTCTTCCTGGGTAAAGTCTTCAATTTCCATGGTGTAAATTATTTTTATATAACCATGTCTTGCAAACGCTTGTAATTACGGGAACTTTTGCGTTGTTTTACCATCTGATTGAGTGGAACTCGCATAAACCCATCAGGACATAGTAGTGCTGGGTTTTTCCTTAACATAGCATTGCTAATGGTTTTCTTTTTGAAACCTTTGTACTTAGATGCTGCGTCCATATTATATAGCGCAATGGCTGCAGCTAATACGTGGTCGTCGTGGTGACCTGGTGCTGCCTCTGGTTTTCCCTTATCGTTGACCACGAACGTCCGCATCTCTTTTAAAACCTCCTCACAGGGTATATCCAGATTCTCTTCTAGGATTTCCGAAGCTAAGTGGTCTATTACCGTTTTTCTGGTAATCTTATCAGTACTCCAGCCAAAGCTCTTTTCTACCATACCTGAGGAGTCATTCATTCTACGCCTGCGATAACACGGAACTCCATAGTCTAGTAAGTACCTAACTAGTGCTAATCCACTATTGTTTACCTCTGGAATAACCAGTGCTTTGCCATAATACAGGGATAAGGCAAAAACCTCCTCAGCCAGGTAACCAATGTCCACCCTACTGTGATGTAGAGCTACCAATCTAGGCACATGGTAATCACCACTATAGTCATCATAACCAGATCTCCACACCTGAACGCTGTGGTAATCAGGGTCGGCAGCTAATCCCTGCTCCTGTTGGTCTTCTCCAGTACAGGTATCCACAGAAATTACATACTTATCGTCCTCATTTGGGTGATTCCAAATCTTACAAAATCCACGGTCGTCAGGCTTGAAACTAGCTGATTCTCCCTCGTTTTGTATATTTACAGTGCCAATCTCTGATTTTTGGTTTTTAGCACTTTTCTCCATCTTTTTGAGCACATCCACATGGAACCTGGGTCGGGAGGACATCAAGAAACACTCTTCCGGGTCACTGGGGTACTCCTGCCTGAACTTACTTAAATCACCATTACACTTGTCCTGGAGAACTCTGCGCCTCCAGTGGAGCTGTTCGTAGTTAACATCGAACCTATCCATCTCGGAATGCTCATCATCCGTCATGGTATCTTTAAATTCCTGCAACTGTTCGTCAGATTCAAACGGAATTACAGAGTCGCTGAACTCAAACCAGGCGGCAAAGATCTTAGCCCACTCATTGTCCTGCACCCAGGTGTTATAAAACCAACCCTGGGGGCCGTTTGGAGTGGAGTCAGCAACCACTAAAGACAAGTTATCACCGTCATATAAGGACTGTAGGTAAGCCAAAGCAGGGTCTCCCCTACCCGTGGTAGTCCAGAATGCGGTTTCGGTCATGTTACCGACCTGAATAGTGCCGCTTCGTCCTGCGTTTTTGGAGCCTGCAGTCTCTTTTCCGTAGGCACTTCCCGTGTTTAGCTTGATTAAGTCTGCCAGATTGCCTCCATCCGCGAGGTTTGTTCCGGTATCGTCCCACGGAAACTCGTCGTTTTCCGCGTACCTTCGGTAGATTTCGAAAACCTTGTCGCTCGTCCCAGCAATATCCCCCATCAGACTCCCGCTTAAGTTCTCGTGCTTTCGCATATGATGATAAGTAAGGGCTTGGGCACACGTACTCGCCCCCTTCTGTCGGGGCTTCAGTATGACCATCTTGCAGGGGACATTCTCTATCTGACATTTTCTGTAGTGTTCGAACATCCTTTTTTGTAAGGTGTTCGCTATGGGTTTAATATTCTTACCCCGCTTGTCCTTAATTACTGCAAACGTGCTGATCCAGACCTCTGGGTCGATCCTAATTAAATCGTGAAGCTTTTGCTCTTCGGGGGTCATAAACCATATTGATAAGCGGCTTCTATTTCCGCTCGATTACCCATGCCAATGAGGGGGTTGGTTTTAGCTTCCTGCAATGCAGGACCTTCCATGAACATATCTACAAGACCTGCACCAAAACCTTTAAAATTAGGTACTCTTCCAGTAAACCTGCCGGGCTTATCAGGTAACGCCTCGGCCAATTTTCCTAGGGCTTTAGCTACGGGCCTACCCTTTTGGGAATATACTTTAGATCCGTCAGAGTAAGTAGCATCAATGTCCTTTGCATAATCCTTGAGACCCTCTCTAATGCTTTTGTTTTGTACAATTCTGGCTTCAGTTTCCGGTAATAGATCTGAAGCCTTTGGTTTAAACTTTAAATAATTTGCAGGTTCCTGACCTTTAGCGAAAATTTCTACGGCATCCTCAGCAAATTTCATGGGCTCTCGGTATCCTTTTTGGAAACCTTTTGGGTTTGCCCTTCGAGCTTGCAAGGCATGTGTTATTTCATGACGTTTAATTCCCCATTTATCATTTTCTGGATAAACCATAGCATCAAGACCGCGGTTATACAGACCTCCGGGGGCTCTTTTGGAATTCATGGTAGAGTGCATAGTATCCATAACCAAATCAGCCGATCGTTTTAGGCTTTTTACACCGTCCTGCACAGCCATCAAAGATCTAGGGCTACGCCTAGTCTTAACAGCTTTAATGTCGTGATTGATAATTCCATTGGGGTATTTCATAGGTCCATAGCTATACCTACCAAGACCATGTAAGCTTTTCCTTAACTTACTGTATCCGGGCTTGGACCTAAGAAGCTTGTACCCTGTGCCTTTAGATAAATAAGGTCTGGGGGCATCAAAAGTGGCGGTATTTGCAGTACCCTTACCACCTGGGCTAATTCCTGGTAATTTTCCACCAGCATTTATATCAGGCTCTGGGGTTTCTCCTAACTCATCCATAAACAAGTCAAATGCCTTACTCGTCTGATTTAAAATATTACTCATTTCCCTAATCTTAGTTTATCAACGTGATCCTCTAACTTGCTGACACGTTCTTTTAAGTGAGCAATGTTCATGTCTTGAGTCGCGTCTGCAGGTAATGCACCGATTTCGCCACGCGGCCACTTTATCCTGAACTCCGTGTTCAATTCGAGCTCGTGCTGTATGCGTATGATGTCGTTCTCAATAGTGTTGAGACGGTTTACAATCACACTGTACCCCCAAACAATCGTACCCACGATGCCAATTACTTTGGCGGCAAATGCCAGCTGAATTTTGGCAGTTGAGTTCTCTCCAATCTCAGCCATTAGCACTTCCACCTACGGCGAGCTGCCTTTCCACGCTCACCATTCCAGCTTTTACTTCTAGCGCAAAAAGCTTTCCTGCGCTTAGCGGCTTTACTACCCTTTTTAACTTTACCAGTTACTGCAGTTTTAAGTTTGGATCCTGGGTTAGCACGACGATACGCAGCTACCCCCTTGGCAGTCATACCAGCTCCGTCTTTAGTTTTACGGTAGTTGGCTCCCTTACCTTTGGTGGTTTTGCGTATAGGATTGGACTTTTTCCTAGGCATTACTTTTTCCTCCCTCTCGATCGGGTTTTAACGCAATTAGGCACGGTTCTACCGCCCTTTTTCTTCATACCATAGGCAGTGTAGCCCTTCCAGCATGGTCCTTTCTTACTCGTCTTCTTCTTCATCTAAATCAAAATCTGCTTCAAATTCTACACTACTTTCGCAGAATTCTTCCACCAGTTGTAATAATGCTTGTCCCATATCGATTTCATCTAAATCGGACTCTTCCCACCACCTCAGCAGTACTGAGTGGACCTCATTTTTGAATTTATCTAGATCTGTTTCCACTAGGTTTCCTTCCTGTAAACATACCTGCATGGGCCTTATAATGCTCTCCAGGCGACATAGGAGTGCCGTCTTCTTTTAGTATCCTCCATTCACCATTGATGTACTTGAAGGGGACACCTTTCCATTTAAAGTAACCATAGGGTTTTCTTTCTTCAGGACGCAATTTGTCCATGTGCCCCTCATATTCACCGAACATTTCTTGTAATACTTTAGATTGATCTATAGGAGCCCCCTCAACAGAGTATCTAGCAGCATCATCAATGGCTTCAGTAAGTTGCTCTAGCTCGTATTCAGACTCATCTTCATACCCAGGCACACGTTCTTGGGAGGCTTTTTCGTATTTTTCAGCAAATTCTGGGTTTTGACCCAAAAAATACTCCCTCAATTCTAATTTTTTTTGTGGATCCATCACATGGTAGGCCACAGGTTCCGGTTCCCCCGGGTCCTGGGGGGCCCTCATGGATAAACCATCCCCTAAATCCTCTAATTCCCGAGGTTCTTCCTCGTCTTCTATAAAATAGACAGGTTCAGGCTTCATTTTCTACCAATTCTAGGGGTTTTGGAGCTATTTCTTGGACTGCTCCGGAGTAAACTTGCAAAATATTGGTCAAATCCTGGCTAGAATCCATTAATCTGGTCATTACTTCCGCTGGTGAAGCATGTAATCGGGTAGCGTCAGTAATATTTATGTCTGTTCTGGTCGCTGGCTTACCAAATCCGTACTCTAACATCAGTTTTGCTGATTGTAGCCGGGTGCTGTGGTCATCAACCTCCTCATAATCAACCCCACGCTCTCCGTTTTTCTTACTTCTGCGGACAACATGAGTAGCATCCATACCTTTTCGGAGAACTTCTACGGCTTTTTCGTAGTCTTTCTCCTGAATATAGGAGTGAACATCGTCTAGAGTCTTCTTTCTAGTCATTGTCACCCATTATCGGGCATAAAAAAACTCCCGCAACCGGTTGTAATACAACGAACGAAAACAGTCTTCTTTATTATCAATATATAGTCGATAGCTAGCCATGAAATTTTTCGGTACCCGCCGGGGTCGGGGTAGTACCATTAGGGTTAACAGTATAGCTCGACGAAGTAACACACCCGTAACACTAGGCATACTGCATTACACAACACGCTTACGGTCAACGACTTAAGTATATACGGCAACGGATTAGATGTCCGCTGGTTAGAGATAGGCTGATGCTCGGACACAATCGCCCCAATCCCCATGACACTTACAGACAACAAGATAGGTGACGATTGGCAATAAGTCAAGGGACGGAGGCAGTGACATAGACGAATGGTTATGATAGTACGCTTACCAGCACCAAAAAAAGCCGACAGCCACCGAAGTGACTGCCGACTAATTGTTAGGCAACGGTTACATTCATGATCTTGCGATCAACAAGCTTACCATTGTCACGAACCTTAACGGTTATAGGAGACGCTGTGCACCGGACTTTCTTACCTGCGAACTTCGCTTGCATGTTGAGCACAAGCAAACGATACAGTTCATGGTGCTTCTCATCTGATGCCTGATCTTTATCGAGACCGGATGGACGATCTGCACCCATCTCTGCAGCGAGAGGACTAATGCGATCATGTGGGTTAGCTGACCACTGTGAGTGTCTGACACCTACCTCAGTACCATTCTTTAACAACAGAAACGCAGTGCCGCCGAAACCTTTAGTGGGCGAGTCTGGTTGGTATCGCATGCTGGTCACAACATATGTACCGTTTTTCTGCAATGATGGAGCGTTGGTGAGTGCGTTAGCGTATGATTTAGCCATGATATTTCCTTTATGTTAATAGGTTATTGTTTATGTCGAATTGACACATTTGAATTATAAAACTTAAAAGATACAAAAAACCTCGACAGGGATGATAGTAGCAGCACACACCAGCATTAAAAAAAGTCACAGACACACGCTTTTACACGCATGCCTGTGACTATAAAGCTACAACTACTCAGAGGAGAGTTGGTGTTTAGTAGTAATTATTTTTTCTTCGCGTTCGGTAGCGGAGATAAGTTCATTAGTATTTGAAGGTATTTTGATTACTAGTTCATGAGTATGATCTGGTAACATTGATGTAATTTCAATTTCCCAACCACGGAATGTATGTGGAGAACTGATGTTATCAAACACTGGTCTTAATGTAAGTTTAGGTTTTGGTATTCGACTAGAACAGAGTATGTTGTCGAACGCTTTTTGACCTGAACATTCTTGGATATGATCTAATAGATTAACATTACTCATTAATTTATTTAGTTACGATCGAATGATCTTTGTACATATTCGTAGTCATCGAAGTCGTGTACATCGCTGACTGATGGTCCTGATTTAACATCTGAATAGCCATAAGGTATGATGTTTTTAGGTTGTTGTATTGTCATTTTACTAAGAACAACTGTAGCTAGTTGATCCATAGTATCGTTTTTTACTTCATCAACAGATTTGTAACCGCATCTGCTAAGTATTGCTAGGACTTGTGAATCAGATAGTTTCATTGAGCAATACCCATTGTCTGAAGGTTAATGTAGATTCAGGATTATCAGTGTGCATACGAATAAACGAATCTACTCTTGATGCTGACAATTCTTCGAGGTGATGCATGACATTGGACACACCGTTTGTGTACACTGGTGTATAACTGTGTTCATTATTGTTAAACGATGTGGTGTCAATGTGTACAACTGAATCACATGTTGTACGGTTTTGAGCATTGTCATGATCAATACCTTTACGCAACTTACGAAGTATAAACTTGGCTTCGTCTAGGGTTTCGTAATGACCCATGATGCGTATGTTTTGAGGACTGAGGTATTCACCTGGATTGATGTCTTTGTTGATGTGTTGTAGTACTTTATTTGCATACCTGTGATCTGCTTTGATGGCGTACTTGGCCGGCGTTTTTGTTATTGCGAAATCTTGTAGTAAGAGAACGCAGTTAGTTGTATTGATGATATTAATCATAATATAAATGAATTATAAAACTTAATTTGAAATATGTATTTGCAGGAATGATAGTTGGAACACAGCTCTTTGTTTCAATAGGTTATATAACGATACCCGTTGCAGGATCTCCCTGCACACCATACGAGCTGATTCCTAGTAGTTACGCAGCGTTACGAACACCGTCTACAACTGGAACATTGCGTACATGAATGAGACACCAATTGTACCATTCATCGATTACATTTGTTATTCGTTGTAAATCAGCGAAGTCACAGTCACCGGTAGCAACATAAAGATTAGGAACATCTTTTTGTCGGTTATGTGAATGAATCGCTACAGTAAGATCTTTCCAACTGTTAGTAGTTTGTCTGAATGTCAGACCATGTGGACCATTGTATATGGTAATACCTTGAGGTAATGAACCAAGTGGTCTGCGTTTGATTATTTTGCCAACACCATATTGTGATTTAGATAATTCAATGTATGAGTCATATGGTAGTTTGATGGTTGCTGGACGGAATATGTGGATAGGATAACTGTTCATTTGAATATTGATTTGATTGTTTGAATGAGTTGAGTGAGTTGCATTTTACTGAACGCAATAGTGTCTTTTTCTATGTCATCTTCAGTCATGTCATTGTGCACATAACCAAGAGCTAACGAATACGAACAATGCAGATCACGATAACAATTTAAGAAGTCAAACAGTGATGATATCGTCATAAGTATTGGGTATTTTTGTAATACTTTAGACAACACAACAGTTACATGACTTGCACTGTATTTGCGTTCTAACTTTTGGTTTGTAACTACATGAAACAAGTCAGCTTCATGTAAGTATCGAATATTAGTCTCATACTTATCTTGACCTGGTCGATCACCGTTACCAATTTGTGCGATGTCATAGAAGTCAGACCACAGTTTGGTTGATTTACCGTGCTTCGTAATGAAGTTTAGTATGGTGTCGTGAGGCACATCTAATTTAGCGTTGCGTACAACTTTATGACTTAGTGAGTCGAACAGATTTGATATACTGAATCTGGCACTTGAACCGTAGTTATCGTGTCGTTTACATAGACTTACTTGGTTGTAGTCATGTAGGAATTTAGACTTTGCATTTAGTTGTGTGTTGATTGTGTCTATTACATACAATGTATCAGCATGCTTTTGTGCATACATTGTTAATACATGTTCATATATGTTATACAAATTGTGAGCATTAACATTGTCATCAAGCAATGACCAGTTCTTTTTACGCGAACCATACAATTCTACATCAGGTATATTATTTAGACAGTAATCTTGTATGTTGAAGTTGTTATCGTGTTGTTGTTTTGCTTCGATAGAAGTTTTGCGTTGTTTACTGATGATAGTTGTGAACACATCGCGTTGTTGTTGTGTCAGTAGATCACTGTTTTGTTGCATGAAGTACAACATGTCCTGGATAGGTTGTTTATCTAACTGAGCTTTGTGTATTTGTGGGTCATTGTTTTTGATGTCACGCATTGGTGTGCGTAGTGCATGGTAGCCACTTAGATTGAGATATAATACTGGGTTGCTAGCACAAATAGACACATTGCCTGCGTCACGCCATTGTTCTGACACGCCCCAACCATTACGATTGAATTTGAACAGATCAACATGAGCTGTTGAGTTACTGGAATCATTACTACGATTAGATTCTAGTACAGGAATGTCTTGAACATCAATGAACTCAAAGGTTTTGAATTCATCTAAGCCAAGGGTTTCCATGAGCGAATCTTTGTTAGTATTTACACTGTTGTAAGCAATAACATACACTTTGAGTGACGAATCTACATATGTTGTACCTGATTCTTCTTGCATTAAGTATTTAACACGACGGACAACACTATTGATAGCAATAGGGTTTTCTGCTTTGTTTGTGTCATAGAACAGAATGCGATTCATGTCTGATTGTAGATCTGTGATGTTTGTACGATCTTTGTCACAAGTAAACTTGTCGTTGTAATTTTCTATGGAGTACTTGTACATATACCATTCGTTCTTATCTGAGCTAGGTACATGATAGTTTGCATGGGTAAGTGGGTGAGACTGTTTATACTCTGGTTTGACTTGGTTTAGAGCATATACATGCAGACTTTCTGGTAGTTGCTTTTTGTATGACATTGACTTGCGAATGCGTTGATACAAACAAGGTGTATTGTTGAGATCATTTATGCATTTGGAAGTGATATGCTTAGCAATTGCCTGGAATCTAGTAACAATAGTTTGTACGGTATTGTTGTCGTATTGTAAGCCTTCACGAGATGCAGCGATATTGAGAGTGCCGATATCGAAACGAACAATGATTGATCGTTCGCGTAGTAAACAAGCAACACCTGGATCAAGGTTAGGGTTGCGGCGTTCGATAGTTGCGTAGTCAATTGGGTAATCGATGTTACCCATACGAGCATGAGCACAGGTTTCTAGAGCTTCTATGTGACGACCATATTTTGTATATTGTAGGTTGTCGTTAACATGTAGGACTTCGTATTCTTTAGCTACATGTTCGTTGTTGTTAGTTATGTTAATTAACTCTGGTTTGTTGATTGCTGAGTTGTATATGCGATTGATTTCTGAGTTGAATACATTGATGTGGCGTTGAGATACACCAATCTTGATACATATACCGGTTGGTTCGTTGGTAGGTTCTGCAGACAGTAAGTCGATTTTACCTACATCATCGTCGTCAAGATATGCACAGTAAGTGCGTTTGACACGATTGTCTGGTGAGTCTTGATGTATAGATACGATGTTGAATTGTTTGCTGTCGAGGGCAAAGCCGGCTTTACAACCGATACCCATACAACCAGTAAGATCGTTGGTATTGCGTTTGGTTGAGTTGCCGTACGATATGTAGATGTTGCGAATGTCGTCGTCACTAAGACCTTTTGCATAGTCACGAATCCACAATTCTGGTTTGTCGAATGTAGGTACATGAATAGTTACTGGTCGGTCAACATTGTGTGCAATATGTTCGTCGAATGCATTGGTTACATACTCACGAACAACTGCTTGTTCTTTTTTGGTATAAATACCACTACGCATTAGTTGCATGAAGAACGGTTTGCTTTTGTCATCAATCGTGAATTCTGATGACTGATTGTTGTAGTTAGATTTTATTACGTTACGTTTATTATTTAGTATAATCATATGTTTTATATTAGTTGTTAAAGGTAAGCAGTTTATAGACATGCTTAGGTCTGTTGGTTACTGGAGCCAGATGTCAGTCGTGTGTTCTAGATATGCATCGCACTCATCAAGCAATGCATCGAACTCGTCATCTGTTAGAGAGAACTTACTACGAAGTTCATCTTCGTTGATGTAATCGTTATGATTGTCACGAGCAGTTTCTAGATAGTTACGAGCTTTGTAGTATTCATCTGAGTACTTTTGTTCTATTATACCGTCTGATTGAAGCTGTTGTGGTTTGCCATCCGTGATAGTATACATGGTGCCGTCTAAATAAGCTTTGCGATTAGTTATTTCGGACAACACTGTGTATTTACACACACGGAGTTTCTGACCATTGCAGTCATATGGTACGGACACAGCATCTGCTGGATTCCATACAACAGCCATAAGATGGCCGTCATGCCCTGCCCAGTCGTCAGCGTAGTCTTTGCTGCCTATGTGGAAGCCATAGCTACAACTGCTGTCTGGATTGTCGTCAACATCGCGTCTTGGCATTTCGTGTGAAACACCTGGTCGATTGTCGTATTTGTGCGAGTATTTATCGGTATAGTCAGAGGATACACCTTTGTAACCGATAATACAGCCGGCATGTTCACCATCTGAAACGATTGGTAAACCACGATGGGCAATGAATCGATACAGTTGTTCGCGTGAGTTGCGTGATGGGTTGGCGTACACATTTTCTAGAAACTTGTAGTAAGAATCTAGATTTGTGTGTCCGTCTTGTAATAACTCGATTAAGCGAGTTTGTAATTGTTCATCCACACGGTCACCTTTGTAGTAAGCAACACCGTCTTTAACAGTGAGGTTATCGTTAGAACATTCTTCGATAACTTTAGACGGGTCACATAGTCGAATAGCTTGTTCGAACCTACGCTCGTTGAGTGCAGATTTGACTTTTGCATAGTTGATATTGTCACTGGATATACAGTAATCTTTACCTTCGGTGTAGATACTGATGCTGTTATCAGTGATGATTGAAGCTAGGTTATTTATATTCATAGTACTTTTGCCCAGTAGTGGCTTGTTGTTTGATTATTGAGTCTGTCCCATGCGATGCATCTAGCTATAAACGGTGGGACATTCCGTTTGCGTGACAGGCGACACCAATGCTTTTCCATAGCATCATAGTGATGAGGTTTTGGTGAGTTGTCTGGATCTTGACCGTACATGCGTAATATATGTCGATCGAGGCAGACAGCCTGGCACTCTAGAGGCCATATCATTTCGTAAGCAAATGAGGTTTTAGCTTTGTTAAGCTGCATTAACTCATTGGCTAGGTTGTTGCGTGATTGTGTCCAGTTAGCTGGCATTTGTGTGAAGCGGTTGATGTTGCCACGCCACATAGTGCCGAAGTGAAACAATCCTTTAGCTTTTAGGTTGTACATGCCACCACCACCTATAGTTAGGCGTAGTAGCAAGTCTGAGTAATCACATAACGCTTTATTTTTTAGTTGGTTGTATTGAGAGACATTGTTCTCCCAACTTGTATGCACACTTGCGTACGCAAACATCCAACGATTACGAATGTCTCGATGTGATTGTGGGTACTTGAGTATCCAGTAACGCTTTTGTGCAGTAACTTCTTTGTCAGTGATAGTATCAAAGAAGGCACGAACACGATTTTTGCTGGTTACGGATAAAGGCTTGAGATGTTTTGCCATATCCATTCCAATTTAATTTTTTAAGGAGTTGCAGAGACCGAGAAGCATCGGAACCTGCGGGTTGAGTGCCGTGTAATAGTAAGGCAAACGACGGGCCACGGGTATATGCGTGACTGTCGTCATGATCTATTTCTAGATTGAGTGTCTTAGCTTCATCTAATGAGTAGACTACACGGGCTTCTTTGAGACCGAAGATATCGATCTGTTTGTCATGTAAGCCGCCACGACTTGCATTGAGCTCGAAGTTATTTGGTATGATGTCACGGTATTTGACCCACCAATTAAGAGCTTTTGTGTAAGCGTAGAACCATGTAGGTTGTAACAACTTAGCTACTTCTAGCCACGCTAGGAAATAGCGTTCGGAGTAGAACTCACCACCTACATGTGCACGAACAATTGGTCGTTGGTCGTGTTGATACATGTATTTGTCATGATCTGGTTTGATGGATTTGTAGATTAGATCTGCAATGTCATCTACAGACGATTTGGTAGTGAGTAGACCTAGGTTATGCCAACGATGTCTACGAATGTGTTTGTTACGAGCTTCTTGAGTAGCAGCATAACAACGGAACTTTGTGAAAGGACCGTCAGTTATTTTGCCTGACTTAGGGTCAGCTGTTGTTAAACATTCGTAAGCATGTTGTTTACAGGTCCAACCTGATGGTAGACTTACATGAATGATACGATTAGATAACTTTGGGTTACCTACATCAACATGTAGTAGTGTCATCGATATTGATTAGATATACAGTTTAAGCAGGGGATACCGTTGTCACGATGGTGTTTAGGTATCTTGATGAAGTTACAGATATGGCAGTTAACTAACTCAGTTTCTCGTTTTACAATTTCTTGTGCTTGTTTGAGCAATACTGGGTCAGTGTTTTTGCGATACTGTTTAGCTACGATTTTGAGAGCATATGCAAGGTTCACGCAGATAGTTTGACAATGTTGTCTGTGTTATAGGAGGAACAATCAATAGGCACTAGAGGTTCTGGAGTAACACGAGCAGTAATACCGCAAGTAGTTATGTCAGTCACAGTGTCGAGGTTGATTGTGCGATAGTTTTTACCTGACTTGCCTGTCATTTCGAAGACGGTTACATACGGATTGTCAGCTTGGCTAGGACCACCTGGGCGACCTTGGCCAGTTACATATTTGTAGACACCGCCACGACAAGTCATGGTACGAGTTGATCCATCTTTTTTGCCAAAGGTGACACGGTAGATGAGTCCGAGTTTTGCTAGTTCTTTTACTAGAGTGATCAGTTTAGTTCTATTTAGCATTTTATTTATTAGTTATGGGTTAATAATAATCTGAGTAATAATTAGCGAAGTCGTATTCGCTTGGATGTGCTTTGTAGTCGTTTGTTATACAGTCTGACGCGATTTCGGAGTATAGTTTTTTCTCTTGTTCGGTGAGTAGTATTGATTCGCCATGTTCAGCACAGCTAGCTTCTGCAATTGTGACTTCGTCAAGTATGGTATTGTAATCGTGATGAGTGCCAGACCTGCCGCCTGTGCAATGAGTGCCAGCATAATCAAAGGAAACATCTTCGATTGACCAACTACATTCAAGAAGTAGATAGATACCGTTGCTACGGAATGGCAGACAAGGAACCCAATTAGACATATTGATTTCACATTCATATTCTGTTTTCATTTGTTTAAGGAATTTAGTTAAGAACACCTATGAATTATAAAACTTAAAAAAAATCTGACACTCTACAGACGGGATGATAGTAGCGGCACAATGTTACCGTTTGCGCTCACACTTGTTTTCGTATGTTATACAGTTATGTCAAGAAATTATCGCAAGGAGTACGACAACTACCACAAGAAGCCCAAGCAAAAGAAACGCAGGGCTAATCGTAATACTGCTCGCAGAAAAATGGTTAAAGCTGGTAAGGCAAAGCAAGGTGACGGTAAGGACGTTACGCACAAGAAACACAACACCAAAGACAACAGAACAAAAAAACTAATACATATT
>BCSF01000260.1_pt1 | contig 22561 bp, 32 predicted proteins | sample 1016431 | NCBI WGS metagenome assembly BCSF01 (sample SAMD00045685;SAMD00045686;SAMD00045687;SAMD00045688;SAMD00045689;SAMD00045690;SAMD00045691;SAMD00045692;SAMD00045684;SAMD00045690;SAMD00045691;SAMD00045692;SAMD00045684;SAMD00045685;SAMD00045686;SAMD00045687;SAMD00045688;SAMD00045689, study...
AAGGTTGCGGGTTCGTTGGGTAATGCGCAAGAACTTGAAATGAGTTACGGCATTTGGGAAAAAAATGTTGTTTTCCCGCTTCGTGATATCATGGAAAACCTTGGTCAAACGCTTTGTCAAATAACTGACACAAAAGGCAAGTTTCAAATCAATGGATATCAAATTATCGGTGACGTTATTGTTGAGGGTGACAATAGTCAAGTCAATCAAACTGCCGAAATACTTTCAGCGATGTCACCATTGCTTGCGAATAAAATACTTGAATCACTAACATTGAACGAAGTGCGTGCGATGGCTAACTTGCCGAGGGTTGACGGAGGTGACACGGTTGCAAGTTTGGTTGAAGCCGAAACCGAAGCGTCAGAATTTGCGCAAGAACTAATTTCAAAAGTAAATAATTAAAATATGGCATTGACTTATTTCGTTACCGAAGCATATTTGAAGCAAGCGACCGCGTTGACAAAGAACATCGACGCAAATGAAATCGTTCCGTTCATCACCGTGGCATCTGACACCTGGATGCAATCAATTCTTGGATCTTATTTTTATGATCATTTGTTGCTTGCCTACAACGCACAAACATTGACGGCTGACGAAGAAATTCTTGTTTCTAAAATGAAACCCGCAATCGCGTGGCGTGCGACTTCGGATTGTGTTGTTGAATTGACTTATCAAATAAAGAACAAAGGAATCCAAAAACAAAGCGGTGACAATTCCGAAAGCGTTGATTTGACCGAAACGGGATTTGTCAAAACGCACTACGAAAACAAAGCGGAATTTTACGAATCATTTCTTGTTGATTATTTGAGAACTAACAAAGCAAAATTTCCCGAATTCATTGACAAGCAAAACAAGACCGCGATCATTGCACCGCAAGACGATAATAATTTCAATTCTGACATTCTGTTCATATGATTGGGTATTCACAATTTACAAATCTATTGAAGCAATTCGCCGACAATCACAAGGTCGGGATTCGTTTCATTTCTGAATTTCGGGAACAACTGCCGAACCTATCAACGGCAGAAATTGAATTCCCGATTTTATTTGTTGAACCCGTTGGTGCTGACACGAAAGAATTTGCGAATACTTTGGATGTCAACGTTTATTGTCTTGACAGACTACGGAAAGACCGAAAGAATACCGAAGATGTCTTGAATGACACCCTGATGATATTAAACCAAGATTTGACGCGATGGCTTGAAGATGAGGTCAAAGTTCTTGAATCGGAACAACCTTATCCCGCGCAAGTTTACAACAATTATCTACTTGATTATACCGCGGGTTGGTCAATTCGTTTGTCGGTTGACATTGAACGAATCGGATTGTGTGAAATACCATTCAATAATTAAAATAAAAACAAAAATAAAACAATAAAACAATGGCAAAAGTAATTTATAAAGCGGGAAACTATGTTGTCGTGACTGACGCGAACAATGTTGATCGAGTTTTTCCAATTGGCAAAACGGTATACGAGGAAACTGCGGGAAACTTTTTGATTTCAGAGGGGCAAGTTGAACGTGAACAACTAATCATTCCCGTATCGGATGCGGTCAATTGGGTTGATAACGACGGCACTAACTACACCGAAGCAACATTCCGTGACTTTTTAAGAACAAATACGGGTTTTAGCCCCGCATCGGGCGGTAGCGGTGCGTCATGGGGTGGTATCACGGGAACTTTGTCCGATCAAACAGATTTGCAAAGTGAACTTGATGACAAGCAAGATACCTTAGTAAGTGCAACAAACATAAAAACAATCAACGGAAGTTCGGTTTTGGGTAGTGGTGATTTAGCCGTTGGCGGTGGTAGTGGTACTTCGGGTTATCATATGCAATTATTACCAGGAGGTACTTATTTTGGTGGTATTTATCAAGCAAATACAAACCACGCTGGACAAAATTATTCCAATCAAACTTTTGCGGATAGGATTTTGTACATTCCATTTATACCAAGTCAAGATTTTTCGAGTACTGAAATGCGAATCCAATGTAGTGGAGCAAGTGCGGGAGATGAAGTAAAGCTTTCTATTTACTCTCACGATGGACTTAACGCACCACAAAATTTACTATATGAAAGTGCTGCGCTCGATATGTCTACAACGGGATATAAAACAGTCACAGTTAATCGAAATTGGACAAAAGGTGAAGTATATTGGCTTGGTGTTCACGGGAAAAATGGAGGTTGTAGAATTCTTGGAATGGGTTCAAGTTTTGCTGATTCACTCATTATTGGACTTTTAAATAGTGGGAGGTTTAAAATGTGGGGTCAAACTGGTCAAACCTTTGCAAACGGTGCTCCCGCAACCGCAAACCCTAACACATTTAGGTACGATGTTTATACGATAGAATTTAAGTAAATAAATAAAAATATGGCACAAATTAGAGAAGAAATATATGACGACAACGGGCTTGTCGAAGTGAAATTCATCGAAGTAGACGAACCGACACAAGAGGAATTGATAGCAGAAAAAGAAGCGCAACTTTTAAAGATATACGCTGAACTTAACGCATTGAAAGAAATCTAAAATGTTCAAAGATCTAATGGATAGCGATGAAGCGAATGTTGGGGGCATCTTTTCCCTTGTTGCAACGGGTATAATAAAAATATACGAATGGGCAACTTTGGATCAAGTGAACGATTGGTTGCAATTGTTCCTTGCTTTGGGTGGTGCTTTCTTTTTGTTTCATCGCATCAAAGGTCAAATGCTTGACAACAAAATAAAGAAACGTGAACTTGACAAATAACGATGCGCGCCGTTTGGGGATATATTAGCGACATCATAAAACGGTCAACAAAGCGGTTCATTTTTATTTACATGGTTGTTTTTGTGTTGACGCCTTTGACGTATATATACACGAATCAAGAAAACTTTGAATTCGTACTTGCTGAAATGCTGACGTTCTTGTCATTGCTTGCGGGCGGTGGTATTTATGAACGAATCAAAAGCAACAATCAAAATGAACAATCATGAAAAAAATTCTTTTTTTAATTGATCCAGGTCACGGGGGAACATATCCAAACGAACACGACCGCGCGGGGCAATATGTAACAAGCGGAAAACGTTCACCAAGATGGGATGACCGCACCTTTGCAAATGGTTCACCGTTTGTTTTATTTGAGGGTGTAAACAACCGCGACAATGCGCGTCGTTTGGTTCAGGCTTTGAATGATGCGGGGATGGATGCAATTGACATTGTTAACGATTGGCGTGACATTTCATTGACCGACCGCGCAAACCGTGCGAATCAATATGCAAGAACCCGTTCGTGTGTTTACATTTCACTCCATTCAAACGCATCGGGAAACGGTGTTGATTGGGCAAGCGCACACGGAAACGAAATTTTTGTTGCACCAACCGCGTCAATGAATTCAAAAAGATTTGCAGACATCCTGGAACAAAATTTTTTGAAGAACTTCGACGGGGTTTCAAAATGGCGAGGTGTCAAGAATGGCAACTTTTACGTTTTAAGGGCGACCAATTGCCCCGCAATACTGATTGAAGCTGAATTTCACGACAATAAAGAAAGCGCAAAATTGATGCTAACCGAAGATTATAAGAAAAGATTAATTGATACAATCGTAAATTCTTGCTATATTTACAAGCAATGAGATACTTGGTCATCATTGTTCTTTTCAATGTTGCTTGTTCACCTCAATTTCATATCAATAAAGCAAAGAGGCAAACACAAAAAGCAATTGACAAGGGCGCAGTCATAACACACCGCGCCGACACCATCCGCGACACCATTATTGAAGTCATAGAATACACCAAAAACGACACGGTATTCGTCGAAATCACAAAAACGATTGAAAGGGTTGTAACCAAAAAAGGCGAAGTCAGATATATCACCCGCAAAGACAAACGCCGAGAATACAGAAAAGAAAAAAAAGAATCAAAACGCGATTTCAAATTGTCAATTCAAGACAAGAAAATTGAACGCACCGAAGCCAAAGCGAAAAACAAAAATCGTTCTTGGTGGATCGTGGTGTTTTCAATCTTGATTTTGCTATTGATATATATCTATTTTGAAGCAAACAAAAAAATCAATCGATATGGCAAATAAACGACTACGATTAAAAGATGACGAATTGGAAATCATTCAAGAATTTCGACGCATCAAAGACGAAAGTATAAAACAAGGGATTCCAATTGAAGACGTAAAGCACGGTTGGATCAAATCGGATCGGTCAAGTTTATTTTTTAAAAACCCAAAATTCAAAGATCAAACGACGCAACAATTTGAAAAGCTGAAAGAATCATTGATTTCACAATTCAAAGATTATGCGCCAAATTACCCAACACAAAAACGAACCAAATCAAAAGACGGTCACCTTTTGGTTATATCACCGACCGACATTCATATCGGAAAACTTTGCAGTTCATTTGAAACGGGTGAAGATTACAACCAACAAATTGCGGTCAAAAGGGTGAAAGATGGCGTCAACGGTATCTTGCAAGAATCAAGCGGATGGGATATTGAAAAAATTCTTTTGATTATTGGGAACGATATTTTGCACACCGACACACCAAGCAAGACAACAAAAGGAACTTTGCAAGAAACTGACGGGAATTGGTACGATAATTTTTTGACGGGAGTGCGTTTGTATGTTGATTTGGTTAATCAATTAAAAGCGGTTGCACCCGTTCATGTAATCCACGCACCGTCAAATCACGACTACCAAAGTTCTTTTTATCTCGCCCAATTAATCGAAACACATTTCAACCAATGCAAAGACGTGACATTTGATTGCTCAATTGCTCATCGGAAATATTTTTCTTGGTATGACAATCTATTTGGCGCGACACACGGCGACGGCGCAAAAACTGCCGACCTCCCGATGTTGATGGCGCACGAATCAAAGGATTGGACAAAGTGTAAACACCGCTATATTTTTACGGGGCATTTGCATCATCGTATTCAACGCGATCATTTTAGTGTTTGCATAATCACAACCCGATCACCGTCGTCAACCGATTCATGGCATCACATTAAAGGGTATCAGCACGCCCCAAAAGCAATTGAAGCTTTTATTTTTCACAAGAAACAAGGACAAAAAGCGAGCTTGGTTCATTTATTTTAATTAACTTTGTTCATCTACTGATAAAGTAGTTTGTTTTTTCAAAGGTTAGTTAGGTTTAAGCGCATCGGCAACGGTGCGCTTTTTTCATGTATTGATTTGCACATTCGTTTTTTTTATTATATTTGTCCATAACCAAATTGAAACCAAATGAAAAAACAAATCAATCAAGTCACCTTTCCAGGGCGACAAAAACGCAAAAAATTATTCCACAACAATGAAACAATTGACGACGTAATCCGATTAGTTGATTGGAACTTTGAACCTCAGCATCGTGACGCGGTCAAGGTTTATTGTTTACAATTGCACGCGGGGTTGACTGCGAAACAATCAATCAAATTGCTTTCATTAAACGGTCGAAAATTAAATTCTTATCCTTTGGAGGTCAGTCACAAATGTGCAAACGATCAAGGGTATCAAATCCTTTTCAAATCGTTTTGTCGACACATTGAGCAAACTATCCAACACCGACGGTTAACCATTTACAAAAAGCACATCAAACAAGTAACAAATCAAAAATCAAAATAAAAATGGAAAATCTAATCAAATTCATTGAAGTAGAAAACAAGTCACAACGACACCGATTAAGAGGAAACATGGCGTCGGTTTGGTTTAACCTTGACGGTCGTTTCAAGAATTACGGAACAACGTTTTCGCAAGACATCAAAACAGACAAATCAAGAATCAAGATTGGAAAAATCGGTGAAAAGGTTTGCGTTGTATTTACAAATGAAAAGGACAACAGTTTGAATTTATACAACAGTCACAACCCGAAACAAAATATGCGTTTCGATTCTCGCATTTTTTGCGAAATGTTTTTTCCTAAATTGAAAAATCTAAAAAAAGGAAAGGATAAAATTGTCTTGTCAATAACCAAAATGACCGATGACATTTATTTATTTGAAGATAAAATTTAACAAATCAAAAAGGGCGCGTCAAACCGCCCTATATTAAAACCCAACACAATGAAAAATCAAGAAAAAATTCACGCCTTTTTTAACCCGTCTAACAACGTCGAAGTTCCTGACAATGTATTCACACCAAAGAAAGCAACAAACGCGCTTAAAATAGCTCGCACGATACAACCGAAAGAACGTGCGACATTCAATGAAGTATATCAAAACGCATTCAATCAACTAAAGAAATAAAATAAAGTAAAATGAGAAAAAGAATGGAACTGACATTCGCCGAAGTGCAAGCAATCAAAATCGACTTTTTGCGTGACTACATTCACGGCAATCAAAAATTGAATTCAGTAATTGACCAAACGATGGAAAGATACAACGTAGGTTATCAAACCGCGAAGTACATCGGCACATCAATGACCATTGAAGACATGGTTCAATTACAACCTAAAATTTCAAACCAAAAAAACAAAAACCAATGATTGAAACCGACCTGGAACAAACAACAAAAATACTTCGTTTGTTTTTACATTCGCAAGCGATCATTCATTGCATTGACGACCTACATGATTCGGTCATTTACAAGCACCAATTCAAAAAAGAAATGAATCGAACCTTGCGATTCTTAGAACCCAAGCTCGACAATCTATTGCGCAACGCTGACGTTTCTGAATCGCAATATTACGTCGACATCGTTTCAGAATTGGAACAAGTGACCAAAGAAATAAACGTTGAATTGAAATGATTTTTTTAAATTAGCCGAACAAAAACAAAATTAAATGAAACTAACCAAACGAAAAGGGTTCAATTTCTTCCGTAGCTATTACGATGTATACAATGAACTCAATGACAAAGACAAAGTGCAATTCATGGATGCACTACTTGACCGTCAATTTTTAGGCGTTAAACCGCACGACCTCAAAGGGATGGCAAAGTTTGCATACATCAGTCAAACCAATAGCATCGACACGCAAATCAAAGGATACGAGGACAAGACGGGCAACAAACTGCAAGGGGGTATTGCACCCCCTACCGTACCCCCTACCGCACCCCCTACGCAAGGGGGGTTGAACACCCCTACCCAACAAGTACAAGTACAAGAGAAAGGGAAAGTACAAGGGAAAGAGAAAGAGAAAGGGAAAGAACTTGATATTGAATCGCGCAAATTAAAATTTGCCAACTCATTGAAACCTTATTTGACCGATTACGGAAAACAAACGTTGAACAATTTTTTCTTATATTGGTCGGAGCATAATGAAAACGGCAAAAAGATGCGGTTTGAATATTCCAAAAATCAACCTTTCAATGTGGCGCGACGACTTGCTACCTGGAAACAAAAGGAACACGACACCCCAATCAAGGGAAACAAAAAACGCGGTGACGGTGTCAATGCTGAATATATGAATGAACTAAAAACCCGACTATATGGAAAACAATGAAATCATCAAAAAGGAAAACAATGAAATTGTTAAATTTGACAAGGTTGCATATCTACAAAAATATGATCCTTTGAAAGTGCTGACGTCATTGCGTCACATCAAGACATCAATCCAAGCGATTGAAAACGACGAAATCAGTCTTGCACTATCTTCAAAACATATCGGAATGGATTCCGTTCTTGCATTGATTGAAGTGCATCTTGCGTCACTTTCTGAATCGGTCAACGTAGGGCAACCGTTGAGCAAGTACCAAATCAAAGAAATCGCCATTGAAATACATTCGATGTTTTATTTTCTTTCAATGACTGAAATTTGTTTTGTACTTAGAAAAGCAAAGCGGGGTGAATACGGTCAACTTTATGGGGTGTTGAACATTGTCGCAATATTGGATTGGTTTAATCAGTACGTCGAAGAACGCACGCAAGTATTCATCAACAAGTCAACACAAGACCGTCACAACGATCATAGTTTGCGAAGTAGTGACCGAAAAGAATTGAAACAATCAAAACATTATAAAGATGAAAAATAAAATTGATTGTAAATTCAATTTTTATAGTTGTATAATGACCAACAAAAATTTTATGAATTTAGATGTTTGTAAAAATTGTGAGGATGGTGATTCCTATGAAAGTGAAGAAAATTATTATAAAACAATCACAACGGGTTCGGATTTTTCGGGGGTTGGTGCTTTTGATTATGCCATTGAAAGGGTATGCAATGCGAAAGGGTTTGAACACGAAAGAATTTTTGCGTGTGATTGGGATAAATTTGCACGAACAACATACGCACACAATCACGGTGAACCGTTATATTTTCCAAAAGACGTATATGACCGTGACATTCCCGAAGAAAGTCTTGACATCTATATGACTTCACCGCCTTGTCAGGCGTTTAGTCTTGCGGGAAAAAGAAAAGGAAAAACCGATAAAAGGGGAATTTTGTTTTTCAATTCTCACGAGTTTATCAAAGTGAACAAACCTCGATTTTTTATTTTTGAAAATGTCAAGGGTTTGTTGTCGGATGAAAAAGGTCGCACGTTTCAAGAATGGGTTGATATGTTGGGCGGGAAAAGCGTCAACGGATTGCCCGTTTTGTTTCCTCATGATGACGCACTTGATTATCATTTATATTGGCAAGTTTTAAATTCAAAAGATTTCGGAGTTCCACAAAATAGGGAACGCGTTTTTTTGATAGGCATCCGCGACGACATTGACAATGACTTTCGGTTTCCAAAAAAGGAACATTTAACAAAACGATTGAAAGACGTTCTTGAAAGTGATGTTGATGAAAAGTATTTTTTGAGTGATAAAACTCTAAAATATATGTTTGAACACAAAGAGATTCATCAAGAACGTGGAAATGGTTTTGCTTTTAATGTTCGTGACATAGACAAACCAGCTTCTACAATTTCAACAAAAGCCGGATCAAGACAGACAGATAACTATGTAATTCAAATAAATCAATCAAAGGAATCGGGGTGTAAACAACCCTATCAACAAAATAGAGTGTATGATTCAAAAGGTATTTTACCCGCGTTAATGGCAGCTAAATCAGATTTAAAAATAAAAACCAACACAAAAAAAGGTTATGAAACGGCAACCGAAAACGATTCAATTAATTTCAGCGTACCTAATTCAAAAACAAGACGCGGTCGGGTTGGAAAGGGTGTTGCTCAAACATTAGACACGGCGTGCAATCAAGGAATATGGATTGCAGATTATAGGGCTGATGAAGGCTTACGAATAAGAAAAGATGGAAATAGTCCTTGCATGACTTCATCAATGAGAGATTCAAGTGAATGGAATCCAAAAGCGGGAACACGCAACCCGCCAATTGTCGGAATAAATTACAAAATAAGACGTTTAACACCGCGTGAATGTTTTCGGCTGCAAGATTTTCCCGAAACGTTTGATTTTTCCGTTGTCAGCAATTCCCAGGCATACAAGCAAGCGGGGAATTCAATCACCGTCGCAGTTCTTGAAAAGATAATTTCAAATTTAAATCTATGACAATGCAAGAAGCACGAATTTATTTGCGTGAGAATTGGAAAAGGTTACCGAAAACCCTGGATTCAAAGTTTGCATATTATTCCGACATCAAAAAAACCCTTGAATTTTATGCGCATATTTTAAAGACAAGTGAAAATCAACGTCAATTGAAGTCGACAGAATCAAATGTCATTATGATCGTGCAAGCGTTGCAAGATGAAACGCAATGGAATAAACCGCAACCCCGATTGAATTCACATCAAAACAACTATTTTAAAACTGACTAAAATGAAAGCAAGCAAACAAGACGTCAAATATTATTTTGCAATTCGTGATTTGATTCACAAGAAATTGTTGAACGATGGCACGTTGATGTGTCGCGATGAACTGAATGACTTTTTGAAATGGTATTCGGATCTTGAAAACGTCAGCTTGTCAAATATCAGTCACGACGACTTGCAAATTCTTAAAGAATCGACAAAGTATTTTGCCCATTCGATTGGGTTGCACCTGGACAAAGACGAAAAAATTGATTTGAACTTTGAAATTTCTTAATAAAAAAATAGGATTATATTTATTTTTTTATATATATTTGACCATAACCAAAAAAAAAACAAACAAAAATGACTATTTTTATTTTATCAAATCAAAGCGGAATTGTAAAAGCAACCGCATCACTTGACGAGGCGACCATTTGGAAAGCCACAAAAGGAACATTTCAAGAAGTTTTATTTTCGGAAGGTACTGAACTCTTTGCACATTACGAATCGGGATGCGTTGAAATCAACGACGACGAAATGCAACCAATTGCAACCGCAGAAAAAAATCACGACGGTGTTTTGTGTATTGATGGAATCCCCGTCAATAGAATGAACTTGACAAATGATTTGAAAGCTGACATTGAATTCGAAGAAAGGGAAATCCCCGAACCGAATGATTGCAATGAAGATCATGAATTTGATTCAATGCGTGATTACGAACGAATGCACAAATACAGTTAATCATGAAAAAACGACTATTGCGATACGAACGAATCGAACTATCAAACCGACTTAACGACATTATTTCTATTTGGTATTCACGACCGACAAAGAATTTTGTACTTCAATTGAACGGCAAAGTCATCACCACGACAAAAGAATTTGAATCAATCGAAACAAGCCTTGAAAACATCAGCGCATTCGGTCAGATTTTTGAAGTCGATATGTAAATTTTTATTATTTTTAACCCAAAAAAACAAACAACCATGAAAAACATTTATCAAAGTTTGGCATCATTTCAACAAGAATGTCCAACAATCCACCAAGCAACAAAGGGCTACGGGTACACATACGCCGATCTTCCTACAATCTTCGAAACAATCAATCCACTACTTGCAAAACACGGTCTTGGATTCACTCAATTGATTCAAGGGCAACAAATCAAAACCATTCTTTTCCATTGTGAAAGCGGTGAAACCATCGAAAGCGTTGCCGACATTCCGCAAGACGTTTCATTGAAAGGTATGAACGACTTCCAGGTGTTCGGTTCAGCTTGCTCTTACATCCGTAGGTATCAAATTTCTGCGATTTGCGGGATTGTTACCGACAAAGACATAGACGCATCGGGAGAGCAACAAAAGAAACCTATCAAGGTCGTAAAACAAACCATCAACGAAAAGACGTTTGACGACTATATTTTGAAACTGCAAGACGAAGACGATTCAAAGGTTGCAAGTTTTATTGAATGGGCAGAAAAGCACACCTTGACCTCATCACAACGCAAAGCAATTGACAACCTTAAAAAATAACAAAATGAAAAATAAATTGATTCATAAATTAACTTTGCTTGATGTTAGCCTATATAGAAAATCAGGGTTATCAGATGCAGATAGTAAATATAAAAAAGAACCGTTACATTTTAGAAGTAAACTTTTCGATATTTATTCAAAACTAAGTATCGAAGATATTGAACAAATAATAAACCTTAAAAAATAACAAAATGAGAAACGAAGAACTTTACCACATTGATAGCATGGGAGAAATGCTGACGCAATTTCCCGAAATGACAAAGAAAGAAATCATCGCACAAGCCGAACAAAACGCACTTCAAATGATGGATGACGGACACCTTGACGAATTCGAAACCATCGCAAGCGTTGAACGGTTAAAGGCATACGTCGAAAGCTATTCAAAAATCATTCGCAAAATGATTGATCAAGTTCCTGAAAAGGAATACAAGAAATCCAACGTCGTTTTTTCAATGCGCAACACGGGCGACCGTCTTGACTATATGCAAGACGACATTTATGAAAAGCTATCTAATCAACTAAAGGAACGCGCCGACTTGCTCAAAGTGGCATACAAATCAACTGACGCGATTTATGACGCCGACGGTGTGCAAGTTCCAAAGGTCGGAATCAAGACGCACGGCGGTGAAGTATTAACAATTAAATTCTAATCAATGCCCAGGTGCATCCATTGCAAACAGAAATTCGAAAAGAAGTACCCCAACCAAATCGGGGTGCTTCGTTTTTGTTTGGGCAATGATGAATGTACAAAAGAATTTTATCACGCCGTAAAACGCAAACAAATCAAAGATGCCGAACGCGCAAAGGCAAAACACAAAGTCACTCGACTGACCGCAAACGGCTACCGATCAAAACACGTTCAACCCTTGATTAATGAATTGGCGAGAATAATCGACCACGGTCAACCATGTATCGCAACGGGAAACATCAAAGGCAAGATGAACGGCGGTCATTATCATTCGGTCGGTTCAAATGTCACCCTTTCTTTAAACCTACACAACATCCACATCCAAAGCGAGCAATCAAATAGTTATAAAGGCGGTGACGCGATCCGATACCGTCACGGATTGATTAATATCTACGGTCAAAAATATGCCGACTTCGTTGATATGCACCTATGTCAATGTCCGAATTTGAACTTGACCAAGAAAGACCTGGAAAAAATCAAAAAAAAATTGACAGAAATAAACAAGGAATTGAAAGCCCTAAATAAACAATATACCCCAAAGCAACGAATCAAAATGCGGAATCGTTTTAACAAAGAGTTGGGGATTTATGAAAGCGATTTTTCAAAGTTTAGTTAATTTTTCTATATTTGTGTTATGAATTTAACACAAACACACGTAATTATCTTTCTTTGTGCATGGTTCTTCACCAATTTTGAACCGATTGTTTTGCTTTTTGTAAGCCTACAAAAAAAGATTTCATATAGATACCGCGAATATTTCGGGTATCTTTTTTGCTTTAAATGCGTGACCTTTTGGTCATTGCTTATTTTGTCGGGCGACCTTTGGGTTGCACTTTTATTCTCTTTTATTGCTTCATGGTATGACCGAACCAATTAATGTTTTTGAAAAATATCGCGACACGGCGCAACGCAATCAATCGCAAATGATAATTCTTGCAAAAGAATACAACAATCAAGTCGATGAAAGTAAAAAGATACCCGTCAAGGGGTGTTCGTTTTGCACGTTCATAAAGCGCAAGATATATCACCGAATTATTTTTGAATGGTATGACGCAAAAGGAAATTGATAGTCATTTAAAAGACATTTTGCCCCGCATTGAACAAACTGCAAAATCAATGTGCATAAAATATCAACGTTCCTATGATTGGCAAGAACTGATTTCAATTGCGTATATCTACGTTGTAAAGGTGCAAAAGCGAATCGAGGACAAAGATATGCTTCGACGTTGGATGACTGCGAAAATTTGCCAGGAAATAGCCCTGACAAATTCACAAACGAATTTGAACATCCAAATGAATGCAAGGGAAATTATTCCCGACCTCAACCCCGACAACAATGAAGAAAACTTTGATCCATACGAAGACGCGATAAAAGCGATTGAAGAATATCGGCAAGAACCTGACCGCATAAAGCGAATAATATTTGAAACCTACTTCGACAAACAAATCAATACTTGTCGAGCAATGGCAAGATACTTCAATGTAAGCACGCTGACGGCATCAAAATTGATTCGTGAAATGAAGTCGGACTTGCAAGAAATAGAATTAAAACAATAACAAAAAAACAACATCATGAAACAATTCAAAAAACAATACATCAATGCAAAAGTAATGGTTCGAACTGAATTCGGGCAAAAAATAGAAATCGACACGTCAACGGCTGATCCAAAGAAATGGTCAAAGATTAAAGAATTCAGTTTCTTGTTCGAAGATTCCACAAACCAAAGCGTCAAAGAATCGCCAATTGAAGAACCAACGGAAACGCAAACGGAAAACGGTGACAAACTGGAATCAAAATCATTGAAAGAACTTCGCGAAGATTTTCCATACATCACCGCACGATCAAAGAAAGAATTCATCACAGAACTAAACGAACACCCAAACTACCAAAACGATTAAAATGATATTTTTCGCAATAGGGTGTTTCATTCTTTCGATCGGCGCAATCACAACCGTCAAAGAATGGCAAAAAGGAAAAACCGACCGCGTCAAATTGAAATTGAAAGTGCATCAGATCGACAAATACAATGAATGGCTTGAAAGCACAAATCAACATTTAATCGCTGACGAAATTTTAAACGTTGCACAACAAGCAATGAAACATCAAGATGAATAAAAATGGCAACTAAAAAAATGACCGACGAAGTATTTGAACAAATATGCATTGAATTAGAAACCACGTACAAAGGAATCAACACCCTTTGCAAAGAATCAAATTCAAGCGGTCGCGCTTTTTATAATTACAAAGACGGCGAAACGACGAAACAAAGATTGACGAATTTAGAAGAATACAACGCCCGACATCAACGATACGTGCGCGCGCGTGAAAAACAACTTGACTTTTTAGAAGAACAACTTCGGGAGGTTGCTTATGATAATCGCAAAGACGGTCAGATTGTCGGCAACGTGAACGTCGGAACGAATCACATTCAGCGTGACCGATTAAAGGTTGACACCTTGAAGTTTGTTTTGGGTAAATTGAGGGCAAGAAAATGGGGTGACAAGATTGATGTCACAACCGACGGTGAAAAAATTGAAGCTATCAACGTGACAATCGTGCGCCCTGGAGAATCGGAAAAATGAATATCAAGGGAACAATTGTTTTTGAAAAAAATTGGGATGCGTTGTTTTCGCCGTTTCGATTTATTGAAAACCGTGGGGGTTCACGGTCATCAAAAACGTTTTCCCTTTGTCAATGTGTCATCCTTGATTGTTTGACGGATAGCGGTGCGGATTGGTCAATCGTTCGAAAGACCTTTCCCGCATTGCGTGCAACCGTACTTCGTGACTTTATCACGGTGCTTTCTGAAATGAATTTGTATAATACCGTTGCCCATAACAAAACCGAACATCATATCACCTTTCCAAATGGCGCACGGGTTGAATTCTTTTCGGTAGACAACGAACAAAAGTTGAGAGGGCGAAAGCGTCGCAAATGTTGGGTGAATGAGTGCAACGATTTGTTCGGTGAAGATTTCGTTCAACTAAATATGAGAACGACTGAAAAAATCATTTTTGACTACAATCCGTCTGAGGTCGTCGGATGGATTGATGAATTGCCCCCGGATGAAATCAAGGTGATTCACTCAACATACAAAGACAATCCATTCCTTGAACGTGCAATCGCAAACCAAATTGAAGACCTCAAACGAACCGATCCGATATTGTACGATATTTATGCGCTTGGATTGCACGCCGTCAGTCGGGAAAATGTTTATCAAAAATGGGAGGTGCTGACAGAACGCCCAAAACGATTCACACAATATTGCTACGGCTTGGACTTTGGTTATGTTCACCCTTTGTCGTTGGTGCGCGTTTGGTATTATGAGAACGAACGATATTATGAAGAAGTCATTTATGAAAGCTATTTGAAACCAAATGACATGATTCCCAAATTTGAAGAAATGGGAATTGAAAAGGACATCGAAATCATTTGCGACCATGCACGCCCCGATTTGATTGCCGACCTACGTCAGGCGGGATACTATTGCTTAAACGCAAACAAGGACGTGCAAGCGGGCATAACAATCGTTCGTTCGTGCATCAACTACATTGACATCAAGGCGAAGAATATCCAACGAGAAAACAAAGCATACAAGCACAAAAAAATCAACGGTGAAATCCGTGACAAGGAAATTCACAAAACAAATGACGACGCAATGGATGCGATCAGGTATGCAGATATGTGGATCTCAAAATATAGCACAAACGATTTCGAAGAAACCTTGTCAATCAGTTGGTAAAACAAAACGCCGTTTTTCTACTATACAGATATGGCAATCACAAACATCGCAAAACCAACCGAAATTTCACCCGCATTTAATCCGTTGTGGTACATTGCAGATTCCACGAATCAAAATGAACCTGGATTCAGATATATCTTTGACGTATACGAAGCGGGAACGACAAACAAAATCGCAGAACGTAAGGTTTCGCCCGAAGTGGTGAACGGTTACGGCAAACAAAACCTTTCAAAATTATTGCAAGGGTTCGTGTCACATGACTTTGATCCGACAAATTCAACGTGCTTTGATGCTTCAAAATCATATTATCAATATGACGTCAAGGTCGGCGAAGAATACATTGTTTCAATCGACTATTCGAACACCCTTTTGCAAAATGTTAATTTTGTTAAAATTACAACAACGCATTCGTTTGTTGTTGGTGATGCGGTTGTCATTGATCAAGCTGACGGAGGTGTTGCAAATCCATCATTGCAAGGATTGTTTGTTGTTGTTGCCGTAAATGGAACGACTGATTTCACGGTAAATTCATTATGGTCAGAAATAACGAACCCAACAATCAACGGTTCGGTCAATTACGCCGACAATCGAAAAACAATTTTCCGTGACTTGCAAGCATTAAGGAATAAATTTGTTTACAATGGTGCGTTCACGTTTCAAGGTTGGACACAATACGACGAAACGCAATATCATTTGACGGGTAATGATAGCAAACTATTGACCGACTTGCCTGACGACTTCACAATCACACCTTTCCAGGACATTTTTGTGAATTGTTTAACACAAACCGAAACAATTTATTTCATGGAGTTTGTGAATAGTGCGGGAACGGTTTATCGTAAACCAATTGATTCGGGCGGGTTCATTGATCAAGTGATGGTTTCGGGTGCTGACTTGCAAGCGTCGTTGACTTTGGTCAGCGGAACGGGCGACCTTGTGACGGATTCAATCACATCATACGATTTCTATGTCGTTGACGATGTGTTTTTGCCATTGTCACAAACTTACACATTGCACCTTGACCGACGTTGCGCAATAAACGACTACGTTGTTGCATTCTTGGATCGCAAGGGTTCAATGCTTTCATACGCTTTTCAACTTCACGACCAATTGAACGGCGCGGTCAAACGAACGGAATTTCAACAAGAACTTGTCGGTGAGGTCAATCAATTTCAATGGGGATATGACACGCTTGAAAGAGGCGGGAAACACCTCAACATTTCAGCGGTTGAAACTTTCACGCTTAGAACAAACCATATCAAGCGACAAAGCGAATTGAATCTTTTCAAGCAGCTAATCACATCGCCAGAAGTATATTTGCAAACTGACGGCGTTTGGTATTCCGCCGAAATCGCTGACAAAAGTTATCAAGTTCCACGACTTCGACAAAAGAGGTTGCAAAGAATGGAAATAAAAATACGAATCGCAAACACCGATCCGATCAATGGATAGTAAAACGGCACACATCAAAACGGCAAACGGTAACATTTACCTGAAGCAAGGAACATCATGCTCGATAAATTTAGGCATTGCGGATATTCGTGACGTATCAAAACGGGGCGGAACATTCTCAAAGCAATTGATTGCAACCTGGAGTGACAACAATCACCAAATTCTTGGTCAGCTATTTGACATTAATGCGACGTCATTTGAATTTGATTTCAATGCAAAGGTACAATGCGAGGTGATTCAAAACGGTGAAGTCATTGTTGAGGATGCTTTTTTGCAATTGGTTGAAATAAACGAATCACAAAACACAAGCGCAACGCAACAAGATGGTGATTATGTTATTTTGGTCAAGTCGGCACAACGTGACTTGTTCACCCGTATCGGAGGCAAGGAATTGACCGATTTGGATTTCACATATTTAAATCACACATATAGTTCAACGAACGTCGTCGCATCGTTTACAAATGACGTGACGGATGGGTATGTTTACCCGATGGGGGTGAATGATACAAATTCATACTTGCTCACAGACTTTCGCCCCGCGATATATGTGAAACACTACTTTGACCAAATCCATGCGACAAACGGTTTTTCATACGACGTTATTGATTGGGCAATCTTTGACAATTTGGTGATACCTTACAACGGTGAAGCCCCATTGATTGACAACAATTTTGACGTTCATGCAAACAAGTCGTCATTTTCAAGCGGTGGTGGAACAATTTCAGGATGGTCGGAGGCATTAGATGACGCAAACCTATTCACGCCGTCAACGGGTGCATATGACGTACCTATTTATTTGTCAGGCGGTCAAGGTATCAACCTGAACGTTGAAATTGATCTTGACTACATTCTTGACAATACAAGTGCGGGTGATGCTTACCTTGTCAACCTTGCGACGGGATCATTTCCAAATCAAGCAATTCGATATTTGGGTGATTGGAAAGTGTACAAGAACGGAACTGTATTGATTGCGCAAGGTCAAGTCGTCAACCCCAATATCATTCCAGGCGTTTCGGGAATTCCATTTTCCGTGAATCAATCACCAATTTCAACGGGTGACACAACAATCGGAACATCAACGGCAACGGTCAACATTCCAATCGGTAACGTTTTACCGACCGACGTTTTGACATTTGAACTTGACACAAATCAAGCACAATCGGTTGGTGGTGTTCCGCTTTCATTTTTACAATGGAAAGATAGTCAATTGCCATCAGGTAGCAACGTGACGGTCAACCCTCGAATTGACGTGAATCAAGTCAACATAAAAATCGAAACGACCGCAAACACGACGGGGTTCGGTTTTGAGCAAGACATGAATTTGTACATTCCGAAGAAAGTGAAACAAAAAGATTTCATCAAGTCGGTTTGCAATATGGCTTTTTTGATGGCTTACCCCGATCCAAACAACCCGAATAAAATAATCTATCAACCGCGTGACGCATTTTATGACCAAGGCAATACGTTGAATTGGGAAAAGAAGATTGACAAAAAGCAAAATCAATTGATTAAATTCTTGCCTGAACTCGGAAGCAAAAGAAAAATTTTCACATACAAAGAAGACAAAGACGTTTTTAATTCGACGTACAAAAACACAATCAACAAAATATACGGACAAGCCGAATTCATTTTTGATTCTGAATTTCAGCAAAAAACCGACAAACTTGAATTGATATTTTCACCGACTCCGATGACGTTGAACGCACCAAACAACGCAATTGTTCCGTCAATGGTTGGGGGTGCGCCAAAAAACAACATTCGAATACTATTGCACAACGGTGCAAGCACTTGCAACAATTACAATATATATGACTTTGGTCAAACGGGAATCGCAAACGTCACAACATACCCGACGGTGTCACATTTTGATGACCATTACAACCCAACGGTTGACATCAATTTCGCCGTTTGTGATTATTATTTTTATCCTGGAATCAATTTGACAAACAACAATTTGTTCAACTTGCATTTCCGTCGTTCAATGTCGCAAATCAATTCGGGCAAAATGCTGACCGCAATGTTTGATTTGAATAGTGCTGACATTGCAAGCATCAAACTGAACGATAAAATTTTCACAAGAAACGCATATTGGAATATCAACAAAGTGATTGACTACAATGCAAACAAAGCGGGGTTGACAAAGGTTGAATTAATTACGACCGACGAAGAAGTTTCACTTCCAACATTCGACGTGACTGACGGTGGAACAACGGTTGATCCAAACCCGCCAATCAACGCAATCATTCTTGACGTTTACGATATAAACAACATCAACTATTCTCAAGGTCTTGCGCGCGTCGTGGGAACGGGTAACGTAATCGGGCAAAATGTGCAAGGTGTCGTGATTGGAAGCGACCAAATCGTGACCGAATCGGGGTATTATGTAAACGGTGAAAAGATACCCGAACTAAACCAATCAAAAAAATACACCTCCGCACAAATCACAACAAGCATGACGGTCAACCCCGACGAAGTTGAAATTGTTTATTTGGATGACACGGGTATTTCTTTGACTTTACCTGATCCCGATTTGTATGAGGGCGAAAGTCTGATCATAAAAGACGTGAATCAAGGTGGGAACGAGGTCGTCGCATCGGTTTCCACAATTGACCAATCCGCAAACGTGCGATTGTCAAGAGACCAAAGTTTGAAAGTTGTTGCGAACAACGGAATTTGGAACATTATCCATTCCCATAAATTATAAAATATGGCTGACAAAATCATTGACGTAGAAATAAGACCAAACCTCAACGGAATCCGTTCTTTGAATGCAGAAATTTCAAAGATGCGCAACGAATTAAAAACGGCGACCGATCCGAAAGAAGTCGACCGACTCAATAAAGCGTTGAAACAAACCGAGGATCAAGTCAAAGACATCAACACCGCAACGGATAAGTTTGACCTGGGCAAAAAGTTCGATGACGTTTATAAGGACACCGCACCACTTTCGTCACGTCTTGGTGAACTTGAAGATAGAATGTATGAACTCGCATATTCTGGAAAATCCGCTTCGGAAGAATTTGCCTTTTTACAAAAAGAAGCGGTTTCAATGCGTCAAACGATTATCGGGGTTGACAAGCAAGTTGACATTTTAGCAGATAACAAAGGGTTTTCGGTTTTCGGTGACGGTCTCGGTGAGGTCGGCGCGTCATTGGCACGAATGGATTTTGACACGGCGAGCAAGCAAGCGTCAACGCTTTCAAATAATGTTGGAAAAATGACATTCGGCAAGGCAATCGGTTCAATCAAGTCATTAGGTAGTACAATCATAAGTTTAGGGAAAGCGATTTTGTCAAATCCTTTATTTTTGTTGATTGGTGTCATCACGGCGATTGCGGTCGGTATCTACAAATTGCTTGATTCATTGGGCGTCATCAAGGTAGCTTTTGAAATGCTTGGTGCGGTCATTAAGGTTGTCGTTGACGCAATAAAAGACTTTCTTGATTGGATTGGGTTGACTGACTTTGCGGGTGAAGAAAGTGCAAAGAAAGCAAAGATAAACGCCGAAAGTCGCGCAAACGCTGAAAAACGTGCAAGACAATCAATCATCAATGGAATGGATCGTGAAATTCAAGTTCGTCAGGCATTAGGTGAGAAAACAATTGATCTTGAAAGACAGAAACTTGACATTCTCATTGACGTTGCCCAAAAGGATATTGAAGCACAAATGGAAACATTGCGTCATTTGTCATGGATAACGGGGCAAAAAGGTAAATTATACAACGAAGAAATGGACAAGTTGACCGAAATGAAAGGCAATCTTGAGCAATTGAAAACCGATCGTGTATTAATTGACATTGAAGAAACAAACACACAAAAAGACAATCAAAAAGAACGAATTGCAAACGCAAAAGAATATTCACAAAACCGATTGAACGCCGAACGTGAACTTGAAGATTTGCAAGCCGAAAGAATGGAAGAGGGTGTAGAAAAGGAACTTCATTTGAACCGTTTGAAATATAAACGATTGATTGAAGATTTGAAAACAAACGAAGATTTGACCAAAAAAGAACGTCAAAAATTTCAACAAGAATATACACAATCGTTGATGGCTTCAAACATTGAAATCGTAAAAGCAAACGAAGAAAAAAACGACAAAATAAAAGAAGACAACAAGAAAAAAGAAGAAGATGAATTGAAAGCGTTGAATGCTTTTAATGATAAAAAAGACGCGCTTGAAATTTCATTGATGACTGAGGGTGACGAAAAAAAGAAAGCCAAAGCACAATTCGATTTCGAACAAAGAATTGCACAACTTGAATCGGATGGTTTATATACCATTGAAATTGAAAAGAAATTAAAACAACAACTTGTTGACGACCTGGAACAAATCGACATCGACGCAAAAAATAAACAGAAAAAACGCGAAGAAGATTTAAAAGGTTTTATATTACAAACAACTAAAGATACTTTACAACTTGCGGGAGATGTTGCGAATTTATTTGCGGGTAAAAATGAAGCATCACAAAAAAAGGCGTTCCAAATCAACAAGGCAATGTCAATCGGTACGGCTACAATCGACACTTTTACATCTGCACAAAAAGCGTATAATACACAACTGACTCTCGGTGATCCAACTTCATTAATTCGTGCGAAAATAGCTGCGGGTATTGCCGTTGCAAAAGGTCTTGTCAATATTGGAAATATTAAAAAAACAAAATTCGGTTCAACAACAACCCCGTCTGCGGGCGGTGGTGGCGGTGGTGGTGATGTCGGTGGTGGTGTCGGAGGTGGCGCACAAGCACAAGCAACCCCGAACCTTGAATTGTTTGGTCAGGCAAACGGTTTGAATACATTTTTCCAAGCACAAGGGCAAGAACAACAGACGGTGCAAGCGGTCATTTCATTAGATCAATTCAACACGTCAAAAGATAAGCAAGCGCAAATTTTTGAAAATAGCACCCTTTGAGTTCACGACAATTATTTATAGCGCAATTGGGTGCTTGTACCCGAACAATAAACGCCGAAATCAAAAAACAAATTATTGAGGTCGGCGCGGTTCGAACGGGGCGCATGAAGAACACGACAAAAGTCAAGGTCGGTTATGACTTCGGTCGTGACATCTTTTTTATCAAAGACGTGAATTCGCAATTTTACTATATCTTTGTAGATAAGGGAACGCGACACATTGAACCGCGAGATATAACCGACAAAACATTCAATCGACCACGAGTGCAAGAAGCACTTGACAAAGTATATGACAAATGGGTTGATTGGTACTTTGGCGATATAATTGATTCACAATTCAAATAGATGGCATTTAGAACACCCAAAGACGTGGATCGCCGATTCACAAGAAAATTGAAAGACGACATTCGTAGAAAAGGTCTACTTGACACGGGTGCGCTTTATTCGTCAATTGACGTCACCGCCGAAATTGACTACAATGTCGCTTCGTTCATGACTGCAAACTACACTTTTACTGTCAAAGTATACGCCGAAGTTTATCTTGTTTATTTGAACGAACGTTTCTGA
>BCSF01000261.1_pt1 | contig 22530 bp, 23 predicted proteins | sample 1016431 | NCBI WGS metagenome assembly BCSF01 (sample SAMD00045685;SAMD00045686;SAMD00045687;SAMD00045688;SAMD00045689;SAMD00045690;SAMD00045691;SAMD00045692;SAMD00045684;SAMD00045690;SAMD00045691;SAMD00045692;SAMD00045684;SAMD00045685;SAMD00045686;SAMD00045687;SAMD00045688;SAMD00045689, study...
TTATAGAGACGCTCTAAACTTTCTTCTAATCTGATTAGAGCTTCCATATCTTTGACCTTAGCTATTCTTTCAATTGCTGATTGGTAATTTGATTTACTCATATTCTTATTTTGTTTCTAACAAAGCGACATTGCCTTGCTGATCTCACCTATTGAACGAATTTGGACAGCTTGTCAATACAATCTAAAAAAAGTTATTCACAATTTAATCAGCAGAAAGTAAGTGCTAATTGATACTGAGACTCAATCTCAATGTTTCAATCATTTCAATTTAAAATGAAAATAGAACTTTGAATGAGAAAAACAAACACAAGAACAAACGCAAGTTAATGGCATCTAGACAGCAGTCGATAAGTGACGCAAACAGCCTGTAATCTCTGTCGATTTGCGAAAAAATAACAACGATTTGATGCTTGCTTTTAGTACAAATACACTAACCTGTTGTAAGTCCTTGGTAATCAACAGAAATTATTGGACATAATACATATATGACGAAGCTAATACCCCCCTGCTATAATAATCTTACGGGTACCCGCGGGGTAATTAACGCACGCGTATATAGCGTAAGCCTCTCAGATTTTTCTGCTAAAAACTTTTTAGGACTCTTCTAAAGAATCTATATACTCTTCAAGACCAGCCCTAATAGCTATGCTTACATAGTCTTCATCGGAAGCTACTTCTTTGCCCCATTTAACAAGCATATCGTGTGTTTCATCTTCCATCTCCAGGTTCATCTTAGTGTGCATCTCATCTTCTGTTGAGACGATCCGGATTATTGGTAAAGGATTAGAAGCTGGTGAAGTCTTGTTCATCGTCCTCTATAGGTTCTTCTTCCGGATGGAATATGACATCATCTGTTTCAGTCAGTACAGACAGCTTAGCGAAGTCCAGGCACCCTGCTATTGTGTAGTCGTTAAGATCGTACTCACTTTTGAATCGGTATATAAGCTTTGCCAGTTCGTACTGGAAGGTGTCTGTTTGATCGTTAATGTTCATGGTTTGTTATTATACCTCTAATCGAGACGATTTCATAGGTAAATCTGTTGTACGATTCTTGACCACTGTTTAAGCGGGTTCTGAAATAAAAGCTTTACAAGGTTCCTTCGGCTATATTATTTTATAATCATTACTTAGTACCTACTAAGAGTAGTACAAGCAGCAGCAACAGCATGAACAATAGCTGATTACCGCTATAGCTTTCCTTTTAACAAAGATTCCTTTATAGATAGCTTCAGCTAACAACAGATCAGTTACAGTTGTTGAACAGCTCATACATCCGTTCTTTCGCTGTTACTTTAACAAGGAGACTGATAACATTACTTTAACTGACTTTTTAAGGATAGGTGTGTCTACATAAGTAGACCTATATATGTATTTAAACTAAGTAGGAAATTACAATATATATCTACTAAAGATTTGTTATAACTAAGAGCTATTGGTGAACGAAGTGAGCAATAGCGATGAGGAGTGTTAACGACTCATATCCAGCTAACAACAGATTTGTTATTACTTCTTTTATGAAAGCTATCAGTAAACTTTGTTAGTTCTTCTTCCAACAGGTCTTGTTGTCTATCAATCATAGATTGGTTAACATCAGCAGCCATCTGCTGCACCCAATAACCAACAGCTATTGATAAAGCATCAAGACGGTCATCATGTACTAAGCTACCTCTATCTCTTGTTATCCTAGATAATTGATACATTAGCATGTACCTGGTTTGTTGTTCAATAGGGTAGCTTAAGGCTGACCTGTAGTCATCCGTGATGACGGAAGGGTCAACGATTAGACGATGACTATTGAGTACAGGTTCCAGAGTATCAACAATCCGTAGCTCCTTCTGTTTGTTATGTCTGACTTCTTCTATAGTCACAGGATATGTTGTTCTAAACAGAGGCTTTATCAGCTCCATAAACATACCGTCACCAAAGTTAGACTCTATCACTACCTTGTTAACTTTGTTATCCTTAGCGATAGCTACGAGTTGTTGAAGGGTCTTAGTATCGTAACCACCTTTAATACCACCAGCATCCGGTACAAACAGCTGACCGTTTAACATCTTTACTACAGCGTACCCTGTTTCATCCTTACCACGACCAGACGGGTCTATAGATAGTACAGAGCCTGTGTAAGGTATCATATCTCCAACCGTGTTAGCAGGTCTTCTGTATCTATCACCAGCTAGTCCTACATTAGGTAACTCTCTATCACAGTTATCAGGGTCACTACTCCACACGATCTTCTCAGGAGCTACATCCACATCTACATCCATGATAACTAGATCGTTAATCTTTAGTGGGTATCTATCAGCGTCCGATAGCTTCGGATTAAGCATGAACTGTAGAGCGTACCCCGTCCGACCGTACGACATCTTTCTTTCTTCCAGGTCTAGGTCTGTGAACCGTAGAGGTTCTGTAGAGGTACCGATAGTCTCAGGTGTTATGTTATCCGCTATAAGGGGTGCTAGATCGCCTCCGTAGTTGTTTATAGCTTCTGTATCATCTGGATACTCTGAAGACCATATACGGCTCTTGTAGCCCCTCTCTCGCAGTTTGTTGTATATACTGTCCTCACATTGAGGAGTACCAAGAAAGATGATACGGGAGGAGTCCAACGGTTTAATGATAGCGTCAAACTCTTTTACTTGTTCATCCAACTTATCTCTCATTCCTTGAGTAGCGGAGTTGTTAGCTACCTCCACATCGTCTGCTACAATTATATCAGCACGAGAACCTGTTAGCTGGGATGATATACCAAGTGACTTAACAGAGGGTGCGTGAGAGGCGGGAGCAGGTCCTACATCAAATGCTATCTTACTGAATCGTTGGTTCTCTGACGGCTTTAATCCTTGTAAAATGGGAATCTCCTGAATAATTCTCAAGGTAAATGTAGAGAAGTCATCTGATCTATTCTTACTAGCTGATACAACAAGTATGTTCTTAGATGGGTCCAGCAGTAGCTGATGTACTACAAAAGCACTTGTTATCCACGACTTACCTACTCCACGGAACGCCATGATGACAGACCGCTTTGGACCGTTTTGCAGGTACTCAGCGATGTCGTATTGTAGCGTTGTTGGATCAGGAAGATTTAGGTGCTTCCAAACCAGGTACAGGAAGTTTCTAAAGTCCCGTAGCTTGGGCGGTATCTCTTGGTGTTTCTTCTTCTTCAAATGGTAAAGTATTTAAGTCATTAGCTAACGCATCTAATGGTGTGCCTACTCCTGAGTCCATAACAACATTGTTATCCTTCAGGAACTGTCTAGCTCCGTTTAGCAGTGCAGCGTTGTATTCTCCCTCAGCCTCCATCAGATCAATACAGTTACGATACGCACCAGCTATCTTGTCGTGCAGTTTACTTCCCTCTTTGTGACTTAGCATAATATGTATTGTATAGCAGGCTCGTTACTGTTGTAAACAAAAAGAGGCAGCCCGATTGGACTGCCCCTTGATGATATGAGTAATAGACTCTTAGCTTAAAGCAGCTTCGAACTCAGCAACGGTTCCTAATTCAGTTCCGTTGTGGTAGAGGTCTGCATCAAACTTAGCAGCAGCAGCTGAACTGTCAGTCGAAGAGATGTCAGTAGCAGCAGCAGTTGCGGAAGTGGTGAGAACTTTGAACTTGTCGTCTCCTTCGTCCCAGATCAGAGCAACATTCGATTCGGAAGAACCACGCTCAACGATGAAACCACCGTCATTCGAAGCATTCGTTCCGGAAGCAGCACCTTTAGAAAGGTTCATGATGCTGTCAGCTACATCGATGTTAGTGGTGTTTACGGAAGTCGTAGTACCATTAACAGTCAAGTTACCGCTGAATGTAGCATTAGCTGCGGAGATGTTACCGGAGAAGGAAGCGGAGTTACCGTCAGAAGCGAGCGATCCAGCTTGAGTTTGCAGAGCGGAGATGTCGCTGTCGTTGCTGGATACATTGCTTTGAAGGGTGGAGATGTCCGAATCATTCGAAGAGACATTGCTTTGCAGAGTGCTAACATCAGATTGAAGTGAAGAAATATCACTGTCATTTGAGCTAACATTGCTTTGCAAGGTAGCGATGTCGGAATCGTTGGAGCTAACATTAGACTGAAGAGTCGAGATAGCAGAAGAGTTGGAGCTAACGCTGGACTGAAGGCTGGAGATGTCGGTATCGTTAGAAGCAACAGCGTCAGCAACAGTTTTAAGTTGGCTATCAAGAGCTTCGTCAGCAGCTTTAAGGCTGGCTACGGAACCAAGATAGTTGGTTGAACCGTTAGCGGAATAAGAACCGTCAGTACCAAGACCAGCACCACTTTGAGTAGCGTCAAGTTCGGATTGAACAGCTGAAGTGTCAGAAGCAACACTGTCAACATAAGCTTTGGTAGCAGCGTGGAGGGAAGCAGTAGGAGCACCTGAGAGCGTCAAAGCTCCGGTCATTGTTCCTCCTGCGAGGGCAAGCTTCTTATCAAGCTCTACTTTGGTTTTTTGACCCAATTGGGTAAGCAAACTAGACATAATATATAATCCTTTGTTGTGGGTTAGTTGTGTGAATTAAAGTTATTAGCGGAACTTATAGCTGTCAAACAGGTTCAACAATAAGAATGTCTCCAACCTCTGTTGTTAAACTGTCTCCATCTTCCGCAAGTATATGAGTAACAGTAGGTACTGCACCACCAAGCTCAATGATCTTCCACTCTGTTCCGTCGTCAATCGCCAGACAAGGACCCCCAGAACCGTCACCATCTGTTACATATATAACACGACCTGATGTACCATTTGTTGGTAAGGCAGATGAAAGATACGATCCGAACTGTATAGATTGTGATACAGACAGATCACCGCTTATCAACCCTCCTGACTTATCAAACTTATCAGCAAGCTTGGCTTTAACTTTCGCTCCGAGTTGTGTAAGTAAACTGCTCATATCTAAGGTGTTGTGAGACCGTCAAGGAAGTCTTGGTAATCACCTACCTCTTCTTCACGAGCGTCTAAGAAGTAAGGCAAGTCGTTCCAAGCAGTCGTCCCGTCACCTATCTTAATTCTATTGCGTACTGAATCTGTTTCGATTCCTACTTCCCCAGCTAAAAGCACGGGGTTAGCGGATGCCCAGTTCGTAGCAGTATCATTTCTAAGTTGTATTCTTTTACTAAAAGTTGCCATTTGTTAAGCTCCTCCTCCGTTGTAAACATCTAAGTTATCACTAGCTGTAGCATTACCTGCGTCAATCTGTGGATCACTCAATGCAGCGTTACCACCACTCACACCGATAATGTCAGGGTCTGATGTAATAGAATCTGTAAGAACTTGTGCTGCTTGTGTAGCTTCTAACGCTTCCGTAACACTAGCACCGGCTACAGCAGCAAGCGTCCGGCTCTGAAAGGTAAGCGGATGTATACGGGGTGGTTTAGGTCGTCTTAGCATCTCCAACGCTTCATAGCCAGAGCTTTACGAGTAGGTCTACCCTTGGAATCTTTCATTGGTCCCTGCATACCTTTAAACCTGCGACAAAAGTTTTCTTGACGCTTTTTACGGTTACCTGTGGGGTTCTTTTCAGTAACAGGAGCTTGGAGCTTAGAACCAGTAGCCTTATTGTATTTGCGTCTACCTTTAGCAGTCAGTCCACCTTTACGGGATTTCTCGCCCCGCCCTATCGATAGAGATACACTTCTCATCTCTTCTTCTTGATAGCTAACTTCTTACGCTTAACAGCCATCAGGTCTGCTTTTGTTATGTGACCTCTAGGTTCAGCCATAGCTGCTAATCGTTGTTGGTTTTTAGATTTGTACGGCATCTTAGCTAGGGAATCCTTTTTGCATGTTAGAGTAAGCTTGAGGACTAATTGTAGACTTCTTCTTGCTACGACTGATACCTAAACGCTTACGCTTATTAATGTTATCATAGAGTCCTGGTTTCTTTTTTCTTTTCATCTCTTTACTAATACCTCCATCATACGATCTAGTTTGTTGTGAACTTCTTTAAGTGCTACCTCTACCTTTTCTATCCGTGCTTCAACAGCTCTATCTCTTTCCTTTTGAGCAGCTAACTCCACCTCTATCTTAGTCATCCGTTTCTCACCAAGGTCCAAGCGTTCGATCATGCGTTTAATAATCCAACCGATAACTCCAAGGGCAATAGCTAGAGCGGTGTTTAAAAGACCAGATAGAGATTCGATCATGGTTATCCTATTGCGACTACCCTTATATAATTACTTGCAAAACTTATAGCCGTAGCTTGATTCGATTGATCGAAACCAAGGAATCCATTATTACCTGTTGATATTTGCAAGGTTGTACTGTTTATAGCTGTTACTTGAGCACCGTGAGTTGATGCACCATCCCTATTCGAAAAAGATATTTCCCTGATTGCACCTGATGTACCGATTCTAGCGTAGATAGCTACCGTTAAAGCGTCAGTTCCCAAGTTGTGTGTAAAACTAAGTTCTACATCATCATCGACTGTAGTGACTCCATCTGTGTTTACAAACCCTGAGTCGTACTTAGAAACCGCACCAACCGTTGCACTGGCACTCACTACTACTTTAACATAGTCTCCGTTGAAACTTTCGGTGGTAGTCGCACCTGATCCGTTAGCTTTCGAGTATCCATTTTGTGCTAACTCAAAAGTTATTGTATTGCTTGTTAAGTCTTTAACTAAAGCACCGAACCGCCCGCTAGTAAATACATCGTGACCTGTTATAGATGAAGCACCTGTGTCTGAAGCACTAGAATTTGCGTACATCATCCATGTAACATTAGTAGTCCCTAGGTTATGAGTAACAGTGATAGTAGCAGCGTTTGCTACTGTAGTGCCTCCGATCGATGTCTGCCATCCTGAGCTGTACTTAGAGACAACAGCACTACCACTACTTGCAGCTGTTACTAAGCCTTTAGCGTTAACTGTAATATTAGCGTTAGTGAACGAACCTACATCACTATTAACAGTAGCAAGCGTCAGAGCAGTATCACCTGTAGCATCTCCGGTGTGTGTAGCGTTTGATACCTTTGCAGTGTTAGCAGCTACAGCTGTGTTGTTCGCTACCTCTGTGTCAAAGTCTGAAATAGTAGCAGCGGTCTGTGTACCTGTGTGATTAGCTCTGTCTTTTAAGTTAGCGTCTGTATCGTTAGCAGTTGCACCGTCTTCTACATTTAACAAAGTCCGTGCTTCAGCTGCTGTAAGTTCTTGAACATCAACACCTGTACCGTTGTCGTTACCAAGCAATACATTATTAGCTGCTACATTCTGCAACTTAGCGTAGGTAATAGCGTCGTCTTCTATCTGAGCAGTAGCGAGTTGTACACCTGGAGGAGGAGAACCTGTGGCAAGAGATGTAGTAATCGTATCGTCTACATAGTTCTTATTAGCAGCGTCAGCATCAACAGTAGGGTCAGCAAGATTCGTAATCTTGTTACTGCTCATACTTAAAGCACCTGTCATCGTATCACCTGCTACATCTACATAACGATTGTCTGCGTATCCTTTGTTAACTGCGTCGTCGTCAGAGTCTGGATCAGCTAAGTTCTCAAGGCGTAACGCATCAGCGTCAAACTGTCCGGATGTTTCATTCTTTGTTAAAGCTCCTCCCGTCTTTCCTTCCTCTGCTTCTTCAGCAAGATAACGGTTGTGTTGGTAGGAGTTATCAAGTTCTGTCTCTGTCAGTACTGATCCGTTAGCAAAGTCTACGATTCCTGTGTTAGCGTCGCTGTCTCGTAATACCCTGACCTTTACCAAGTTAGCAGGAGCAGAATTAAATACTACCTTCTTAGTGGGAGATGTAACAACAGTGTAGTCAGCACCTGCACCTAGTGTCTTTCGTACCCACTTGTTCGTACCACCTGCTGGTCCGTCGTTGATCTCTACCGCAACATGGGCTGTCTTAATGTAATCAAAGGTAATAGCGAAGTCTGTTTCTGACCCGTCGCCAGTGTAGTCTGCGTAGGTGTTAGCCATGATAATATATTATTAACTATTGAGTTAGGAGTTCAAGCACATCTTCTCTTTGCATACCAGTTCTGAATCCAGCCTTAGCTCTAGTGAGGTTTGCATACTGTCTATCTAGCTCAGGATATTCCCGTAAAGTAGACCGCAATGCAGCTTTTCTGTACTTGGTTAACAAGCTGTTTATTTTACCGATTCTAGGACTAGGCAGACCAGGCTCAGACTCAGGAGATAAGTTTTGATAAGCTCTTGATTTGATAAGTTTGTTCAAAGACTGTCTCAATGTAAGACCTCCGATCTTAACAGTCTTCAACAACTCTAAGCGTCTGTCGTGTGCTGATTGTCCTTTGTCGTTTTCGTATTCAAGTAAGTCAATCTGTCCACCTAGCTCTGGTCTTGGTTGTCTGAAAGCGTGGTTCAAGCTAGCCATCTCATTAAGTATCGGATCATCTTTCTTAGTAGATAGTTGTATTGGATTAATGAATCCTGTACCCATCCACTGCTCCGCTTGGTACTCTTCTCCTAAAACATTACGCTTTGTATCCAAGCTTCCACGCAGTCCTAATTTCTTTTTCATAACATCTGCCACACTCCTAGCTTCTTTAATAGCTTGTGTATCATAATCAGACATCTGAGATATTAAGTTAGGAACAAAAGAACCTGCATAGTTTCTACCTAGCTTTTCAACATAACGGTCAGGATCACCTAAAGCATCTGCCCACATCTGAATACCAGCTAAGTAAGATTTATTGGTAGCATTTCTAGTAAGAGCTAACATTAAAGCATTAGCTTTGTGTTCTGCCCAGCTTTCATTGAAATCTTTTTCTTCTCTAACGCCTGTCTCAACTATATCAGCTACGACACCTAGAGGGGTTGCAAGTGGGTCAAGTCTTTGATAACTAAAATATGTATCACCAATCTTGATACTGTAGGGTCTCCAACCAGTAGCCATAAGAGCTTCTTTCTCTCGCTCATTACTAGGACCACCTCCGGTTATAAATTCTCTGTTATTGTAAGCTACATCAATTAACGCTCCCATTGTAACACCAGCGGTAACAACTTTACCCCTAGCTCTAGCTCTAAGTATAGGATCAGGACTATTAAACTCGGTAAGTAGTTTTTGTCTTTCTTCTCTTAGTGCTACTACGAACGGAGTACGCTCAAATGCAAACTTCAAGATATTAGTCGGAGTTCTAACAAAAGGAATAACCAAGCGTAGGTATGGTAGTTTATTAGTAGCTTCTTGTAATACCTTACCTAATGTCTTGTCCTGTAGTTCTTTAGTAAATGTAAGATACTGTGCTTCTTCAGCAGCATATTGCATCAAAGCGGAGGAGTCTGGGTTAAAGTTGTCGTCCTTATACTTAATAATAAAGTCTGCTTTTTCTTTACCCTTCAGCCCTTTCTTGTCTGCTATAATACCTGCTTCTCTAACAAGACCTTCCTCGGACATCATGCGTCCACCTTCAGTAACAATACCGTCTACTGTCTTTGTTATATGAGCTGCTAAATCTCTAGGATCACGGATGCCTTGTTCAATACCGGACATAGCTGCTTTCAATCTAGCTGCTCTACGATAAGCTAACTGCTTGAAGAACTCGTCAGAAGTTAATAACAATCTGCTAGGTAGTCTTATAAACTGTGCGTACTTATCGATAGAATCTTTAGCACTGTCAGATACAATATTACCTAGTGGTCCTTCTTGTAGTCTTTGACCTGTAATAGCTGCTCGTTGTCCTTCTTCAAACGCACGATTGCTAGGGTCTAACAAGTTGTCTTGTTCTTTGAATGCTTGCTTGGAGAACTTAGCTGCTTCTTTAAACATCTCACCGTCTGACCAAGAAGCTAGTACAGCTTTCACTACATCAGTGTTACCACTAGCTATACCACCAGCAACAGCTTCTAATGTAGTCCACACCTGAGTTAACGCATTACCCATGATATTAACCATCTGCGTCTTAGGACCACTCAATATAGAGTTCATCCAGTATTCAGTAGGCATATCTAAGAAGTGTTTACCTTGTGCCTTTTTAGCAGTCTTTAACAACCTGGCTAAACTACCTTCTAAATCGTTAGGATCGACATGCTCTCTTACAAGCTTAACCATACGCTCAGGCTTCATGTTACCGGAGTTATTAACAAACTCTTTGCGTATACCTTCTATACCCGTCTCAGCTTCACTAAGACCTAACTTGCGTTTACCGAAGTCTTCTCTTCTAGCTTGTAAAGTAATAGCTGTTTCTCTACCAATCCTACGGTATACATCTGCTACAGTAAGTAATTGTTGGAAAGCATTCTTCAGTTTAGCTATCGATACATCACCGTAACCGTTAGCAAACGCTTCTTCTGCGATCTCACTAACATTCTGTATAAGTGCTTTACCTTGTTCTCTGTAAGCTTGTTGAGTTATACGAATATCACGCAGTACTTTCTCAGCGTCTTCCCCTTCTTTAGCTTGTGCTCTAACAGTTGTTTCGATTGCTTCATCTATATCTGTTACTGCATCTGTAACTGTTACTTTCTCAGGATTAGCTTCGTAGTATTTCTCTAGTAAATCTTTCAGTACAACAACATCACCGTCAGTCTCCAATGCAAACTGTGGTAGTCTAGGTGTACCCTTTGATGGGTCTAATAATGCTTCTGCATACTCACGGAACTTCTCAGGTACAGCATTTAAGAACTCTTCTTGTTTGTTTGGTTTGTACTCAGGCAGTGGTTTAGGTGCTTCAGGTTTTTTGAAAGGAGTATCACTAATTTGAGACGGGCTTAAAACAGCAACTTCAATGTTTTTTTGACCATCGATTTCATCAATAACAACACCGTCATAACCTTTTTCTTTTAATTTATTGGTAACATCCTTAGCTGTCGCACTAGGGTCTAATCCTAGTACTGTTTTAATTTTATCTGGATGCACTCCTCCGAAAGCATAAGGGTCTTCAATTATTAAAGGATTTTTAATATCAACATAAAACTCTTTTATATTTTTACCGTATGCTTCTGCGTTTTCCCTTTCTGAAGTTAAATAAATAGCTTTACCTAAAAAACCTTCATCAGTCTGCCCCGCTAAGGAAATATCATATTTATCGAAATCAGCTTCAGTACCGTGCAACAAAGGTGAATCAAATCTTTCAACTTCTTCTACGGTTTTACTAGGTACTGCTATTTCACCTGCTAAATCCTCTGTTATAGAATCTGCTACCTTCTGTGCGTCACCTGTTTCTTCCTTTACCTTACGAGCTTTCTTCATCGCTTTGAGCGACTTAATAAACACACCTGCTACAGCTTCAAGACCTAGACCTTCCAACACATTCTTCATGCGTCCCTCTAGCTCGCCTTCGTCTTCATCGTAAGCTAAGAACTCAGTAACCGGATTCTGTAACTCTGGTACTTGTTGGATAAGATTAGACAGTCTAGCTTCTTGTCCGTTAAAGAAAGTAAAGTCAGTAACAGCACCTGCCGTAACAGCCTTAGCAGTAGTACCCGCTTTAGCTAACGCACCTACTCTACCAGCTGCACCAAACAAAGGAATGAATCCTGTAGCAAATTGTGCTATACCTTCTACAGCTCCACCAGCCATAGTTTTAGAAGTACCCAGGAAACGAGTGTCGTAGTCAGGCAGTACATCAAATGCTAAGTAGTCTGCTAGGTTGTACGCTCCTTGGAACGCACCCTCTATACCACGAAACGGAGCAGCTAATACATCACCCGCTACATCAAAAAAGCCGTTCTCTTCTTCCTCTTCTAAATTATCTTCTGGTAGTGCCATAGTATTACAGGTCTGCTAAAGCTTTAAGTAATCGTTGTTGCTTTGTTATAACTTCAAAAACATCGTCAGCTCCCAACTTCTTAGCTAACTCTTTTACTTTAAGAAATGTTTTGTTTGTACTTTTCAGATCAGTGATGTCTTTGACTTCGTTTATTTCATCGTCAGTCAACAACCTAACACGAGCTGGGTCAATCTGTTTAATATCAAACCTAACACCGTGCGAAGTAACACCATTATCTAGTACTTCTTGTTTAGTAAATTCTGTACTGAGAGCAGCACCTTGCATATAGTTTTGTAGTGCTTGTTCTTGCTCTTTAGGTTTATAAGTAGGTACATAAGTTTTAGAAGCACCGAAACCGTAGAATGTTACAGCTGGTCCTTTTACAGCAGAACCACTAGCTATATTAGCTAACTCATTTAAATCAACAGTCCTGAAGAATTTAAGAGCCTTTCTGCGTTCTTGAATATCAGCGTCTCTATTTAATATAACATTGTTAGCTTGTACGGTATGTTCAAACTCATCCTGTGCGTCATCAAATATACCTCTTTCCGGAGCTGTTCTTGATTCAGTAACTCTGACTTGTGTCTTTTCTGAACGCTCCTTCATCTTATCTAGTCTTATCTGAACCTTTCGATCCATCTCCCTAGATATTCTTTCTTTTTCTGTAGTAATAAATTCAGCTACTAACTGCGATGCCCTCATAGGGTCACGACCTTCTGGAAGCTGTGCTATTCTCCTTAACTCTTGGTTTAGTGTCTCTTGGAATTGAGAGTCAAAGTCTGATTTAATCCTTAATATTTCAGGATCGCTCAACGCTACTTCAGTATCAAATTCAGATGAAGATAATGTAGCATTAAATACTCTATCTATTTCCTGTATACCACCTCTGATTGCTCCTTGTGCAAATGGGTTTCTGTATATCTCATTCACATACATAGTAACAGGATCAACATCAGTCTTTACGATAGTATCTATTTGTTCCTGTAAATCTGCTTTACCTATAATATCACCGTCAAACTCAGGAGCTTGTTCAGCAGCTTGTTGTAGTGATACTAAGTCTGTGTATTCTTGACCGTTAAAAGTTCCTTGACCAGTGCGTTGTAAATCATTGTAAGCTACTCTGAACTCGGAAGATTTTAATTCTACTTGATCTGCTCTTTCTCTATCTGCTAATTTCTCAGCTGCTTCAGCTAAGGATGTTATACGAGTCTCAAAAGAATCTACTTCTATATCTGTTAGTTTAGCTGCACCTATCTTTAGGTTCTGTTTAGCCCACTCCAGCAAGCTATCAGCTTTCTCTTCCATACCGTTCCTAGCTAAATTATCTAATACTTTACCGAATAAATCTCTTTGTTCAGCTGCACTAAAAGCATTAAGATTTTCCCAAGCACCTAACAAAGCTTGAGATGTAGCATCGTCATAGTCTCCTAAGTTGTTACCTTCTTTAGCTATATCGTAGAATACACTAGTAGTACCGAACGCTGTTTCTCCTTTAGCTACTCTATTCTTCTGTGCATCGTACTGTCTAACAAGTGGTAGTATCTGTGGATTAACTGCTTCCTGTAAACCCTCTTGTGCGAACATAGAACCGGACAGTGCTTCGTTACCTCTAACAAATTCTTGTTGTACAAGTGATATAACTTCAGATGTGCTCAGGTCTTCGTCCCCTGCTTGTGGGTTATCTAACCTGTTGTACACCTGCTCCATCAACAAACGACTAGAAGCTTGCCCTACCGCTCTTAACTTCCTCTTCTGATTCAACGGAGAAGTCAACCAACCCATAGCACCTCGTCGTACTTGTTTGTCTAGTTCATCTCCTGTCTTCTTGAGCATGGCTTGTACTTCTTCCGGACTCTTCCGTGCCAGCTCCTCTTCAAATATCTCTGCTTCTTGTTCTGCTACACCTGCGTACTGTTGTAGCATAGGATTAACCTGTGACAAAGCATCCGCTAAATCCATCAACTTGTTACGACCAGCTCGTTGCACCTGCACTTGATACTGACCTGCTCGTTGAATGGTAGGCTGAATACCAGGAGCAACATCCCCTAGTCCTTGTACTTGTACTCGTTCTCTAGCCATAATTAAAACAATTTATAACCATCTTGTAGCATAGTACCACCAGCTGATCCTCGATATGTACTCACTGGAGCCATGCCGGGTGATGAGAATTGTTGGCTTTGAGCTATACCCCCGCCTGCACCTCCAGCCATACTTTGTATCTGAAGTCCTGCACCGTAAGCTCCAAGAGCAGCCGTTCCAGTTTGTAGCAACGAACCAAGTACATTTGGTCTACTGATTGGTTGAGCTATTCCGATCTGACGCTGTCTCGTAGCAAACCCTGCTTGTTCAAGTCCGAGTCCTGTAGCTAATGCTCCCATCTCTTGTTGTCTCAACAACGCAGCTCTGTATCCAGCTTCCTGCCTCATATAGTCGCTCATCAAAGCTTGAACAGATGCACCTGCTACACCAGCTTCTCCAGCAGATACTCTAGCTCTAGCAAGTGCTGCTTGTGATTTCTTACTGACTTGTTCAAGTTCTCGTCCGACAGCTTCTTGTTCCTGTGCTTGACGCATACGCATCGAAGTTTGTTCCTGCATGAAACGCTGACGCTCTGCTGCTGCTGCTTGTTTCTGGTATTTCTCTTGTGCTTTAGCTTGTTCTCTAGCACCAAAATACTGAGCACCTCCAGAGGCTACTGCTAACCCTGCCATGACTGCTGGTAATGGAACACACATATACTTACTTCCTCTCTAATATAAATGACAGATAGTTTTCGTACTGACAATCGTTAAACTCAGCACCTAACCACTCCAACCATCTCATGCTCAGGGTGTTACTACGCATAACAAAGTTCGTTAAGTAATCAAATCCATCTAACAACCCCAGCATCCGTTCCTTTGAGTGTTTCAAGAAGAACTTCTTTATCTTTGGTAATCTTCTAGTACCTAATAACCAAGCACTTCCGATGTTACTACCTTTGATAGGAGCTACTCCAAACGAGCAGTATAGATTGTTCCATTCATCCTTAACACTGTAGCACTTACTGGAAGTATGATACGACATATACACAGCATCTCTAGGGTGGTGCATCAATCCAAGAATCTCTAACATGTCTTCCTCCCGCAGGTCTTCATACAAGTCAACAGGGTCCATGTCATTATGTGCTTCATCTATTCTAAGCTCCATATCGTTTACTTCTCCCAGTTACCATTGACTCAAACTCTGCAGCTAACAACTTAACTGGCAAGGCAGAACTACTCTTCACTTCAATCGTAGCTTCTTCAGGTCTGCACTGTACACCAAATCTAAAGTGTCCACTCTCTGGGGTAAATCTATCAAGAGTAGATATAGAAGATAACAAAGCAGGATTGTACACATAGGTATACTTATCTCTGAATCTTGGTGTTACTTCTACTGTGAAGTGTCCGGTATCTGCGTACTCTATACTAGCGTTACGAACGGTTTGATAGGTGTAATCAGATGCACTGCGTCCTCCTCTTTCTGTTGGTTGCTTCAGTGCTTGATTGGAGAACCTGTACAACATATTGTACGGCTTACCTACTACGAAGTAATCGTCTTTATTGTACAACACACCTTCATCAGACCAAGTAGGAGCAGAGGGTACATCAGTAGACACCTGCCACTTACTGCTTACTCCTGGTGTATCAGAGGATGAGGAGGTGTGAGTCTCTGTACATTTATAGATCGTATTACTGTATGTAACATAACTAGCTAGGAATCCTTCGATCTCAACAGATGTACCACTACTAGATGCAACTACATTGCGTTCTGATCCACCCTTTGTAAACACTGTCATATTATCAACAGTAGCTCCGTAACCAGTAGGTAGGTTAGATATAGTAGTTCTATTGGTAAGCGAGTCGTAGCTAACATTCGGTACTGATCCATCCACTCTGTTATCTAATAACAATGTATAGTCCAATCCCTCATCCGTCAGAGCATTCTCAACAGGCATCTCTACTAAAGTCTTACCGTCAAGTATCAAGTAAAGTGTGCTGTCTATAAAGTCAAAGCCTGTAACATTGTCGTCAAACTCCCACTTCTGCCAAGCACTCTGTATCTTTTCCTTACCGCTCCAAAAGTACTTATATACATACAACAAGTTTTGATTTGTATCATCTTGTAACAACACCATCGACTCAGAAGCTGATCCAGCCATCCGTTTAATATTAGATGGTATATACTTAGGTATCTGCGATGTTATCTCTTCTGCTTCAAATACCTGAGTGTTGTTATCAACAAAGTACTCAAACATTCCTTCAAACTGTCCACGATTAAATGGAAAGTAGATGTAAGGACCAAGTGCAAGCGGAGCGATACCGTCCGATATGTCGTACTCTGTGACCGGAGATATTGCTACCGTCTTTGGAGATAACACATCTGCCCCTCTAAGTACGAACTGTGAGTTATCACTGAATAACATCAGCTTCTCTTGGAACGGCAGAGCGTGTTGAAGAACTGCTACCTTTGTGTGGCTAAGTCCTACATCTATTGGAGCACTGTCTAGTAGTTGCTGAGTGGTAGTACGGAAGAAGTTAAAGTACTCATCTGCTTCACTGAACACAACAGCACTGTCTGTCAGGAATCCTAAGCGGTTCTTAAAGAAGAAGACATCGTTAATCGTACTGCCTACAAAGGATGGGAATGGATTAGTGTCATCATCTCCCGCTTTCCTTGATCTCCACCCTACTTCTTTTGGAGCTTCTACCGTACCAAACAAATCTTCTTCGGGGGTCTGCAGTTTAAAAGATGTTATATCACTACCTGTAAATACAGGAACAAGAGTGATAGGCATGGTCTCAGGATCGTAGTTTAGTTGTATACCAACTGATAGATTACTTTCTGTTTCATCGACCTGCCAACCTGAACGCTCAACCCAAGTACCTAAACCGAAATCGTCTTTGTCCTTTGTTCTAAATCTTACATAGTAATCGTCTTGGTCAATGTCTGCATCACCTATTACTTTAACAGAAAAGTTATTGTAACATTGCTTAGGCAGGTCAGTAATACTTTGTACTTCTTTATTTATAGCACCTAACCCTTCATTAGCTAAACCATCAGAAGCGTGTATCTTTATATCCTGAGCGGCAAAGTATGAAGTACCGGATGCCCAAGCTGTAGCACCTGCACTTGCTGATGTCTGCTCCCAGTAAGTTTCCCAGTTAGCTCCGCTCCCAGGTTCTGTTAAACTGTTTGATTCGTGCGGTTGTTTAAGAATGTAGTAATTACCACCGTTAGAAACCGTTATTGTTTTCTTAATTTTTATTACACTACCGCTTCTTTCAACTCTTAAAGCAGGAAGTGTTTCGACTGTAAGAGTGTTATAAGTAGGTTGTCCTAGAACGGGAACTGCATCTCTTTCAGCGAATTGCCATCTACCATCCATATATACTTTTTCTACAAGATGAAGATTTAATGTAGTTGTGGGATCAGCTGTTATAGCATCGTAATTGCTACCTTTATTGGTAAAAACAAAATCCTGTATCTCCCCGTTTTGAACATTACAGAAACCCCGAGCAGTGCCATTCCAATATAGGTGAACTGTATTACCATACATATTAAAAGAACCTTTAGAAGCGTTAGCACTAGATTCTTGTGTAATATAAAATTCTAACTTAGTAGGTTCTGTAGTTACTTTCTTACGATGATATTCAATATCTTTATTACCAAAAATATCCCTATCTATATCTTTTATTCGTCCGTATATATTCTGCAACCAACCGCTACCTCCGTCTGTTACTGTTACATCTCCCACGCCTACAGTAGAAGTGGCTCTGTTCTCAGCTATTATTTGTGCTAAGTGATTAGCTATAAACTCAGTATCAGCGTGATAAGAGCCTGAATTACTAGGTCCACTTATATAAGAAATATCGTGAGTCCAATTAGCGTTACTACTAGCATTAGGATCGTGATGTGTGTTATGTAAACTAGAAGTACTTGGTATAGTCATCAACACATCATCAACATACATGCTGTATCCCTTTTCGTAGTCCCCTAGCTTAACAACAAATAAAGCTTCTTCCTCTGGTGGGTTACTATACAGGTCAGTGTCTTTAGCTACTACCTTCTTCTTATTAACAATAAATGTATAGTCAGCTACTGTCAGTGCTCGTAGGTCTGCTAACGGATTTGTTATACCACTTAGATAGTTATTAGCAATAGATGTAGTAGCTACTGGTATACTTGCTCCGGTCTCAAGATTAATAACACCTAGCGAAGGAGTACCACTACCCAAAGATACCTGTACACAGTACTTGTTACTCTCGTCTCTCTTTACAAAGTGGGTGAATAGATTGCTAGGATTACCGTCATTAATATCAGCTACAAGATCACTATTAAACTCATTGACCCATCTTGTATTAGGACGCTTTACCAATCCCTCAACAACAGTAGCCCAAGCATTTACTTGCTCGTCGCACTGACCAGGATAACGAAGATTATCAGGTTGTTGAGATACCCCTTGAGCGAGGTTAGGAACGCTTGTTACTACCAGAGGCATCGCTTATCTATCTAATACTCTAAGTACGCTGTAGTGGTCAAAGATTGTTCTGTCAGCATTCTCGGAATCGCTATCGATTGCACGGGCTTTCGCTTCTACTTCTTCTCTAAGGGTAAACCCTTCTATCTCACGAGTGCCTATGAATCGATTAGCAAATACCCGAGCGGACTTAACAGTGATATAATGTCTCAACTGTTCCGGTAAGTCCTCAAATTCTAATTCAAAAGTTATTGAACCCTTTACACTCTTGGTCCATATCTCGGTGTGGTTCTTTCTGTCGTATAGTTTAAGACCTCTTTGTACAGGATCACTGTCAGTGTATAACAAAGGATCGAGGTCAAACTTCAAAGTGTTTTGCGGAAGTGTGATCTTACTTGTTACTGAGTCAGGAGTAAGTTCGTATTCGTGTTCTGTGTTGCAATGCCATCCTTCCGACTGTACGGCTTTGCTTGTTTCATCCAGTGTGGATATAGCTTGTATAGCTGTGACTGGCAGACTGACACCTGTAATCGTGTTAACGGGTGCTTCTCCTATAACAGAGATGATAATGTTTACAGCTTCTAGTTTAGTCGTCAGTGCCATGATGTGTATAAAAAAGTAATCCCGATGGAGGGAGCGGAACGAATCACAGACCTCCCAACACCGAGAGAAAACAGGTTACTTCTGCAATTCGATAGCACACTCAGGACGGAGGATTCCGTGACCCATAGCATACTTCGCAACAAAAAGCGTACCTTGACGCTCGATCTGATACTCGGATTCGGTAGCAAGATCAAGCAGTTTAACGGTTCCAACAGCGGCTGAATGCGAAACAATACCAAGCGTGTTGGTGAAGTTAGCATTATAACCGTTACCAGAACCAAACGGATCATTCAATGCAGCACCGTCTCCGGTAGCAACACCACTAAGATCAGTTGATGGGATGTGGTTGGATTTGTAGAGGGTGATACCCGCAACTTGAGGAATCGATCCAGAAGCAATACTTCCCAAACCTCCGACATCTTTATTGACTGCGGAAGTAGAGATAGCAAGCTCACCAGCACCACCAGTGATTAACTTGTAGTACTCTTGTGGACGCAATACACAGAAACGACCGTCGCTAGGAACATCATTCTCATCGAGCTTTTGAGCAGCGGTGAAAAGAGCAGCAACTAGTTCTGCACCTGTTGGGTCTGAGTTATCAGCATCGTCGTTTGAATCAGCTCCGTCTCCCATTAAATTAGCGGAAACATCAAGAACACCACCAGCTGGACGACCAGTAAGGTTAGCGTCGGAACGAGCAGCAGCAATAAATACTTTAGCAAGAGCTTCATCGAAACGCTTAGCAAGAGCCTTACCCAACTCGTTAGCGTAAACGCTACGAATGTCGTAATGGTTCTTCATGTCGTCGATGTTAGCCAAGAAAGTAGAAGCTACTAACATGTCATCGATAGTGATAACACGCTCTGTTTTCTTGATGTCACTAAGGTACTTGCTTGTTGCTCCACCTTCTTCAGCGATGTTCTCACCTGGGGTGTGGTAGTTAGCGGTAGCAATACCTGTTACTGGGAACTGAGCGGATTTACCGGACTCAATTGTACGAATAGTGTGTAGTGGTTTAAAGATGTTGGACTCTTCAAAGCTTTGCAGAATCTCTCCGCTGAACTTTTTAAGGAACAACTCATTGTTATCAGTGCCAGCTACTAAACCAGCTCCAGCACCTCTAAGACCTACACGACTAGGGTCTGTTATACCTTCTCCTGCCATAATATATATCTCCTATGTTATAAGTTATTGAATGTGTGATGATTACCGGTGACTTTCACATCTTTCGTCTTCACAGGATTGTCCTCCGCAGAGGGTCGAGGGACTAGTTGTTGCTAGTTGTCGATTAAATTTAAATATAAGTAAAAGGGAAAAAAGCTTGACTGTCAACCTCTTCGACCACTTGGACCAAAGTAGAAACCAAGGATACAAGGCAGAATTACTGTGCATCCCATAAGGCTGATGTGTCCAGAAGAGATCGATATAGGTTCTTGGTTAGCTTGAAAGCTGATGAGTCCGAAGAAGAACTCGTTGACTCCCTCTCCGTCTGCGTTTGTAAGTGTGACGATTTCTGCGGAGGGGAAGAGGGTACAGAGGATGATACACGCACAGAGCGTAGACACCCCGATAACAGCAAGAATACGACGAGTAAAAGAAACAAACTCCCCAGTACCGCTTTTAGCGATTTCAGCTTGTAGTCTAAGGAAATTGTCACTCGCACGAGCCTCCCTCGCCATTTCAAGATCGTGTTTTTGTTGCTTAGCTTCAAACACATACCCAAATACGCCTTTAAGAATCGCCCCCATAGCAGTGCTACCACCGCCCGTAATAAATAACATAAGTAACTCACCCATCTTTTCACTGTGCTCCGTATCGAACTGTGTCCAATAGCTCCTCATGTTTACCCATCTGTTTCTCAAGGAACATCAGACGCATGTTTTGTTCTGCATCATCCGGCAAAGCACCTAACTCTCCTCTAGGCCACTTCACCCTAAACTCAGCGTTAAGTTCTACATCGTGCTTGAGCCTCAGAATCTCTAGGTCTAATGCGTTAAGTTTATTCCACAACACACTATATCCCCACACAGCTGTACCTACTATAGCTATTACTTTAGCAACAAACGCTAGGTTGGCTTTCACCTGCGTGTTCTCATTAAGCTCTTGCATCATACCCATAACATAAACAGAAACCCCTACCGAGGGAAACAAAAAGAACGAAACTAAACCTCGGTAGGGGCTGAATAATGAAACTATACTATGTCCTAAATATTACTGACTGCTAGTCGTCTGTCAATCTCTTCGTGATATGCTTTATCACCGGAACGATAGCGTGGATCAGACTGTGCTCGTGCTAACTCCTGCATACTTTTAAATGGCATGGTAGATGTACCAGATACTGCACCTTGTGTTAACTTAGGAGTAGACCCTGTAGCATTCTGAAACCTGGCGTACAATCCTTGAACTGCTAATTTAGCTTGTTGAACTGTACCGCCTGTGACTGCCTCATCAAAAGCATCGATCTCTTCTTGTGGTAAATTCTCATTCGCCCACTCTGCCATCGCATCGTATTGACCGTTCGCAACGCTTTGTATTTGAGCTTCTTCAGATTGTAATAATGCTTGCTGACCAGCTGCGTAGCTGTCAACTAAATCTCTAGGTAAACCAGCTTTCTCTAAAGCAGCATAAGTTTCCTCACTAAGTTGACCATCGTTTTCAAAGAACTCTTTACTTGCTTCCGCAACCGCTTGGTATGCTTCACTAGTGTTCTCTTCAACTTGTTCTTCTTTGTTCTCAACTTCCGCTTCACTTTGTTCAGCTTCTGCTTGCTCTTCTTGAGGAGCTTGTCCAAGTTTCTTTTCCAGCTCGGAGTACGCTTTCGCCATGTCTTCCGCACTCTTGAACTTTTCGGGGAGCCATTGCGGACGGTCTTCCTGTTCTTGCGGTAGTTCCGTTTCGGGCTGCTGCTCGACGGCTTCGGTGCTTGCTTTCTCTTCGGGTTCGATTTCGCTTGGTGCTTTCTCATTGATTTCTACTCGGTGTAATTCAGCCATAGTTTGTTATTCCTCTTGAGGTGTTTCTGGTTGTTGTGCCATGTACTGCTCCTGTGCTGCGTTGATAGCTGGTCCTACTGCGGGTGCTCCGAGTTTCTGTGCCATCTCCATCATCTGAGCTTGTTGCATAGCTTGTTGAATTTCTTCTTCTGTCTTGATAAGACCTTCAGTCTCAATACCAAGAGCAGTAGCACGACGCTTGAAGTAGTCAGATACATTTAAGTATTGAGTAACTGCTTGTGGTCCTACTATCTGATTAGCACCTGCTAAGAACATATCCAATCTGTTAAGATCATTACCACGACCAAGTGCTTCAACACCTGTAACAATAGTAGGCTTAACAATATCTTTAGGTATCTTAGGTAGACGCTTGCTCTTAGACATCTTGTCCATCAAACGACTGACAATAGGAAGCTGTAGTTCTTGAGATAACAGAGAGTAGAGACCACCTAGAGCAGCTTCAAGCTCTTGACTTAACATGCGTATCTCTTCAGCAGTCACTCTCTCTGCATCTCTAACTACTCCCGATGTCAAAAGAAATGCTTGGCTGAGACGATCTGTTATACCATTCATTGTGGCTTGTGCAGTCCTGAAGTCATTAAACTTATTCAACTGCAACACAGATACATCCCCTTCAGACCCTTGTACAATCGCACCGTTAGGAGCTTCAGCTAATGTCCGTGCTCTTGTTGTACCATTCGGATTAACCATGAACAATACTTTAGCTGCTGCTGCACTACCTTCTACGATTGCTTTGGTCAGTG
>BCSF01000262.1_pt1 | contig 22528 bp, 35 predicted proteins | sample 1016431 | NCBI WGS metagenome assembly BCSF01 (sample SAMD00045685;SAMD00045686;SAMD00045687;SAMD00045688;SAMD00045689;SAMD00045690;SAMD00045691;SAMD00045692;SAMD00045684;SAMD00045690;SAMD00045691;SAMD00045692;SAMD00045684;SAMD00045685;SAMD00045686;SAMD00045687;SAMD00045688;SAMD00045689, study...
ACCTCATACAAGCGCTGACCTCGCTCGTTGGTCTTGTTCATTGCATCCAGCACCTGCTGCTGACTCTCGAAGCGGGTTTGCTTCGGTGCAGTTCCGCCCCCGTAAAGCTTTGGCTCAACAACGGCATCAGGCGCAGAGCGACGCGCAACCATGGCCTTCAGCGCCCACTCGATGGCAGCCTTATTGCCGCTATCGACGACGGCGTTGTAGCTAGCCAGCTCCCCGGCATCGAGGTTGGCCGCGGCCCAGCTGCTTAGGTCGGCGAAGCCCTGCTCTCCGCCGACCATCTCTTTGATGGATGCAGCGTCGGCGTCAGATAAGCCCGCCGCTTCTTGCGTGCCACCAGCCTGCGCCTTTCCCACATAGTTCTCCACCACTTGGCGGGGAACCTGGAACACCTCCGCGAGGTCGTCGAAATGGCCGCTGATGTCCTCGCCAGAGTCGGCCTTGAACATGACCTCGGCAAGGTCAATCCCCTTGGCCTGCAAGGCTTCTACGGCTTCCGATCCATAGACTTGCGCCGCCTGCTCCTGGCTATAGCTTTGAGCGGGTGGAGCTGTCTCTGGGTCGGCCTCTGAGCGGTCAGGCTGGCCCAGCTTTCTCTGCAGTTCTTCGTAGCCCTTGAGCAGTTCCTCTTGGTTGCGGAACTTGCCAGCAAGCAGCTGGGGCTCTTCAGCAGCCTGCTGCTCTTGGATGAACTCTTCGAGCAGGTTCTCCTGCCCAGGTGCAACCATCCCCTCTACCGAGCCTTCGGGGGTGGTGATCTGAGGGGCAGCGATCTCAACGCCGCCGGTTGGGGTCGTGGTCATTCGGGTTGGTCTTCAGAGGGTGATGCCTGCATGTCCTGCGCCATGGCAGCTGCATTGGCGAGTTTTTGTGGGTCAGCCATGCCGGATTGCATGGCCTGCTGCGCCATGGCCATCTGCTGCTGTTGCTGCATCTCTGCAGCCAGCTCTTCCTCGGACTTGACCAGCCCAAGGATGTCGATGCCCATGGAGTACGCCAGCCGCTTGATCAACTCAGGCGGCTTGACGTACTGCGCAAGCGCTTCTGGGCCCATGGTTTGGCCCAAGGTGTTGGTGAAGCGCACCAGCTGTTCGAGGTCGTTTCCACGGCCAACGGCAGCCAGGCCCACCGTCATGACGGGCTTCACCAGCTGTTTATCCATCTTCGGCACCTTGCCGGCGCGAGTCAGGATGTCGAGCTTCCGGGCGACGTAAGGCACCTGGAACTCGGTGGTCAGGATTGAGTAGATCGAGCCGAGGCTGTTCTCGATCTGCAGCGCTTGCAGTCGGACCTCTTCTGCGGTCACGCGCTCAGCGTCCCGCATGTCGGCGAGCATGAAGGCCTGCGCCAGGCGAGCTTCGATCTGCTGCTTGCCCTGCATTGCAACGCCCAGATCTGCAGATTTCTGCACCTGCAACGCGAGCACGTCCTGGGGGTCTCCGGTCACGAACGCACCGTTCGGCGCCCGGGCCAGGTCGGCAGCCTTGGTGACGCCGCTTGGCTTGACCAGGAACAGCACCTTGCTGCTGGCCAGGCTGCCCTCAGCGATGGCCTGACAGAGGGCTTCGACGGTCTGCAGGTCGGCGATAGCGGCCGACTCGACGTATCCGACGCCGTAGTTCTGGCCCGCAATGCGCGTCATGCGGAGCGGGAGCCAGGGGCTTACCTCTTTTGGCGCCTTGCCCTCAGTGCCGGGAATGACCTTCCCGTTCACTTCCTGGTGCCAATAGACGTAGTTACCCTCCCAATAGATGTAGGTGTAGAGCTTGACCTGCTTCTCCTTGCCTTTGGCCCCCAGGTCGTTGCGATCAAGGATCCCCTTGAGTTCGTCGTCTTCCTGGTAGCAAAGGTCTTGGACGTTTTTCGGGAGCTGATAGAGCGCCAGCTGCTCACATGTGACAACCTCCAGCGGATTGCCCATCGGATCCCGAGAGCAGACGTAGCGGTTGAGGTGGAACACCCGCAGCCCGTCAGGCGAGACGTAGAGCAGGGCGTTGCCGGACACGATCAGGTGCAGCAGCGCCTCGTGGAACACCACGCGGTCGTTGCTCGCCTCGATCTCGCGAAGCACCAGGCGTTCGATTTTGCTGAGCGCCTCTTCGACCTGTGACTTCTGCTGGGGCTCAACGCCCTGCTTGGCCAGCTCGCCTTCGTCCAGCGAGAAGCGGAAGAACTGCTGCGTAGGGGGCAGCAGAGCAAGGAGCATCCGGCTGGCGAGGTTCAGCACCCCGCGAGCACCGATCCCGTTCCAAGGAACGGCGTATGACTCCTTGCTCTCCGGCGTTGGCTCGTTGGTCTCCGGGATGAGGTACGGAATCGTCAGCCGAGCAGCGACGCGAGCCCGGTCGAGGTAGTGATCCCGGTCCGACTCAAGCCGGCGATAGCACTGTTCAGCGAGTTCCATGTCTTATACGGAGATGTTTGCCCCTGAGCCGGCGCCATAGCTGCCAGAACCCATGCGCAAGCTGGCTTGCGTGGTTTTTGCGCCCTTTGAACTGCGCCGAGTCGTGTCCACAGCGGCGGTTCGGCCCTGTTCGCCACCCTGCTGAGCAAGGATCGTCAGCGAAGAGGCGACTGCCTGGCCGCGGGCACGAATCCCGCCGATGCGCTCGGCCTGCTCGGCACGCATCCCAGCAACCTGCTGTTCTTGCGCGACCTGCTGCGCGGCTTGCTCGCGTTGCATGGCAACTAACTGAGCTTGCTGGCGAGTCGCAGCTGCCTGACGCTCACGAGAGATGCGCTCCATCTCTTCTCTCTTCCGCCGCGCCTCTTCGTCAGCACGAGCCTGTTCGCGCTTGGCCTGCTCGTTGGCGTGGTGCTGTTGTCGATCTGCGTTACCTGCACACATGGCTACACCCCGATGTTGAGACCAGAGCCCTCAGATGCAGGCAACGCTGCGCGGCTGATGCGCAGGTTGCTCTGGGGCTTCTTCTTCTTGGCGACTGCAGCGGTGGTTTGAGCCGCTTCAGGCGCCTCCGACTGGGTTGCAGTCACGGCGTAAGCCTGCGTTTGCTGTGCGGCAGAGGCCGCGGCAGCTGCAGATGCTTCGTTCTCGTACTGCCTTTGCAGGTCAGCCGTTTCTTGGTTGGCTTGGTCGATCTGAGCCTGCAGTTGCTGCTGGAAAGCAGACTGCTGCTCCTGCATTTGGCTCTGATACTGCGCCAATGCCTGCTCATTGCGGGCAATGTCGTCTCCGCTGGGGCCGGAGTAGACAATCGTTGGCGCCTGTGGGCTTCCTCCGCACATAGCCGTTCTCCTATACGGGTGTGGTGGTGATGTTCAAGCCAGAGCCGCCTTTATTGGCTACGCCAGCCGTCTCCCTGGCAATTCGCAGGGCTCCTTTGCCTTTGTCGGTCTTTAGACCGCGAGCAGAGGCCCCAACCTTGGGGGCTTCAGCGCTCTTTTCTGGCTCAGGGGTGCCGATGAGGGTCATCATCCGCATGGCCTGAGCGTTTGTGTTCTCGGCCTGCAGTTTTGCCTGGTCAGTTAGGCGCTCATACGCCGCTTCTTGCTTCCGAAGCGATGCAGTCAGCTCGCTTTGCATCATTCGAGTGCCATTGTTCATGGCCGACTCGATTGCTGACTTCTGCAGCTGAAATTGGTTGTTGTAGGCGCCGTAATCCGGGACCGTAATGGTTCCGCCGCCGCCTCCACCGGAGCACATCAGGCCACCTCCTCTGAGAACGGGTTCTGCTCTGCCGCCACCTGCTTCAGATAACGCACAACAGACACTTGGCCGGCACGAAACCAGACCTCCCTGTCTGTCAGGTCGAGGGATGGCGCCTGATCAGGGAACTTTTTCGCCAATTCGGCGACCATCCTGTCGTCGATAGGGGGAATAAGGCCCACTCTCCGGCGGCGTAGACGATGTAAGCGTACCCATTACTGCTGTCGCAGCCCAGCCGCAAGCGGCATAGTGGGGCAAATAGCTCTACGAGCCCGGATAAATGTCTGATCTGCAGGAGCAGTTAGCAGAAATCCATGCAGAAGTCGTCGCTCAGGTGCTGGAAGACCTGAAAAACGGTGATCGCAAGGCCCGAGCAGAGGCAATGCAGCTGCTGAAGCAGAACAACGTCACCGCCGTCGCCCAGGAAGGCAGCACGCTTAAGAAGTTGGCCGGCAAGTTGGACTTCTCCGGCATGGAAGACAAGGTCGTCCCGATCAAACGCGGAGTTGGCTAATCCCCCCATGGGCCCGCGTTCCCGCCTTCGGCCGCCAGCCCAGCGCAAGGGCATCAACAGCCGCTCCGGTCTCATCAAGCCAGGCGTCATACGCCTCCTGTTGAAGCTGCTCGTCGCGTGCGCGTTTAGCGCGGTTCTGATCCTGAGCAGCCGCCTCAACGAAGTACCCGCAAGCAATGCTCAAGGCGTCAAGACGGTCATCATGCGAGAGGCAACCCTTCTCTGCGGTGAGCCTGGAAGCCTGGACAAAGAGGGAGCGACTGTGCCCATGCTCTGGATCCTCGTCCAGAAGCCGGTAGTCCTGCTTGATGACACGGGTAGTGACGACAAGCCGATGCTGCTGAATGAGTGGGCCAAGCGTGTCGCACAACCGCTGCTCTTTCCGCTGGTTGTGGCGGACCTCTTCGATGGTGACCGGGTGCTCTCGGAGAAGGTGTGGTTTGAGCAATGCGGAGAACATCCCATCGCCCATGTTTGATTCAGCGACGACGTAGCTGACGTCCCACTTCTTGGCCAGTTGCGCCAGGAACTGCAGCACCTCGTCGGCGTAACCCAGCGTGCTGCCGCCGGATTCCAGCAGGAACAGGTTGCCGTTCAGTTCAGCGACGACAGCCCAGGCCAGTTCGTCAGCGCCGCGGCCGGCAGGGTCAATCGCCAGGATGCAGCGCCAGCTCTCATCCCTACTGATCCAGCCGTTCTGGAAGATCGGGCGGTGATAGAAGCGGTCAGCGCCCATCCCGACGCAGACCAGTTCCTGCAAACGCACATCGGGCTGGTTGGACCAGACAACGGTCTCGGGCAATGCCGTCCCGTCGATGTCCATGACGATGAGATCCCCCAGGCGGATGGGGAACTTGTCCAGCGTCGCCAGACGAGTGTTGAGCATGAACTGCAGCTCAAAGCTCGCCTTCGTCATCGACGCCTTCCGCTGGAGAAGGTCTTCGTGCGAAAAACGCTCCGGGTCCGTCGGCTCTCCTATGAGAGACGGATCGGCCAGAGCCTCCGCCTCAATCTCCGGGCAAAGGTTCCCCTCATAGGACTCCAGCTCCTTGGGATAAAGAGCTGGCCAATACCGAGCGGAATAGCTGCGCTCACGAACCAACCGCAGGTAGATCGACGTCTCCGTATGCGGCGTCCCCAGGTAAAGGATCTTCCGCGGAAGGATCTGACCCTCCTCCGGCTTGATGATCGACTGAATCTCCTCAACAGCGTGCGCCACACGCTCCTGCTTGAGCTGCGTAATGACGTTCGCCAACGTCTCGACGTCATCGAGGATTGCGCAGGTACAACGCTGACCAGTGGTCTGACCCATGATCCCCATGGATCGCACTGACGGCGACTGCTCCACCATCGTTGGCCCCACGTCAAAGGCCACGTTCGAGAAGCGGTTACTGGGACCAGGCGTCAGACACTGAAGGATGTCTACCTCGCCAATGCACCGCAGCATGAACGACGAGAAGTCCGTCGCCTTCACTGCCGTGGCAGACACGATCAGGATCTTTTCGTTCGGGTCAACCCTCAGTCGCCACAACGCATAGAACGACGCAAGGATCGACTTACCCAGACCACGGAACGCCACCGTCAACGACCGATCCGGGCCGTTCTGCATCCAGTCACAGACACTGATCTGCTGGCGGGTGGGGCTATCCGCTAGCCCCAGTTCCCGCAACAGATAGCAAGTGAAGTTGGGAAAGCTATCCCGCAGTACCGGCGGTAGCGGTTCCCAGAGTTCCTTCACTTCTTAGCCGCCTTCTTCTCCGCAGGTTTAGCAGGCTTCACCTTCGCTCCCTGAACGTAATAACCCTCAGGCTTCTTCTTCTCCAGGGTCTCCTCCTTCACGCAGCAAGCGCCCTCAAGACCCAGGTCCATCCGCTGGTTGTTGGTGAGATACGGCATGACAACTCCGACAACGACATAAGTCTGCCGACAAGGAGACCTGCAGGCCAACAGGCCCACATCAGTCTCCCCGTCTTGACTCAGCCGACCACGACCAAGCGACCAACTACAAGCCAAGACCCAGGAACTTTACCCAGCACGCAAGGCCCTGGCCCTCTTGCTCGGTAACCACTCCTCACCCATCACCTCAATCGCTGCTCGCTGTGCCTCGACATACGACGGGTGGATGACCCGATACACCCTCTTCTTCGATCCCTTCCCCTCAGAACCCGTCAGACCAAGGCAGCTAATCAACCCGTCATCCAACAACCGATCAACAGCCCTCAGCACCGTTGCCCTCCCTATCCCGCAGACATCCGCCAACGCCTTGTGGCTCATCCACGTCGTACCCCCGCAATCCCCCCGCTGATCACGCCAAGCCGACTCCCACATCACCCCATAAACCAATCCGCACTCCTTCCCCAACCGGCAGGCCTCACTCATCAACGGACACGCATCCGTCAAATGAACCGCCATTCACCCCACCCCGCGTTCTGTCCAGAACACAATAAATACATGCCATCGGCCCCGCAGAACTCCCGCTAGCCGTAGCTAGCAATTATGCCCCCAATAACTCCCCAAAACCCCTTACCTCGATAAACCGCGCGTATGACGGCAGACGCATAGGCCGAAAATGGGTCGCGCGATGAGGGGGGTTTCTCTACAGCGCGAAGAGCAGCCTCCCCCATAGCCCCCCTTCCTTTCTTCTGCTGGACGGCTCCGGCAAGAACGGTTGCAAGTCAGCCGGCAGGGGCCAGCCCTGGCCTCTACTCCTGTGGACTGTCAGTCCACGGCACCAGGGCGCTGGCGGCCGGCTGCGGGGCGCTGGGTCACCGCTGGCGGTGGGGCAGGGATGGGCAAGGACGCGCGCGCCCCAGAGTTGCCAGCTGGTGGGCCAGCGGTGGCCAGCAGCCTGCCGTGATCCGTTTGTAAAGATTTCCTACAGTTGTCCGAGGGAACTCTGCGGGGTCGCAGACCAGTGGCCAGGATGGGGGCCGCAGGCCGGAGCTGCAGCGCAGCAACCACGACCACCGGCCCGCGGTCCTGAACCATGACAACCCAACAACCCTGGGCCGTTCCTGCTGAGGCCATCAGCTGGGACTGGTCCGACTGGTACGAGGCCTTCCGCAACGGCACCGAGGACACCTACGCCTCCTATGTCGTCTCGCTGTCCGACTACCAGAGCACCGAGCTATCCGACAGCTGGCTTGCCTGGCTGTTCGAGAAGCACGGCGGAGACCTGGCCGAGTACGTCTGCGAAGCCTCCAAGGCATCGTTTGCCGGCCTGATGGTGAAGCCCATCAACCACGCCGGCCAGGCCCTCTGCTGGCTGGGGTACTGATGAGAGCCTCCGCGTTCTGCGTTGCTTGCCTGGCCATTGGCTGGGCAACGCTCACCACCATCTCCGCCACCAATCAGGGGATCGCCCTTAGTCGCCTCTACGGCCAACGCCAGCAGCAGCTGGAGGAGGTCCAGGGGTGGTGATCACTGAAAGCAGCAACAAGGCCGACGTGATCACCGCGGCCCTGGAGCTGACCGACTCACAAGCCGAGCAGATCAGCCGGCTCAGGCAGCAGCAGCAGGCCCTATGGGCTGTGGTTGCTGTCCTGGCTGCCCTGGTCTTCCTCTAGCTACGCCACGGAGCCCACGGGCTCCCTGACGGCATCACTGGGCCTCTCGGGGCCCTCTGCTGCCCTCAAGCAGCCGACCACGACCACGACCACGACCAACCCATGACCACCGCAACCATGACCAGGCCAGCCAAGCCGGCCGCCATTGGCGGACCACTGGGGGGCCCAGCTGTCTACGTCGCCTGCCTGGCGGCCTACAACAGCGGGACGCTCCACGGCTACTGGGTGGACCTGGAAAAGGCCTCAACAGCTGAGGCCATCCGCGAGTGCATCGCCTACGTCCTGGCCACTAGCCCAGCGCTGGGGGCTGAGGAGTACGCGATCCACGACAGCCAAGGACTGCCCGCCTGCCTCAAAGGCGAGTGGCCCGACTGGCAGCAGGTCGAGGCCTTCCTAGACGTCTTCCTGTCCCTGGATGAAACGGAAGGGGCCGCCTACCTCACGGCCTGCGACCTCGACTACCGGGTGATGACCGAGGACGAGTTCAGCGCAAGTTTCTGCGGCTTTTACGACAGCCCCGGCGACTTTGCCGCTGAGCACGCCGAGGAATCGACCGGCGTCGATCTCGACGTGTGGCCTTTTACCTGCATCGACTGGGAAGACGCCTGGCGCTCCCAGTTCGAGTGCAACAGCTACCACGCCGAGTTCATCAAGAGCCAAGGGGCTTACGCGATCTTCGCGCCCTGATCACCGCCCGGAGCGGGCCGGCACTGCTGGCCCTTTCCCTGCGGTGCTCACGCACCGATCACCGACCACGACCAAACGACCGATGACTTACTGCCTTTACGCCAAGTTGTGGGGCATCGACGAGCTGGAGTTCATCGACTCCTACGACTCGATGGCCGCCGCGGCCGCCCAGGCCCGGTACTACCGCACCGAATACCCGGACGACATGCAGGGGGCACCCCTCCGCTATGTCATCCACAAGGAAGCGCCACCAGAGCCCGGCGTGTCCTACGAGCAGTTGGCCGCCGCGGGGATGGCCTGATGGAGCGGCCCACCTACGGCACCAACTGGGAGCGAGACCTAGCCCGCTGCGCTGCTGCGCTGGAGGAGCTGGTCAGACTGCAGACGGAGGCGCAGGAGCGCCCTAGGACGACCCGCCGCAAGCAAAACAATGGTGCTGGCGATTAGCTGCCTGATTCTTGGGCTGATGGTGCTGCGTGCCATGCACCAGGCCATCCGGGACACGGAGCCAGGGCCTAGCCCTGAGCTGCGGTCCCTGCTGCGGATGAGGCCCAAGACGGACAAGCAGCGGGCCGCGTATATGCGGCGACTTGTGGACGAGGCGCAAAAGAACGGCGCCCGAGACCTGATCTATGACGACGACCAACCGAATGACTGACCTACTGAGAGCCCTGCGGACGGGGCACGGCAAAGCGGTGGGACTCCTCACCGTCGAAGTGTTACTACATGTTGCGGAAAAGCCGCGGACGATCGAAGAGCTGGTCGCTGCAACGGGCGCCGAAAACGGGACCGTATGTAGGGCAGTCCTCGGATTGACCCCACATTGGAATAAGGGATCCGGGCAAGTTGTGCATCCTTTTATGCATTTATTGCAAAGACGCAAGCGCCCGGGAGCCCGTGGATACAGGGTTCACCTGACGACAAAGGGGCGGGAACTCCTCGGCCTCGGAGGGGTAGGGTCCTGCGTCATGTAGACGCCATCTGCATCAACTCGCTTCAGTCCTCGTATGACAGTCACCCTCACATCAGTTGTCCTGATCCTGTCGGTCAAAGCGTTTTGGGATTGCCGGACGTACCATCTGTCCGCACACTCCATACGAGTCGGCAAGACCTGCCAGCGTGTGGACTTCTCCGTAGAGCGGGAGACCCGCAGCTACCGCGACCCGTGGATCTGGATCAACTGGCAAGAGCTATGGCCGTCCTTGGGTCACTTGATCCGGGGAAGCTTCCGTTTCATCACGCGCAGGTTCTTCTATTCATTGCGCAGCAAGAGCCGGTCACATACCGGCAGATAGAAGAGGCGTTTGATCTCAGCAACGCCGCTGCCAGCCGAATAGTCAACAGCCTTGGCCAGCACGCCAAGCACCGCAAGGAGTGCCTGGGCCTCGTAGAAGTCATCATCGACCCCAGCGAAGGCCGCAGATACCTCGTCCGCCTGACGAAAAAAGGCAAAGCAGTACGCGACGCCATCAAAGCGGTCGCGTAACCACGACCACCACCGCGCCGGGTCAAGGCGCAGACAACATGACAGCCCCCGTTCAATGGAGGATCACCCGCCGGTCGAATGGCCAGTGGGTGCTCAACGTTCATTTCGACGACGGCAAGCGCAGCCAGCTGTCTTGCGACAGCAAGAGGCACGCAGAGCAACGACTCGCGGACCTGATGCGCTCGCCGGAGCCGCACGCGCCACGACGCAAGCGAGCTGGCTTCACCGTCGGCCAGGCCATGCCCTATCTAGAGGCTCACTTCCAAGGGATGCGCAGCGAGCGCAGCTCCCTGATCTATGCCAGGGAGGTTGCTGAGTTCTTTGGCATGACCACCCCGGTCAACGAGATCGGGACGACAGACGTTGATCGCCTGGTCGATCACCTGCAAAAGAAAGGCAACAGGCCTTCAACCATCAAGAACAAGCTGTGCAAGTTCCGCCTGATGCGGGAGGCAGCAGTCCGGGAGGGTGGCGTCGAATCGCTGCCGCCTTTGGCCAAGCAGCGACTGAAGATGGACAACCTGCAGGAGCGCATCTGGTCGCCGGATGAGCTGCGCCTGGTTTGCGAGAACCTGCAGCGCCGCAACCACCACCAGGAGGCTGCGCTTGTGGTGTTCCTAGCGGAGATGGGCCCGCGCTTCAGCGAGGCAGAGCGCCTGCATGGCGCTGACGTTGACCTGGCCAAGCAGTCCGTCCGCTTCTTCAAGGTCAAGAAGGACAACAAAGAGGGCAACAGGGTGCTGCGGCTGACGCCGCGGGCCCTTGATGCCATCACGCCCTACATGCCGCCGTCGCCACACGTCAGAGTCTGGAACCTGAACTACGACGCCTTCTCATGGCAGGTCGAGAAGGCCCTGGAGATGTGCGGCATTGATATGGCTAGGCCCATCCACGCACTACGGCACACCTGCGGCTCACGCCTTGGCATGGCAGGCCGGTCGGTGCTGGAAATCAAGGCCTGGCTGGGCCACAAGACGACAGGCACCTGCGAGCGGTACATCCACATGGATACGACCAGGCTCGCTGGCTGTTACGAGGCACTGGTGACCGGCGCCTCCTCCTGGTGAGAGGATGCCGGCACGGGACCATGGCGGAATTGGTAGACGCGCCGCACTTAAAATGCGTTCTCCGTATGGAGGTGAGGGTTCAAGTCCCTCTGGTCCCATAGAAAAAGTCCACAGAATCCGCTGAACTAAACGACTTGCAGCAAATGCAAGTTTTGTGCAAGCGAAAAACGCAAGAGCCCTTGCAGGGCAAGCGGTCTTGGAGACTTAAAATCCGCAGTGCATGGTGTCTACGCCCCTGCAGAGCAACGGTTCCACAGTTCTCCAGCGTTATTAAGGTTGGAGCTACGGGGGTGTAGTGGATAACTTGCAGCTGCAAGCCGTGCTGCAAGCCCATGCAAGTGTTCCGCAGTCCGCAAGACGAACAACTTGCAAGACAAAGGAAGGCGGAAGACAGGGCAAGGCAGGCAAACGCATCAAGCCACCGACGGATCAAGGAGCTGGGCAAGGAGTCAGCCCTGCCCTACGGCCAGAAGATCTACAGCGAGTTCCTGGACCAGCTGGCCGCGGCCTTAGAGAGCACGTTCGAGGACTTCCTGCTGGATCCGCAGAAGGCGCGGGTCAATGGCGCAGCAATCCCCTTCTTTGATCCGTTCAAGGGGGTGCATCACATTGCAGCGGTCGGCCTGGTGGCCACGCTTGACCAGCTGAGCCGCAAGCAACGGCTGCCCACCTTCTGCCAAAACCTGGGCAAGGCGGTGGAGGACGAGACCCGCCTGATGCGGCTCGACAACAAGAGCCCGCTGGAGCTGCGCCGACTGATGCGTGAGGGCATGAGCCGCAGGCGGCTGGCCAGCAAGCAGGTGATGGAGGAGCTGGGCTGCCCCATCCCTGCATGGAACGACCTATCCCGGCTGCACGTCGGCCGCTTCCTGCTGGATCACGTCCTGCAGGCAACACCGCTGCTGCGGGTGGTGAAGCATCGGGTGGGCAGGACCACGCCCCGGTTCGTGCTGCCCACCCCGGAGGCGGAGGAGTTCATCCGCAACTGCCCGCAGCGGGTCTACAGCGTTGCCCACTCGGCCATGGTCTGCCCTCCGCAGGAGTGGCCTGGCCTGTACGGCGGCGGGGTGCTCGGGAACGAGGAGTGCATCATCCGCGTCCCGATCCAGGACAACGAGGAGAAGGACGGCAGCGCCATTGATCACTACAAGGAGGCCGACCTTTCGCTGTTCGTCGATGCGGTCAACCACCTGCAGGCCACGCCGCTGAAGGTGGACGCGGAGATGGTCGAGCTGCAGCGCACGGCCTGGGAGAACGGCATCGACGGTCTGTTCCCCTGCGGCGGGGTGCCCATGGAAGTACCCGAGCGCCTGGGCGACAGCCCCACGGCAGAGGAGCTGCGGGCCCGCAACCGGCTAGCGGCCATGGCCCACCGGGACCGTGAGCAGAACAGGGTCAGGCGAGTGCGGATCGAGCGGGCCCTGCAGATGGCCGAGGAGCTGGCCGGCCGCACCGTCTGGCAGGCGTATCACGCAGACCACAGGGGCCGGATCTACACGGGCAACAAGTACTGCACGCACCAGGGGCCTGACACCGAGAAGGCGCTGCTGTCGTTCGAGCAGCAGGCCAAGACCACGGACGACGGCATCCAATGGATCCTCAAGGCCGCGGCCGGCCACTGGGGGATGAGCCGGCAGCACTGGAACGAGCGCCTGCGGTGGGGCGAGAAGGCCAAGGACGCCATGGTTGCCGCGGCCGAGGACCCGCTGGGTCGGCTGGAGCTGTGGCGAGGGGCCAAGGACCCGTGGCAGTTCCTGCAGATGTGCAAGGGCCTGAAGCAGGCGCTGGAGACGGGCAGCACCGGGGTGCCGATCCGGTTTGACCAGACGACAAGCGGCTGCGGGATCCTGGCCACGCTAGTGCGGGACGCCAGGACAGCCCGGCTGTGCAACGTCTTCGGCACCACGCCACGGGATCTCTACACAGTGATCGCCGAGAAGGTGGTGCAACGGCTGGTCGCCGACCTGGAGTTAGGCGATCAGAAGGAGAGGGCTCTGGCTGAGTTGTGGTTGGAGCGTGGCATCGACCGCAGCCTGGTGAAGGGGCCGGTGCTGGCCACGCCCTACGGCGGCAGCTACATGAGCCTGTGCGACTCCCTGGTGGACGCCCTGGACCGGCACCTGGGCTACGTCCCGCTCGATGAGTACGCCTACCGGGTAGCCGTGCCCAGCAAGTACCTCGCCAGCCACCTATGGGCTGAGCTGAAGGAGCAGGTGGCCCCCTGCTTGGAGGTCAAGAAGTGGCTGAAGACCGTCTGCCGGAAGGTGATGGTGGCCGGCCATCCCCTGGAGTGGACGACGCCAATGGGCTGGCCCATGCGGTTGGCGGATCGCGAGCCCACCAAGCGGGTGGTGAACACCCTGCTGTTCGGCAAGAAGGTGAACATCACCATGCAGGACCAGCCGATCGACTCACCGCTGTCGGCGACGCAGGCGAATAAGGGCATCGGGGCCAACGTCACCCACGCCTTCGACGCAGCGCTGGCGCATCAGGTCATCTACAGGGCCGCAGGGCTCGGGATGCCCATGCTCAGCAATCACGACTGCTTCGCTACTCATATGAACGATGCAACAGTCCTTCATACGATGTTGTTGGACGGTTACAGAGACATGTTCCGCACCAACTGGCTGGCGGTATTTAGGGAAGAAGTCCAGCTGGTGACAGGGATTCCGCTGCCCGAGCCTCCCTACGTCGGCACGCTGCAGGTGGGCCTGATCGGGGCTAATCCGTATTTGTACTCATGAGACTCCTCTATGACTCTTACGCCCCCGTAGAACAACCGGTAACTTCTGTGGGCGTCTCGCATCTGACCACGACCAAATGCCTCAACTGCTCGTCACTCCCCTAGCTGAGTGCCGCTGGTTCAAGCTCCTGGGTGACGCCCGGGAGAACAAGTTCGACCCGAGCAAGCCGCCCAGCTGGAGCGTTGATCTCCTCCTCGACAACGACAACAAGGTCCACATGGCCTGGATCGAGGAGATGGAGGGCCGCTACAAGGACTTCCACGGAGAGACCAAGAAGTCGAACAACTGGTTCCCCGCCAAGCCCGATCCAGAGGCGCCTCGCTCGCGCACCGTCGTCAGCTTCAAGCTGCCCCAGTGGACCCGCAAGGACGGCACCAAGAGCGAAGGCCCTTCCGTCTTTGACAGCGGCCGCAATCCCTGGGACGCCAAGCGCCTAGTTGGCAACGGCTCCAAAGTCATCATCGGCTTCGACGTCTACGCCTGGCCTAGCCGTGGCACTGGCGCAGGCATGTCCTTCCAGCCCCGCCAGGCCCAGGTGGTTGAGCTGGTCGAGTACGTCAGCGAAGAGAAGAAGGCTGAGTGCGTCTTCGAGGCAGTCCCCGGGGGGTTCGTCGATGACAGCTGCGTCTTCAATGAAGCAAGTTGACGTAACCCTGGCGCTACCGCCGAAGTCAAAGGCACGTCCAAGGGCATACATGGGCCAAGCCAGGCCCTACATGGACGCTGCCTACAAGGAGTGGGTGAAGAAGGCCAGGGCTCTGATGGGCGAGTACTGGACCCACGCACCCCTCGATCACATCGCCGTCCTCGTCGTCGCTTTCTACGGCCCTGCCAGAGGCGACCTCGATAACCGGCTGGGCTCACTGCTTGATGCAGGGAACGGGCTCATCTGGAAGGACGACAACGTCAACGTGATCGGCACTGTTGCCATGAGTTGGCACAAGACATCTCTGAAAGATGCCCACATCAACTTCTCAGTCCTCTGGCAATGATCAGCTGTCCACACTGCGGCTCCCTAGAGAGCAAGGTTGACTACACCTACAACAAGAAAGACCACGTCCTGCGGCACAGACGCTGCAAGGACTGCGGCAAGGAGTACCAGACCCACGAGGTCCTAGCGATCAACGCTGGGAAGCACCGCGGGTTTGTGCTCGACCTTCCACTGCAGCAGGGAGGGGATGAGTGATTCCAAGTTTCTGGGTCACGGCCCTTGCAGTTGCGGCAGTAGCGACGGCCTGGCGATTTACACCGACCACACCTACTGCTTCGTCTGCAACACGTTCTCAAAAGGCGAGCAAGAAGAAGCGCCCGCCCGACAGGACCCTCTTCCGCCAATGACCACCCTCACCATTGAGGCGTGGGAAGACAGTCAGTGCAGGGGGCTGTCGAAGCGAGTCCTTGAGCAGTACGGAATCGTCCGCACCGGCAACGGGGTGGCCTTCCAATACAGGGACGTGGCCGGCAAGGTCATTGCCCAGAAGTTCCGCACTGACGACAAGAAGATCAGCTGGAAGGGCGACGCCAAAAGCGTGATGGGGTTTGGCCACCACCTGGCCAACCCTGCCCACCACGACGCCATCGCTATCTGCGAGGGGGAGTTCGATGCACCGTCGATCTACGCCGCCACCAACGGCAAGGTCGTAGGGATCTCGGTCCCAAACGGTGCGCAGTCAGCGGCTAGCTGGGTCAAGAAAAACCTTGACCAGTTCAACGCCTACAAGATCGTCTACATCGCCACCGATAACGACGAGCCAGGTGAGGCCGCGGCCGCTGCACTGGTTGACCTCTTCACTGCAGGCCAGGTGCGGCGTGTGGTGTTCCCCCGCAAGGACGCCAACGACACGCTGCAGGAACTGGGCGGCCAGGCCGTCAAGGAGGCGGTCTATGCAGCCAAAGAGCTGCGGCCCGATGGGATCAGGCCAGCCTCTGCCTACGAGGGGATCGTCCTTAAGCCACCCAACCGCGTAGCCACTGACTGCGCGTTCGCTTGGTGGAACCAGAAAACGCCATTTTTTGACAATCAAATGGTGGTGCTGATCGCCGGTTCGGGGATCGGGAAGACGACCTTTGCTCGTGCCCTGGCCCTCCATGACATGGAGAAGGGGATCAAGGTTGGCTGGATTGGCCTTGAAGAGACAGCTGAAGAGGCCGTCTTCCGGTTCGTCGGCATGGCAGCGGGCCTACAGCTGCACGCTCGCCAGTCCTACGCGGGGCTGACAGACGAGCAGCTGCAGAACATTGCCCAGGCCGACAAGTTCGTCACCGGCTCAGGCCAGCTGGAGCTGTTCGATCACTTCGGATCTCTCGACGAGAACGTGATCCTGCAGCGAATGAACTACATGGTTCGCTCGCTTGGCTGCCAGCACATCTACCTAGATCACCTGACGATTGTTGGCTCCGGCCTGGCGCAGGACACTCGCCAGCTCGATGCGCTGGTCACCAAGATCCGCTCCTTCATCGCGGCCACCAAATGCACGGTGTTCGCCATCAGTCACCTGAACCGCAGCAGCAGTCAGGTGAAAAACATGGAGGACGGTGGAGTCCCCGAGCTGCATGACATCAGGGGCTCGCACTCGATTGTGCAACTAGCGGACACGATCTGGGCCCTTTCAAGACGGCGTGGCACCCAGCTCACCCACTCCTACTGCCTGAAAAACAGGATGCTCGGCCGATGTGGTTATGCAGGCTCCTTCCTTTTCGACGAAGCAACTCAGTCTCTCGACCAGAAATGGGAAGACCCGGTGGGCCTGTAGCGAGCTTCGCGCAACTGCGCCCTGGTCAACACGTCCACTTCTATTCAGCTGACGGCTGGAAGAAGGGACACATCTGGAAAGCCCATGACAGCTATGCCGCCATCAAGTGGGCGGTTGGTTCCAACGAAAAGATCACCAATGTCTACGACACCAGAAACATCAGATTCGTTCAGTCCTGATCGACCGCTCGACGTCAGCGTCGGCACGGTCAAGCGCCTGCTCGACATGGCCTACAGGCACTACCTCGAAGCAGCCCGCATCAACAGCGAGCCGATCCTCGACTACTGGGACGGCTACATCCGGGCCTGCAAGCACATCCTCGAAGCGGAGGGTCAGTAATGGCTTTGCTCCCCTTCAACTGGTCCTACGACGACAAGGAAATCAGGCGCGGGCCTGGTGTTGACCGGCCCCGGGAAGGCGAACGCTGCAAGGAGTTCCGCCTGACCATCACCTTCGGCGACGCCAAGCCCATGACCTGGATCGTCATGGCACCCAGCGCCAAGAAGGCCAAGAGCTACGCCAAGGCTCGCTGGCCCCACTGCAACCCCGTCATCGAGAAATGAAGCTCTCCCAAGAACTCACCGATCTGTACTGGGCCAACAAGGAACTGTCGATCGACCACACCAACCGGATGCACGCAGTCGTCCATCGCCTCAGCGAAAAGATCCGCACCTGGGCGCCTGACCCAGGACAAGCAAAGATCTGCCACCTCGCCATCAACGAAGTAGCCGACCGGCTGCTGCGGGAGATGGAGGAGAACAACCCCTACTGATGTCGCACACCAGCGAACACATGGTCCGTTGCCCGGAGTGCAACAGCAGCCAGCTCGATGTGGTCTACACAAAGATCGTGCGCAAGCTGTTCCGCTCCCGCAGGCGTTACTGCCGGACCTGCAAGCACCGCTTCTACACCGCGCAGTTGCGTGAGTTCGTCCTGCCTGCGGACGAGAAAGCCCACACGGAGTTCTATCACTTTGCAATCCGATGCGAATCCTTGTTGACGCCGAAACTTTCCTTTTCCGGTGTATTGCCGGATGCGAGTACGAAACCGAATGGGCCCCCGACAAGTGGACCTATGAGGTGAATGTCTCCGAGGCCAAGGACGCCTTCGACAAGGAGATCGCTCGCATCCATGACGTGATGCCAACAGCCCCGGTGATGCTGGCCTTCGGCGACGTGAGCAACTTCCGCTACGCCGTCTACCCCAAGTACAAGGCCAACCGCCGCAAGTACCGCAGGCCTGCTGGCTACGAAGCCCTCAAGGATTGGGCCCGCGAGACCTGGATCTCTCACTCCTTCAAGGGCATTGAGGGAGACGACGTCATCGGGATCATGGCCGACAAGGAGGACATCATCGTCAGCCGCGACAAGGACCTCCGCACCATCCCCGGCACGCACCTTGTAGGCGACGAGCTGTTGTCCATCACCAAGCAGCAGGCCGACATGGCCTTCTTCACTCAGGTGCTGATGGGCGACAGCACTGACGGCTATCCCGGCTGCCCCAAGATCGGGCCCAAGACTGCCGCCAAGATCCTCGACGGCTGCAAGGAGGAGAACCAGTTCTGGTTCGCAGTAGTGGAGGCTTACGAGAAGGCCGGCCAGTCAGAGGTCGATGCAATACAGATGGCCCGCTGCGCTCGCATCCTCCGCAAGGGTGAGTACGACGTACATGCCGAGCGGCCGATCCTTTGGGAACCCCCTACCTTGTGACTGATACAGGGTCGTAATGGCTCAGCTAACAGAACAAGGTTTCCGCAACTTCTTTGCCTTCTACAGAGGCGAGGAACAGCAAACAGAAGGGGTCGATGTTCTCTATCGGCTCCTTGAAAAACTCCAACCCGAGCTACTGGATGACACCAGCGTCTGGGTGACCCACTACCGGGCCAAGCCAGAGCTGACCGTCGCCAACCCCCTGCCGGTTCAGTACATGAGCCAGCTGGATAACGGCCCCGAAGGCTGGCGCCAGTGCCAGACCAGCAGCATCGCGATGTGCCTCAACTACCTGGGCATCAAAGACCCGGTGTCAGGCGGGGCCATCGACGACGACCTCAAGTACCGCCCCTTCGTCTTCAAGCACGGCGACACCACTGCGTCGTCCTCCCACCAACAGGCGCTGACTGAGCTGGGCGTGCGGCATCGCTTCCGCACTGACCTGCACAAGGAAGACCTGATGCGGGAGATCGACAAGGGTTACCCCGTAGCCATTGGCGTGCTGCACCACGGCCACGTCTCTGCTCCCAAGGGCGGCGGCCACTACCTCGTGGTCCGCGGTTACACCGACAGCCATGCCCTGGTCCATGACCCCTACGGATCCATTGATCTCGTGAATGGCGGCTGGTCCACTCAAGGCATCGGGGCCGGAGAGAACCAGAAGTACAGCTGGGAGAATCTCATCCCTCGCTGGGACATCGGCGGCGGCTGGGGCTGGACCTTTAGTTAGAACCCATGGCACTTCGATCCGCTTGGTCAGCCAAGACGCTTCGCGTGGAAACAGGCCGTGACTTCAACGGCCGTTTCTTCTTGGTCTGGAAGCCCAACGTCTCCATGTTCTTCCGCGATCGGAAGGAAATGATTCGCTGGATCAAGTGGCCGAAGGGAACGCCGACCAGGGCGTCGCTCGACTCATGGCTCGACAGCATGGAAGCCGACGACGCCAAAAGAAAGGGGCAGGATCTTGAGCCCTCTGCAGCTCTCGATCCCGCCAGCCTTGACTCTAGTGATCCGAACTATCAGACCCGCGTAATTATTTGATCCCCTTGCGGCCCTTGATTGCGCCGAGCGCGTGGAAGGTGAGCTGAACAACGCTGTTGTCCTTCAGCTTCGACATGCCGATGATCTCGGACGCGGCTGTAACCAGGATCCAAAACCAGGCTTCGTTTAGGAAGTCCATTAGTGAGGCTCTATGTGCCTCTTCAGGCTATTGGCCTCGTATGCGTCGGCAAGGTTCTCTGCTGCTTCCTTGGCCAGCCAACGTGTAACGACCTGCTCGTGGAACCAAGCCTCGTTCAGGATTCTTGCCGCTTCCATGAGGCCAGCCCAGTCCTCAGTGTCATACAGCTCGACCAGCATCCTGGTGATGGCTTCCTTGCGGAGTGCCATCTCAAGCGGCATCTCCAGTTCGTTCATGTGCTGCGTGCCTCAAGCCGACTTACGGCTGCCTCAAGTTCCCTGATCCGCGAATACATCTCTGTGCGGTCGGACTTGATGTCAGTGTGCAGCGCATCAAGACGACTGGCCACGTTGTCCACACTGACGGTCAGACGTATGACTGCGTCACGGCCTTCATTTGCCCGGCGCGTCATCTGCGATGCGCCCATGGCCCCAGCCGTTATCGCAGCACTCACTACGGCAGCGGCTACTTCAATCACAGACCGGCCCTAATACAAACGCATAATGCCAGCCAAGCGCCGATCTGAACGACTGCAAGAGAACGTCTCGGTTCTCGTCAGACTTGGGGTGCTCGTATGGTCCGGCGCTCTGATGACAGCGCAGTACATCGGCGTCGCGCCCAGGGGTGACCTGACCTTTATCGCCTCAACCTTTTCAGCTGCTCTTAGTTCTTTTGGCCTTGAGTACGCCCGGGGCAAGGGCCAGACTTCAGCTGACGCCAGAACAGCAACAGCCCGAAGAAGAACAACTACGCCCCCGAAGCCATGAGAGCTAGATGGTTCGCCCCATTCGTCGCCCTGCTGCCGCTCGCAGCATCAGCGCAGACAGTCACTCCGACCTTCACCAACGCGACGGTCACCTCGTCCAGCACGGTGAACCAGAGCATCAACGAGACGATCGTCACCAAGACCTACGGGGCAGCGATCCGCTCGGTGTCGGCAGACAACGTCACCCCAAGCGGAGACGTCAACGACGCTGGCACCACCTTCTCGGTGACCGACACAACCAAGCCCTACAGCCTGGAAGTGGTGACCAGGGCAGCCGGCCTGATCGAGGAGTCAACCGTCACCCGGACCATCACCACCACCTCGGTCGTCAACTCGCTCTCAGTCTTCTCTCAGTAACGCTCTGCCAGCCAGCCCTGGCTGAAGGCGGCACCACGGCCATCGCCTCCCCGTCAGCCAGCAGCAGCGGTGCGGTCAACATGAACGGGGTGCAGATCAACCAAGGCGGCTACAGCCAGCAGTCGATGGACAAGCAGATCGCCTGCAACAGCCCGACCCTGGTCTTCACTCCGCTCTACCTGTCGAACGACACGCAAAGCCCGGACTCTCCCTCCGTCCGCAACCAGAACTTCGGGGCGCAAGTGAGCCTTAGTATCCCGCTCGACGGGGAGATGGTCTCGATCTGTAAGGCACGGGGGAAGCAGGCCCTCGAAAAGGAACGCCTCGACATGGCTTTGGTCCGCATCAAGGAGTGCGTCGCCATCCTCAAGCAGGGCTACATGATCAGGCCGGAGAGCCCTTATGCCGCGGTCTGCTCCGACGTAGTGCCAATCGCTGCCTACCAAAAGTCAGCACCGGCTTCCCTCTCAACTTCTGCACCTTCTTCGCCGCGGCCTTGAACACCGGCTTCATTGCGCTGACCAGCCGCTTGAACATGCTGGTGGCCGCCAGCGTTGCGCCAACACTGATCACACTCGTCACCGCAGCAGCACTCACGATTTCCGCTTTTGGTACAGGAACTCGCAGTGACGTGCCCGGTACGGTCAACGTAGTCGTCTCCGCTGAAGGCAGTGGACTCGAAGGAACCTCCTGTCTGGTCACCACTTGCGGCTGCTGGCTTTTTATTAGCCGCAATACTTCCTCTCTTGATATGGGAGGACTCTCGTCACGCTCCTCGACTTCAGCTCGAACCGGCCCCAAGCTGCCTTGCTCAGGTGGCGCATCAAGCGGAACGACTGGATAGCTAGGTAGTTGAGCCCGCGGAATCTCAAGCGCAGGCTCAGGCAAAAGCGGGGGTAGAGGGACATCGAGACTTGGGATCTCGATCAGCGCCCCTGCCCCCTTGTTTTCTTCCGTCCGTGCGAGGGCCGCGAATGGCGACCCTGACCCTGGTTAGTCCGCTTGGGAGGGCGAGCCTTCCAGTCAGACTTGTTCATCGCGCCCTTTGGACGTGACATGGCTACGGCTTAGTAGGCCAAACCGGGTTTTCCGGATCACCGGTGTTATGCCTGAGCCTGCGCTTGAGATTCCGCGGGCTCAACTACTCAGCGGTGGCAGTGCGGTCAGCAACCACCCACCAGTCGGTTTCAGCAAGTTTCTCATCGCGGACGCGACGAAGCTCTTGCAGATGCCAAACAGGAAGGTTGGCGTCTACATGCGCTTGAACTTGAGCGATTTGCTCGTCAGTCAGGGCGACAACAGAAGCATCATCGTTGCCTTCCCAAACGTAAAACAAGCCGTCCTCTTTTTGACAGACGGCGTTAATCCCCAGCACGTCTGGTGCATCATAAAAAAGATCAGGTTTGCGTGTTAGCATCAGATCAACTCCTGAAAAGTAATTGTACTGGGTCCGCGATAGCTGTTGTTGATATTGCCGCTATCACTGCTAGAAGGGTTAAGCACGCTCCAGCCTCTGTAATAATGGTCAAGAGTCCAACTAGAAGTACCAGCACCCATTCCTGTAATTAGGTAAGTAAAGGTAGAGACTCTATGATAGCCGCCATAGCCACCCCACTGAAACTGGCCGAAATTGTTATCGCCGTTTATGAAGAAGTTTGTTGATCCAGCACCAGCCAGCTCACCCCAATGACAAAGGGTGACTGTTACCAGCAAATCAACGGAAGAGTCAGAAAGCTTAGTGTAAGAGCCACTAAGTATGTTCGTCCAGTTGGCGGCATTACTAAAGGTTGCCCTGGAAGCAAATTCTTGCGTTTCACATTTGGCCGTTCCAGCCGGAAAATTCTGAGCACCCTCAGGAAAATTAATAGCCATAATCAGTTGACCTCCGAAAGATTAAACTTGTACTTCTTCCCGTTCCGCCGATTCAGCAGGAACAGGTCATCCTCGCCTTCCTGAATAGTCCAGGCACCCCAGGTACCATCGACCTCGTCACTGCCGCCTTCGTAGCCACGGTTGCGGTCATTCG
>BCSF01000263.1_pt1 | contig 22374 bp, 26 predicted proteins | sample 1016431 | NCBI WGS metagenome assembly BCSF01 (sample SAMD00045685;SAMD00045686;SAMD00045687;SAMD00045688;SAMD00045689;SAMD00045690;SAMD00045691;SAMD00045692;SAMD00045684;SAMD00045690;SAMD00045691;SAMD00045692;SAMD00045684;SAMD00045685;SAMD00045686;SAMD00045687;SAMD00045688;SAMD00045689, study...
TTGCCATTCCCACTAACATCACGCAAAGTCTCACCAGTAACACCAAGGCTAGGCATCCACGCACCAACCAACCCATCCCATAACTTAGGGTTTTCGCTCTCACTAGCATTACGAGCATACCCAGCTTGATAACTAGGTTTCGCGATTGTTACCGGCTTTCGGAATGACCCTACCTTCGTTGCTGATGGTGTGGGTGTATCTGCCGGGACGACAACAGATACACGCTGCTTTCGTCTGAACGGTGCTAGTGAGTCAACGTAGAGTTGTTTGATTTCTTGTGATGATAAGACGCGATTGTAGACTAATTGCGAAGAAACGCCTCCTTGCCAATTTCTTCCGAATGCACTTGACGAATTATAGAAAAGGAAATCTCCGATACAAAACTCCGTCTGGCTGTCGAAGAGATCCACATTAAAGGCTGTACCTGTAGCTAACGCAGTACGAACTCCATCTTGCCATATCTGCTTAGACCCTCCACCGTACCTCATTGCAACAAATGTTAGTTTGTTGCTGAGCAATCTGACACTGGATGCTAGAGAGCTTGACGCAGAACCGTCATTGCTATGAAAAAAAGATGGATAACCATTGTCATGTTGAGAGAGCCATGATCTTTTTCCGCTTCGCCAAACTCCGCCCGGACAATAAAGTCCACCTAAAACAGGTTGCGTCACCCAGTAACAATATGTCAGTTCTGCCGGAGAAAAATCTCTTACGTTGTTTACCCTATAGTAGTCTCCACCCCCATTAAGGACGACCTGCCTTTCTCCGTCAATCACCTTTAATAACGCTGGCGTAATCCTGCCATCAAGCTCTGCGTGGTTGCCCCTACCACTCAAGTCATGTAAGTCATTGCCGCAGTCGCCCATGCTAGGCATCCACGCCCCAACCAAACCATCCCATAAGTTAGGATGAGCCGATTGACTTGCGTTCTTAGCATACCCAGTGGCGTAACTTGGCTTCAGGATCGACACTACTGAACCTCTGGTGGAACTGGTGTCAGAATGAACTTATGTGCGTCCGATGTCCCCAAGAGTGCATCAGCAGTGTTGTTATGAACCACAGGTGAAACATACCGAAAAGGAATGTTTACCAGTCCACTGATGATGAGGTTATCACTAGCAGTCGTTGTCTGAACGGATGCACTACCAAGGTACATCAAGTTAGGGAGATCGGCTGTAAAACCTGCTGCGTCTGCTGTTCCTACGTCACCATCGACATAGGTTCCATCGGAAAAAGCCAAATACAGATCCACTGTCTCCCCAACAACGGGTGCTGTATCAAATCCGTCAATGACGAACTTGTAAGCATACTGGTCTGCTCGTGGTGCTGCACCTAAGTCACATTGTGCGCCGACCCTTACTCCGTCTGCTGCTAGGCTACCTAAGTCCATGACGTAATCACCACCAGTGGTGGCATCACTCCATGTCTTTGCTGTTTCTTCTTGTATGTAAACTTTGTTTGCCATGTTTATTCCTAATTTGCATAGAGTGGATGTACTGTTGCCCCGCCGCCGCCTGCACCTGAATCAAAATCATCACTGACATACTGCCGGAACGGATAAACGCTCGTGTCTGTGTTTAGTGCGTAGTTGTTTGCACGCAGGGTAGCACCACCGTTACTGTTAATATTGAAGTCCCCGTTTGCGGCATCTACGAAGGGGTCGGCGGTGAGGGTGATGTCGTTTGTGCCTGAGTTCAGGTTGCTGTAATTGCTTCCGGTAATGCTATAAAAAGCATTGTTTTCAATGACGCTCATCCCTTGGTTTGAGCTATAGTCAGCCGCCGCACTAAAAGCGTTCCCCGTGATGCTGTGGAAAATGTTGTTTGTAAAATTAGAACATACAACATTATCGGATCGGTTAAACTTAATACCGCTTCCGCTTAGGTTATAAAAAACACAACTGCTTACACTCTGCTGCCAATACGATGTCGCTTTAAAATCCACACCGTCGTTGCAATCACGAACGATGCAATTCCGAATAGTGGTGCCTCTTGTTTCGTCGAGATACACAGCAGTTCCGTTTATATCTTTAAACGTGCAATTAATAAGTGTTTGTGCTGGATACGCACTCGTTCCACCGTTTCTCAGAAAGCCATTTTGAGATAGGTTGTTCCCATCAAATAGACAGTTATTAAAAATTCCAACATGAGTTGCATTAAGGAGATCAGTAAATAAACCGCTGCCAGAGCTAGATTGCTCTGATCGGAAACTACAGTTCTCGAATCGAATGTAATTGGTCTGATAAACTTGAAAAACTGAAAGCGGAGAACCGCTTTGATAATTACAAATGAATTGCAGATTCTCCCAAATATAGGAACCCGCATTCAAGTAGACACAATGCACTCGTGAAGTTGCGGGAGAAACTATCCGAGGAGACTGAGACCCAGTTCCTTTTATCGTGACAGGATTGGTAAATGATCCAAGTGATGGTGTTATTGCGGCACTATTAACATAGTCTGTTCCAGTGTATTCAATTTCAATAGTTGATCCATCTGGTGCTTCGGTAAAGATTGCGTCAGTTGACAAGTCGCTTCCAGCACGCTTCCCACCAATAGCCCAAGTCCTACCCGACTCAGTATTAGCAAACACATCATCGCAAGTAACCTGAGTTGAACTATCAACGGTCGCAATAATCGAAAACTGACGACCGCTGGACGACTGAACCCAGAGGAGATCGCCAGAAGAAACACCTGTTGTATCAATGCCAGTAACAACTGCCGATGATCCTGTCGTCGATGCACCAGATCCTTAGACGGTGGCATAACCTAAACCGCTGGCGGTTGTGTCGCTTCCGGTGCTGTTGTTGAATAGGATTGCTCCGTTTGGTGCTGTCATTACTCACTCCACCCGTCAGCCATCGCCTGAATAGCAGCCTGCCAACCGCTAACCTCGCGTGTCTTTAAGAGGGCTACATGCTGGTTGTAGAGCGACCAGAATTGTGCATCGTTAGCTTTTAACTGCTCGTCAATCTGCCGCTGACGTTCCTCTTCAGCTTTCTTTTCTTCGCGGGCAATACGCTCGGCTTCTGCTTTAGCTTCTTCTTCGGCAATGCGGTCTGCTTCCGCTTGTTCCCATGCTGCTTTAGCGTCGATGACATCCTGTTCGGTGACACCACTGTGTGGTCTACCACCTGCGGACTCGACTAGCTTTGCCGAGACTGCTTGTAGGTCAGCAGGTAAGGATGCTTCGACCGATGCAAACTGGATAGAGCGTGGATACTGGTCGGTTGCGACCGGCTGATCTCCATAGATCCTTCCAAGAAAGAACGCGATGAGATCCTTCGCATCACCTGCTTCTAGTGACTGATAATAGTCAATTAGACTTCCTGATCGCTGATCGACTTTGACTGGATCAAGAAGGACTGCTGCTGTGTCTTGCAAAATGTATTTACATTCTTCAGGCTGCATCGAGTATGCAGTCTTACTATTGAGATGTACCGCAATGTTAGCGTAGGAGATCCCTTGATCTTCTAGCGGCTTGATTTCGCTGGGGTAGTCTATCATTTATCATCTCCTTTTAGTTCGCTTACGTCTTTTCCACATTGCTTGGCTAACTGACCCCAAAGTCTCTCACGGTCGTCCTGGCAATCTAAAAGCAATGCTTCTAACCGAGCAATGTTTGCGCTGATATGTTTCCAGAGCACCCCGATGGCCGTCGATAGTCCAGTCACTACACCACCTAAAATTGTGATCGTTGTGGGATCGACGTTAGCTAATAATTCAAACATGGTTCTTTCTATATTTTTCAACGAACGCTTTACAGAAATCACAGCCACCATCGCCTAGTGAAGCAACGATCTTGGCTTGTGCTTCTGCTTTAAGATTTTCTAGTTTTTCGCAAGAGTCGCGGAAGCAATCTCCGTTTTCTTTTTTCATCTTGCACGCTTCTGACTTGTTCATCTTCTGGCTCCACCGTGATGATTTCTGGAAGTGGTTCGATAGCTGGGATAGTGTTTTCTAAGATCGGGTCAAACTCGAACTCAGCCTTAATCTCTTGGTGCTGGCTGCTTGGAATTAGCATGATCAACACAAGGATCGCTAGGATAATATTCATGATTCTGAGACTGCCCCCGCATGTTTGATAACGATGGATTCGTATGGTGTAGCTTTCTTACCCCACAAGATACCGTATCCGTCACCGATGCCGCCTGACGAATATCGAGTACCCCAGCTATTCGCGTAAACGACACCGTATTCATTTGCTTGGTAAACGACACCGACACCCAAGACTAAATGTCGCCAGGATTCTATTGCGAAGGTTGTTGGGTATCCGTGAAGAATAGCGTTGATCGCACCGTGAAGGTCGTTTTTGCCTATCTCCTCGAAGTCAACAATTTTATAGCGTTTAGCAGACTTCTTGACTCGATCTGGCCAATCTCTGGTCTTTTTGAACTCAGGGATTTCGTCCTTCTCAGGAATGCCAAATACGTTAATTGCTTTTGCCGCCTCTAATCCGAATCCACCTTTTCGATCAGTCCCTTTGTACTTGTAACCGACCGCATAAGCATTTAGATCAATAAACCCAGCACCTTGGCTTGCAAGTCGATTTGCTACACCAGCAACAGTTCCGTACATCCAGCATAGTGAGGTTCGACGCTGGTTTTGGATCTTGCAGAACGATTTATGGAAGTGGTATGGCATCGCCATGATTGTGTTCATGTAATCGATGCGTTGTTTCCACTGAGATGTGGGCAAGCGATCACCGCTATATTCGTTGAAACCTGAGAACTCTGGAGCTTCTTTGTAATCACGAAGCTCATAGCCTTTACCACCCACTAACAGCCTCCTGCATTCGAGCAAGACTGCTAGGTATCTTTTTGACTTCAGCCTGGCCATTTGGCCAAACAATAATCATCGAGCTTTGGCCATCGGGAGCAACATCAACCGCATGCTGTACCCACGGCTCCGAAGTCCCCGCGTCCTGTAGACTGCTAAGAACTCGACGCTCAATGTTTTTTTCAGATAGAAGTCTTTCAACACCAATGCTCGATGCAAGTAGTAGCTGCTCATCGGTAGACGAGTCTTCATCAACGCTAAAAAGAATCCCTAGCGGCTTATCGACGTTAATGACATCGACCGCATCGGGTGCTAGATCGATCACTCGATCCCAGAGGTTGGATAGTTGTCCTTGTGACCACAGCATCCAGGTAAGAATAACTGCTGCAAGTGGCCGCCAATCCCAGCCCGATTCAGTTTTGCTGTTTAAGACGTAGGACTTAGCTTTCTCCAGACCGCTTTGTAGGGACTTAGAGATAAAACTAAGCATAACCTCAAAAGCTGGGAGGAGTTTCAGGGCAATCGATATAGTAATTAACCCAGTCAACTGAATGAATGAGAGCACAATGGCAAACAGCGATGCCCATAATTCTGGCCCACTGAACCCTTCGGATTCCTCTGGTTGACTAAAGAACCCTGCCATCCAGAGTTTAAACAAGACGTACAATACCAGCGTTCCCACGATGGTTTGTGCAGCTTTGTTATCTTTCATCGAGCACCTCCAGCAGCTTCTTTTCTGCCCAACGCTCGATCCATTTGAGTGCCAGTCTTACCATCAAACTAATAATGATAGATGTCAGGACACTGCCGAAACCTTTCTTGCTTCCCAGCAGCCTTCCCCGGCGCATATGAAACAGGTCTTCTTCGACTTGTTCAATCGCGATCCGCTTACGCTCTTCGAGTGGTTTGTTCTTGTGTTCTCGGTTTACGAGATTCCAGCGGTCTTTAGCGATGCTTTTCGCTGATCATTATTAGTTTGATGGTAAGAACATGCTGACCTCACTGTCGTTAAAAAAAACCTCCCGCCGCCTCGCGACGATCAGGAGGCTCCACCACCAAGCAGAATCTGCCCCCGCAGGGATGTTTCTCAACGAGATGGAGAGCTTCTCGGAACCCTGCGGGGCTATGGTGGTGACCTATATTTTATAACGTCAGAAAGGACAGTCTTCGTCGAGGTCGATGAACGCCTTTTCTGGCTTCTCACCGAGCGAATAATCGACCACTCGGTCGTACTTCCCGTCTTTTTTCACGCAAATCTTCTGAGCCTCCGCAATGCCAAGCTCATGGATAATCCGTAGCGTTTCCTCCACAGTCGTAGGTATTGCTTGATCGCTGCGTTCGTAGAACCATCGCTGAGCCTTGTTTCTGGCGTACCCGACATGCTCGATACAGACCCATTCGCTAACGTACCTGACCCCCATAACACCAGAATCTGATTTGCACTTGTAGGTCACTTTCACCGAGTCAAAATTACTATCTCGGCCTTTATGCCTAGTGTAGCTCGTCGATATGACATCCAACCATTCTGCTTTGGTTAGTATCGCAGAACTACTGGCTATAAATTGCTTTTCTTTGACGGGGAAAACCAGGTCACATCGCTTGCACTTTCTTGCTGCGGCATGATTAATTTCAAAACAAGATGGACAGATTCTTGTAGGTGCTTCACCCTCACCAGTGCCAGCAGGTTTGATCGTATCGATACCGTAGCTTTCCGAATCGATTGTGCCATGTCGGTCAATATTTTCGCCGTAGTCCATGACATAGCATTTCTCTTTGCCGGGATACTTGCGGAAGCCACGACCGACCATTTGCAGAAATAAACCAGGCGAGTAGGTCGCTCTGCATACCGCTATCAAATCGATACACGGGGCATCAAAGCCGGTGGTGAGGCACTCACAGTTTACTAGAAATCGAATACCTCGGTTCGTAAACGACTCAATAGAGCAAGCTCGCAGGAGTGGAATCGTCTCGCCAGTGATGACCCTAGCATCTTCCCCGCACTGCTTAATCTCTCGGGCAAGCTGCTCTGCATGGGCGACACCTGAAGCAAAGACGAGCACACTTTTAGCATTTTTTGCATTAGCCGCGGCCACGATTTCTGACCCGATCTCATTAGCCAGAAATCTAGTTTCGACTTCAGCTTTGTTGAAATCGCCTGCTGTTTTCCTGATGTTGCTCAGGTCGATGCTGGTCGTTCGCAGTGTCTCAGGTTTCGTAATGAATCCTTCATCAATAAGAACTCGCAGGGGGACTGCATAGGCCACCCTGTTGAACTGCTGACCTTCTCCGAAGATCACACCTCCATCGAGACGATAAGGGGATGCAGTTAGACCGAGTACTTTCGTGCTCTTACACGACTCTCTAATTGTTTTAATTAGCTTCTGATATTGGCTATCTTCGTTAGGTGGGATCTGGTGACACTCATCGACGATCACTAGCTTTCGCTCACCAAATAGTTCGCCACGATTACAAACCGACTGGACACTCGCGAAAATGATTGGTTTGTCATAGTCACGCAAACCGAGTCCAGCACAGTAAACTCCAGTCATGTTTTGCATCTCAGGGAAGCACATCTCGAACTTAACTTGGTTCTGGTCGATGAGTTCCTTCGTCCTGGCCAAGACTAAAACCTGCATCCCCCACTTTACTGCCTCAGCGATGATGTACGCCATGACAATGGTTTTTCCTGCTCCTGTAGGAAGAACCAACATCGGGTCGTCATTGGGGTATCGCCTCGCGTTATCCCAGAACGCTTCGACCGCTTTCTTCTGATACCATCTCATTTCCATCACGATCTCCTTACGCTCGATAATTGTTTCCCACAGTGCTCACAGATGCTTTTACCACAATCCTGCGATTCACAAAAGAAAAATGCCGAGCAGGGCAAGCAATCACTTTCCCCACAACGGCATTTTTTACCATCGCTTATCAACTGGCTCAGTTCGACCTGAGTAAGTTTTACACGCTTTCCTAGGTGTTGTATCTCAATGTGTTTAACCATCGCCTGGTGGAGCTATGAAGCATAGCACTACGGCAAGAACGGTTGTGACGGCAAAAAAACCCAATGTGTATTCGTTCACGCTATCACCTCATAATTAACGCTCATCTCCAACTCCTTACTCTAATTGTGATTCCATCTTTAGTTACAGCGGTAGCGTCACCAGTCAGTTTCAATCCTTTATTGCATGGAGTGCATGTGGACGGCTTGTCGCATCGTCCCCAGCCGACACCTTCGTACCTTCCGATTGTAGGGCCAGCGTGTGCGAACCAGCGATGCTTGGCCATAAAATCCGCTTCAGCTTGACAACGCTGTTGATCGGTTGTCGCGGTTCCCCAGATTGACGCTAGGAATACTATTAGTTCCTTCATTTTCCTCTCCTTCCAAATCTTTACATCTCACCCAGAATACTTCGCCATCATCTAAATATCCGATAACGTACCGTTTGTTACCGCCGCTGTCGGTGACGATCATACAATCGCCTGTCGCCGCGACATAATAGAAGCACAAATTAGCTTCCTGTGTCGCTTTTTGTATGAGTCCTAACATCTACTATCTCCCACTCGATAACGTCTTGCTTGTCGCCCATGACGAACCATTGTTTTCCATCTGTATCCTCTACGCGATACATCCCAGCATCACCAACTGGTTCCCACCAGAAAAGATCGCGGCCACTCATTTGTTTCCACAATCTTATTGTCTCAGGTTGTTTCATTTCAATTCCAATCCTTTATAAAAAATCCCCCGCTGACACCTTTTACGCACAATGCCAACGAGGGAACTTGAACCTCAGCTTATTTCCGAACCCATAGGAAAAAGCTGAGAACATCCATGAAGCCCGCGTCAGGGAATCCAACCCCGAAGTAGGAGAGCAGCAGCCCCGCGAGCCGAGGAATAGCTACCAAGGCTGGCCTTGTGGCTTAGTGGCCTGAGCCGTGTTGTTTAACGCTGAAATCGACTTGATTATATTTCGAGCAGCGTAACCCTCGTCCGCTTTGACCTGGACTTGGATCTCGACAGGCGAGCCGCTTTGGAGCACCTCTGGAGTAATGTTTTCACCCTCGCATTTAGCCGCGATGTGAAGGTTCTTAAGGAAAGCACAACCAATCTTCACAGCAGTTTGCTTTCTCTCGTCTACAGCAGCCTTTGAGTGCTCCCAAATAGAATTATGGAACACACACTTATTAGCGTAGTCACCTTCCAAAATTCTGAACTGTAGATTCAAACTGCTGTAGGTATCACCGGCTTTCGAGACTTTGTTTGACTCATCAACCGCTTTTTCACAGATCGCTACATACTTGCCCGCTGGGATCGGTTCGTTTTGACGCGGTTCTAAATCTTCAATCGCATCAATTCTCAAATTCATCGACATTTCGTTTTCCTCAGAAATGGGATAGGGGCAGTTGAAGCAACCGTTGCCGCAACATTTCCCCCGTGCTATTAAATACTCTCGACTCAGTGGTTTCATATTTGAGAAAGATACGATTCTACATCACTTAAATCAAATCTCTCTGGCAGGCCGGGGATACGATTCTTGGCTTCAAAGCTAGGGGTTCCCACCGTATAAATACTGCGAGTGCCTTTATCCACACCTACGCCCACTCTACCGTTCTCTTGGGATCTGACTAGATAGTCACGCTGGCAAAACAGCATCTCATCGCACCATTCTGACACAACTCTAGAAGAATGTTTCCCTAACTTCACCGCGTAGGTTTGGTAGCTCAATCCATCCGGTCGATCAACTGTCTTGGCTTCCGCGTGACCTATCAGGATCACATGCTTTCCGTTCGCTCTACAAGCGTCAAGTGCCTTTAATATTGCCCTCATCCGTTTAGCAACCTCAAGCTGACCCTTACCCCAACTTTGGTCGAAACCAGTGCTATCCAACTCTTCTTGAATTATCTGCTCCGTCCAGTCAATCGAATCAACGATAACAGTCTCGAAGTCAGATTCAGCAACTTGATTGATTGCCGTGATCAAGTTAGTGGCGTTTGTAAGTATAGGGCCACTCGTGACATCGACATGACTGAACCCGTCCTCCGTTGGCAACAGAATAGGTTTCGGCCACTCGGACGCCCATGTTGTCTTACCGACACCATGCAAGCCGTAGATTAGCGTTCTACGCTTTGTCTGCTTAATTCCAGACTGTAAATGATCAAGATAACTCATCTTCTTCTTCCTCTTTTACTTCCTCGTAACAAATTGCAATTTCCTCTTCCAAATAATCGACTCTTTCAAGCATGTCAGGATCTTTCCCAAGACCCCAGTCAACACAGAATGTAAGAATCGTTTTCCTCAAAGTGTCGCACTCTTCGTGATCATACATCTCACTGAAGTGATCCAACGCCTTTTCCGTTCTTTTCGCATCATGTCTGAACATCGACTCCAAAACGATGTCGAGTATCTTTTCGGTGCATACGGTTGCGGTTTTCTCAAGCTTGTCCGCAGATGGGCTATCACCCATCGAGGCAAGAAACTCAGCACGTTCTCGAAGCTGAACTGCTTTAATCCTGAGAATGCAAATAGCTTCTCGTTCCGACCACCCGATTCTGTACAGCCCAGAGTTTTGCATTTCTTACCTTTTCAATCCGTTGCTTCAAATATCTAGGGGCAATATCGCCAAGTCCACCTATCGCTTCTTCCGAGGAAAGGCTTTCGCCGTTGTCGAATATCACATGGCAGGTAATTTGAACAGTGCTTTTTCCTCGCCTTACCCACGCAGTATCGACGATGTGGTGAAGACTAGCAAGAATATCGACAACTTTGCTGTTCATCTCATAAGAGGCAGCGCAATTCGTGTAGTCGTAAGCAAAGTGCTTCAATCCTTCAGCCGCCACCTTTTTAATCCTTTTTTTAAAGAACTTATTAGTCGGGCCATTCGCGGCCATGTATCTAAGGTGCTCTAGGAACTCTTTCCGATTCATCAAAATCTTACTATCCATTCTTTGCTATTCCTTTCAACATGTTCGGGTAGTTGCTTGCCACGCTCGAATAAATATCAAGCAGCGTTCTATATGTATTCAAATCTGCTTGCGTGGGGCAAGAGCAGTTTTTTTGCCTTTCTATTTTTGCTTCGATAGATGCCATGATGTCGTTTGTGGCCTGTAAATATCCATCGTTGTAATCTTGATTCATGTTGTCTCCTTTCGTTGAATCCTCACAAAGTCATATGACACGTTTGGTCAATGTCAAGAAAATTTTTAGAATATTTTCATTTTTGCTTGACTTTTAAGACCGCCAGATGTTAAGCTATCTGCCTTGCTTGGCTTTCGCTTTTTAGCACGAAAACGGCCAAAAGCAAAAGAGCAGGAAATAGCTTAAACACCATCTTAAAGGAATAATGTGTTTGGCTTCAGAAAGGATTTCACGATTCAAATTTATCGTGAATTGAACAACGGAAACGTCGGTCGATCAAAGCACTGGTCATCTGCTCATCGCGAAAGACAAGCGTGGAGAAAATCTCTCGACTCCGCGGTAGTCATCATGCCAGATGGGGTCACTTCTGCGTTCTACTCTCATATCGCGGCACCTCCCAGCTATCAGCAGGGACTTATAGTCCGACGAGTTCTTGGTGCGAAGCAAAAATTCTACGATGCAGATTCCGTGCTCCGAGGCAACGCCAAAGAATGCATAGACGGTTTGATCGAGGCTGGACTAGCCAGGGATGACAACATGAAGTTTATCCCCTGGGTCATGGGTGATCAGGATGCTGATCGTAGAGAAATCGGGCCATTCACTGAAATCGAGGTATGGAAGCAATGAGCAGGGTTTTAGTCATAGGCGATACGCATTTTCCATGTGCAGTGGATGGCTACATCGACTTTCTGGTTGATTGCAAAAAGGCTTGGCAATGCGACCGAGTCGTACATATCGGTGACTTGGTAGACAACTGTGCTCTCAGCTTTCACCTGAAGCGTCCCAGCCAAAAAGATCCGCTGGATGAATATGAGCGAGCCATGAAGCAGGTCAGGGAGCTTACCAAGGCGTTTCCTTACTGTGATCTAATGCTAGGTAATCATGACGCATTGCCGTACCGATGGGCAAAGGAGGTCGGTATCCCGGAAGAAATGATGCGTGACTTTAAAAGCATCTTCAAGCTTCCGAAAAACTGGCGTGTTCAGGAAAGATACGGTCAAAAGGTGATCGATGGCGTAATTTATCAGCATGGGGATCGCGGCAGATCACCAGCCATCTCAGCGGCAAAACAGGAATTTTCTTCCGTAGTCCAGGGTCATTTTCACTCAAAAAGCGAAATCTCTTTCTATGCAAATGCGAGTGATAGAATATTCGGCATGCAGGTTGGTTGCGGCGTTGATTGGAAACATTCGCAAATGGAATACGGAATAAAGTTTACCGCTAAACCAATAATCTCCTGCGGAATCGTAATAGACGGAAACACACCCATCATCGAGCCAATGCTTCTATGAGCCTCTTAGACCTTCTTGCAGCATTCTTGGAACCGATCTTTGACTTGATTCCGAGGATCGCGAGAAGGCCAGCAAGCAATGAATGGATGATCGTCGATGGTTGGGTTCGCGGTGTACGGATACGGTATCGACCCTTTCTTCATTTTCCGATTGTGACGCATGTTGCTTACTTCCCCTCTTGCGAAATACCCATCGATTGCGGAATCCAAAGAGTAACGACCGCTGATGGCAAAAGCATTGTTATCAACGCTACTTGTCGAGTCATCATCTCAGACGCGATCCTCGCTAGAGACAAGGTAGATGAAGAATACGAGGAAGCTGCCTCGATGATTGCCAGAAGTCACCTTTGTGATTTAGCATCCAGTCATGACTTTGATGATCTCGTCAAGCTAGTTAAAGAATCCGTATGCATCAATGACATCTCTGACGATCTAGCTGAGATGGGTTTAGAGCTTATCGCGTTCAAGGTAGAAGACCTACAGCAAGTAATTCCAATCGGAACAGTGTAGCTCATAGGGACGCTCTCCTCGCCCCCTGTGAGCCGCTCTCCTACTCCCTCGACATCTCAATCGCTTTGTTGACTAATCGCGTTGCAGCAGCCCTTCTGAGGGCTGTGGGGATGCCTCTAAAGATAGGAATCAAAAGATCCGACTGAGACATGAGATGTGCAACGATTGTGTCCTTACGACCTTCACAGCTTTCGGTTCCCCACTTGTCCATCTTGTCACGCATATCACGGCACTTACAGCCCCTCTCGAACTGAACTGCCCATTTTGGTATTAGCGACTCTAGTGCTGATCCAGGTTTGTTGTGATAGCTCATCTTGCAATGCTCCCGCCTAAAGCTGGGCAGAGTACTGCAACATCCGATTTTGACTTAATAATCTTTGCTTGCAACGGGCAGGATTCGACAAACATTTTAGCGTCGAGTTGGGTTGCTTTTTCGGCTTTGTAACTTCCTATGCATTGAGTGCTTCTTTCGTCTTTAGTTTGCCAGTTGCCCATGACTAAGTGATTGTAGGTAATGCCATGTTTCTTGAGCCATTCCTGTGTCCATGGTCTGTATTTTTCTAGCCTAGCCGTGATGATTGCGTGTATATGTGTACCAGCAGGAACTAGGCACTTTGCATTTTTCATTGCTTCTAAGTATCGCCACCCATCATCATCTTGCTCCGTAGTAAAGTCCGGGCATAAAATTCCATCAAAGTCTACGCCGACATTTAACTGATCCATTAAAAACCTGTTCCAAATTAGATTCCATTCAAACCAATGTGGAAGATTGATTACTCGATGATATATGCTGAGATTGGCCTTCTGGGAGTCGGTGGTGTAGACGGCTGCCGTATTGACTTTCCATTCTTGCATCGCATCCCCCATCCATTTAACTGCCTCTCTAATGCTATATCCACTTGCAGTTGAGTCTTCTACTAGCAATGCGTTCTTCGGGTCTCCAAAATTTTGTCGTTTTCTGACCCGCAGACCTCCTCCCAGATAAATTGGGCCGTATTCATTGAGAGAGTAAAGGGGAACTCCGAGTCTTATCGACATCTGCGATGCCACGACCATTCCTGATCGAGGCACCCCAATCACCGCATCGTACCCCTTGCCTTTTAGCGAATCACTAAAGTCGAGGATGTCCTGGTTAAACTGCTGCCATGATATGTATGGGCCAATGAGAAGCGATTTCTTTTTGAATTCCGTTTTAAATTCGCCTTCCGTTCGCAGTTTAAGTGCTGTGCCATTCCCTGCACAGCGATCACAGGAGTTATCCCCTATCGCGATGCCACATTTCTCACACTTATTTGAAAGTGGTAGTGCGCGGCACCCTTTCTCAACTATTTCTTTGCACCAAATGCATGGCGAAAAAGATGAGGACTTCTCTATTCTTGTAGGTTTTCCGCAGTGATTACAGAAGACACTTAAAAATTTTGCCATGTTGGATTGTACGCTTTAGCCGTAATGGTGATGTCGTTTGCGGTAATAACGTCTGAGATTATTGTCACATCGGTAAACATGGAATTTGTATCCAGTTCTCCTGATCCAAAAACATCATCTGTCGCTTCAATGTACGGCGTTCCCGATGTCATGCTGTTGGTTAGGTACACCTTGTCTTCGCAAGAAACAATTTCATCTATTGAGCCATCCCACTCCGCCGTCCTAGCGTCCATCCCAGTCCAGCAGTCACCCCATTTGACTGGAAAGTAGAATGTTGCTGTTTTGTAAACTAATGTTGACGGCCCATCCCCCGCACTGATGTCGTCAAAGTCAGGTAGTATTGCGCAGTTGTCGTCTGCATCATGCACGCAGGTAACGCCATAATTCAACTCTACAAATCCAGTCGTGAATTCAAATGCAACTTGATAGTATTTTCCATAACCTGTTGGGGTAATCTGTCCAGACCAAGGCGTTTTGTTGAAATCAAAATATGACCAATTTAGCAATTCATATACAGGTTCTTCCTCGTCGCAACAGATTCTTTGCGAAGCGTCTAAAGTGTCCATTCCATTGGTGACAGTTGTGCATGAACCAGAGATTAAATCTGGCCTATCTACTATCCAGCATTTACCATCCGGTGGGCCATATCCGTCATCCACACATGCTGATTCAGGGATATCCCCCGGAGGAGCGCATCCCGAAAATGTTTCATGAGATGCAAACCCTGTGTCAGAGGTGGGCGTAAAGCTTCCACCTCCTATGTAAATGTTTTCTACTGCGCTGCCCCTAGCAGGAGGACTTGTGACAAAATAGCCATCCTGCTTGAAATAACTGGGCAAACAGTTTTCTATTGGCCCAGCAATTTTAGTGAAATGCTCGACCTTGTACTCAAGCGTGTTTACATTACCTACATCTGTAAAAGTTTTTGTCGAGTTTGGCCCTGACCAATCCAACTCTCGTATTCCCACTGCCTCATACCACTCTAAGGTAAGCTCTACCGAGATGCCTACTTCTTCATCAATGTCGTAAAAGTCATTTCCTGCTCCATCGCTCGCAGTGGAAAATGGGCCGGAAAGTGTACTTGGGTGCGTTACTCGGTAATAACCGTCATCCGCTGGATCTGATGCGTTAATGTAGTTGAACCAATAGTCCGGCCCATTTGCGTAAAGATAGCTCGACACTTCTGTGGCTATCTCTGACGGAGTGTAAATAGTTTGCCTAATCGCAGCAGAATCATGCAGGTACGGTTCAGATTGACCTTTGTAAGTAAGATCGCAACTATCACCTATAAACTGAGCGCACGAGTCCGTCGTTACGCGAAAGCCGTCGAAAGACCAAATTGTGTTGTACTGCAAAAATTGTGGGTTAGCGACAATCCTAACCCTGTCGTTTTTTAGGTGGTTAAATACGCACGGTGTTTCAAGCGATTCTACCGGAGTAGGTACTGGTTTAGCTTTTTTAGCAATTGCTTTTACGTCCACAACCTGCAACGCATCATTTGTTGAAAAATCAAGCTCTCGACAAGTAGTGATTTCGTGGCAGGCACCCAAGTATGATCCAGTCCCTACGATCTCTAGCTCGAAATCATTTATGGTCGTTTGGTCGGTAATCGGATACATTGTGCTAGTCAGAGTGCCTTCGACATAACTACTTGCATCGCACTCCACGCTGATGCAGAAATCTATAGAGTCGAAAAAAGCGCATCCAACTGGCATTTGGTCATAAATGACAATGGATGTAAGATCCCCGCAAAAACTTTCGTAAGTGTCAGAAGTATTAGCAGGCCACTCGTAGTCGTTAACGATGTATGTGTAACTAGCAATTTCATACTCTTTCGCGTTCATGCCGAACGACCAACGACCATGAGATACCATGTCAATGTCGATAGGCTCGTTTAGATGAATATGTTGCGTTTCGCACTCATCATTTTTCATGTACGAAATCGGTGGCAGCTTGCTGGGAGGCAAGTTTAATCCGACATCAATATCGAATTGCTGCGAATGGTACTCTGAAATGACGCTGCAACGAGGATAGTCAGTGCAATCGACATTGTCTCCTGCCGCTTGGCATGTGGGGTCATGACTAATTTCATATAGCTTGTAAGCCTCTAATGTTTCACCTACATTTGATTCGACATAAACCCTTACCGATGTGTTTTCCCATCCAGTTCGCTGGAGTGGAATTTTGTCAATCCAAAACTCAATCCCCGACTTCTTTTTTATTGGCCTAGTTTTTCCTAGAAAGCCGGATGGAATATGCCCGATTTCGTATGTGTTTTTTCTAAAAACCAAATCTAGTGGATTGTCAAATCCACCTATTTCACTATCGAAACCACCTACGTCTCGCTTCGGAAAAAGGTCGTTTGTCGGGGTCATTGATGCGACGAATGTTTCGCCATCATGCGTGTCGTGATTTATCACGAATGTTTTCACGACTTCACCGACACGAAAGTTTAATGTGACATCCGAGTTGCCAACTGCGACGACTACATCTACAGCGGTCGAATTGCCTCCAGTTCTAAATACTTTTACCTTAGTAGATGATCCAGATAGTCCATTTATCTTGTATGTCTCTAGCTCAAAGTGACCATCACCGGTTTGCGGTGCTTCAGGAACTATCAAAAGAGAAGCTGCGTCATCCTTCTCAGTCGCACTTAAATAATAGTGCCAAGGATTGTTGTACTTGTTTTTAAATTGAAAGTCATTTGTCGGAGTCAGGACGCTGATAGCGTTAGAAGAACTCGTTGTGTATGACAGTGTTTTTTGATACTCGCCATCCGACCAAGAAACAATCTGCTCATCGATGAATGACACATTCGATTTAAGGACTCCTAGCGGAAAGTCATTGCGGTGAAATCTAAAAAGATTGAACACTCGCGAAGTGTCGCTTTCCGAAAAGACGTATCTGTCCTTCTCAAGTTTGATTATCGCGGGAGATGGCGTGCCTAGCCCAGAGCAGTGAGCAGCCTCAAAGATTTGATTGAAGTCTTCGAGCCTTGCGTGTGCTATTCCTTCTTTAGGATTGTAAGTTCCAGCAGACACAGACTTAATTCTAAATAGCTTGTCGCCTACTTCAAGTATTTTGAAAAAAGCATTTGACTCAAACTCTTCATCCAAGCTCGTTAACTTTATGTTGATGTATCCTTTATACCCTCTCTGCCTGTAGTGGGGTATTGCATAAAAAAACCGATCCCTTCTGACAGGGTCATAGGGGAACTTTCTTATTTCCGCATGATCTTGGTCATATACAGCCGTGTCACGGCGGGCGTCAAAGGTCAATGTTTCATGCGTAGTAGTTCCAGAGATGTCCTTTATTTTTATCTGAAACTGATTTGTTAATTCAGTAAAATAGTTCGTGTCGATAATTTTAGTAAGATCGACAGTACAGTTGAGCGGAACCGTATGGGGTATGTAGTGCTCTGTGTTTGCTGCTACGGCTGTGTTGTAATCTAGCTCTTCGATTCGCAAACAACCGCAAGAACAGTTGCAGCCAGGGGATCGCAATATTGGCATTAGCCACAATCCTCCGCATCAACGACCCAATAGCCATTGTTCACGAATTTGCAGGTAATGTAGACCTCTGCGCCTACTGGCAAAGCAAAGGGGTTATAGACTTTTATTTCCCTGTCTGTATCCGTAAGCGTACCGTTTGGCTCAATGGTCTGAACCACTACATCCTCAGCTATGCCCGCTACTGCACCAGACCTGGCAGGGATACCTGCTGTTGAAGTTTTGCAAACTAATGCGGGGATGCCGCCGATTTGCTTAGGATCTGGCGTTAGTCCGGCAGACTGAGTTCTCTCAGCTTTTCGTAAGTAGTTTGATTGTCGTCTGTCAATGTAGTACTTCATTTTAGGCCTGCAAGAACGTGTCGAAGTCTATTTCGTCTTGTGTCCTAAATCGCAGGTAGTCAGGTCGCTCTTCATTAGGAGCGGCTGGTTCTCTCTGTGTGCCATTTGTATTGATGTAGCCTGTTGTCACATTTCCCCCTTTGACTATTGGCTCAGGATCACCCGCTGCATTCAACTTATATGTATCAACGAGCGGTTGGACATGATCATGACCGTAGATCGTCCTGTTGGGTTCCGTTGCATTAACGCCAGGAGGGTAGAAGTACCTTTCGGAAAGCATGATGGGGTATGTGACCTTAGCCCACGTTGCAACGCTGTTATCAGAAAGCGTGACATCCTGCTCCGTTGCTTTGACTGCGCCAATCAACCATAAGCCTGCATCTTTGCTGCGATAGGTAGAGCTGTTGGTCTTGAAAGATCGCTCTAATATGTCTTCAAAGGAAACGAAGCTTTCAAACTGTGTTATCGTCAATCGTAAGGTTGGTATCGTTTCTGTGACTGGATTTTGGAATGGACTTCCAGTTGGAAGCTGCCAGCATTGCTCTCCGTCCTTATCGGAGAACATAACGCGATCATAAGATCCGACCTCTATGGAAACTTCTGGCGTGAGGTCTTCAGGCGATGACGGTGGCGTAGCAGTACACTGCTCCGTCTCGATAGGCCCAGTTTCAAAATTGCATGTAACGTAGAAAATGTTCCCGTTGCTGCTGTCTCGCGTAACGTCTTTGCTTCTGCAAACAGCAAAAGGCATCGATACGCCAGTGCGAGCCGAAAACCAGGTCGAACGATTAACGACCGGCAATCTAGGATCGCAGGCAATATTAGCTTCGGTGACTTGATCAAAAGTTATTGTTTCAAAGCTATAGCTTTTTTTGACAACTGCTCGATAACCCTTGGTTGCAGTGTGGTTTACAAGATCCTTGCCATTAGAGTTTGTGCTTCCCTTAATGGAGAACGATGTCTCAAGTGTTTCGTTTATTTCAATATACACAAACTATTCTCCATAATAGTTCCATTTTGCATCGTCTTTTTGCTGTTGTGTTTCTGCTTGCTGGTTCTTAAGCATTAGGCTCAAAATGCGATTACTTTCCCTGCGATCTTTAGCAGCTTCTTGCTCGAAAATGACCTGCTGTGCATCTCGCCTTGCTTGCAGTTCCATTTGCCTAATCATGTTGTATTCCTCAACAGATCCAGCCTCGAAAGAAGCACCGGAAGCAGCATCGGCAGTTTCTGCTATCTGCTGCTTTTCTTTCATCTCAGCTCCGGCTTCTTTTTCTCGACGCTCTGCTTCCTTATACAGTTCGTCTTCTCGTCGCTTTGCTTCTTTGTCTATTTCCTCTAGCTCTTTTCGGTACTCGTCATCTATCTTTCTTTGCTCTTTCTTTTCATCCTCTGCCATCTTCTTAGCTTCTTCCTCGGCCTTCCTCTCAGCCTCCATGCGATCTTGTTCACGCTTGTTGAACTCTCGCTGGTTGCGAAGCTGTTGCTTTTGTTCTTCGGTAATATCCTTTTCGTTAAGAAGCCGTTCAAACTGTATGTCTGCTAGACGTTCTTCTTCGTTGTGCCTGTCGTAATACCCTTGGAGTTCGTCAGCTAATTGCTGCTGCATCTCCTCGAAAGTCTTGTTTCGCTTGTCGGCTAGTTCTTGAGCCTCTAGCTCTGCTCTTGCCTGTTCTTTTTTGAGGTCAGCTAGTTCGCCTTCTAGCTTTGCTTGACGCTCAAGCTCCCCAGCTTGGCCGGTCAAGATCATCCAAATATTGTTTGCCAGGATTGCCATCTGAGACATCCAGCCCCAGCCCTTACCCACGTTTTCTATGAATGGCTCTATAGCGTGAGCCATGTACTCAATGCCTTTGATGACGAAGTTGACAATCTTTAGAAGCCGAACGATGGCATCTTGTACAGGGCCACCTAAGATCCTCCATATTTCCCCAGCAGAGGATTTTATTTCGTCCCATTGACCGGCGATTGTTTCGCTGCGTTCCGCCATTGCTTGATCAGCACCAGTGGTTTCTCTGATCCTGTCCAACGCTTCGTTAACTTTTTCAGCCGAGATTTCTCCTCTCTCTGACATCTCTCGGACGGTTCCAACGCTCTTGCCCATGATGTCAGAAAGAGCCTGATAGATAGGCACGTTTGCGTTAGCAAATTGGTTTGCCTCTTGAGCCTGCAAACGTCCTTTAGTCATGACATCTGCATAAGCCTTACCGATTGCTTTTAGACGTTCGGGATCGCCCATTGCAATGCCGCCTAACTTCTCAGCAATATCAGGAATCTTACCGGCAGAAACACCGAGCGTCAGCATTTTAGCTGCGAAGTCTTGCATCTGTTCAGTGCTATAAGAAGTCCTTGCAGCAAAGTCACGCATCTGGTCGGTCAGAACTTTCGCTCTAACCTTGTTACCACCCATCGCAGCGGCAATCTTGATTTGCCTTTGGTCGAACTTATCCGCCGCTAACGCAGCAGAGAACAATGCTTTCCCGAGAAGCCTAATTGTTCCCGCTACGACTAAAGCCTTTACTCCTAGCCCACCAAAAGCCCTAGCCAGTCCCTGGATTCTCGGATCAAATCCAACTGCCTGAGCCATGTTGCCGGCCATTTTGGAAAGGCCACCATTTACGCTGCCTACGCTTTTGGAGAGGTCAGCAAAAAGGATCTTCCGTCCTTGCACCGAACCGATGTATTGAGTCCAGTTTTTGAGTCGCATTGCCGACCGGCTTTGCTGAAGCCTAGCCATTCTTTTTTGATGAGCTAACTCATCCTGCTCAGTGCGTTTTCTGTTTGAATTAGCTTTCTTTCTGGCTCTTTCTCCCCAATCATTTTTTGATTTGATTTGCTTGAAAAGATTGTCTGCTTCACGCATTTCCCTAGAATCAGCGGCAGCCTGCGCAGCTTCTATTTCTTTAATAGTGCTTATCTCTTCATCGGCTCTATCTTGAGCTTGTTTCTTTCTGCGATTAGCACCCGCAAGCATGAAATCTAATGTTTCCTGCTGTTTTCTTCGTAGTTCCTCTTCTCGCTTGAGATCGTCTTTGTGCTCTGACTCGGCAGCCTTTGAAGCATCGGCTTCTGCCTTTTTTGCTGGCAGGTCTTCGAGACGCTGCATCTCATCGGCCAGCATCTGCGTTTTGTTTATCAACGCATCCAGCGCAACGTCTTGGCCTTCAAATGGCTCCTTAGCCGCAATCTTGTCAAACAACCCGTCGATTGCATCTATCTCAGCCTGCAAACGCTCAATCGGGGTCGTCGTATCCCTGATAGCAGCAGCTAGAATCTTCTGCTCAGACTGGACTTTAGAAACGCCGCGAGAATATCCTCTAGGGTCGAGGATCACCTCTGCGTACAACGCCCCGATTCGGTTGGATGCCATTTGTCAACTTCCCCAAGTGTTCGTGCAAGTTTTCTCCACTGAGCCTAGTCTTAGATTTGCCAGATGCTTTTTCATGTGCTTGCCTTTCGATCTCGCTTTTATGCACACGAAATCCTATCCACCAATCAAGCAAGGTTGGACATGCATTCATCCAAGAAATTGGGTCGTCAATCCCGAGGTCTTGGCATATCGAAAACGCCCAAGCTAGTCGATGATTTTTATCGAATTGCTTCGCTATTTTTTCGATACGCCGAGGATCTTTCCCTCGCGAGCACTAACCCAGTCTTCAATAACACTGACGATCACATCGATCTTTAGTGCATCGAACTGCATAAGTTCTTTTAGATCAGACTCTTCAAACAAGCCATCGCCGTTTTCATCACATAAGTGGTCGATGATTGTGTACAGCCTAGCCTTGCGAAGTGCCTCCCTAGAGACATTCCCGTCCTTGCCATACAAGGCAGCTAGTCGCCGTGATCTCTGGAACTCTGATACAGGTTTTACCCACGCATCTTGGCCAAACACTCTCTTAGGCAGCTTTTCTGGCTTCGAGCAAACTAGCTCATCCAATAATTGCTTCTTCGTCAAGCTCATCATCGTCTCCGTCTTCGAGCATCTCGGGTGGTAATTCAGGCGGCTCTACCGATGAAACGCGATCACGCTCCATCAGCTTTGCAACCTCTGCTTCAATCCATTTAGCTGTTTCGGGATCGACCTTTTGGAAAAAAATTAGCTTGCTATTCTCTTTCCATCCAATCAGACCGATCTTTTGGCGTTCATCGCCGTCACAAAAAAAGACCCAGTACTGTTCATGAACTACTTCTTTTTTTGTGCCTACTAAAATTCCGACATGGGTTTCGAGTTCGATATGTTGAGACATGATTTCTCCTTGGTGGTGATAAGATCATTTACTAGCTGATTGTGGGGCCGGTTTCGCCGTCGAAAACAAAGGTAAAACTGTTTTCCATCAATCCATTGATTTCTAAAGATCCACCGGATGCCGAAGAAACGAAACCAGTT
>BCSF01000264.1_pt1 | contig 22278 bp, 22 predicted proteins | sample 1016431 | NCBI WGS metagenome assembly BCSF01 (sample SAMD00045685;SAMD00045686;SAMD00045687;SAMD00045688;SAMD00045689;SAMD00045690;SAMD00045691;SAMD00045692;SAMD00045684;SAMD00045690;SAMD00045691;SAMD00045692;SAMD00045684;SAMD00045685;SAMD00045686;SAMD00045687;SAMD00045688;SAMD00045689, study...
AAACTCTGCCATGTAATAGTCGACGGTTACTTCCAGTTCTGCTGCTTTCTTTTCATAAAACTTTTTTGTATATTCTTCTGCTTCCTTCCACTGCTCATAAGATTGAATGTTTTCTTCGGCGTGGTCCATAAAATCAGCAAATGCAGAAAGGAACTGTTTGATGTCTTCGTCGTTCATATTAGAAGGAGGGTTCAACATCATATTTGAAACAAAGGGTTGATTGATCCATGTTTTCATAAACGTCTTTTAGACGATCATGAATTGCTCCAGCACTTCCATATTGTTTGGCAATGCGATTTTCATCACCACTATCTAAAAGTTGTAGTGCGGAAAGAATAATACCCAATTCATGAACATTGAGGCAAACGCTCTTTTCATGGGTCATAGTGCTTTCTTAAACTCTGCACCACTAATTATATCACATCTCCCCAAGTCTATCTTGCTGTTGGCGAAGAAAAGAAATGGTTTCGTTGATGTCGTTTACTTCTTGAAGAAGTTTCAACTTACGCTTGGAAAGTTCGATGATACTATTCTCAAGTTCGGTGATGTGCATTTGACGTTGTGGAGTTAGTTGAGGCATTTCGTTTTCCCAGAAATCAATCCAATCTTCGGAAGTAACAGGTAAGACAGTCATTAGAAAAGAGATAATTGTTCAAATTGAATGTGATCACAGCAAGTGTCATCATCATGCAGATCAATCATATCAGTATCAGTGAGACAGGTGAGTTTACCGAAAAGAAAGTCCACAAACTCTCGGTCTTCTTGAGTGAACATTACCAGCGGATGTAAGTGTTGTCGGGAAGGATTCCCATTTCTTCACAGCGGCACTCATAGGCAATCCGCTTCAGAGTTTCAATGTCATAGTCTTCGATCGCAGCAAGGATAGTGCGGCGAATCTGCTTGTCCTCAGTGGTGTCAGAGATGAGTGCCATGGGTTCCTCCCCCGTTGATGTCCTTATTATAGGGTATTTGTGGGGTGCTGGCAGCACCCGTGGTCCACTTATCAAACTGCCATAGGTTGGCGGAAATACAACCCAGCACGCTGCATCATATCAATCAGTGCTCCTTGAATCGATTCCAATTCTTCTGCATCCACATCAGATTCCCAGAAGTCAACAATATCAAACTCTTCCATATTTACAGTGCCATCCTGATAAATGGGAGCAGCAAACAGTTCACCTTCGGTGCAAACGGTATAAACACAACCGTGGTTTTCAACAGTCAGCATAACACCAGAGAAGTCAACAGTCATTGTAGGAAAAAACGGAAGTTTAATGAAGAAAATGCGGAATCAGCAGTAAACAGGAGAGTAGTCTTTTCCAGTGTATTCTTGCAGGTTGAAGTCAACAACCTGAGCACCGTTTGCAATATACTGATTGATGTCATACATTGCATCAGACTTGACACGAGTGGTGAAAGAGATCATACGCTGATCATTCTCTGCCTCAGGGTGCCAGATGACACGCTTAATGAAACGCTTGCCAGTGCCAACAGGATAGAAGTCGATCTGTGTGGCGGAGGTGTGGAGTCGCATTGCTGTCTCTCGATTACTTTGTAATCTTACCAGTCCTCAGTGGGGTCTGGGTCATTTGGTAGACAGTTCGCCAAGTGGTTGTAGACGGCACTGTCGTCAACGCCGTGCTGTATAGCATGGACCTTGGTGATGCCCAGTTGTGCTCCCATCATCACATCCATCAGGAAACGGATCTGAGAGGGAGTCAGGGGCACATCAGTGGTATGAGTCATGATAAATGGTTGAGGACGCTTACAGGCGATTCTGGAGGGGTCTCAGGACACGCTGATCCTACACGATCAGCAGCGATCTGGCAATAGTGCTCATCCATGTCGATTCCAACAAAATCTCTGCTGATGTTCATAGCAGCAACACCAGTGCTGCCACTACCACAGAATGGGTCAAGTACAACAGAATTGACAGGAGAATAGATCTTGATAAGATACTCCATCAAACTCACTGGTTTGACTGTTGGATGATCATTATCTGCTCCCTTCTCTTTACGTGTTGCTCGCGGAGCATAGAAATACTTCTGATGCTCATGCTGTACTTCACCAATAATATTTGAGGGATAGCGTCCATCAGGGTTAGCATCTACAGTACCAAACTCTTTCTGTGTACCTGTAGTCTTGCCATCCTTACCAAATGTGCGACGCTTAGCACCACCTGCTACCCATCCAGTTGGTGGTTTCTTATCCCACGGAATACGAGTGTTAGTTGTATCAATGATTCCGCATCCCCACTCCTCAAAGTTATCCTTGAGCGTACCTTTGTACGGTTTCTGTGCTACAACGATGGGTTCATGTGCGGGTTTAAGTTTATTATACTTGGGCATCTTGGTGGTAGTCATCCACATAATCTGATCCTTGATCATAAATCCCGCGTCTTCTACATTACATGCGAGTCGATGATACAATTCAGGAGAGCAGAACGCCAAACAAAATGCTCCAGGGCGAAGTGAATAATACACTTCACGCCATACTTCTACACTAGGAACAGAATGATCCCAGTGTTCCATACCCATACCATATGGAGGGTCCGTGATACAGGCATGAAAAAAGTTCTCCCCGTAGGTGGGGAGAACCTGTTGACAATCACCAGTCAGGATATCAAACATCAAGCGTTAACGAGTTCCAATTTAGAGATTCTAACATACTTGTCAAGTACATCAGCAGACACACCTTTCTTCTCCAGACGTTCTTTGCCTGTAGTATCTTCCAGGTACGCCTGATTCAACCAGTACAAGAACTTCTCAGTGAGAACAGGAATAGTCTTGAAGTTTGCTGCGAATTCAGCATTCTTATCCTTCAACCATTCCAAGATGTGTGTAACAGCATCCAAACGTCTGTTGTCATCCTTGGCAGCAAACTCATCTTGGAAGACACGTTGTACAATCTTGCGTGAATACTCATCACAATTGTACTTCTTCAAGAACATGAGAGCAGCAGACCTCAATGGGTGAGGAATGTCAATCTTCTTGTCCCAGATAAATGAATCAAGGAATAGAAGTTCTTTGCTAAACTCTTTGATCACATCGATCAGTTTGTCACCATCATAACCACTGGTCTTAGGAAACTGTTGCTTAGAGTAGAAATGTGCTGCCCAAGTCAATCCAGTGACCTGATACAGTTTGTGGTTTGAGAACTCAATACCAAGATAGCGACCAGCACCATATGCTAAATCTGCAGACTTCTCAGTATTTGTGGTATTGTCAAAGGTATAATATAGATCACGAAGGTCAGCAATAGATGCTACCTTATAGTGTTGCGATGTCAATTTCTCTGGCACAGCATCAGATAGACCGAGTTTCCAAAACTCGCGTCGAGTATGTGAGTCAACTAGGAATACAGTTCCTGCTTTGTATGTCTCACCATTAGTGGGATCATAAGAGTCCCGAGTCAACTCAGCAGTAGCAATAAATGTATGCTGAGGTAGTAAGATACCTAGTTTTTCTTTTGTTTTCTTGTCACGAGCACGTTTAACGTGGTTACGTTGTACTGGACAAGTCTTGATCAACAGATATTCCGCAAAGGAATATGGGACGATGCCGCAGCAATCGTCAAAGTTTTTGGTTTTCATTGGTTTACTTTCTTGATTGAACAGTAAAATCAAACTACCTGGGGGAGATGAACTCCCCCGTCTTCGCTTGATTAGAGTTTATTTATCAAACAGATTGAGTGCTTGCTCTTCAAGAGATTCTGAATACTCCCAGAGGTCAGCATCAGTGTGCTCGAATCGCTTAGCATATTCTGGTTTGATGTTACCAAGTTTAGATCCAAACTGTTTCTTGAGAGTATTCGAATACTCTTCCATCAGTTTAGAATACTCTTGGAGTGCTTTTGCCTCTTCATCACTGATAATTTGCTCACCATGACGCATGATAATCACATTACCATCTGCCTTGTAAGTCAAATAGATAGTCATTCTAACTTTCTGTGGATCATTCAGACCAGCATTGAATTTGGGAGTCTTTGATCCAGAGAAAATAGATTTACATTCAATAAATTTAATCTCATCAGGGTGAACCACGATGAAGTCAGGAGTGCTTTTGGGAAGATCAAGAACATAAACAGTCTTGCCATCCTCACAAGCACCACGGAAGACTCGGCACTTAGGTGTTGCTTTAGGATGAATCTTTTTCTTCTGTGAAGTGGTAAGATTCTCCACCTCAACCAGAGCAAACTCGAAGATCAGATCATCGAGAACAAGCGCCTCAAAAGTCTGACCAGAGTTTTGATCAGTGTTCTGAGTGTCAGGGACCAGACTCTTTTTGTTGTTGGAGATTCTCTTCAACACAGACCTGATCTGCTTACGGAAGAGAGAAGAGACGGTCATTGCCCTTTGGTTGAGTACAGATATAGTATGGCATGAAAAAAGGGGGTTGTCAACCCCCTAGTCCAGTCTGTCAACTGTCCCCAAAAATGGGGATAATGTCAGTCTTAGCGTGTTGCGTTTTGTTTATGTGCTGCTCCCACAGAGCGGCATCTTCCAAATTGTAGAAGATCGCTTCTTGGCGGGAAGTGCTTTTCTTCTTGTTCCTCATCCACACAACTGCGTACTTCATGCCAATAATCAGGGTAAACAACAATGTTAACATAATGACGACCCCACCGTGAGTTTGCACTCTTGGGCAGTGGGATATCCTTGAAGCAAATGGTAATATACCACTCGCTTATGAAAGAAATATAACCTGTAACACCTCCATATGCTACAGGTTGGAGCAATTCAAAATCAGTCGATTTCATCGAATGCTTTACGATCCTTATTCTCTGGTTTAGGGAGACGGAACATCTCCTTAAGATCATTCAACTCAGTGAGTTGACGTTGAAGATTGTCAATTTGTGCTTGTAGAATCTGAAAGTTGTGATCATTGTTGTTCTGCATCATCAGAACATTATCCATTGCTTTCTTAAAGTCTTCTTCAGTCATTGTAATCAGTAACGCTCAGGTAGTTTATCATACTGCCACTTCTTGGCAAGATCATCAAGGTCAACCTCACGATGACCCATCATGAGATCACGAAGACTGCGAGCACGACAGTATGCTTGCTCATGATATTTAATCACATCATCGATACAAGATAGCATCTCTTCATATGCTTGTCGTGCTGGTACTTTGTCATCTGTGAGGTAATCATCGATAGCATCTTGCATACGATCTTGGCGTTGTTTTGCATAAGTCTTGTTCAAAAACTTTTCAGTACCAATCAATTCAGGGCGTCCTTCAATAGTCACGAGTTAAACTCCTCATTACGGCGGCGGTCAAGGTAAGCAATGATTTCACCACGCCATTCTAGCAATTCATGATAGCATTTCTGCTCATGTGCGTCCTGACGTAGCTCATGATCTGGTTTGAGAACACTCTCATAGAAAATGTAGAAAGCATCTTTGCGTTTCTCTTGTTTGTTAGTGTCCCAATCCATGTTAGTTTAGCGTAGTCCTATGTATTTTAGATTGTTTTGTCAGGATATCTGTATATCCTCACACTTTCTTTACGATTGAGGTCCCCAACCATCATTCTCAGGGACACAATCATCATCGTCCACACGGTCAACTGAAGCAATGTCACATACTGGCACCTCATGCTCGCCACCTACGAGATACCATGGCATGACCTGTCCATGATACTCAGGGTGTGCCTGATAATCTTCTGGATAGATACGATCACCGAGATACATTAGTTCGCTTTCGGGAATATCGTGATCGCGTAACATTGCTTGTAGTTGCAAGTGCGTCAACTCTGGTTGCGTAGGTACTTTCATCAGATCGCCATTGTTTACGTTGTTGTTGATACTCAGGGTCATATGCTGCTTTGTCCCTCACTTTTTTGAAGATTTGTGCTGCTTTTGCCTTTTGATTCGTAAGGCAGTCGGACTCAATGGGTAGTAAACTCCCAGTTTCTCCATATTTGAGTCCCGAACTGTGATTGGCATACCGTCTGGCACGGGTGAATCCCATTTCAAGGAATTTCCTTGCCATGTCCATTCCAACGAAATCTTTCCGTGATTTATACTCACAGAACATCTCGTATATTCTATTAGAAGACTCAGTAGCCGCTTCCTCATCTACAAAACGCCAGTGAGCACAAATGTCGTTAGTGTAAGGGCGTACCAGTAGCACTCCTTGCTCTCCCCTTCCAATACGATAAAGTTTGCGAGTCTCTGTGTCTGTGAAGTCAAGGTCCTCATAAGGGAGTTCATAACAAAATTCGAGCATGGATCACCACTGGTGCTCCGCTACCCTAGCATGTCTGTCAACCGATGTCAAGCAGGTTCTGCTGGTGTTCCGTTGCCAAATGGGATTGTACCATTAGGAGCGACCACATATGCTTCAATGTAGTGATCTGCGTCTGGCACATTAGGTAAGTGTGGGAACCAGTCAAAACATGCTTCTGTTGCTTTGATCTGAGTATCAAACACGTAGTATAATGTCTCTGCTTCAAACACAGCATCAATCTCTGCTTCTGGAATAATCCAGTTAGCATTCTCATCATCAATAGGATCTTTGTAATAATTATATACCACTGCCTTCTTCTCATCAGACAGTGTATGATATCTCTTGTTATTGATTACTAGGACATATTTGTCCTCGTTTCTAGCAATACGAACACATAGATCGTATTCTGTTAGTGGGTTGAGTGAAATTAGTGCCATCAGTCAAAATCTCCTGCTTCAATTCTTGCGAGGATGCTGTTGAGATCATCCGCAGTTGGGAACTTCTGAATACGAGTGACTGGCATGTCATCAATGAGTTCAACAGAAGTTGCCGCTGCCATATATGCGATCAATCTATTGACAAACTTCTTATAAACTGTTTGATTCAGTTTGAAGTAGTGCTCCATGTGATCAAGATATGGAGTAGTTGGTGCTTCTTCATCTACCCAAGTATTCTCTTCAATGAGACCAGCAAACTTTGTTGGTGTTACTGGGAATCTGACATCGTTTGGATGAGTATTTGCCTCTTGATCTTGTGGGATATCTCTCAACTTCTGTCTATATGTTGCCCACTGTGCTTTCTGCTCATCATTAATAGGAGCGTCGAGAGTTTGTGACCAATCAGATTCATCAAGCATAAACTTACGAATCAAACGAATCTGTGTCCAACTAGCAATATGTCCTCTAGCATATTTTGCTAGTAGTTGTGCCTCAAGATCTTGCTCTTCAATATCTTTATATTGAACATACTTATCAACCAGAGCATCATATAGATCATCCAATTCCTGTGGTAGGTGTTGTCCTACCTTGTATTCATAGGATACCCAGTTATACTCACCAGTCTTCTGATTTCTCTGGTGTTTAGTCTTATTGATAAAAGTTCTTCCATCTTTATAGCGCACGAAAGTCTCCAATCTATCTCTATCCGAGTCCCAGATAGGAAATAGAATAGGATTGATATCAGAAGTCCAGTATTCTTCACGGATGCTCTTCGTGATACCATTTCTAAGCATGGTTCGATTCAGAGCATTTACATATAGTTCTACTTCTGGTGATGCGTATGATCCAGTCATTAGTGTACCTTGTGAGCCCATCCTGTCAAAATGTATTTATCTTTAGTAAAAACAGTATTACCTCTATGAACGTGTGTCATGCCTGCTGGGAAGATACAAACTAACCCTGCTTCAGGTTTTACTCTTCTCTTCTGATACAGAAACTCTGTCTCTGCCTCACCATCAGGCATGTCATTCAAGTAAATTGTCCATACTAATTCTCTATTTGCTGATGCGACTGACGCAATCTCATAGTGCCAGTTATGATACCCACCCTGTGGTGGTGTCTTTTGCCCCTTTACAGTATATGATTGTAGTCTAACACTTAGCAGTTGATCATATGTCATACAATAGTGCTTGAGACAACACTTGAGGTACTCATTAGCATGTGTTGTTATCTCACTATCATAATCATTGAAGATCAACTGTTTGTCATGTCTTCCTAACTTAGAATCAAACTGTTTCGATCCCTCACCAATATCAACATGAAGTGAACCATTTGTGATGGTTTCAAATCTCTCAATAGCGTGGGCACAAAACTGCTTGGGTACAAAGTTTCTCCAGATACCAATAAAGTCGTCAAACTCTCCCACCATCTTATCGATGGGAAATACATAATTTTCTTCATTCATAATTATCGTGCTTTGATCAAATATTTTGCTCTATGATATCTAGTAATGAGTGGAATGTTACTTTCTGGAGCAACAAGGGCAGTAGTTGAAATTGGTGTAGAAGAACTCATTTCAAATGATCCCTCAGTAACAACAATGCCTGATGCTAAAGCAGTTACTGTGTCATCAACAAAGTCAATGTCTTCGATTGTTTGTCCACTAGCTGGTACAAATGTTTTTTCGATAAATGAATCGAAGAACATTGTAATAGCGGAAATACCATAGTTATCATTAGTAACAGCAGCATTATCATCTTGACTTGCTGGTCTATCTTGTCTGATAATCAACTCCATACTAGCTCCTCTCGCATTAGAAGTGTCACTAATAAGGATTTCTTTTTCTGTCCAACCAGTCAATGTTTCAGAACTTGTGACAACAGCATCAAGAAGTGTAGTTGTTGTTCCTCCACTTGCTCTATAGTATACCATCAAATCTTCATTTGGTGTTTCGCCACCATTATTATTATTTCCTTTTGCTACGGAGAATTTCAACTTATTGATATTTCTCGTGTCAAGAGGACCCAATACGTATTCTCTTGATCCAGGACCAGAGAATGGCAAGTATCTTGTAGATCTATTACCATACTTTGGTGCGTCACCATTACCACCACCTGGCATTACAAATCCACCACTAGATCCACTACCAGCTCCAGGACTTACTGGTTTGGTGTAGTTATCTTCAATATCACCATTAGCAGAAGACTCTTTCCAAATATTATCAGCAAAAGCAGATCCTGATGGAACACCATCAGTATCACATTCGTAATATTTACCAGATGGATTTGTTGGGAGACTATCTACTGTCTCACCACCCTCAGTTCCTCTATATTCAATCTTTACAAATCCATTGCTACCAGTGTTTCCTTGACCTCCACCATTTCCAGGTGATTGAAGACCAGCAGTAACTGGTACATTTCTATCATTGATGATTAGATAAACGTGAGCGCCACCGCCACCTGCGCCACCAACTTTACCTGCGAATTCTACTTCTTCATCAACTTTGACTTCGACATATCCATTGCCACCAGAACTTCCAGGTGATCCACCGTTGCCAGCACTACCGATTGAAGCACTTGCCACAAACGAACTTCTCCAAGCAGAATCACCCTGTCTACCACCAGTTCCACCACCATTACCATTGTGTCCAACACCTGCCTGACCGCCATCACCACCAGAAGCGGCTCCCGATGGTCCAGCAGAACCACCTCCACCACCACCGCCACCAGCGGTACAACCACCTTGGGTTCCATTTGCTCCATCACCAAATCCCAGAGCGTTGGAAACCTGCTGAAGACCATTACTAGAATTTCTCCAGTTACCGCCAGCATAGCAACCATCAGTAGTTCCACCACCGTTGAAACCACCACCTGATCCACCGCCGCCACCGCCGCCGCCAGCACCAAACATTGCGTTACCATTATCAGCATAGACAGCAGTACAACCACCACCAGCACCAGCGGTAGCACCGTTACCCCATGCTCCCGTAGCACCATTACCACCTCTAGAGGAACCTTGTCCACCAGCAGATGGTCCCGCTTCAGAACCTGTTCCACTTACAAATGCATCAACATTGTTGAATCCAGCGCCACCACCTTGACCAATGACCCAAGAGAAACTATTTTGTCCAACAGTAGCAGTAACGAGAGCACCAGGACCACCAGATCCACCAATAGCACCAGTTCCCGCACAACCAGAGTTGCCGTTACCATTACCACCGCCACCGCCACCGCCAGCAGCTCTGACTTGAATTGTTCTATTGACTACACTGTTACCAGGAGTTCCAGCATTAAAAGATCCGTCAGAATTATATCTTGTCCATGAACCAGAGACATTTTGAGTGAAGGTTTCATATGATCCACTACCACCAGGACCATATAAACTAAGACCACCAGTAGTTGATCCAGGACCATCAGCACCTCCATTACCACCATCTCCACCTGCTTCTTCAGTGACGATTTCTACAATGTCACTATAAGGTGCTTGAGTCAATAGGGTAGGAATAGTAAATGTTCCACCATCTCCACCAGATCCTCCACTATTGCCATCTTGTCCACCTTTACCACCATTAGCATAAACTGTAAACGTTTGACCATCAATTTCAAACGTAGCGTAAGCATATCCAGCATCACCTCCATCATTGGTACTATCAGCACCACCGCCACCAGGACCATATAGATCAACTCTAATTTGAGTTACTTCTCCAGATGATGCTGGTATAGTGCTCATGTTGATAGATCCAGAAGATGTCAATTCTTCCTCTTGGAACAGAACACCAGTTCCAGGTACATCAACAGATTGTACTTTTCCACCAATAACTGTAGTTTGGTCTACCACATACAATCTTGGAGCAGGTTCAACCAATGTTTCCTCAAATACACCCAATGCTAGTCTAGCAACACCACCAGTACCAGCGGTAGCACCAGGAGATCCATCTCTAGCGATAGTAAATACCTCTGGTGAATCAATATCAGTAATTTCATAGTCACCATTGAATCCTGATGGATTAGCACCACCAATAGTTACATATTGCCCAACATCAAAAGTATGTGATTCAGAAAGAGTAACTTCTACGGTGCCAGCAGCAGCATCATATGTTAGTGTAGCAATTTGGAAAATTTGAGATCCAGTGATTGGATATACTCCAGGAACATTTACTGCTGGTTGGTCAATACCACCACGCAATCCAATACCTTGAATACCCAACATGTCATTAGCATTCTCGTTACCAGGAGGAACACCAGAATCTTGTTCAACTGAAAAGTTAAGATCTTGTTTCAATACAATTACTTGATCTGGAGTGTCTTGTATTGAGGCAGGGATATCAATAACAAATTCTTTCCATTGTGAGTGGATAGCATCGTAGAGGTCAAATCCTTCTGAATTTCCTACACTATTTTCAGCGATAAAATCCTGTACTGATGGGAAGAGACGAAGTGAGTCACCAGTAGATTTAAATTCACAATACAATCCTTCACCTGGGTTGTTAGGACGTTCTCCACCATTGTTATCATTACCAGCAATAGCATACACATATAATTGTGTATAACCAGTAAAATCTAATTTATATTCGACTCTTCTGGATCTTTTTAGTTCACCTGGGTTACTGAAACCAGTTGCGCTAGCACCATATCCAAAAGCAAGATATTTATTACCTTGTGCGATAGATGGTTTGGCAAATCCTTCCCATTCACCTGTTCCAGGACCATGTGGTTCCAATGAAATATCATCATATCCAATTCTACCATCACCAAGAGGATTCAAATATGAAATTAGTTCTGGATCATTGACATCCCAGAAAATATCAGCAGGTGTAGTAGGATCATATCCACCAATACCAGCAGTGTTACCATATGTTGCTGCGGATGGATCATTCAATGGTTCTTTAGTGAGACCATGTGAGTGACCTAATGGCAATCCACCACCACCTGCTGGAGCAAAAGCAGTAATGTTTGCTCTACTAGTAGTATACATCGCCGCAAACTCATCAACTGGAGTAGCAGCAAATTCAGAGTTTGTTAGTTCATCTGCTTCACTTCCCAAAATATTATGGAAGTGTTCTGCTGGTCTATTGAAAATGTGGTCATCCATTGGACCAACTCTATAATCAACACTACCAGATAAGAATGTAAAGATATCTGCTGTAATATTAGAATATCCTTTGGTCTTGACATCACCAACAGAAAAGAATAATCCACCGTCAAGTAATGTTTCTTTAGCAATATACCAAGTACCACCAGTCTGTCCTACTTGGTTGATCAGAGCATTTTCAACTGTAGGAGAACCATCACCATCAACGCCACCAAGACCAACAATTATTCTGTCTCTGTAATCAGGAAGATTGAACTTTCCAATATTACGAGGATAGTCTCTTATATTAAAAGACTTAGACATAATGGCATTAGGATGAGTGCCACTGACCACAACTGTAGAAGTTTGTGGAAGAGATCCAACATCTACGCTCTCTGGAAATACAATTTCGTAGGCAAACTCGCCACTGGGAGTATTACTAGATGTATCTTCAGTTGGTTCTCGTGTCGAGTAAATGATGTTATACTCAAAAATACTGGATGGCAAAGATCCTAATCCAGGTCCTGCTGGACTGTCGCCAGTATCATCTGCAAATCTAAACAATGTACCATAAGGATATGGCATTTTGCTATTAGCATCAATTCCATCATCTTTATAGAAATTGATGAACATCTTATTGTTGATCCAATAAGTTCTTCTAATTGAACCAGGCACACCATTGGTATCAATATTCACACTCGTTCCACCACCATAGGTGTCACGTATAGCGTTGTATAGATATGGATAATCTCTAATCAGAACTTCACTGCCATCACAATACAGATAATCTTTGTAACCATATTCTGGAGTCTCTCCGCCAGTTCCAGCACCATTCCTATCCTCTGGAGCAGAAAAACTATCTACTGATGCGGGAAAAATAGAACCCACAGGAGCATAGTTGTTACGATGTTCCTGAAGATAATTTGAAAAACGATTTCTGTATGAAACTGGCATTGTTTTAGTATTTGATCAGGAACTCTTGGACAAGATATGGTTGAATAAATTGATCTGCTTTATTCTCTTGATTAACTTGGATGTTAATAGTTGATAGCAAATCTGCCGAAGGAATGAACGTCGGTAATGTATTTACCACAAAAGTATGTGGTTGAGCGGTGAAGTTCAAAAAGTGTCTATGTCTAGCAGTATCACCAAATGGTTCAGTTTCGACAGTAGTATTACTGATACCAGAATAAGTATCTGGATCACCACTTTGCTTGAAAGCATCAAATGGAAGGTTTAGATCAGTATAGTTAGGTGTCAAAGAAACAGAAGGTTCGAAAGAACCATTACTTCCTCTAGCAGGCATAGCACCCAGTCCAAAGACACCGTTACAACCATTTCCTTCACAATATGAAAACACAGTGCCTTGATAATCAATATTTCCACAAGTTTCTTCTTGCAGAGATCCTTTATTTCCTCCAGTACAGTTACTCTGACCACTCCAGAGAGGATATTCACATTCACCAAAGTTATTGATGAATTCTTGTTTCACAAATGTAGATGAATCTGGATTGATAGCATTTAAGTCTGGAATCAAACATTCAAATGCTGCCAAAAAGTTACAACCTGTTAGACATCCACCATGAATTGTTCTACTACATGTAAATCCAAAAAATTCAGAGAAACCATCAGGAGTGCTCTCATCAGATAGTTCTTCTCTGGTTGCTGCCATCAAGCACAATTCTTGATATGTATTGTAATACCAAGGAACAACACAAATGGTACTTTTATGTGTGTAAAAGTTTCTACCGATTGGTCCAAATTCATTACCAGTAGAAGATCTTACTCTAGTTCTGTTACCATCATGAAAGTGAGCATGAGGCATAAAAGCATTTTCCAATACCTCTGTATATTCTGTGTAGTTACCAAACGATCTTACAAATTTTGGTTCTCCTGTCACAGGAATTTGCTGAGCGGGCAAGAAGAAATTTCCTTGATATAAAATCTCATATTGTGTTCCAATATTACTCTCTACACTCAATCCAACACCAGACTTTGTAATCTCATTATCATTATCATCTAAGATGCGAAGATTCACTTCATCACCTAGGTTAGCTCCACTAGATGCTCTCAACTTCTTAGAACCAAAATCAGGTAATTGAAATTGATTATCTAAAAGTGTAATGTTTGGTTTTTTATATCGCGACTGACTACCAACACCAAGAATTTCTGCCAGAGCAGGAAAAATTTCAGCAGCATAGATTGATCCATCACATCTCAAATATCCTGCTGGCAAGAGGTCTTTAGTGTTTGTATCATCTGGATCATTGGTTGTAAGTTGCTTTGACCAATGAATGATAGATCCAGTTAAAGTACCAATCTTTGATTTTTCTCTGTTATAAAATACTGCCATTTAGTATACCCTCATTATAATCAGAGTAGTAAGAGAAGGTGTGTTGGGGTTGATCTGGACGCTTAACGCCTTGTCAACACTGACTGGAGCGATAGTTCCTGTCGTCATATTATTTATGAGCAATGTACCAGGAATCCTCATCTGTCCCTTCTCCATAGAGACATCAATTGTAAAGTGATTGTGAGAGGTTAGAGATACTGAGTTCCAGTTATCATTATTGTGGTTTAGAGTAACACCATAAGTAGATTCTGATCTAGAAGCAGATACAAGACCACTAGGATAAAAGTTCTTTTTACCACTATATGTTCCCTCTGGTGGAAACTTACCAGTCAATGCAGCGTCTTGAACATTGATAACGCAAGAATAATCATCCTCAAATTCTTCCTGATAACCATAGTTGGGAACTGTTCTAGATTGATTGACTCTAGTTGCTGGCAGAGCAGTAGAGGCAGTGGTAAGATCTCTAAACTGGTTCAACGCAATCAAACTTTGATTTGCTGGGTCAAACCATGTAACCTGAGCAATACCAGGATCAAATCTATCAGCAAGATCTTCGTTTCCATAACCAGCAGAAGATCCAGTAGTCCATCTACCTCCATCAACATCAGCAGGTTCAAATGTTCCAGGTCCAAAAGGAGCAACAAATCTACCTGTAGTGGTAGCAGATGTATATTGAGTATTCTCTGGTTGTGGGTGAGAGTGTCCAGGAGTGTGGTCAACACCTAGTTTCCTAGGAATAGTTCTAAATGTAGAGAAGAATGCTGGATCTTCTAATCCAATTCCAGTAATTTTACCTGCCAACTGAGAGTCAGATTCGACAGAGAAATTGACATCGATGTAAGAAGTAACCAAGTTCAATGGAGCAGCATCAGCACCATTCTCAGTAATGTATTGTCCAACAACAACGTTATCTTCAGGTGATAAACGTGATGATTCCAAGTCAACTAGAGAACAGTTGTTTAGATTAGGTAATGTAAACTGATCATTCTCATCATAGTTAGGATAATCATTTAGAATACCAACCTGTGGTCCACCTACTTCCTGAAATGGACCATACATGTTTCCAAGTAATTGTGCTAACAAGGGATAATCTCTTGCTAGTAGTGTTTGTCCTCTACAAACCAAATATCCCTCTGGGATAGCATCATCTAGCAAAGCAGAAGAACTAGATGAACCCGACCAGGGCATGATTGTCCCAATCGGGACTGCCCTGGTTGCTTTGATTCTGTTGTAATTTGCCATTTATCAGACCTCCATTAGCCACCAACCTTGTACGGCGGTAGGAATACCAACCTGACCGTTACTATCTGTTCCTCCTAGGTAGACTAGAGTAAACGCGGCATTTGGAGTTTGAACTACAAGTTCACCAGATGGATATGGGGTCAATCTGTCACCTAGTAGAGTTCCAGTTGCGTCTCCCTGAATCTTAGTTCCAGAGGATTCTGCGGTTCTAAGTACAAGCGAAGTGTTGTAACTTAGTTGTCCGCCGACATCTACAACTCTTACAGTGTCTCCAGTTTGTGGAGCGGTTGGTAATGTAAGAATTAGTGTAGAAGATGCTGTAGTATTTACCAAGTAAATAATGTTAGGTGATAGAGTCAAATCTTCTTCTGGAGAAGCAGATGAGAGATATCTGGTGTGTCTACCACCACTGCTTGAGTAGAAGTTGCTGTAACCGAACGAATCGATCGAACTATCCTTCTTAACCGCAAACTCTTCAGATCCATTAGGTCCTAGATTTTGGATAGAAAGTTGTTTTGTCGTAGAGTTTGGAGTTACTGCTGCTTCACCAAGAACAGTGAAAGTTGTTTGTGCCTGTACATTACCATCATTATCAACCTTGAATGTAGGAACATTGACATCAGGGTTTGTGATAACGTTTTCAGGGTCTTGACCACTGAAGAGGAAGAAGTCACCACGAGCAACAACACCAGCATCCCAAACAAGTAGACCTTGGTGATCTGCGTGACCGTCATCATTGACGAATCCAAAGAGTCTAGTCTGATTTACAGAGTCATAGATCTCGAAGTTTCCGCCAATCATGTTTAGATCATTGGCAAGGTTGAGAGTACCAGTTCTGTATTCAACAGCACCGTCACCTCTCTGCTCATTCATAACTGCTGTATGAACGACACCCTTCAATCTACCTGCTACAACACCCCAAGCAACAGCTTGATGTCTCTCATTGGTAAATGCTAACCATCCGAGATAATCTAGTTTTTGCTGAACAACATAACCCTTGTCAAGAATTACTGAAGTGTAATCTGACTGAGCACCAGATTGTGTTCTGGTTCTTCTGTCAACATCGATGACTCTAGCAAACTCTTTGTGCTTGATAACTCTTCTGACAACGTTACCAGAAGCGTATACATCATCACCAGGATTATTGAATGGTTCGTTGGTAGTGATGCCACTATCAGGAGTTTCAATAACAATTGTATTTCCAGCAACATCTTCAACAGTCGTCTTGATCTTACCAATGATGAATGTTCCCTTACCAGTAGAAGCAGCGGTAGGAGTACCAACGAATACAAGATCGCCAGCAACAAATCTACCAGATCCAACACCTAGAGTACCAACAGGAATCTGAATGTTGTTAGAAGATCCAGTAACAGTTCCATCAATAACAGTATCAGGACCACCATCAGCAGCAATCTGAGGATCGTACCAATATCCGTAAGCATATGTGAACTCTCCACTATCAAATGCTGTTTCGAAGGAAGCATCGTCAGTGATGCTGGAGCTAGCAGTGCCTGCTTCAGCATATTCAACTTCAATTCTACCGAACTGAGTACCAATATGAGTCGTTCCAGTACAGGTATCAACTTCGAATGTAGGAACTTCTTCACCATTGGTGAGGGTTAGTTTCTCGTTTCTATTAGCAGTGAATGAAACAGTGGAAGTAGAAGAACCAACAATATTCAAACTGACGTAGATTCTGTTGTTTACAGTATCAACTGCCTCAACAATAGTGTCGCTGAGAACTTCAATTGCTGCTTCATTAGTAACAACCTTCAGAACATCACCAGGAAGAATATCAGTGATGGTATCACCAGTGCTTGTAACACTTACATTATTCAGAACCTTAGTTCCAGCAGTAGCATTTGCTTCGAAAGTAACCTGATTGATTGTTCCACAACCACCCTTGAGTGATAATGTATTGTTGATCTCTACATTACCCTTGATGATTGTATCACCAGTAATCGAGTTGACAATGAATACATCACCCGCAGTATCATCACAGTCTTCACCATTATTGATTCTAAACTTCTGAACCTCTTCAGAAAGTGGAGTTTGAACCTTGACATATTCAAACGTTCCAGTAGAATCATTTCTACTTGCGATAATGTAATCATTAGTGGTTAGAGTACCACCAAATTCAGCGAGGTAGAAGTTAGAAAGACTTCCAGAGGAGCTAGCACCAGGAACACTTTGCTCGAACCATGTAGCATCAAACTGTACATTGACCTTATAGATTGGTGTAGTATCAGGGTGATTTGTTAGAATCGCACCAAATGCACCAAATGGTTGGCGCTTGACTCTGAGATAGTAAGGACCAACGTTGGCTCTCATAACCTCAAGAATCTGTAAGAATTCTGGATGTCCAGATCCACTTACAGCACTATTAACGATGATGTAATCATTCGTTGATAGATATGGATCACCATTAGCGAGAGTTGGTTTGTTCTTGATTGGTAGATAATACTCATCACCAGATAGAACAGGAAGTTCCTGAGGTTCAACTTCAGGTGTTCCGCCAATGTTTGTAACTTCTTGCTGATAAGCAGTTCCACCCCATTGACCAGAACCAGCAGTATCAACTGCGTTGTATCCGTCATCAGTTGGATCTAGAACTAGGACATTGAGAATATCAACGTTCTTGGTGAATGTACCATCTGGTTCTACGCCATCATCATGTCCAGTAAATCCTGTTCCGAGTTGTCCACGTAGACCTTCGAATGCGAAGGAAGCAAGACCACCGCAGAGTAAGATGTTGCCATCAAACTTAGCAGAAGCAACAACATGTAGTGAGTTGTTGATAGTGGTTGTACCACCCTGACCAGCAATGTTAACTTCAGAAGCATTTAGACCGAAGTTAATCGTGGAAGGACCACCAGAGTTAGAGAAGAAGTTAACGAAAGATGCTTGTGATCTTAGGTTTGCCGTGCCACCAGGACGACGGAATCCTAACCACTGGTCACCATCTACTCTGAAGGATTGAGCATGTACTCTTACATAAGAGAGGTCTTCGTTAGTGTTACCAAAGGCACCACCAATTGAAACCTTACTGATACCAGTACCAGGAACTGCTACAGATCCATCAGCAGCAACAGTAGCACTATCAGGAGTGTTACCGATGTAAATGTTGCTATGTGCGGAAGCATTACCAACATAGAAGAACTGATCACCAAGAACGTTGTTGCCAACGTTAATTGTATTGGTAGATGAGTTATTACCAATGTTGATTGTTTGAGCATTGGTGGTTACATCAGCAAATCTTACTGTCTCAGCACCATTAGCGATGTTCGCCGTGTTAACACTGTTAGCAAGGTTGAGTGTTCCAGTGAAGGTAGACTCATCAACGATACCAAATGTACCAGTTGTGATGTCAGTTCTGATTTCACCAATAGTTCCATCACCATTGACTTCAATATCACGCTCAAAACGAGCATCTTCAGTGAATCTAGAATCACCCTTAACAACCAGTGCTCTGTCTAGTTCACTGTCGCTAACGTTAATACCGACCTTGTTCTCGTTATTTCCTCTGCTAGACTCAGTAATTGCCGAAGTCTCAGTAGAAACACGGAAAGCAGCAGTAACAGCATCGATGTCATTGCTGTTTGGTGATACTTCATCATTCCAACCAACAACCAAAGCATCAGAGATTCTGTTTCTCTCACGATCGTTGTAATCATCATGTGACAACCAATCACTCATCGAGCGACCACTGATGTATGCGTTACCGACTACATCTAGGTTTGCGCGAGGATCAGTGTTAGCAGGTTCAACAAATCCATCTAGATAAGCATCATGTGTTGCTCTTGCGAGAGTGTTGATACCAAGTCTAAAGTTACCATAGGTCTCAGTTTCAGTTCTGAGTGCTTCAGCACCAATGATTGATGTCTCTTTCCAGTTAGAAACAGAGAATGAAACAATAGCATTTGGTGATGGATTTGTACCAGCATTAATAATGTCAGAAGTCCAATTAAGATTGAATGCTCCAATTGGAGTTCCAGTTCTTGGGTTAATCTGGAAGTATACTACGTTATCATTTGGATTGTATGGATAAGAAGGAGTAGAAACAACCTTCCAAGTTCCATTCAACAGACCATTATAGTTAATGTTCTGTAGTCTGATCTCAGAGGAAGACTTAATATTAAGTGATCCAATAGTAACAGGATTGCTGCTCTGATCTACGAAAGTAAACTTAGCAATGTTTACACCCTGATCTACAATTACCTCAAGAGAAGAAATAACAGTATTAGGAATAGTGTTGTAGATGTTAGCAAAGATCCAACCAAGTGAACCATTCTTATTGATTGCGCTGCCCTTGAGCAGAATATCACCAGTTGTTGGAAGAACATTGGTGTAAGTTACATACTGAACATTAGCAAGTCTCGATCCACCATCAGCAATGAGCGCATCTTGGTTAGGTGTGATGTTAGAAGCAACACCGCCAGGAGCATGTGTCTGAATCTTATAGCTCTGACCTTCACCTCTGGAATTAAATCTAAAGATAGCAGCATTAACACGGTTCTTACCAATTGTAACGTCACCTGAAGTGTTGGGGAAGAACGACTCTCTATCAAGTGATAGATCCTGTGGTAGACCACTGATAGGATCAACTTCAGAGACGAGAGAGTAGATAACCAGAGGAGCGTTGAGGTTCTTAAGTTGTCTATCAGGAACGTTAATTAGAACAGGTGAGTTAACATTGTTGACAAGTTCACCATCTGGACCACCAACGATTGTAATGTTCTGGTTGAACGTTACAGGTGTGTCGAAGGTAGTAACGAGTTGTCCGATTACGTCATCTGCGTCTCCATCATCAGCAAGAACTGCTCTATCGATAAAGGTTTCTTCACCTGTGATAGCATTGATTCTTCTGTTACCAATGTAGAGATCACCCTGTGAGTTGATACCAGTGTAGAAGACGATACCAGCATCTTGCTTCTTAGACTGTGCGTAGAAGTCCTCTTCGGGTTCTAGAACAATCTCCTGACGTGCTGGGAGACCAGTGGAGTAGTTACCAGGACCGAAACCAAGGTATTCAAACGTGTGGTTACCAGCACGAGCGATAGATGGTCTTCTAAGTTCAACGTAGTAACGCTGATCTGAAAGAACACCACTGTCACCAGCGATAGGAATGCGACGATCTTCTGAACCAGAAGTTGCGTTACCTAGTTGTGCCTTGATTTCATTAGCACCAGTGTAGGTATTCTCAACGAATGCAGGTTGATGCGTCAAGTCACTCATCAATTCTCTGGTTACAGAGTGCTTGGTGTCGTTGACAGTAACCTTACCGTGGATGTAGTTATCAGCAGCAGAGAATGCCTGAGGTGGATCAATCAACTGAGAGTAGTAATTCTTCTCTTCGTTGGTTGTACCATTCTTAGTAAACCAAAGAGGATCGTTTCTGTAGTTGAGTGGATATAGTTTACCAACTGGTTGAGAGAACTTAAAGTTCTGGAAATTAGTAGAAACACCAGCACCTTGTGGGAATGGTGAAATATTACCACGGAGAGCAGTTAGATAGTAGATACCATCTTGCTGACCTGCGATACGTCTCTGTAGTTCTTCACTATCAAAGATGTAGAAGGTGTCTTCAATGACTCCAGTATCTTCAACCATTTCAACATAGTATTCAATACCAGCATCGTCTTGAATACGATCACCAGGAGTGATGGTGTAAACGTTAGCGCCGTTTTGCTTGTAATAATACTCAGGGAATTTTTTCCTGATATGAGTCTTCAGAGGTAGAGATTTACCCATATCCTGATCTTCTAGCATGTCTGCGAAGACAGAACCTTGAGTAAATCTAGTGCTCTGGAACTCACTATACTCCAGTGAAGCAGTTCCCTTGGCACCACTGATACCCTTGATGATTAGATAATGATCACCACCAACGCTATAGTATGCGTGGACATAAGCAGTACCCGAAGAATTGCCAGCGAATGAAATAGCGTTAGTAGAAATCTTCTCAGTCTTATTTGCTACAAACTCACCACCCTGAGGAGCAGAAATCTTAATTGTGGTAAAGATTTCATTTCTTAGACCTGGGAAGTTTCTAGTATCGATGCTATGATCAAAGACTGTTAGTTCTAGGTACTCAATAGTAGGATCTAGAGCATCTTGTACGTAGCGACCAGATTGAATTGTGGACTGAATACCAGAACTAAAGCGAGCAAATGCTCTATAATCAACATCCTGATCTTCACCAGTTAGTGGTCTTCTGTATGGATCATATGCTGAGAGTTCGTTTAGAGTATCATCAGCATCAAACTGTGCTTGAGTGAATCCAATGAACTCACCTGGCTGCTGTGGGTTCTCGAAACGAGCACCATATACGTTACCAGATACAGGTTTGAGTAGAATTTTTTGAGGAACTAATCTACGAGTGTCATCAGTTCTTGTCTTGATAGCAAATCCATTGATAGGATCTCTTGCATTCTCAAGATACTTAGGAATGACATAACGGAGTTTATATGTTCTCTCATTAGCATTTCTTGTATCATTAACACGCTCATACCAAGTATCAGTTGTTGTAGGCTTACTTTTATAGTCTGCCTCGTGGATTCTGTAGAAGATCTGACCATTGATGATGTTGTTATCAGTTTCACCAGTGATTCTGTCCTTACATTGTAAGAACCACTTACCATTGTCAGTGTCATCACCATTGAAACCAGGATCAAAGCGCATTGGACTACGCTTCTTGTTAGCAAGAACTCTGAAACGTCCATTCGCATTGTTGAATGTGATAGGAGTTACGTTGTTTAGAGCATCAGCAAGTGTCTTGTGAATAGTAAAGACTTTGCTGGTCTGATAACGAACATAAAATTCAACGCTTGGACTAATCTTACCTGCGTCAACACCAGAAGTAATCGCAACTGCTGGATCAGCAGCATATGTAGTGGAAAGATCAGGCAACTCGCTGCCTTCAATTGCTCTAAAGAATACCTTCTGTGTTGT
>BCSF01000265.1_pt1 | contig 22262 bp, 43 predicted proteins | sample 1016431 | NCBI WGS metagenome assembly BCSF01 (sample SAMD00045685;SAMD00045686;SAMD00045687;SAMD00045688;SAMD00045689;SAMD00045690;SAMD00045691;SAMD00045692;SAMD00045684;SAMD00045690;SAMD00045691;SAMD00045692;SAMD00045684;SAMD00045685;SAMD00045686;SAMD00045687;SAMD00045688;SAMD00045689, study...
ATTAACCACTATATCGTCAGCAGCAACACCATCTGCCGTGAAGTTGGCTGATGAATCTATTAATAGTTGGGTAGTTGTTCCTGTTGCAGTTCCTGTTGAAACGTATGATGAATCCGCAGTTAATCTATTCTCGACCTCTGTAGCATTGTACTCATAGTTAAGAGAGTTGTAGAATGTCAAATCGCCAAGCTCGTCATCGCCAAGAATATCCTTTAGCTTTACAGTATCGCCAAAGAAAACTATTCTATAAGACTCAGGGGCGTTATTCATCATATTCACGCCTTCAAGCCTAACCTTGCCTGTCTTAAATGGTATGTTGTTTATCTCGATACTTGCATCAACTCTTTTCCTTGCGTCAAATCCATCGACAATATCAGCATTATAGAAATGCTTAAACAGCTTATTATTGGTTTTAGATGCAGGTACAGAAAATGACTGACTGAATTCAGTAAAGACTTTCGCAATATCTCTTACATCTTGTATCTTGTCTGTAATAGATATGTTCTCGTCTTTGAATAAGTCGAGTCTTTGGTAGTTGCCATCAACATCCTTAATATATATCTGTACGGTTCTTTGCATTATCGAATATTGTTTATCTTGTCAAACGCCATATCAAATTCAATAGTATAGTTTGCCAATCTATCATTTAGGCTTGTCTTATATGTAATAGATTTAGTTCTTGGCATAATGGGCAATACAAGTTCTTCATCTGTCAGTTTAGTCATCCAAACTTGCTCTGATAACATCAACTCCTCCATAACAGCATTGTGGTCATCATTTAGATAACCTGTGTTCATAGTAATCCTATCGTTTGCGTTTACTTGGAAGGATTGCTTTTGGTGTTGGTATCTCTTGTAAGACACATCGTCAAACCTTGTCGCCCCTTGATTTAGTATAGAACGCTTGTAACTCTCCCCTCTTACTTCTGTGGTTTCTGTAGATTTAAGTCTGAACCAAAGGTCTTGTAGTGCGCCATATTTATTTACAAAGGTTACTTTAATTGGCGTGTATCTTGAGCAGTCAGCAGTTTTTATCTTTATGATATCTGTCTTAGTGTCCTCTGTTGATGTATTACTTACGCCTGTAAATGTAGTGCCTGTGTCGTAATTAACCCAAACTTCATCAACAAGACCAACATCAATAGTTTCTAAGAAATCACTAAGGCATACTGACACTTCTAAAGTGCCACCATCGGCTAACACCCTTTCCTGATATGTATCGGTATCATCTGAGCCACTTACCGTAATGTAATCTATTTGTTCATCTGTGTTTCCTGTGGGTACGCTTGGTATTAAAGTTCTTTTCAAAGTACCTTGATAATAAAAAGCTACACTATTAGTGCTTTCCGCAAATACAGGTATTCTGACATTTGAGTCGTTTATTCTGAAGATAGTTCTGTTTGACATTAACAGCCCTCTCGACAGTTCAGGATTAAGACCTTCTTCAAAGTAACCATATCCATCAAAGGCAATAAATTGGTCTGAATTGTCTGGAGTTATCGTTGGCGATGATATTGGTGTGTTGGAAACATTATAAGCCGTTATAACAGGATTGACCCAAACACATTGACTATCATATCCTCCATCAAATTCAATTTCTAAATAATCTCTTACAAGCTCACTTATTTCAAATACAACGAAATTATTGAAGCTAAGCTCTGATTTTGTTATTGTGTACTTTAAGTCCGCAGCATCAGGTGTTATGTCTTTAACTCCTGTATATATATAAAGCTGAAGTGTGGCGTAGCTTAAATTAGCATCACCTACTTTTATGTAAAATGGACTTCTTACGTTTATCTTTGTCGCCATTATTTAAATGTTATATTTTGTTCTAGCATTTCCTCTATGTCTTGTGCGTATGCTTCTCCAATTGCTCTGTCTATTAGGTCTGATACTCTTAAGAAAGCATTGGCTACATAATTTATTCCTGGATACCCTTCTCTACCTATCTTTCTTGCAGCTAAAAACGCAAATTGATCAAGACTCATAAACTTACCTGCCTTCTTTCCTGTTAAATGGCGTGGTCGCAAGCCTTTAAGCTGCGCCCACCTTTTAATCTGACCAACGGGAGGCATAGGGCCGCTATACCCTCTGTCCTGAACACCTGCATATTCAACATCTGAGTCTATGCTTAACTCTAATTCATCTATTGAGTAATTAAAACTACTTGCAAGATCGCCTGTGACAACTTTACGATTACTTCTTATCTCGCTGACCATTTCAGCAATAATGCGTTCTGCTATCTCGGCTAGAGCAGATTCCGTTCTTACAAACCGTCCTGTTGTTATACTTCTTGCCATTAGCAGATACTTACATCGTTATTGGGGAATGAGATTATTAAATCAACACCCCATCCTGCCAATTGATTCTCGAACCTGTCTAGAAATGGACGTGCTGTTATATCTGTGTCTACCTGATACAACTCATCGAATGATGAACCTCTTCTTAAGTCTGATATAAGAATATTAGCCTCAGCTAATAGAGTGTTTAAGATGTCTTGTAGATTGCTATTACCGTAGAACTCGTCCTCTGTGCTTGGGTCTCTGTTATCATCTACAATGTCAAGAAGCAATAGATTGATGGTTACTTCGATCTTGTGGTCCTGCAGCGACACATCGCCCATTCCAATGTGGGCGAGTGGATATAGTGTAGTCTTATTCAGGTCTACTTCCATTATATCACCAAAGCTAACCGTTTGGATATTCGGGCTTGTTCTGAGCTTATCCTTTATCTTGTCTAGTATTTGATATACTGCTCTCATTTGCTATATGATTGTTTTATTCTTTTCGCTTCTAATTCGTTTTTCTCCTTCTCAAACTCAAGCCACATTAAACATTTATGAAGATTGAGTTGTGTAACTTCGTCAAACTTTGTTGGGTCTCCTGCAGCAAGTGCATATACCGATTGATACCATCCCCATTTTCGTCCAAAGGATTCTTCTCCTGAGACGGGTCTTCGTTCCGAAGTTCCTCCTCCAAAGAGCGCATCGTAATTTTCAGTAACTCCATCCCTAAACTGTAAAAAAAAACCATCGCTCCAAGTGCAACTGTGACAGGAGCGTCTTTCATTACGTCTGAGTATTTGTGTGAGCCTTGGTAGCCTTCTATTAAGTAGAAGTCTCCCTTGCCTGCCGTGACAGGGCGATAGAATACTGATAGTGCCTTATGCATATCATCCCAAGACGCTAAATACCTTTCTGCGTCCACAAACTCACCTAAGGTCATTTCGTCAAGGTTAGGTATAAAACCGAACTTAACCGTATTACCTTTCGGGTCAGTCATTGTAAACGTCCTTTCGAGCTTCGCTCGGTTGTTTAGGAGTGTCAGTATATGCGCTACAATAAAGTCTAGCTCATTGACAGGGAGGTCATAGGCCTCCTTCATTGTTAGACCGCAAAATATCTCAAGCACTTTAAGCCTGAGAAAGTTCTCGTCTATATCTTCTCCATTATCCTGGATCAGCTTGACGTACTTTTGATATTGGTGCAGTTTAATATCCGATTGTTCCCTTGGTACCGATATTGTAAATTCTCTGCTCATATATATATAACCACAAAGTCCGCTTTTTGTACCACAGCAACCGCAATGTGACAAACTTGTCAAATGTGACAAACCTGACATATCCGACAAATCCGACACATCCGACAGAAACGACACCTTATTCTGTTGAATTGGTATGTAAATGTTAAAGAAATGTTAAAGTTTTGTTAAAATGCGTCTGAAAATACAACATTGTCAAATATTTTTAGTTATATATATAGTTGCGACGTGGCTGAGACAAAACAGCCACAAGCGAAACGCCACTGAAGATATTATATCTCATTTAATATCTTATTCATATATATATAGGGGTCTTGGGATAGGTATATTTAGTTGGTACTATTATATCGAATATTATACTTATATTATATTCAATGTTATATTTATATTATATCTAATATTATATATCCATCGAAATGCCTTTGTGTGCATTTCTCGGATCATTAAAGCATTTATGTATGTGTACTCAATGTCCTTTATGCATCTTCTGTAATAGCTGAATACTCAGCCCACCTAAACATCCTTATATCGAGGTCTAATCCGATTTGGGTTGATTTAATTTAACTTGGTTGCTTGACCCCACCCACTTCCGTTTTACGTTGTTTTTTCTGTGGGCGGTTATTGGCTCCAGGTCTAAAGAGTTTCTACATTTGGATGCGGTGTAATTATCCACTCGCATTCATACGGGTTGAAACCTAACAAATGAACAGCATCCAGGCCCCCATCCGTCCAAGTTTCTACCTCTGATTTGCTGAATTTAGTGCGGTAGGCTTTATTGGTTACGTGGTCTATAATGATTAAATACATAAAATTGAATTTAAAGGAGAGAGGCGTTAACCTCTCCCCTAGATTAATACTGATTTTTAACGGGTTAACAATTGGTATATAAAATTAATAATGCCTAGCAAACAATAAGAAACAAGAAGCAAAGGCAATATATCTAGTATAAATTTTTTCATTACGCTATAATTATCTCGTTAAAATCGGTTGTGCCTACTATAGTGCACAATATAGGACGCTCCTCTAAATAATTAATAGCATTCTCCAGGTGGTCGTTGAAGCTATAGTTATACGGGATGAAACGGGGCCCGTCGTCAGGCATATGTATTTTAGTAAGTAGGCTCCCAGAGGCGTCCCTGGAGGAGGTTACTCGAATCACTCTAAATTTATGATAGGCTTTCATATTTCTATAAATTTAAGGTTATAAACTGAAGCATAGTAATCGTTAACTTTACCGCTTGCGCTCGGTTTGTGTGGTGGTTGTGCATATCTATAGGTATGCACCTCTCCCCTAAAGGTTGTGATTTGGTCACCAAGTTTTACCTCGGCGCCCGTAGTGGCGTCCACCAATTTAACGGGGTTTCCTTTGTAGTTTTTCATTGTTATATATTTTTAATTAATTGTACATTAATACCTTTGTCGTTTGCCATCATTGAGGCAAATGTACGGGCCGTTGATAGGCTCGTAAAGTCGTAACTAAATGTAGTTAAAGGAGCGTAGCTAATTTGTACGGTCCAACGGGGGTTTAAATTAGTATTCATATCTTTGTTTTTGTAAACATTTTGTTAAATTCATTAGGAGCGTAAAAAAGCACATCACCACTATCGAAGTGAATAACTGAAATAAGCCCATTAACGACCTTTGCGTCAGACGTGTATTTTTGCCGACTACCCGAGCCCGTTGTTCTTCCTAAATATCTGTACTCTGATTTCATAATATAGATTTTTGCTTTTGTATACCACAAATGTAGGGCACCTGATGCAAACCAATGTTAACTTAATGTTAAATTAATGTTACCAAATTGTTAAGAGCTTATTTAGAATCAGTCTAAATAAGGGTATCCTGGAGCTCCCTGGAGCCTACTACGTTTAAGAGCCCACTACGTTTAAGAGCCCACTACGTTTAAGAGCCCCGATCCATATAAAAAATAATTTCATCCCGTAATTTTATTGGGGTCTCGTTGTCTCTTAGCATAAGTGATAAAACATAAGCGGGTTTAGTTTTAAGATAGTTGTAAAAATCAAAGGTGCCTGCGTTGATAGGCCACAACATATGCGCCGTTATTATTTCCTTTTTTATTATATCGTACTTCATAACTTTATATGTTTATAGTGAAACCCGTTTCATCTTTGCGGGCGTATCCCTTAGCCTTAAGCCCTAATATAACCCCGCTATGTTTAAGCATAACTATGTCGCTTTCGTCTCCGTCCACTACTTTGTGGCCGTTGTACGTCTCGGGCAATTTATTAAATACGGCGCTCACGTTTATACCTAACTTTAGGGCGGTGTGGGTTTTGGTGTTATTGGTTTCAGACCTACTGAAAGTTAGCGTATAATTAGGATGGTCTTTATATCTTATGGCCCGTTGCAAGACCTTTGTATAATCATAAAAAACTGCGTGCGGTTGTAGTTCTTTTATATCTAGATTTGCGTGCTTATTTAGTAGGTAAACAAAATCAACGTCACTTGTGCCGTTTAATCTAAAAGCTACTTTGTAACCTCCCTTCTTTGCTTTGTACGTTTGTTGTATAATTTCGGTTGCTAGCTTATCAAGGAAGTTTTTACGGTCCCGCAAAAATAGTTCGGTTTTATTAACCCTACTTTTAATTACGTTGCTAAATTTACCACGTCCTGCTGATACGAGGCAAGCCTCGGCACAACCTTTGGATGCGTGCGGGCATAAATTGATACCTTTGCTGTTTTGGTTGTACGGCATCAAATAAAGTATGAACGTCTTAATTTCGTTCTTTGCAGTTTTGACGTTTGTGTCTCCTGGAGACAGCAAGCGGGCGGGATATTTTAGGCCCGTTTCTTTTATGCTATTTTGTACGGCGGTTTGAAAATTATTCATTATTCCCAATTTAAAGTTAAAATATCTATTTCCCCACTTTTGTATAGTTGGGTTTGTTCTTCGGTTAAGGGGGCAATTTGCCACCCGTCCCCTGTGTAGTGTAAAAAGCTCCCGTCTTCGGTCTCTTCTAGTTGATAGCTGAATCGTAACATATATATTTATTTAAAGTTTGATACAAATATACGAGCACTAATGTTAACTGAATGTTAACTAAACATTAAATAAATTTAACATTTTTGCGTATCTGTGGGCGGTTTGGTTTTGGTACGTTTGCGGTATGAATCAAGTCAAAAATATACTATCTAGAATCAATCTAAACAAGACCTTATCTAGAGCCATTCTAAATAAGCAGACCCCTGGGCAATTTTCAGACCCCACTATGTTTAAGAACCTACTGCGTTTAAGAACCTACTATGTTTAAGAACCTACTGCGTTTAATGATATAAAAAACCCCACTGCGTTTAAGAGTGGGGTTTTCCTTTTAGAAAACTATATTCCTATGTCATCATACTCGATAACATTATCCCAATAGTTAATTGAGTTCTGCATACTACCTACAGATCCCTCTTCTACTTCACTTATTGCGGGGATCCTATTACCCCAATAGTCAAACGTGTGTCTATTGCCTAGGTAACAAGCCCCTGACTCTAGGGCATCCATTGCTGAACGCCCCATAGTCCCCTCCATACTCCATATGGATCCATCGTTGATCCTCAATTGCAGATCATATACTCCGTACTGCTTTTGCAGTTTAGTGATAGCCTCCTTATTCATTTTCTTTAATGTATTGAATGATTGAATCAATTTTCTGCTGAATGAATCGGATTGTATCATAGTCAGGGATCTCCGCTAGCTTATGCTCGATAAGAGCGTCCTGATAGTGCTTTAGCTCGTGTCTAAGCTCGTTAATCTTATTTGTGTCCATTGATATATTCTTTAAGTGAATCGTATATTAAATTGTCTGTATTCTGCTTTTGTTCAATCGCTACTCTTACGACTGCATCGATCCAACAAAACAAATCGGAAGCATCTACTACAAGGTGTTTGTTATCCTGATGTATGTGCACCTCCCCGTCAATACCATAAACTTGGTCTATAGTACCAATATAAAAGTTTTTATCCTTATTACTCACTACAATAGAAATTTAAAGATTTCTCCATTTACCTTTGCCTCGACAAGTGTCTCCAGGTTAATGAACCTGAACCCCTTGCTTTGCATATCATATACGGACAATAGTCCTCTGCTCATAGGGTCAAAGCTATAGCCTACACCCTTCACTCCCTTGCTGACGTTACGTCTACAATTGATAGTCCTGATCGTGCCGTCCTTCTTTTCGAAGGTGGCACTAAAGATCTTACCATTGTTGGTAGCCTTTAAGAATTTAGTGATTTTACTCATAATTAAAATATTTAGTTTTGTGCATAATTGCGCTACAAACATAAGTAGGTTTTTTCATTCCAATGTTAAGGCAATGTTAAGAATTTATTTTCTTTACGATAACTGAATCGGGGGTTAATGTGTATTCGTATTCTTCCCAAAGAAAATCTGTAAAGTCTACCACCCCCCAACCCGTTGCTTTAGATGGGTCTAAATTGTATTGTTCTGAATCCCAAGCCGATGATCTTAATAGCTGTGCAAATTTATATTGAGGATCACTAAATCCCCTATCATTTTCAAATTTAGCATTAAAATCCTTTAGCCATTGTAATGTAGCCTCGGGATATCCGTCCCAATGTTTATAAACTTTAGCATAGTTAATACCCTGAATTTTGATTGTGCATCTTGTTGCCATATTATTATGTTTTTAATGTTAATAATTTATTTTATTCTGTAATTAGCTTTACTTGATAATCATAACTATGCATAGCTTCATCTACCCAATGAGGAACCAATGTCTCCATTCCACCTGATAAATACCAAATATGCATTGAGGTATTATTTTTGTATCCCTCGTCCTCTCTATTATCAATATCAATAAAGCCTTTTTTTACCAACGAAGCACCAACACCTCTTAAAACTTTTGCGCTCAATCCTGTGTCATCAATAAGGTCGGGCAATCCGTAATCGCTAAAACCAAATTCAGCAAACATACCTTTCGCCATTGCTTCTAATACTTGTTTCTCTAATTGTGTTACTTTGATTATTTTCATAATTGATTTATTTTTAACGATACAAACATAGGCACAATTTTTTTTCCCAATGTTACGTTAATGTTAAGAAATTGTTTTATCTTTGTTTAGAATTAGTTTTCATAATATATATTTTAGGTTTTGACGATACGCCCAGGCTTAAACCCCTGGGCTATCAAATTAAGAAAAATGTCGCTACTTACCAAATGTAATGATAACCTCTGCATCCTACGGGCCAAGTGCTATAGGTTCACGTCCAAGGCTAGCAAGGATCAAGAGTGGTACAAGACGAGCCCCCGAAGATTGGACGGATGCGACAGATACCTTCCCGCAAACCCTACTGCGTTTAAGAAGAACCCTACTGCGTTTAAGAACTAGGAAACCCTACTGCGTTTAAGAAACCCTACTGCGTTTAAGAATTACCTGATACTATATGAGCCCTTTGTATAATTTACTAAAGCGTATTGTGCGGCATATCGGATTGCATCGATGCAGTGGTTCCATTTATCTACAGGCTTCGTTTGTCCTTTGGTTGCCCACACATAGTTATTCAACTCCTTTATTAGCTCGGTTGAATCGGGATCAATTATCAAGTCAAAGTCCTGAAGAAGAGCAATCCCCGAAAGAATAGACCCCTTACGTTTAATAGTGGGTCTTATGTTAGACCCTTTGAGTTTTATCTCTTTGATAAGACGTGGCTCACTTGAGTCTGATATAATAAGGTTTGGACCTGCGTATCTTATATTGTAGTCCGCTATCTGAGTTGTAGACATCCCTGTCTTGCAGAACAGAACTTTTATGAATATCCTTTTGTTTCCTTTATCTATCGATAATTTTACCAAAGTTGAGGGATCCACCGAAAATCCGAAGTCTTGGCCATAAATTATTTCATAGTTATCATTGAACTCTCCTACACGCCAATTAGTGAATATAACACCTTCCTGCTTTTCCATCCACCCACCAAGTATTTGGTGTGTGTATTTCTCAGGTCTGCGTCTTCTAATCTCAGCAATCTGATTAAGGAACGACTGAGACAGATTATCCACGTTATCAAGGTAAGTGGTATGGATATATGTGATACCATTTTTCATTCCGTTAAACCCCTCAGGAATGTCTCTGTTGGCATAGAACCTACCCCATATCCAATGTTCTTTGGTTGTGGGATTCAATATAAGTATAACCCTATTAGGTTTGGTCTTAACCCTGACTGATTGGTCTATCTTATCAAAGGTGTCTTCGTCTGTGAGCTCCTCGGCTTCATCCAATACAAATGTAGTAATACCATTAAGGGATTTTAGGGCAGCTGTTTGATTTCCTGAGGCAGTCCGTATTCCCTTGAACAGAATGGAAGACCCTGTCTTGATATTAGTGATCTCGTCTTTCGTTATGCGAAAGTCCTCGACCACATCCATAAGCTCTAGCTTCTCAATAAACTCAGGTATAATCGATGAAGATGCAGATACCATTGTGTATCGTGTAAAGAGTATCTTGTGACCCTTCTCGTATGTAAGGAGTAACAGGAACACGTTGACAGCAAACGACTTACCTGACCCTCGACCTCCTGTAGTTATAAAGTAACGAGAGTCATTACCGAATGCTTTGTACTTCTCATTCAGATTCGGTACCTTCATCCTCGGGGGTTATATCGATTACGTCTTCTATTTCTTTTGGCTTGTCGCTACCAGGGAATATATTCACGATAGAGAAGTCTATCTTTTTCTCTTGATTAAGTGCATCGGGATTATCCATTGCCTTGCCGTAAACATACTCAATTATCATCTTGCGGTCATATTGGGAAGAGGAGGCTCTCTCAGCCACCATCTTCCAAAACTCGTCCTCAGACCCATAAACCTCTTCTATTGCATTCTTTGCAAGTATCTTAGACCTATTCTGTTTAGCCTTATTGAAGTTAGCAGGAGTAGCCATAGTCTTCCGAACAAAGGCATCGCCACGCTTGGCTCCGTTGTTCTTCCGACCATCGGTCTTCTTCATATATTTTCTCTCAGGCTTTTTGCTTGGCATAAATCTGACTATATAATTTCCATATCCCGTCAACCCATTCGTCTTTAGTGTAGACAAGTTGACCTGTTCTCTTTTGCCCCTTGTACTCAATCACTAGCTTATATCCTCCTTCGTGTATAATCGGATATATTCTGTAGCCACTATCAAAGCACCACTTTTGGGCGTTCATATCATATACAATATCCATATGGCATCCGCATCTAACTTTAGGCTTTTTCTTCCTAGCCATCTAAAGCAAATCCATTAGTGAATATCTTGGCCTCCTGCCCTTTGGGTTGGATGCCAAATCCTTTAAGCATAGCATCTAGTCGTATCTTAGCGACCTCTACTTTGTTCTCAGGTATCCTATTAATTAACTCAATTAGCTCTTGTTTGTTTTCAGGGATCTGAGGATCAATACTTTCCTGAACACGGCCATAAACCCTTAAACATCTTAAGTATGTTTCTCTGAACTTCTTGTCCTGTTCAAAGAAGTCGTTGAAGTTTCTGTTTATTGCGTGGTAAATTGTAGCGTGGTTCTTACCGAACTCTCTGCCGATTTCTGTGAGGCTCATCTGATAAATCTCACTTAGCATCTTGTAAACCATCATCCTTGCCTCAACCACTTCTCTTTTACGAGTGTCCTGAGTTGCGTCCTGACCTGTCTGAGCCTTTACGATGTTTACGATGTCTTTGGTTATGTCTCTCATATATTTGTGTGTTTAATTAATCTCGTTAGTGAAAATAGGCAAGCGTACTCACAAGCAAGCAGAATGCCTGCACACTCCTCGTACAACTCAAGCTCTTCATAGAACTTTAGAGTGTTCTGCAACTCCAAGACGCTAGCCCCGTTGACGATGTCGGCACAAGCCAATCCAAAGTATTCTTTAATGGTTGGATTCTTAAAATCCAAGGTTTGCGATATAGCATCCAATTGCCTCGCTAACTTTCTCCTTCCCAGATTCGATGTCATCTTCAGTTGCGTCATAGGTTTTTACTTGTAATGTCTTCTTGTCAACTATTACAAAGGTAAAACTTTTTTTGTTAAAAATCCTAGTATAAATGTATGCTTGTGCATCATAGCCATAGTAATACATATTGTAGTCCCAATTATCGATATCGGATGTGGTCTTCAGATCCACAATCCGATCATCTCTCAGGCAGTCGGCCTTTCCCCTGAAGGGAAGTCCTTGGATGTATCCGATCCCTGGCTTTTCAAAATCTGCGTCCTTAAAAAGCTCATTTGCTGTTGGGTTGTCCAAAACGGCATCAATAATGCCCTTGGCCCATACTTTCTCTTTAAGTAGCATAATCTCCTTACCTTGAAACTCATCCGATGCAATAGCTTCCTTGTAGGCTTTATTGCGCCTAGTAGAAGCATCAACAAAATGGTAGTAATCATCTAGTTTGTCTTGTTCGAGTAAAGAAACGTGAATAAGTCTACCATCCCTAAGAGGCTTAGAGTTAGCGTCTAAAGGCTCTGTAGAGCCGAGGTAGCTCTCTATACCCTCAAGCAATTTCTTGCAGGAGGAGGAGGATAAACAAGCCTTATTAAGATAGCCGTAATAAAACTCGTTATCGTACATCTTTTCGATTAGGTCTGATACAGCCCAATCGGTTCCATCAAGCAGTTTTATCTCTTTCATAGCTTGTGTTACACACAGCGTTCCGTTGCTTATAGTCGGGATACTCTGCAATCATTGTAGGATTAGACATACATCTTACGATGAAGTCGTTTCTCTTTTCTCCTTTCTTAGGCTTTGGTATTGGCATTACTTATTCCTTTCTATTATTTGTATTAGTGATTTCACATCATCTTCATCGGTGAAGGAGATGTTTATTTGTGGTGGTTCAAACTCCACTGTGAGTGGTAAGTTTGGTTCATCATCAAGAGCCGCTACTAAGCGTAAATCTAAGTCAAGTGAATACGCTAAGTAGTCGTGTCCGAGTTCGTTTTCTTTCTGAAAACCTAGTCTAATTAAATCATTTTTGTAAATCATTTTCTATTTCTTTTTGAAGGTTAGCAAGTGCCCTCCACGCTACTTTGGTAGAGTGTCGGACACCATCTTTATCTATTGTTCCTGCTTCCATAAGGTGCCGAGTAAGAGCGTCAAGTTCATCTCCTGATTTAGCTCTATCCCAATGTAATGGCTTTCCAGGGTTGTGCTGTTCGTTACCTGCAAAGCTACATCTAGCAATCTCTCTGATTGCGTCAGGAAAGTACATAAGCACCCCTGAATAAACAGGAGTTTCTTTTCTAGCTTGAGCCTCTAAGTTCTGATCAAGATATTCATCGATATAATCTCCACTAAACTTTACAGCCCCTGTGTCGTTTACTTTCATAATACTATTGCGTCATTTATGTTTAGATAAGCTACTTCCTTTTCTACTCTACTCCGATTATTGAACCAACTAGTACTTGGATTTCGTGAGTTGACTTCCCACTGAGGCGAAACGCCCAACAGATTAAATGAGAAGACCCCCATAGGAGTACTACATATATAGATAGGAATATCGAAATGCCTTTGGCAAATCTCAAGCATCGAGTCAAACTTCTTCTTTTCAATAAGTAATGTTTCATAATGTTTAGTTCTACATTTTAGTTCTATTCTGTGTGATGAGTCAGGGGAATAGCAATCCCAAGTGCTCATTTGATTCCGAGCCTTGACAAGGTCGGGATAGTGAGTCGACCTCAAATAAGCGAACAAATCGTTCTCTTTATTTATAGGTATCATACAGCTTCTTTAAAGGGTTGTAAGTATTGCTTATAAAGCAAGGCGAACAACTCGTTGGTTTTCTATTTGCATAAAAGACCCTATTGTAGATAAGGCGTACTCGGTCTACATCGGGTCCTGGTAATTGATTTCCCTTGCGACTAAATATCTCGTCAAGGAACTCAAACTCTTCTTCTGTTAAGCATTCAGTCTTTTGGTATCTGAATAGCTCATTGAGTTTAGCCTGCCTCTCGTCACACCCGCAATCTTCTCCTGCGAGCCACTTAACAGCCTTCTTGATCCCCGTGGCCTTGGTTATCTTCTCCACAGTATCTCCAAGCCCCTTGGGGGCTGAATCATACTTAGCCTTCCATTCTTTGTAAGCCTTAGACCTCTTGTCCTTCGGCTGTTGTGGTATCTTCATTGGTAATATCTTTTAGTTTCTTTGCATTCATTTGAGACAGCAGATAAACCTGAGCAACAATCTTCTCAAGCCTTGTTATCCTTTGCTCTTGTGATATTCTTTTTTTATTCATAATCCTTTATAATAAACTCAATATAGTAAATACCCAAGTCAATCACAAAGTATTTAACATTGTTTGGGCAGATATAATGAATCCCAAATCCAACTTGGCTATGATATATTCCTGTTCTCAGTTTCATTCTCTACTTCTTTACATTGCTCGCATTGCGTTTTGCACTTGATGTAGCAAAACACATCCTCGATACATAAAAAGTTATTTGATTTTGTCGTAGTCTTCATTAAATAAATCCATTACGTCCTCACCGAACTTCTCCTTAATAATGCGCTTATAATTCTTGCAAGAATTGTATATACTAGTAAGTGAAATCTTTGTATCATTAGCAATATCACGCAAAGATTTATCAGTACAAAAGTATAGACGGAATAGCTTCTCGTCATACCAATGCCAATCTGATACCTCTTCAAAAATGGCATTAATAACCGAATCGTGCGCCTTCTCCATAGCTTCATTCTTTGCTGTAACCTCAGGATCGTCCTCAATAGTATCTCTAAGGAAAGACATACTGCCATCCAAATTCGTGAAGGTATCTCTTTGACTTTTCTCATATAAGTGAAATATATTTTTTATTGTAACGTAGATATACAAGGAGTTTACCTTGCCATCATTTATTATCTTACCAGGGTCCTGAACATATCTGTTTATACGAATGTACATATCTTGAACGAGATCTTTGGATAGGTCCAAGTCCTTACATATGGAATAGGCTATCTTGAGCCACTCCTCGTGTCTATCAGTCAGTTCCTTGATCATAGAAGTAGATAATAGATATACCTATAACGAAGAAGAGGATTTGAACGACAACGAAGTCACCATTCTCCTCCTCTAATCCATCTAGGTTTGCGTCTTTGAAGTTTATCCCTAATACTACACCTAATATAGGGAATACGTTAATTGCTAACATTCTTGTTTTGTTTTAGCTAATATAGTAATTTTATTTTAATATAATCATTGTCTGAATGAAATTTCCTCAATTCCCTTACTTCGACTATATTTTGATCCTGCTCAAAAACTATGCCCTCCAAAGCGTCTATGAACGCTTTGTTGAGGTTGTCAAGCAAATCAGGCTTTGTTGTTTTGGGTCTTTTAGGGGTTCTGAGTTTTTTAGACAGAGACTTAGGGTACTCAAAAGAATAGTGCAGGAACTCAACAATAATCGGTGTGCCTGCTCTGATTATCTCAAAGTCCTCTGGGAGTTGAGCTTTAGTCTCCCATATGATGCTTCTCTTAAAGTCTAACACCTTTTTAGGTGTGTATGCTATTCCATTTCTGCCTAACCGAACAGATTGATGTGGCATTGGCCGTACATCAAAATGGAGTTCCAAGGTCGAGTATGTCATCTATTTTGTCTATTATTTTTGGCGTGCCGAACCTATCCACCTCAAAGCTAAACGTCTCAAATGGATAACTCCTACTGCGTTTACATATAACTTCTACAATATCTTCGTTGTCCTCCCTAACTTTTAGTTGTATCTGTGTCTCTGTTTTCTTCTCAAGAAACGACCCAAGATGCCCTGTAGGCTTGTCGCTGTTGAAGTTACTATGTATAACGACAACAATATGAATGTTGTATGTCTCAGTCCAATACATAACCTTTTGGACAATGTCATTGGATTCTCTGATGTCGTTTACGTCTGACACAAGATCAGCTATACCATCTATGATGAGAACACCAACATTATCAGCATTCTCCCTTAGGTACATATCTATAAAGTTTATTCTACTTTCAGCTGAATAGGACCTAAGGGCATATGTATCGTAATCTGCGTTACAGCAACCTGCAATATCTAATACTCTCTTAAATACTTTTTGAGCGTGAAAACGACCCTGCTCTGTGTCTATGTGAGCGAGCCACTTGCCATCTCTGTGTCCTTGTATATCGCCTGTGATGTTTGTTCTGCCTGCCAAATAAGCCCCTGCAAGCATTGATATGAAGAAAGTCTTTTTACTTTTTGGTGGTGCCTGGACAAAGCTGAAGTTGCCGTATGTGCCTATCGGCGTTCTGAACTCGTCTTCTCTTGTTTTGTATGATCCATAGCTAATCGCTATTGGCGGGTACTCTATAACTTCGTTTGGATCAACCGAAGCCTCCGCTTTCATTAACTCGTATCTCTCTTGTCTTGTCATCTCTCAGTTGTTTATCTAGTTAAAAAAGGGTGGGCTTTGACACCCACCCATAATTAAACAAGGGAGACAACACTAAAACTCTAAATCAGAGTTCAGGGATGCTGTTTCTGCAGGAGCCAGGCTCTTTGCAGTGGTGATGTTTCCATCAGTCCAAATAACCTTTCCGTTTCCAAGGTATTGTTTTTTCTCTTTGGCCTCACGCTCCTCTTTGGATTGAGTATAATATACTCCTGCGTTCTGTCCGTACTGAGATACCTCGTCACGGGTGTGTACGATTAAATTAAGGTACTGTCCTTTTTGAAGTTTAGATTTGTCAATCTTCTTCACGTCAATTGAAATTTCTGTTAATGCAGCCATTTTCTAAATTTTAGTTAATTGTGATTTAATAGTGTTTGTTAGATGATACTTACGCTCTACGTTAGCAATATCGCCTCCGTTCTTTAGATAGTTAACTACCTTCTCAAACTCTTGAGTTTTATCTTTTAGTGTAGTCTTCTTTTCGTGAGTGTTTGTAACATCGGGATCTTTGGTGTCATCGATTAAGAATAAACCATTCAGCGCATACTTGCGAGCGTAGGAAGAGGAACTACCAAAGGATTGTGCAATATCCATACCTTTTCGGTTTGGATCTACACCAGCTTGAGCCTTAACCTCGACAGTATCTTTTCCATCAGTAATAGAAGCGGTGGCGTTCACGAATATAAGACCAGGGTCTTCGCCCCAACCACCTGCGTTCTCTATGTTATCAGTAATTGTTAGAACCAACTTGTGTTCTAGAAGTAGAGGCTTAACTGCCTCTAAGATGTCCTCACAACTGCGGTAATTGTACTTACCGAAATTGTTTCTTTGATTTTTAGGTGCCTTCAGCCTCCCCTGAATGTTCACCAATTTCTCATAAAGATTCATAATACAAATATATAAAAAAATATTTAATCCAAATCATCAACAAGTTCAAGATCGAACTTTAGTTTATCGATTTGATTGTTCAGCGTGTAAATCTCCTTGCGAAGTTTACCGAGCGTCAGTGACAATTGGCGGTTCTCGATTTCGATGTTTGACACATAAGAAGCAATCTCGACCAAAGCCTTGCTTACTTGCTCACGCACCTCATCGGATACTTCAACCCCCTTAAACAACCCTGTCACTAGTAGATAGTTGTTGCAATAATTGATTTCGTGTAATTTCTCCATTGTGATAATTTGTCGCTAAGATATATAATATTTTTTAAATACAAGATATTTGTATTTAAAAATAGATATTATAAGATATAATATTATATATAATATAACATAAGATACAATATAAGATATAATATTAATATAATATTGAATATAATATAGGGAAGTTGATTTGTTATCAACTTCCTATTAGTCTGTTATGGTGCATAATGTAGTCAAATATAGCATCTGCTTTCATATCATCATTGTCGACATAAATGTGCTTTAGTCCTATACCTATGCGACTAAATCCCGCCTCTAGCAAGGCGGCTACAATGTGATATCTTTTATAGCTGTTTGTGCATTTTATAACGGCTGCTCTGCCGATTAGATGGGATGAGTTCGGGAGTTCGTTTATGTAGTGAGCGCATTTAGGACATATGTATCCCTTGACTACAGTAAACTTGTAGCCTGCGTATTCTCTAGCTTCGTCCAACATCCACAGGAAATGCCGATCCATAAATCGGAAACCTGTGTCTTTGCTCTTTGTTCTGCAATGTGGACAATCAAACTCTTCGTACTCGAAGTGCCTGAGTTCCTTCATACCTATTATGTTTAACGACCCTGACCTCTGTACTTCTTTTTGTACCCTGTCTGTCCTTGTGAGGCATTCTTAGAGTGAACGCCTGGCCTCTTACTCCTTGTCGCAGGAGTGTACGAGTTTATTATCTTCTTAGCCATTCTTTTTCCCTTTTTCCCAAGTTCTTCCCACAAAGTACGCACCGTAAACAGTAACGAGGAGTGTTTGAAATATTGGGATGTATTCTTTCTGTATTGAGAACTGTCCAATGTTTCCATCGGTAAATGCCAATAAGGTAAACATCGCTGTAAGAAACACCATAATAAGTGGTCGTATATTCTTGGAAAGGAAGCTATCGCTTTGCATATCGAACTTCCAACGCTCCGTAACTTGTTGTTGTGCATCACTATCAGCCTTTTCAAGCAGTTCCTGAAGCCTTCTCTTGGCTTCTAAGCGCTCTTCTTCGCTTGTGGTAAGGTCATCTACCACTTTGCCAATATCCTTCAGTAGACCGCCTGTAATTAATTCTATAACTTTTTTCATTAGTACGTCCAAATTACGTTTTGAACCTTGTCCTTGTCTAAATCAACGTGAATAAATGTATCTGCAACCCCTATTCTGTTGAAACCGACAAGCATAAACAACTCTATTAATCTGTAGCGGTCTGCACTTGTTGTGCAGGCCACATCAATCGCTAAACCCTTTAGGTGGCTTGACCCAGGTCGGCCACCAACCTTTTCATTATGAGCTTCCGTTCTGTAGCCTGAAGTAATATGGATAGGCTTGCCATAAAGCTCTCTCACTTGGTCCACTAGGTCTAGTACCTCTTTGTCCATTAGTTGACCTGATCCCTGGACATCAGGGCTGTCGAACTCAAAGTAATTAAAATATTTCATAACTTCCGTGTTTGGCAACTTTTAGTTTAACTTTTTGGTGTTTATGTTCACTAATAGTATTACTTTTTGGTGAACACACTATTAAACTATAACGTATTTACTACGCTTTGTATCTCACTTAAATTTACGTCAAGGGTAAATGTTAAGTCTGCGTTCCATTGTTTTATAGGAGTGCCATTCTTAAATACTACCACTATGGGAACTGTCTTGACTTGACTTTGCAAACTCTGTGGTTGGTCTTCTAACCATCCGAACTCTACTTTGCATCCTTGCAGACCTTTTAAATCTATATTGTGATGCTTATTCCATTTGGCGTTTATCTGCATTACCACCACATCAGCAGATGTATCATTACTAATTACATTGCTTGGTGCGAATAGCAAAAAAGCCATCAGGAGTAGTGTTCTCATTAGTTTTTCTTTAGTTCATATAATCTTTGCTCGATTATTTCAAGTTTCTCAAAGTTCTTTTCAATAAGTTCTCGGTTGTTCATTATCTCGCTTCGTATGGCGTTGTCTTTAAGGTCGTACTCTGCACGTGAAATAACAGGTTCAGGTAATTCCATAGCCTTGTCGATTTGTGCCTTTAGGCTAAAGTAAAAACCTGTTGCTGTACTAATCGCTATCACAAGGGTAACGATTGTTTCTATGCTCAAAGAGAACTTTGTATCTTTAGACAACTCTGCCATCTCTTACTGTTTATTAGTTAAAAGACCAACCTGCGAATGTATGAACTCCGTTACCCTCAACAGAGATTTCATAGGACTTCCATCCATAAGGGCTTTCGTCTAAACCTGACCACAACGCATCAATAGAATACTTGGTGCTGTATTCGCCCTCTGTTACTACGTTACCTTCATCGTCAAATGTAGGCTCGGTAATAGGCAGATAACCAAGTTTAACGACAGTATGGCTGTGAGTTGGGTACTCGTTTCCATCTTCGTCTGTTTCGTGTGGCAAAGCTGCAATCTTGTCTAAAGCCTGTGCTTCGCTATCAAATTCATACTTCTTAAATAAATATCCCATTTTTATATAATTAACTTGTTAATGCTTGTAATTCGCTATCGCTTAATGCTGTGTCGTACACTCGTAGGTCTTTTATCTTTCCATAGAAAAAGTTGTTGTTTAAAGCCGCATTAGCAAAACTTATTTTGGTCAAATCATCACCTATTACATTGGAAACCGTATCGGATTCAATTTCAGTTCCATTTACATATAAATAACCAACAGACGAATTAAATGAAACGCCAATCTTATTGAATTGAGTTATGCTTGGATTATCGGCAGTAGTAGTTGCAGAATAACCTGTACTTCCAAGACTTGATATTGTAAATGTATTGATAGTATCACTTGAAGTAAATTTAACAACATATCTATCAGAAGAACTACCATCGCTTATCGTTATTTCCCTGTTTGTAGAATCATCGGAAAGTGCTTCTATTTCCATATATACAGACATAGCTGTTCTGTTAAAAATGTCAGGTATATTAGACTGAACAAGTGTTTCAGCCGACCTTGTTACAGTTGAACCGCTTGTCGGTATATAGCTTGTTGCGTAGCTTCCTTGCTCAACTTGTATTCCATATATTGTTACAGTACCAATATTAGATGAACTTGCCGAAGAACCAAAAGTACCTGTAAATGCAGGGTATATTGCGACCCTTGTTGATGTTCCTACTGATGTTGCGGTCATTTCTAACTTCCACCATTCAGAGTTAAAATCAATAACATTTATATCAGAATAATTTGTGTTACCTGCATCGAGAGCATCTGTTTTTGTTTCGCCTGTTGTTGTATTTAAAACAAGATAATCGTGTCCAATCTCTAATTGAAATGCAGGACAGCTTGTTTGAACACCTGTGGTTTTTTTGACAAAACAACTAAACCTATATGCAGTAGATGCTAAAGTTGTTGTGTTAAGCGTTAATCTCGCATAGTTTGATGTACTTGTATCTTCAAGTTCTGAAGCATCAACAGAACCCGTCAAGCTGTTGCTAACAAGACTTATTTCGCTATCTGTTATTGATTGCTTTGTCCATTGAGTAAAATCTTCGCTATAAGTAACATTGTTAGTCCTACTCGGTTCAAGTAACAAATGCCCACTTGTGTTATCTGTAAAGTCAATGCGTGGTTTACCGCTTGGTACGGTTTCTATTAAGCCATTTTTGTTTACTCGTGTCGCACTTGATGCTCTTGTAAAGTCAAAAGGTAGCGGTTTAAAGTTACCGTTCTCGTCATTATATGCAAGGGCAAGGTCTTCTTTGACTGCCCAATTACCATTACCAAATTTAAAAGTTGTAGCCATTATTCTATTGTATATAATTGTCCTTTTGCCATTTCGCTAAACGAAGTCCAAGATGTTATTTGTTCAAGTTCGCTGTCGGTTAGTGCTTGGTTGAATGTCATTAGTTGTTTAGTGTTTCCGTAGAAATCGTTTGCCCCTGCGGTTCTATCAAACGAAAGCCTTATAAGACCTGCAGGTGCTGTACCACCTCCATCAGTATCAACCTCAAATCCATTTATCCATAAAGCAAAGTCATTAGCCTTATATTTCATAGCAACTTTATTTGGTATAGTCGCATCGGGAACTGTGTGGTCAAGTGCAGCTTGGGTTGATGTTCCTGTTCTTGACTGACCCTGTATTTGATTGTCGGTGCTTGAAAATCCAATTAAAACCCTATCGTCATCGGCAACATTATCATTTATAGATATTCTTCTATTTGTACCATCATTACTCAAAGCAGATATTTCAGCAAACAAAACACCCTCTGAATCGTTAAACTCTGCACTTGTTCCTGCGCCATTGCATACATCGGCTGAACGAGTTACAGTAGCAGTTGTAGTGGGTATGTAACTTGTCGCATAGTCGTTAGCCACCTCTAATTGTGCGCCCCATACATAAATACCACTTGTACCATCACCTGTCGAAGAATAGTTGTTGTTGCTTGAAGTAGGGTATTCGTTGTGAGGTCTTATGCCTAAAAATCTACCACCACCGACATCTTCTTGCGTTACAACAATCAATCTATACCAACCATTACCGTAGTCAATCATTTGTTTAGATATGTTTGTGTATTTACTTGCATCAGTAAATTCACTTAAAATAACACCATCTTCCAAATCAAAGTGAAACCCATTTGATGCGTTTGAACCAAAACCTATTGTACCATATCTATACTCTCCCTTTTTAGCGAAAAACGATAAGGCATATTTGGTAGCTGCTGACGTGCTAATACTTCTATATAAACCACCGTTTATATTGTTAGTACCACTATCTAATATAACTTTTTCTGCGGTAGTATTACCATCAGGCGATACCGCTTGATTAGCTGTAACGGATATACCTGTTGCTTTAGTCCAATAGGCATTATCAAGTTCTTCTGACCTTTGAAAAGAATTAGTTCTACTCGGTTCTAAAAGTAAAGCAGGGCAACCCTGTACCACTCCATCAATCAAAGGGTAGTCCAATCTTGGTACACCAAATGCAACACTTTCAATCAGTCCATCTTTGTTTACTCTTGTGGCAGAACTTGCTCTTGTGTGTGTAAAATCACCATTACCATTAGCAGGTAAAACGGAATATAGTTTACCGTTTGGCAAACCGCTTTTAGTTCCGCTTGGTATTTGTACTAAACTTGCTTTATCGTATAAACTCATTGCTTTATTGTATTATTAAATGTGTTTACTAAACAGGCATTGGCTTCCATAGAACCACTATCGTCAGTTA
>BCSF01000266.1_pt1 | contig 21992 bp, 29 predicted proteins | sample 1016431 | NCBI WGS metagenome assembly BCSF01 (sample SAMD00045685;SAMD00045686;SAMD00045687;SAMD00045688;SAMD00045689;SAMD00045690;SAMD00045691;SAMD00045692;SAMD00045684;SAMD00045690;SAMD00045691;SAMD00045692;SAMD00045684;SAMD00045685;SAMD00045686;SAMD00045687;SAMD00045688;SAMD00045689, study...
GTATTTAGACTCTGTTTCTAGTTTAGTTGCAATATTACGTTTTTCTTTATTCATTTCTATCCTTCTGTTAACTGTTATATATATCTTTATATTAGAAAGTCAACTATGAAGTTGTTACTGTAGATACTACTGCATCTGCTGTCCATTCTTGAGAAACTGTATTCTGTGTTCCAGGAGCTGATTGTCCTCCTGATGCCATCCCAGATACTGAACCACCAGCTGGAGCTATACCGTTACCTATACCTGTGCCTAGATCGTTTAATTCAGTCCAACTTGTACCATTCCAGTATTCAGTTATTGTAGCTTGATAAGGAGGTGCGGATGGAGGGTTACCACCAAAACATAAAGCTGCAGTAGATATTCCATTACCACCAGCATCAGCTCTTGCTGTATTTAAATTATTTAATTCAGTCCAAGACGAACCATTCCACAATTCTGTATTTGCTGTTAAACTTGGAGATTCACCACCAAATGCTAATGCTGCAGTTGCAGTTCCTGCGTTAGCCCCCATTCCAGACTCTCTAATAGTTCCCATATCTGTGATGGCAGTCCAAGAACTTCCGTCCCATTCATGCGCTTTTTTACTTTTACCAGGAGTCGCTGCATCAACCCCACCAAAACTTATTCCAGAGGATGAAGAAGCACCAATACCTCGGTTATTATATACAGTTGTGGGTAAGTCATTAACTTCAGTCCACGATGTACCATTCCAAGATTCTGTTAAAGCAACACCAAAAGGTGGACCACCTCCGAAAGCTAAACCTGAAGTTAAAATACCGAAACTACCTAAATTTCTTCTAGCAGTGTTTCCTTCATTAACTTCTGTCCAAGCAGTTCCATTGTATGTTTCTGTATTATTTGTGTGTGTAGGATAACCACCAAAACAACAAACAGCTGCGGTTTGTGATCCAAATCCAGTTCCGTATCCATGACCTGCATTTAAACTACCACCACTTGACCAAGTCGCTGCTGGTATCCCAGCCGCGGTTCCATAACCTTTTAAAACTGATGAAGAAGAATTAAACCAGAGTTGGCCTTCTTGTAAAATTGTTGATGTTGGCCCTGGAAAAGAAAATTCTTCTGATGCTGTTGGATTACCTGGAGCTCCTCCAGCTGATAAAACAGCTGTGCCAGAAGTTCCAGCTGGCATTGAGCTATGTATAACAGTTGATAAATCTGCAACTTCAGTAAAAGAAGTTCCATCATAAGCTTCTGATTTACCTGTAACAGGTGCAGTTTGTCCTCCAAAAATTAAAGTGTTTGTCTGTGTACCTGCTCCCTCTAAATTACTTCTACCAGTATTCATAGTGCCCCCTGATGTCCAATTAGTGCCATCAAATTCAAAACTAGCGGTGTTATAACCTACTGGTGGATAGTATCCTCCAAAAACTAATCCAGCTGTTTGAGTGCCTGATCCAGCGGCTGAAGAATATGCGTAAGGTGTATTATTAACTTCTGTCCAACTTGTGCCGTTCCAAGATTCTACATTAGCTGTATCAGGTGGATAACCATTCGCACATATTGCTGCTGTTTGTGTTCCAAAACCTGAAACATATCCTCTCGCTGCATTTAAATCATTTACTTCAGTCCAACTTGAGCCATTCCAAGATTCAGTTTTAGCAGATAAAGCAGGTTCAATTCCACCAAAAGCTAAAGTTGCAGTTTGTGAACCTTGTCCTGCATTACCTAAAACTGATCTCGCTGTATTCATATCGTTAACTTCGGTAAAAGAAGTTCCATCATAAGTTTCAGTTTGTGCTCTTTTAGGGTCTTGACCACCAAAGACAATAGCAGCAGTTTGTACTCCAGAACCTCCACCTGCGTGTCGGCCTGTATTCATAGTTCCCCCACTAGACCATGATCCAACGTATAATACCGGATCTTCATCCAAGAATTGTATTGCTGTACCTTTTAAATTTTTTAATGTTGTCATATTAACTTACCACTATTGTACTGTTTGCTGTTGCCGCTGTAAATTCTTCTGTTACAACAGTTGCACCTGGTGCTGCTTCACCATTAAAGAAAAGAGCCGCTGATGATGTTCCAGCTGTTCTTGAACTTCCACCGCTACCTCTAGCTGTTGCTAAATCAGCAATCTCTGTCCAAGTTGAACCGTTCCAAATTTCTGTAGCCCCTGTAAAAGGAGGTCCTTTACCAAAAATTAATCCAGAAGTAGAAGTACCACTTCCACCCATAGATGATTTTCCAGTGCTTAAATCTGTTGTTTCTGTCCAAGACGTACCATTCCAAAGTTCAGTATAAGCTCTATAAGATGGTGATGATGGACCACCTCCTACATATATTCCTGCATCGCTAGAAGTTCCAAATTGAGATCCTGTAATTCTACCATTATTTAAATCATTAACTTCAGTCCAACTAGTTCCGTTCCAAGATTCTGTTAACGCATCTCCACCTGTTCCACCTGCAATAATTAAAGCAGTTGATGTTCCATTTCCTCCAGCGCCATCTCTTCTAGCTGTGTTTAAATCATTAACTTCAGTCCAAGTTGATCCATTCCATAATTCTGTAATTGCTACGTTTGTAGTTGTATAACCTCCTGCCCCTAAAGCTGCTGTGGAAGTTCCTCCACAAAAAGTTACACCTCTTTGAGTATTGTTATTATTAACTTCAGTCCAAGACGATCCGTCATATATTTCAGTATTAGTTGAACCAGAACTCATACCAGCTATAGCTGCTGTTTGAGAACCCGCACCCATAGAACTTGCTCTTGCTGTGCTTAAATTTGCAGCACTAGCCCAAGTTCCTGCTGGACCTGATAACTGTGTAACTTTAAAAGCGTTTGATCCAGAGTTGTAATAAACTTGTCCTAGATTAATTTGTGTGAAAACTGATGGTACTGTCCATTCTTCTGTTAATCCAGAAACTGATCCTGTACTTCCACCAAAAGCTAAAGCAGAAGTATTGTCAGCTCCTGTTGCTCCTACATTTTTTCTTGCTGTGGCCAAGTCAGCTAATTCTGTCCAAGAAGAGCCATTCCAAACTTCTGTTAGTGCAGAAACTGATCCTGTATTTCCACCAAAAGCTAATGTAGATGTTTGAGTTCCAGATCCAGATGTCATTCTTGCCGTATTTAAATCTGCTACTTCTGTCCATGATGAACCGTTCCATGATTCTGCGTTTGCACGAACAGGTGGTTCACTAGTACCACCAAAACCTAAAGCTGCTGTTGAGGTTCCCGATCCACCTAATTCTTTTCTTGCCGTATTTAAATCTCCGACTTCTGTCCAACTTGTGCCATTCCAAGTTTCTGCTACTGCTTGAACTCCTGGAGGTGCATCACCACCAAAAGCGATAGCTGCTGTTGAGGATGTTGAAGAGCCTCCCAGTCCATATCTTGCTGTATTAAGATCATTAACTTCCGTCCACGCTGAACCGTTCCAAACTTCTGTTTGAGCTCGAGGAGAAGGAGCTGCATAACCACCATAAGCTAAAGCAGCTGTATATGTTCCTGAGCCTGCTAATGCGTATCTAGCTAAATTTAAATCTGCTACTTCTGTCCAGCTTGATCCGTTATAAGATTCTGTTTTTCCGCTATCAGCTGGTTCTTGTCCACCAAAAGCTAAAGATGCAGTTTGTATTCCAGCACCAGCTAACCAAGTTCTAGCAGTATTTAAAGCACCACCTGATGCCCAAGTAGCGCCAGATAATCCAGACGCAACTGTATCGCTTGCTAAAGTCTGAACTTTAAATCCTTTAATTTCTTTGTATTTACTCATAGAGTTTAACTACTATGGTAAGTTGTAAATAGCCGGTCTAGTTTGTAGCGCTTGCTCTTCTGCTGATAATGCATCGTAAGCTGCTTGTGCTGCTTCAATCTCTCCAGTTACAATAGCTTGAGCTTCAGCTTGCGTTTTAATCGCACCTGAAACTTTACTAATCCATTGATCGCCGTAAAGATTATCGCCTACAACCCAAACATCTCCAGGATGACCAGATAGGTGAAACTGTTTTCTCTCTTCGTGAGTGAAAAAGTTTTTGCCCCAGTTAGTCGCTGTACAATATTTATATGCCATAGTTGCTTCCTCCTTTTCTTTGTTTATAAATCATAATTAACTTGTTGTCACTGTATTAATTGCAAAATCCGGTATCTCCCATTCTTCTACATTAGCCATGTATGGAGGTTGTCCTCCAGCTATCATAGCATTAGATGCAGTTGCTCCTGTGCTTCCAGGCCTTATTCTAGCTGTAGACACATCTGCTACTTCTGTCCAAGAAGTTCCGTCCCATTGTTCTACATTTGCTATAATTGGTGGATATGTATTTCCAGTTATCATAAGTGCTGAGGTCTGTGTGCCAGCTCCACCACCTGTTGCTCTAGCTGTGTTTAATTCTGCTACTTCTGTCCAAGAAGAACCATTATACGTTTCTGTGTTTGCTGTAAAAGTAGGAGGTCCGGTATCTCCAGAAAAAGTTATTCCTGCAGTTTGTGTTCCTGCAGCAGAGTTAAAATATCTTCCCGTATTTAATTCTGCAACATCTGTCCAATTACTTCCATCCCAAGTTGAAACTAAAGCTATGTTAGTTGGACCTGCACCAATAGCTAAAGCTGCAGTTTGTGTTCCTGCTCCAGCTGCATAAGAATGTTTAGCAGTAGGTACATTATTAACTTCAGACCAAGCTGACCCATTCCAACTTTCAACGTTAGCTTGATCAGTTCCATTATAAGATCCTGCTGCAAAAAGTGCTGCAGTTTGTGATCCTAATGTAGCCGGACATCCCATAAATCTTCCTTGATTTAAATCAGCTTGTTCAGACCAAGATGAACCATCATAATATTCTGTAAGTGTTTGAGAAGCAGTTCCTGGAGGACCTGTTCCACCATATGCTATTGCTGCCGTAGTGGGTGCAGCCATACCTCTACCTGCAGAAGCTGAAGGCATACTTGTTCCACTCGCCCAAGAACCAACTCCTGTCTTAATAGCTTTAAATTGTCCTGATGTTGAATTGTAATACATTTGTCCAACGATTGCGTCTGAGTAATCTGCTGCTGGAGTTGTTGCTGGATTTAATCCAGAGAAAGACCATTCTTCAACAGTTGCAATGTTAGCAGTTCCATTATATCCTGCAATAGCTGCTGCAGATTCGTTACTTACTCCTGCAGATCCTGATGCTATTTGTTTATTTGCTAAATCTGCTACTTCAGTCCAAGCTGAACCATTCCAAGATTCTGTAAGAACTCCAGGAGAATCTGGATAACCTGACCAAGTTATTGCAGAAGTTTGAGTTCCTGCTGTACCACCTTGTTCTCTTGCTGTATTTAAATCTCCAACTTCTGTCCAAGCAGAACCATTCCAAGATTCATTTAGAGCTGAAACAGGAGGTACATTACCTGCTATAGCTAAAGCTGCAGTGCTTGTTCCAGATCCACCAAGTCCTTTTCTTGCTGAATTTAAATCTCCAACTTCTGTCCATGCAGAACCATTCCAAGACTCATTAATTGTTAAGGCACCCCCTCCGGCTGGATCTGATGGTGATCCTCCAAAAGCTATTGATGCTGTTGTTGTACCTGTAGTGCTATTTCCCATTTTTTGTCTAGCTGTGTTTAAATCTCCAGTTTCTGTCCAACCAGAACCGTTCCAAAGTTCTGTTTTAGCAGAAGCTGTTGGATCACTCTCCACACCACCATACGCAAGTGCAGCAGTGCTAGTCCCACTTCCTTTAAAATACCATCTACCTGTATTTAAATCTGCTACTTCAGTCCAAGCTGAACCATTCCATTGTTCAGTTATAGCATATGTTCCAGGTGGTAAAAGACCTCCTGTTATAATTGATGCTGTTTGCGTTCCAGCACTTGCCATAGATCTTCTAGCTGTATTTACGTTAGTGCCACTAGCCCAAGCTCCTACATAAGGATTATCTGCTAATGCTTGTGCATATGGAACTGGATCTGATGTTAGGTTTTGTATTGGAAAACCGCTGAGTGTTTTTAAATTAGCCATTGGATTATTTATCCTTTAGCAGCCAACCTTGTGTACTATCAACATATACTAGAGTTAGTCCTGCTCTTTCTATACTAACAGTTAAATCTGCGGCTGACCCCATGATAGGTTGTGAATTTCTTCCTACCGTTAAATTATTTGTATCGAATGTTCCAGCATAATCAATGAATGTAACTTCATCACCTAAAGTTGGTGATGCTGGTAATGTTGCTGTGAAAGCTGCTGATGTTGTATTACAAAAATATCCTTCTCCTGCTACTGCAGTAAAACCTGAAGTTTTAACAGCTTGGTATGATGTACCACCTGATACTTCAGCAAAAGATAATTGACCAACACCCGTTGTTCCTGATCCTGATACTGAAGCTACTTTTAAAAATCTATCTGCTGTAACATTTCCTGTTGGAAATTTTAATGTGTATGATTGACCAGCTGAGTGTGGTGGTGATTGTAATTTAATACCATGTGAGTTTGATTCACAATTTAAAATAACTGTACCAGGATTTGTGTTACCACCTACTTCAACAGCACCTGTACCGTTTGGATATAAATTTAAATCTCTGTTTGAAACTGTAATAATTTGTTGATTGTTTGTATCTAAGTTACCACCAAGTTGAGGTGATGTATCATCTACAACATCTCCACCTGTTTGAATTTGAATAATGTCAGGATTCGTTCCATCATTTGCTGTTGCAAAAAGAATTGCTGTTCCTTTATTTGTTGTTGCAAAAGTAAATGTATCACCACTTCCTGATACATATTTAAATTGAACTGTGTAAGTTCCTGATGTTGAATTTTTTAAAATGTAAAAGTTTTCTACGTCTAATGGTATTGTTACAATTTGATTTCCTGTAATAGTACCTGTGAACTCAATCATTCTAGCTTGAGCTGTTCCTGTTAATGCACCATCTGCAACTGTTAAAGCTGTGGTTTGTGCTCCACCTGCAATTGATACTGCCTTATATCCACCGAGAATCTGTTCGATAAGATCTAAGTTAGCGTTTGTTTTTGTTCCCCATGTACCGGCATTTTCGCCAGTAGCCATTTTTTCTATACCAAGTGGTGTATATGTTGATGCCATAATTTTCCTATGCTGCCTCTACGTCGTTATAACTTGTATTTGATCCAGTTGCAACACTCGAATAGCTAGTATTTGAGCCCGTTGAAACATTACTATAATTCGTATTACTGCCTGTGTCAACATCTTGATAATGAATAATAAATGGTGCTCCTAGTGTAGAAGTTATTGATAAACCAGTTAAACCAACCACTTGATCTTTAGGATCTATAGTTCCAACAGAAGCACTAAAAGATACACCTGATAATCCCATGACTTGATCAGCAGGATCTATTGATCCAACAGTCATTGTAGAAGATACACCTGTTAACGGAACAGCTACTGAACCTGTTCCTTCTATTAGACCTAAAGCAAGTTCTGCTTCTAATCCACCTAAAGTTACATCTTCATTTGGTGCAACTGCTGTACCTTGTTCTGATGTAATTTCAAAACCTGTAGGTATAACTAATGTTCCAACAAAAGCTATTGGAGTGCCTAATGTAGCACTCATAGATATACCTGTTGGACTTACATCTTCGTTTGGTGCAACTGCTGTACCTTGTGTTGATGTAATTGTTTGACTTGTTAATCCTACGACTTGATCTGCAGGATCAACTACACCAATCGCTGATGTAATTGATTGACCAGAAATATCTGGTGTAACAGCAATATCAATTGTTAATGAACCTGGTTGCGCTGTAAATTGTGAACCTGCAACATCAAACTCTGCACTAATAACATTTGTAATTGAACCAACATTAAATGTTGAAGATACTCCTGTTAAAGAAATAGAAGCTGTTCCTGATAAAGTTAATGATCCAACACTTGAAGATATTGATTGACCTGTAAGAGTTACAGTTTCATCTGCAAGATTTCCCCACTCACCAGAACCCCAAGATTTAGCACCCCAACCTGTTGCAAGTAATTCATCCTCGCCCCAGTAAGCTTGGCCCCAGGTAAATCTACCCCATCCAGCCATTCTTTACTCCTATGCTAATCTTATGATCGCGTTTGATGCGTCTGCTGTTGGAAATTGAATTGTAAAAGTTCCGTTTGTAGCTGTTTTATCAGAGCCGAAAGCAATTACAGCAACAGCATCAGTAGTTCCTGAACCACCATCTGTTGTTGTGTTGTAAATTAATGCGCCGTTAGCTGTGAAAGAAGCTGATGTATAAGATACGTCAGAAAAATCTGTGAAAGCTGTTGTTGAAGATAGAGAAACACCTTGGTTTGTTAATGTAGCACCACCTGCTGAGTAAGCAGACCCTGCTGTGTTTGTAATTTCATTAGAACTTGAATAGTCAGTTGTTGCTGCACCTAAAGATGCTGAACTTGTGTATAATGCAATTTTAAAAGTGTCTCCACCTGATGAATCAAAATCGTGTTTACCTTGTAAAAGTTCTTGTTTAAAACTTGAACATATTGCTGATGATATTGCCATAATTTAATCTCCTATTAAGGTGACGTTGAAGGTATTGTTATTCTAACTGTGCCATCCGTATAATCATCTCGTTTACGTCTGCCAAGTTGTTCCATACCAAACTTGTCTAGTTCTTGTTTATACTTATTTTCGTATAGTGTCAACATATCTAAAGGGCCTTTTAAATACCCATATGCTTCACATAAACATGCATATAATAACCCATTTCCAAAGTATTGGCTTACATAAGTTGTAGTGTTTGATCCAGATAATCCCGTTGGAATAGCTTCATAATGAATTTTAAATACATATGTTGAATCAGGAGCAGGAGATAAAAATAGTCTTCCAGACGTTGTATCTGTTACACCTGTTGCTCCACCAAACATTGCATAGTATTTAGGTGTTCCTCTAGCTGCTGATTCTGTTGATGGTTGATATTCTTGTAAATAAGATTCGTCTTTTTTTTCTAACCAAGTGTTAGCACCTGTAGCAGCAGATGTTGAAGTATATACTTGCACACCTTTAACAAATAAAGTTTTTGCTGGTACGTTAATTGTATTTTGACCTGTAACTAAATTACCTGTTGATTGTTTTTTATATGCATCAAGAGGAACGTCTCTTAATATTCTCATTTCAGCATTATCAATAAACTGATCAGTAATAGTAGATGTTAATACATTAGCATCTACTTCTGTGTAGTTTTGAATTGCTGTTGTTAATGTTGCGTATGTAAATCCTGCCATATTATAACTCTACATTTAATGGTCCTGCTTGACAACCATTTCCTCCGCCTGAATAAGTATCAAGCCAGGTAGCTCCTTGATCATTAGTTTTTAATTGATATCCATTATAATTAGTAACGGAAGAAGGTTGTCCTGCACTTGAAGAAGTTGTTGTATTTAAAGCAGTAACTATTCTTGCACCAATAATTTTTGCTCCGGCTGAGTGGCTACCTGCGATAGTATTTTTAGGAGTTGAACCTCTAAAAACTGCGTTTGTTCCTCTAGTCAAACCAGATAATGTTCTTGTTCCACTATCATAGTTGCCGTATTGAATAATTTCATTTTGATAAGTACCTATTTTTAAAGCGTCTGAAGTATCTGATGAAGTTAAAACTTTTTCAATCATTAAAAAACCACCATTTAAATAAAAATCTAAACCAGAGTCAGTTACAACTAAAGAAGTAGCTGTAGCACTTATACCTACAGATAAAGTAGTTGTAAGCTCTGTGTTTTGAATAGGAATTGCAACACCTGATATGGACAAAGGGCTTTTAAGAGACATTAATCTTACATAGTCTCCAACTTGTATTCCACTATCGGGATGAGAAACACTATATACAGCTCCAATTCCACCTCCAGCATTTTCTGCTGTGAAAGGATTAGTAGGTAAAAAATCTGCTGTAGGTAATTCTGTTCTTGCAGGTTTTGCATTCTGTAAACCTTCAGGATCAGCGCCGTGTGCTCTTGGTTCTAATTGTGGCTGTTTAGGCTCAAACTCTGATATGTGAACTCTAGAGCCATTCCATTCTCTAACCATTTCTTTATATGGAAAAGCCATACCAGATCTGTCTGATATAAATTGTGCATGTTTACCTTTTGAAAAATTAGACATTTGGATAATAAGTTTTTGGTGTTATGTAAGAACTAGATGATGAGCCATCTTCCGCTAAAGCTCTTTGTAATTCATCTTCGTATAATAATTTCATGTTTTGAGTTAATTCTGGTTTGAATTTTTGCGATAAGTAATAAGCTAAACCTGATGCCATACATGGTACAAATCTATATGGAACATCTGTTGCATTAGTATAATCACCAACATCTTGTATTCTTTTTACATAATAATAGTTAATTGTATTACCTGCTTCTGTTGAACCAGGTGTTAAGTATAAAGTGATTGTAACTTTATCTATAAATCTTTGTACAAAGTATTGTGAAGGCGTTCCTTCAGATGTTTTATTTGAAAGACCTTGATATGTAGATCTGTTTATTTTTGTAAGAGGTGTATCAACACTTGAAGAGTTTCTGTAAACAGCTTCTAATATATCGTCAACACCATAAACAGCGGTAGCACTAGAAGTGCCATCATCTGTTGATCTAAACATTGTATATGTTGCTTGACCGTCAACTAATGTAATTGAATTATTTGCTACTTCCCAATAGTGAAGACCTCTGTTACCCCACTCTTGAAACATAATATTAAGAGAACGTCTGGCCATACGTAACTGATTACCAGATACACTTTGCATACCTATTCGTTCATAAGACTCTTCTATAATCTCATCTATAGCAAATGTCTTGTCGAACGTTGTCGTTCCTGAAGTAGTATTAGCCATTTAGTCTCCTTACTTGTCCAATATAATTGTAGCAACAGCGTTTGAAATTGCTGACACAGTCATACCGCCTTCAAACAAAATACCATCTTCTGCTAAATTATACGAAAAAACATCCCCAGCTGGAACATCTACTTGAAACTGTGTAACAGAATTACCGTCTTGTAAAGTTACTGAACCTGCTGATCCAGTTGAAGAAAGAATAATTCCTCTTAATCTTGTTCTACCTCCAAAGACTAATGTAGCATCTGTTTTTCTAATTGCTTTTACGTCTGATTTCATTATCCTGTGTATCCTATTGTTACAGAAGTTGTATTAGTTAAATCTAAATACACTCCATTTTTAAATCTTATACCAGAGCCAGGAACAAAAATATCACAACCTTCTGTTCCAAAACTTGATTGAAACTCTAAAGAACCTGTGTTGTCTGTTCCATCATGTAGTTTAACTGTAGAACTAGCTACTCCAGCAGCTTGAATATAAGTTACTCTACATGGTCCTAAATTTGTAGAACCACCTGTTATAGTTTTAAATCTACCATCTGCTGTTAACGTAGTAAATTTTTGATCGCTTGAAAATGATCCGCCGCCTGCCATAATTTATCTCCTTAAAAATTATGTGGGGCCGAAGCCCCACACTAATTATTTATTATGAAAGATTATTGTTCTGCAAATAACTAATAGTTACTGTAGCAGCACCCGCTGAAGCATCATCGTTTGCACCATTATAGATGAAACCGATTCTAACATCAGAAGTTCCAATGTCTTTCCAGTTTGCACAAAGTGCAGCTGTTCCTAAAGCTATTTTACCAACTGCTGCAACGTTTACGTCATTAACGTATAAGTCTGTGTCAGCAGATGATCCAACCTCAAGCAAATCCGCTCCTGAATCGTTGAACGCAGTTTCTACGTTAACATCGATTCTTACGATTTGAGAGTTAGCTGGGATTACCACGTCTGTGTCTGTCGCTGCGCCTTCTTGCCCGAAAGCAACAGAAAAAGATTGAGCCATTAAAACTTGACCCGTGTTTTTAACATTTTCTCCAACAACCGTACCTGTAGTATTTTTAATATCACCGGCTAGTATTGGTCCCGAAAAAGTAGTTTGTGCCATGTTATATTCCTCCTAGAATACATAAATGTAGTCCCTAGGGATGTCGACCATACGCGTCTACATTTATTTTGTTTTATTAATGTATGGTGCGTAATTTATAGCTTAGTTTTGTAAGAAGTGCAAGAGAGCCTTAATAGAAAGTGCGATTTCAGCGATGTAGCGTTTTTTGTGTTACGTAGCTACAGAAACGTCAGGTGCAGCGTCTTCTATCTTATTAGTCTGTTGAGCAACTTGTGCTTCAGCTAATTTGATGTGACTGATGACTTGTCTAATTTTGTCATCAATTCTCACCATATCAAGAGTATATCTTTTCTCCTGATTATAGTGCTGCGACCATTCAAGTTCTAGTCCTCTTTTCTTCGTGTAGAGTTCCTGAACGTGTGTCATTTATAACCTCCTCATAGGTTAACCACATTTTAGATTTACTAGTAAATCCATCTTTTTCCCATACAATATCATTTTCTCCTAGTTTGTCAACTAGTGCATTTTCAAAAGCTTTATCATCATCTTCTGACACAAGATTGAAGTCAGCATGATAGCCATATGCTCTGATTTGTACTCGGAAAGTTTTCATGGGTTTTTTCTTTCTATCATAAAAAAAGGGCGGCTACAAGAGCCGCCCTTAATTATTCAGTTAATCTAGTGATTACGCACCAGGTGAACCGAAAATACCTCTAGGGTCTGAGAATCCGAAAGAATATCTCTCTCTAGCTTTGTATCTTACGTTACCTGTATCGAAGTCACCTTCCATAGCTGTCTTAATTGGAGATCTAACGAACATTTTTAATCCGTTAGGTACATCTGTCTTGATGAAGAACGCATCAGTGTCAGTTAAGTAGTTGTTCACTACATAACCTTGAGGAACCATCCCCATTGATACTACTGCGTTAATATCATTGTCAGCTGTTCCAACTCTACCTTGAGATTTCATCAATCTCTCAGCAGTAAATTGAAGCTCAGAAGGAATAATCATTTTTACTCCTCTTGCTGCAATTTTAAGACCTCTCTCATCAGTGAACGCGGCGATATCAATTAAAGACTGCTCTAACGATGTTTCGTTAAGATCAGCTGATGTCGCTAACTCATTTGAGAAAGTTCCAGCTATCGTTGGGTGAACAGCAGAACATAGTTCTACTCCGTCACCACCAGCAAAGTTTGCGTTAAATGCATTGTTTAATACATTCGCAGCTTTTACTTGCTTAGTGTTTGCCATCGATCTCGCTAAAGCTTTTGTGTATCTAGAAGCTAGTCTATCGTAAAGATTGTCTTCGATAGCTTCTTCCGTGATAGCAAATGCTAACGCGATTGTTTCGTGCGAATATCTAGCTGTGAAAGTTTCTTGTGCATTGTCAAAAGTCACGCCTGAACCTTCAGGTTTAACTTGAGCGTTTGCGAAACCAGATAACATTACTTCTTCTTCAAAAGCTCTGTCACTGTTTTCTGTGTCGAAAATTTCAGCATGCTGATTTTCATATCTTTTATATTCCAGTCCGAATAGTGCATTCAAACCTGGCTCTAGTTCTTTAACTAGTTGTCCTCTACTTATAGCCATAATTATATACCTACCGTTCCTTTCAAGAAGTGTTCGTTGATAATAACTACAGCGTTAGTGTCTGCTGCTCCCGCTTCATCATTATCTGGATCTTTTGAAATCCCGATCACTCTTAGTTGAGCTGTTGCAGTTTTAAGATCAGAATGATCTAATTCCACTTTAGACACGTAGTTTGGCGAAGAGCCAGCTGCGTATACTATATCAGCGTTCATTCCAATTTCTGCAACTGCTAATGCAGCGTCAGATTGGATTTCAAACCTTTCATAAGGGTCATCACTTACAAATCCAACAATGTCTGTTGCAGTGTTAGATGCGTTAAGGTGATTAGCATATGTAGGCTTACCTGTAGTTGCATCAGTAAAGAAAACACCGTTAAGTGAACCTAATAATACTGCAGCTGCTGTTCCTACTACAATTTTACCAGTTGCCGCCATCATTATGGGATCATTCTGATAAATTGCAGATGAACTTGCCGCAATACCATATTCACTTAACCCTTGGTTATCTCTATTCTGACCAACTTTTCCGATTGCTTTCAGTCCGAAAGCAGCGTCTTTGTTTGCCATGTTTTTTCTCCTTTAGTAAAACTACTATCCGCAGATTTACGGGTTAATGTTATATGTATTTTGATATCACAAAGAAATTATTTCTTCGTACCACCAAAAGTTACACGAGTCTGCCTATCAGCGTTGATTGGCATACTTGAATGTTGCTCCTTCATAAGATCGTTGTTTACTGCGTCGTCTCTGTCCTTAGTTTGCTGAGCAAAATAAGCTTCTCGAGATTTGGCGATCTCCTCTGGTATCCTAGCCAACACTAGGCCTCCAACTCCGATCACTCCTGCGTATTTGCCGTCTTTCAGTTGTGGATACTCTGAGTCAGGATATTCATCAGCTCTCACTAATTCCCATCCGGATCTCATTTTACCTGACATGTTTTTAGTATCGTCAAATCCTAAAACTTCAGTTCGTATCCATCTGTGCCTGAATCCGTTTGGCGCAGGTGGTGCATCTAAGCTAGATGGTGGAGTCCAAGTCTGAGGTCTCTTGTCTTTTTCTCTTGACTGGCTCGCACGCGGGGTCTTCATTTTATCGTTTTCCATATGCTATACCTCCTTCGTGATTTTTAATTGTTTTGCATAATCTTCTAATGGCACTCCTAATTTTTTAGCGATAGCAACCTGAGAAGGTGTGAGTCTCACGGTTTTGCGACCAGATCTATTTACACTTCGCTTCGCTGAAGCTACTATTTGTGTCGGTTTGGTCGTATCATTTTGAACCTTACCATCAGTTGTATCAAATTTATGCGGAAATTCAAGTCTTATTCTCTTATCTATTTCCGAATAATATTCGTCAGTCTGAGGATCAAATCCTTCTTCATCCACTAGTTTTTTGTGTAGATCAAATGCAGTATATGTCATAGCCGTATCTGTACCAAACCATTTATTTCTAGCTCCCCAAGACTCTGCTTTAGGGTCTGCTTGTGCTGTTTGTTGAGGAGATACTTTAGGTATTTCCACTTCTTTTGGTTCAGCTTTAGCCATATCTTCATATGCTGCTTTTGCTTCATTAAGTCTTGCTTCTTCGTATCCAAGTCTAGCAATCTCTTTACCAGCTTCAACTTCTGCCGCAAGATCTCCTGCTTCTTTTGCTGCTGCTAACTTAGCCGCTGCTGCTTGTAAACCAGATGTAATTCTAGCTTCTCTATCTTTAACACCAGCTTGTTCAACTTTAGAATATTTCTTTAGAAGTTTTTCTTTTTGTTCTTTTTGGTTTCTAGCAAAAGATAAAGCTTCGTCAGCTTGTCTTTGTGCTTCTCTCCATTTCTTCGTAAGTTTAGATATTCTTCTTTGAACGTCTTTTGAATACGTTTCTAATTCTTCTTTCTTCTCTTCAGGTTTTTCTTCCTGTTTAGCTTCTGGCTTCTCGTCACTCGCTTCTACCTTCTCTTCTTTAGGTTCTTCAGCTTGTGGCGCGGGGCTAGAGTCTTCTTCCTTAGTTTCTACTTCATTCTCTGGTTTTGGATTCTCAAGAATAACTTCAGTATCTTCTCCAGAGGTATCAATATCAACCATAGGCACGTCATTTTTATTTTCTTCTTGCATAGTTTCCTCCTATGTTAAATGTAATGCAATACAGATTCTGGATCCTTAATTGTACCCAAAACCTCATCGTCGTTAAGAAGACGGACTTCTCCACCTTCTATTGGTAAACGTGATCCTGCGTATCTTGCAAAGATCACCCAATCTCCTTGTTTGCACCAAGCGCCTGTTGGAAATTTTTCTTTATCTCCATAAGCCATTGGTCCCATCTTTACAACATAACCACAATTCGTTGCGATTCTTGCTTTGTCTAAAGATTCTTGTGCAATAATAATACCACCTTTAGTTTTTTCTTTTGGTGTAAAAGGTAAAACTAAAAGCCTCCAACCAGATGGTTGTGGTAATTCATCTTTAATGTTAGCTACATTAGTTTCGTCTACTCTTTTTGCTTCTTCAACAGACTCAACTTTTTGTTCTTTATACTTTTCTTCCAAAGCGTTTTTATGCTTTGGGACCTCTTTTGTCGAGGTCGATAACTGTTCCTTGCTCATCTTTTTGCTCCTTCATGTTTAGCAGGTTAGAGATTTCCTGAGAAATATATTGGTAGGCATGTGCCTGTCCCATCATATACTTGTATTTTTCCATGTTGTCAACGGTTCCACTTAACATTGAGTCACCAATGTTTTGGTAGAGATCTTTTAACTGTCTTTGTATTTTAGTGATTAGTTCTATATCGTGCATTATTTAACATACCTTTCTATTATTTTTATTTTTTCTTCTGCATCTACTATGACCTGTAATAACTTATCCATTTCATCTAAATGCTGTGGATGTTCACCTATACCTACAGAATCTTTAACATATATATTTAATGTTGCCAATGATTCAGCTATTTGTGCTTCGTATCTTTTTTTAAGTGCGTTTAGTTTTTGATCCACCTATAACTCCTTTTAATGTCTTAGCTTGAGCAGCATGTGTTTTAGAGGCTTTTTTCAAACCTTTAATAACTTTTTTAATTGCTCCTTTTTTCTTTAACATTTCCATCTCCTTCTTGCTTGACGGATACGTGAGTTAGGATCGTTTCTTGTTTTTGCAGATGACCTTTTTAATTGTCCTAGTGATCTAGCGCAGTATGATTTTCTGCGATTTGCAGCTTTCGATCCAGGCTTCACTTTTCCTGTCACAGCTGTTTTTAGTTTACTTCCAGGATTTGCTCTTCTATAGGCCTTGACACCTGCTTGAGTCATGCCTGCTCCAGACTTTGTAGGTCTGTAGTTCTTTTTAGTTCTAGGAATGGGAGTACCTTTTGCAAAGTCTTTTCTCATTAAATCATTCCTTTATAATATTTTCCATATGATGGATTATTTAATTTCTTACCTGCGTATGTAGAATTAATTGCTGGTCCAATGTAACCGCCTGCACTAGCAAATGTTCTAACGTTTTTTGGTTTTGGTCCTGTATTACCGGCTGCTCTTTTTCGTTTGACAGCAGATGCCTTTTGACCTTTTGTCATCCGTGTGGCTTTTGCAAGTGGTACGCATTTCGGATATTTTCTTTTGCTCCCCTTCGATCTTCCGCAAGGTTGATACTTGCCGTCCTTCTTCGGTGCTCCAATGTCGACCCATTTGTCTTGAACCCATTTTCTTAATCCGCCTTCTGAGTAATACCTACGCACAACCAGCTCTTCTCTTTCGAGTCATGCCAGCCATTTGTATAGGTCCACCAGAAGCAGCTTTTTTTCTGCCGCCCGGTTTTATTTTACCAGAGCATACACCTGATGCGTACATGTTAGCATAAGCTGAAGGATAGACCTTAAACTTTCTTTTTGCTGCTGCTTTTCCTTTTGGACACAACTTTGCCATCTTTTTTTCCTTTTGGTTTTTTAATTACACCTCTTGCAATTAAAATATCTTTTTTAGTAACTTTACCGTCACCTGACATGTCAGGAAAACTTCCTTTTTTGTACATGCCTCTTTTCATCATGCCGCCACCCATGGCGCCACGTCTATTTGCTATTTTACTATATCTTGGATTTGCCATTATTATTTTCCTCCTCTAAATATTTGTGTACCCTTTATACCAAAAATACTCGCAACTACAAGTATCCATAAATTAGTGAACCATTTCGGAAGCGACTGGAAATACTCGAAAAACAATTTTACCTTCTCCATCGCAGTTGGATCATCCGACATAACTGCCCACATTAACACAATGATCGGTGCCGAAATTATAATAAGTACAAATTCGTCCTTATAGTCGTTTTGTCTCGCTTCAAGTAGTTTGCCTTGGTAAGCTTCCTCACCTCGGGCCATTTTTTCTGCATGCATTAATTGTGCATCAGACATAGCCATCTTAGTCTTCTGTTTATTCGCGTAAATTTTGCTTCCTGCTTGTAAAGCAATTTTTGCTAAACTAAACCAAGCCATATTAGTACCACTTAGCTTTTCTTTTTTTCTCTGTTAAGATATTTCCTTGACCTTGAACTTCTTGTTCTTGTGTTTCAGCTGGATCAGTCATTTCAACTTCAACTCCACCTGTTGCATAACCATCTTTGTTCGTAAACATTTCGTGGTTAAGGTCTTTTTTGTTTTTTTCTGCCATTTTAGCTCCTTTGTTAATTACTTTACTCTTTTTTTAAAATTTTGTCGACAATTTTAGTCGTCTCTTCTAACTATTACACTACTAGGACCCATATCTTTGGCATTTGGTAGTGTTTTTGACAAAATTGTCTTTTCGATTGAAGTGTCAGCTCTTAATTTTGCTAAATCTTCGTTCTGTTCAAGTTTTTCATCTTGATTTTGTTGATTCATCATCGCTCTCATCTTATCAAGATTGATTCTTTCCTCACCTTCTTCACGTTTTCTTTGATTTTCTTGTGCTTGAAGGTCTAATTCTCTTGCTCTTAGCTTAGCAATTGGATCATTATCAAATTGAGAAGTAATTTTCTTCTCTTCTTTCATAAATTCTTCCATCATGTCAGCAATCAGTTGTGCTTTTCTTGCTTCAATCTTTTCAGATATCATTTTTAACTGCATTTGCATTTGTGGATTTTGCATTGCTTGTGGATTTTGTTGCATTGCCATAATTTGTTGCATCTCTTGTCTAAATTCTACTTCAATTTGTTCTTGTGCCATTAGTGAAATGTGTTCAAAACAGTTTTTTTCTAATGAAGCCATAATCATCGGATTATTTCTAGCCATGTTTGTTGCCATAAAATTTAAATGCGAAGTTATGTGTGCTCTATGGTCTTGACCAGGGAAAGCTTGGAATGGTTTCCCAGCGAGAGAGTCAATATGTTCTAACGCTGGGTCCTTCGGTGTGGGAACTTGTGGTCGCTTTAAAAGTTTATCAATATCTTTAACGCCTAGCGCTTCATACATATTTCTATACGCTTGATACAAATTATGAATTTGCGGATTAGATTGAGCCAGCTGCAGTTCCGACTGTGCGAGGGAAATACGCTGTGTCTGTGAGAAAATATTGGGATCCGCAACTGGCAATATATCTACTCTATCGTCAAAGTCCGTTTGTTTAATCATTCTTTGACCGCCAACAACATCGTAAGGATATTCTTGTGGTAGATATAACTTGAAAACTCTAGACATTAATTTGAATTCTTGTTTTAGGGCTGCATAAATTCTTTTGTGAATAGCAGACATTGTTCTGCTTCCTCTTTCCAACAAAGCTACTGTCGTACCCACTGCCGCTTGTTGATTACCCTCACCTACTTGCAAGTCTGCTATTGAAGCGAATCTTTGACCTGCTTGTACTACGACGCCCATAAGTGCTAAGAGTGTTTGCGATGGTTCTTTAAACGGAAGCATCATAAATGCATCTCTAATATTTCCGCCTGGTGCGTCTACGTCTCTAAATTCTCCAGGTTGTATAGATTGTGCATCATCTCTAATTCTGATTCCTCTTTGTTTAAATCCAGCAGGTAAATTAGATAATGTTCCTGCATCTAGTAGTTGTCTCAAAGCAGCTGTTGCTGTTCTTGATAAACCACCAATCATATGGATTAAACCAAAACCATAAAAACCTAAACCTGGTAAAAATTTAAAGTGCACAAAGTAATCTATTTTATTTTTTAATGGATCACCGACTTCGTAGTTTCTTTTGATTGATAAAATTTCTCTTGAGTTTTCTTCAACAGTTACAACGTAAGGAAGTTTAATTCCTGTTGGTTCACCGTCTTCTCCCATGTCTTCAAAACCTTCAAGATCTAAATGGACATGACACTCTAATAAATTAAATACATCTTCGTCTCTGCCTTTGCTTTGACCTTCTAGTTCTCGTTCTTTTCTTTCAACCTCTGTTTCATTAACTGGTCCTGGTTTTAAATCTATGTCTCTATAAAAACCAGCAACTTGTTGTTTTCTTAATTCATTTTCAGAAATTTGTACTCGATGTATGATTGATTCCGCATCGTCTAATGAGGTAGCTGTGTACGGAACAATCAAATCATCTGCAGGAACAAATTTAGAGCAAGCCATTGAAGCTGCTTCATCATAATATACTTTTTTAAAAGCAGATCCTGCTAACGGTAAATGAAATAACATTGAATCAAAATCTGGTTCATATTCTTTCATCTTTTCCATTATTTGGTAATTCATAAAATCTTTTACTCTTTGAGATTGTTGTTCTTTTTCTGGTGTTGGTACACCTAAAATTTGTGTTCTTACTGGACCTTCTGACGGTAATAATTCTTTGTAAGCTAATGATTGAAATTGTGTAACAGCTTCTGCTAATACAGGATGCGTTGCACCTGATGCACCTTGAAACGGTTCTGTTCTTTGATCGTATTTAAATCCTAATAAATCTAAACCTTCTCTGTAAGATCTTTCCCAATCTTTTCTAGAATTTTTATAGTCTTGATAATTTTGATAAAGTGTTGAACCAAGTCTACCTAATACATCATCAGGTAAATGTTCAGCTAAGTTGTCGTAATGATTTTCTCCGCCTTCGACAGATGCTATTGCAGGATCGTAATTAATATCTACAGAGCCATCTTCGTTTTCTGTAACTTCTACAGGATCACCTTGTTCGTTAACTTCTTGTTGCTTTTCTTGTTCAGCAACTTCAATTTCTTCAGGTGATGGAACTTTTAACTCTTGCTCTACGTTCGGTAGAGACTTGTCTATGTCTGCCATTTATTTTCTCCAGTTTCACAGGTTTAACAGTATTATAATCAATAAGCAACCCCTGAGACTCAGGGCCTTTTTTAGGGGGTATTGTTTTGGTTAGTTTAGTCATCAGTAAAATCTGTTGGGTCTATATCACCATAGGGGTCATTTATATCAGCCCTAAGACTTTCGTCTTTACTTGCTCCTCTAGCATCAGCTTCATCTATTCTCTTTTGACCTGTGGTATATTTTTCTTTATTAGTTCCTTTAGCAAAGCCCTCTAATTTTGTAGAACTACCTCCTAAAATATCATCGATTTGATCAACATTAACTCCATCTATATCGTAGTCTTCTGGACTAATCATTCTGTACTCAGTATCTGTTGCCACAAAATCTCCAGGTTTTTTAACAGCCTTACCTGTTGTTTCATCTACAACTACATATCCTGGTGGTTCATAATCTATATAATATTCTTCATTGTAAGCATTCTTACCTTCAACCTGTATTCTACCATCATCATGAGCTCTAACTTTTACATCTGGTAATTCTGGTATTTCTATTTCTGTAAGATCAGCATCAATCTTTTTAGCTATACCTTTTTTAAAAGCATTATCTACAAAAGCTGGAAACCAGTCTGGCATTTTTGTAGTTGTGTTAGCTAGCTTAACAACTTTAGCTGTTTTTGCACCTTTAAAAAATTTACCTAGAATTGGTAATGATGCAATGCCTGCCATAATTTTCATAAACTGTCTTCGTTTTGGATTATCTGGTCCATCAGCGAAACCAACCCTGCCACCAGAATTATAGTTAAGAAATTCATCTATACCTCCAAAGTCTGCAACTCTAGATGATCTTTCGGCTGCTGTTGCAGCATCTGTTTGTGCAATGTAATCTCTTAATTGCTGTAATTGTGAACCAAATTTTTGGTAAACATCTTTACTAATATTACCTGCTTTATCTCTAAACGCTCCCACTGCTTTATAGAAATCTTCTTCTCCTTTTTCGTATTGTTGAGGGAAAAGCATTTCATCATCAGGTCCTCTAAAATCATCTTCTTGTTGAGCTAATGTCTGCATTGCTTGACTAGCTTTTTCAAAATCTAAAGACTTTTGAATTTCTGTTGTATCTATACCTGCTTTGACTGCTTCTTTTTTAAGTCTAGCTTTTTCTGTTTCTCCAAATAATCCATAAGTAGCATCAGCTACAATTCTTGCAGGTGGTAGTCCTGCTTTGTATCCTAAGTAAGTTATTGGTACAGCTGCAGCTAATTCAAAACCTAAAGCTGCTGGGCCAATGAACTCTCTCATAATTGTTTTACCAGCGCTAAGTTTTTTTGCTGCGTTTGCAGCAGCCTTGCCTGAACCTTTTGCAATAGCCTGTTGTTTTTTAATATCTAT
>BCSF01000267.1_pt1 | contig 21952 bp, 17 predicted proteins | sample 1016431 | NCBI WGS metagenome assembly BCSF01 (sample SAMD00045685;SAMD00045686;SAMD00045687;SAMD00045688;SAMD00045689;SAMD00045690;SAMD00045691;SAMD00045692;SAMD00045684;SAMD00045690;SAMD00045691;SAMD00045692;SAMD00045684;SAMD00045685;SAMD00045686;SAMD00045687;SAMD00045688;SAMD00045689, study...
CCGAGCCCCACTTGAGGCGTTTGTCATTCCAACATCATTCAGTGTTATCGCCGCACCGTCATACACATCCACAGTTGTGAGGTTTGTATAAGATTGACCAGTCAAGACTTGTGCCCCATTTACATACCAATCAGCAGTGTCCCCAGTAGTGTTGCCTGTAAGTGTCCATCTAATCCCAGTAACATTTTCAATAGGTGTTCCTGGTCTGTAAACAATGACTGACTGGTTAGCACCATTGGCACCATCTCCAATACATTCTGTTGATTGATTGTTGTCAAAAGCATTAGCAGGTGGATAACTTGCGTTAAAAAGCTTGGTAGTCAGATTGGCGGCGTATATTCCATTGGTAGCGCCAAATAAGAAGTCACTGTTCCGCATCTCAGCGGGAGTGAAGTCCACCTCGCGTGGAACCCACTGGCCGGTTGTTAGCTCACGTCCGAATGCTGTGGGCTGAAGAACTTGGCCGTCGATTGCATACCAGTCCGCCATGAGGCCCTGGAAGTCAGCGGAAGCACCGTCGGTGTTGACGCCAATGCGGAAAGTACCGTTGTAATTATTTGAGCCTGTATTGGGTGTGCTGCATAGCTCACCATTGATAAAGATTCGATGAGTCCCACCATCTGATTGATAGACGATGTGATACCAAGCACTGGGGTCTCTAAATCTTCGTGGATTTGTTGAGATAGTTCCCGTAGCACCTCCTGCGGCTTGGTTATAAAGATACCCAGATTCAGTAACCTGGCCTTTTAAAATAGAAGGGTTGTTCCCGCCAGCACTAAACAGGTAGCCAAGCCAACTATCTGGAGCTGCAAGTTTTGTCCAGAAGGAAAAGGTGTAACTAGAACTGGTACTAGAAAAAGATCTACTTAAATGTTGACCACCTCTAAACCTTACACTTTTGTTAATCTCATCTCCAAGGTCAGCGACGGGAAAACCCGCCGCACCTCCTAAAATATTACTAAACATAATTACGAATAATTGAAGGTGGCTACGCAGTGAATACTGGTAGAAGTTCGTACGATGTAGTCAATACGGTCAACAGCGTTAGCAGCGGTACTGAAGGTTGGATGTGCACCACCTTTAGCAAAGTGCCAGTTGGTATCCGGTGTCAGTGTCCTGCTACCGTTGCTGTCTTGGACAATAAAGATAGAGCCAGTTTGACCAGGCTCTGCGTTGGTTGGGTTACCAAGGGTTCGGTTACCACCAAGCGTGACGGTGTGGTTGTTAGCAAGGGACAAGTCAACAGCAATAGTTGCTGCATCGGTCAAGGTATTGAGTGCACTAGAGCAACGCTTGACTTCAACAGTACCTGTACCGTTTGGTGAGATATTGATGTCACCGTTAGATGCACTGACAATATCGTTGCCATTAACATCCAGATCACCACCAAGTTGTGGTGTGGTGTCGTTGACAAGATCTGTAATACCGGCTGCAAGTTTAGCGGTAGTGATTGCATTATTAGCAATCATATCGGTTTGAACCTGCGTCTCACCAATTTCACCTGCTGCAGCTGCACCTAAAACACGGTTAGCATTAGCAAGATTTTGCATCTTGGCATACGTGACTGCATCATCTGCAATCATGTCAGTTGCAACTTGTACCTCTTGAATTTCACCAGCGGTTGCACGACCAAGTACACGGTTACCAGTTGCAATGTCCTGCATCTTGGCGTAGGTAACTGCATCATTTTGGATTTTTACAGTTGATACCGAGTTAGCACTAGGTTCGTTGATGTTAACAGTAGAACCAATAATTACACCCCAAACTTCTGAAGGGTTAGGAGGTGTATCAGCAAGTTGAATTACAGCACCGTTAAGTGAAAAACCATCAGTAGGTACAGCAGTACCTGCATTCGGTTCCTGAATAACACCGTTAATAGACAAAATAATTTGTTCGGCATTAGCAGGTGCATTACTGATAGTTTCAACAGACGCTGAACCGTCAGCAAAGTCTGCTAGTTCAGCAGCTGGGATAATAAAGTATTCACCAACTGATTGTACTTCAGTAAACAGTGCTTGAACTGCAGCGTCAGTATCTGTGGTATTACCGTTGGCGTCATACACCAACAATGTGTTACTTGCAGTGTTATAAAACAAGTCACCATTACAAGGACGGCTACCCGTTCCAGTACCGTCTAGACCACAAAGACCATCAGAATGTGTATGTGCACCAACGGGATAACGAGCTTTAAAATCGTTGAGGTCAGATCTTAGCTGTCGACAATCCTCGTTCTTAGCGACAAAACGGTGGAAGTCATAAGTATGTCCAGCACCACTATCTTTAACAACTAGCAAACCAATGCCGTTGTCAAGCGTAGTGCTGTTAAATTCAGATGGAAAACCATTAATAGTTACAGCCGTGCTTGAACCAGCAAGGGTACCAGCACCAACACCACTGGCGTCAACAGACAGAGCATTGGCGTTACCGATACTGACAACAACACCTTCAGGAGGTGCAGTGGCTGGGAAATCATCCTCAGTTGCAATAGCTTCAAAACCACCAAGTTCAGCAATACGATCACTGATTTGTGCGTTAGAAGGGATTTCAGTAGCAGATGCCCAAGTAGGACTGGTAGGAATCAGGTCAATACCGTCTAGCTGGTTAATTTCATTAGCGTTAGCAGTAACACTTACATCACTGCCACCAATGTTTTGTACTAAATTAGTAGGAGCAATGTTAATAGCGGTGCTACCATCAAAAGCCTGCCCAGCAATATTAACTGTAGCTGCAAGTTTTGTTGCAGTAGCTGCGTTACCAGTAGTGTCCTGGTTACCAATTGTGTTTACACCAGCAAGGTTGATATCTGCACTACCATCAAAAGCAACACCACCAATGTTGCGTCCAGGAGTTAGGACACTAGCCGATGTAGCATTACCACTAAACGTAGTAGCAGTGACTGTGCTGTCAAATGTAGCAGCACCCGTTACATCAAGTGTACCAGGCAGGTCTACGTTGCTTGTAAATTCAACACCAGTGCCTGCAGCATCAGTTTGAAGAACTTGACGTGCAGTGCCGTTACCAAGTTTACTGACAGCAATTTCAGCATTAGTTGCGATATTGGCATCAACAAGACTACCATCTACCATAGTAGAAGTAACCGTGTTTGTGTCAGAACTAAGGATTACATTACCAGTTCTGTCAGGGAAAGTAATTGTCCGATCAGCAGTTGGATCAGTAACTGTCAGAGTTGTTTCAAAATCGTCAGAGGTTGCACCTTCAAATCGAATGTCTGACTGTAGCATCAACAAGTCGCCAGTCATGGTACCGCCGGTACTATCTACCGCTCGGTTCTGACGTTCTTGGCTAGCATACAGGTTCTGCAGCGTGTTATCATTTAAATCCTGTGCTCTAATAGAAGAGCCAGGGAAGAACGTAACACGCTCAGTATCAAGATCCGTGTCCCTAAAGATACGTACGGTTACTCCTGTTTTAGGAGCACCAGTAGACTCTTGAAAGTCAGTTTCAGTTACAGCGCTAAATTGGATTTCCGTGGCAGACGGAAAAGTATAGTTTGCAGATGCGATGGTTGTAACGTTAGCAGTGCTAGTACGCAAGCTAACTTTTACATCATCTTCTTTAATATATGGGAAAGTAAAAGAGAAACGGCGTGTTGAACCGTTTCCATTATGTTCATTTTGTGTAGTTGCCATCAGAAATTAGCATTACTTGTTTACAGAGTCACGTAGGAATTGTTCTGTTTCAAACGAGAGTGGTTTTTCTCCCCGTTGAGCTCGATAGATGTTAACGTCTTGAATATATCCTTCAGTCTCTAATCGATCTCGTGTGCTAAGTCTGGCACGTGCAGCTTCCATGGCACGAGATAGATAATCATCTAGTGCTTCATGGATATTAAACCAGTTTTTAAGTGGTGTACGCTTAGAAGTAACGTGTGGGTCTTTACGATAAGCCATTAGCTTCTCAAGACCACCAGCTGCTTCTGTCCGTTTCATGACTTTACGGATACCATCTAAGAAGATTTTATCCTGTCCTAATAGATCATACAACTCAGCCCGTTCATCAGTAGTAAATTCAACCCCTGTGTCGGGATCTTTATTGAAGAAAGGACGTGCATCATACTCAGCAGCTGCTAAGAACCTAGCTTCAGGACCACGTTCTGCCATAATTTTAGCCGGTGAGTAGACGTTGTAAGCACGGATCCACCATGGTTGGTTATTACCGATCTCACCACCGTAAATCCAGTCGTGTGATACAGGCAACTTAGCACCTTCAGGAACAAACTTGTCTGCAAACTTGTTCTTGTTACGGATATAACCGTCAATAGTACGGTCAATTTCACGTTGAGCAGGTTCAAACAGACGTCCCATTTCACCACGTAAACCAGCGCCAGGGATTACAGCATTCAATGTACCAGCTTGCCACCGCTCAATAGCACCTTCATTGCCGTTCATAATGTCGTACAATGGGCGTGCCATTTCAAACACGGTTTTATCTTTCAGGTTAGCTGCAAGAACAAATGCCATTCTAGCACCAATGTGTTCAAACGCTGCTTCACCGAGAGTATCCCAGTTTTCAGCAAGATCCACCGTGCTAGCAATCCAGTCACCAATAGGACCAAGGGCTTCATAGCTGATCCAGTAGTTAGTACCAGGAACTTTGTAAGATTTAGGTTGCCAATCTTTACGTGCTTCGAGTGCACGTTGTACTTTAGGATCCCAAGATCCATTACCAGTCAACCTACCTTGTGTAAGACCGATCCAAGCCATAGTCACAGCCATCGTACCCATTGCCATTCTAGCTTTAGCTTCATGACGGATTTCGATGAACTTCTGATGCATCTGATCTCTTGGCAAATCACCCATACCACGGGATTCCATTGCCAACTTGATCTCATCATCAGTCATTTCATGGTACGGCTTAGACATAAACTTATAGACATCATCTGCAAGTTCACGTACATAAGGCATTTCAGCCATCAAAGGGGTTGCTGGATTATACTTAACAGCATACATGTTAGCCATGTTACCAATTGATCGAGCAAAAGAAAAGATGCTCTTAGCAATCGGGAACGTACGGGTCATGCCATTAAGCCAGTTAGCAACAGGATCATCAGCATTAAGAGAGACTTCTGAGTTAGCATACCTAATCCGTGGGTCAGTAATAATACCATCTTCATTAAAGATCTTACTATAGGCTAATTCATAGGCATCTTTAAACAGTTCTTCACCATCTACATTAGCATTGACTAGTTCATCCAGCGTGATGCGTCCATTAACATGGTCAAAGGCATCAGCACGTGCTTGAACATTAGCTTGGAATGCACCAGTAAACAAGTCTTGTCCTGACATAGAGTTACTAGAAGCACGTAGCAATGGATGCAACGCTAGATCTTCTAGTTGCTGCTGGATAGTAAACATGACCATAGGACCATCATTACCCATTGCTTCAGCAGCTTTAGCATATGATTCAAAAGCCGCCATTTTCTTAGAAGCTTTGTAAGCCAAGTCAGGCTTCATTGCTGCTTCGACATTACGTGGTTCTGTAGTTAGTTTCCAGAACATATCACCGGCATACGCACTAGCTTTTTGAAACGTATCAGTTAAGCCGCCATAGGCATAGTGAGCACGCCGAAGCATGTACATATCACCTGATAAAATAGCTCCACCAAACATACCAATAGGCTGTGCAACAAGACCACCAACGTTACCAAACGCAGCTTTAATAGGTGTACCTAATGCACTAAGCCATGAGTTCATAACATTAGCCCAGCCCGCCTGTACAATCAGGTTAGGGATTTCAGGGTTACGATCCCAGATACCTTTTTCAAGGTTAGTGAATGAATGAGCAAACTCTTTGTTAAGTTTCATCATTGAGTCTACTCTACCATTAGTTGCATCATACATCTCATACATTGGCTTAAGCATGTATGGATATTCTTTTGCAATGTTTCGGTAGTTAGTTGCAAACTGTTTAGCTTCAGGAATCACGTTCTCCAGCATTGCCTTGCGAGCACCTTCTTCGGAGTTTTTCCAACGTTGGAGTCCTTCCATGTCATTGTTAGCAAACATGGTCTTAATCCGTTCCCAATTATTAGGGTTCAGTGATCCTTGTTTACGCTCCCAATCAAATGAACTCTTAAGAACGTGCAACATTTCGAGACGGTCAAACATCTCTTCAATGACATTCTCATAAGCTTCAGTTCCTAGGCTTTCAATTGAAGTTTGAGCTAAGTCAGCTACTTGTCCAGCAAGTGATTGTTGAGTAACAGCACTAGCTTGGTAGTTTTGAAGACCAGCAATCTTCTTCATGTACTTATTGATAGCCTTACCAGCGGCATCAGAAGCAGCTTGACGTCCTGCAACCGTACCAAACTCAGTGAGAATCTTAGAAAGGAATCCTGAGTCAGCTGCTGGGTCCATGATAGATTCAGCTAGGTTTGTTGTCGCCTTGCTGATATCTTCAAATTTTAATTTAGTAGCACCATCACCTGCGATGTAATCCCATTTACCAGCTTGTCTCATCTGGTCAACAACCTGATCCATCAGCCAACCACGTTTAAGGTTGTCCTCATCAAGACCAAATTTCAATGCAGTGGAGCTGATAAAGTTACCAACCCTACCCCATTGGGTGTCAATGTTCTTAGCAATCTGTGCAACGTTGGTCATCGCACCAGCCACACCGTTCTGATCTAGACTACGTTGTCCTAGTTCAGCAACAGTCCACATGTCATGGACACCTTTAACCGGTTTGATAAACGGTGCGTCAGGGTCAAGTTTTGAAAGGTTATATGCACCAACGTCATCGATGTTCTTACTTGCTTGTTCAGCTGAGTCATTAATCAGTTTAAGAGACAACTCTTTGGAAGACATCTTATACTGAAATTTAGTCGCATCCCAGAAAGCACCAACTTTTTCACCCCGTGGAGCGAGTCGTGCAAAGTCAGCAGACTTGTAAGCAGCTTTAAGCAGACGTGCTGTAGAACCAATAAGCTCTACACCAACGTTAAGACCACCACCTTCCATACGGTTTTTATGGCGGCGAGTGTCAGCACTATCAGCACTAGATGTAGCCAACCAGTTAGGAATCCAAGTAGTTTGTTTTGGCCACCACTTTTTAATACTACCAGTTAGGTTGTCATCCTCACCTTGTTGGTAAGAAGTTTCATCTACGTAGACACCAATGCCTACCTCCAGACCAAGGTTAGCAAACATTTGGAATGCTTTGTCGTTGCCAAGAGCTCGGAGGTTTTTACCACCTACACCCCTAGCTTGCAAACCTTTTACTCCACCTTTAGCACCTCTAGTGTAAGCAATGATAGGAGCAAGCAATGCCGTGACATCACGTAGTGCATCCTGTAATTCACTGTTTGCATTAGGAGCACGGGGAATCTCAGGGTAACCCCAGATGTGTGCTTTAGAATTAATCTCTGAGGTGAACCAATCGCTCATACCTTTTACAGGCCCTTCTAAGGCATCTGCAATGGGCTTGAGGGGGCTTCCGACTTCCGGGTCCATGATAGTACCAGGAGCATATCCAGAAGGCTCGAAGCGTCCCTGCTCGCGTGTAGGACCGATGATTTCACCATCGCGAAGACGCATAGTGCCGTCTTCATTTGTAGAACGGTAGTTAAACGATTCTGGATCTTCTGACCCAGGGAAATTTTCTTCAAAAGAGTCTCCCGTAGGAGCTTTAGTATCTTGTTGAGGAGAGTCCGCTTTACTTTGAATTTCTGATGCCTTAGCACCAATATCAGATTCCCGCTTTAGGCGTTCAATCTCTTCATCACGAGAGGCTTGTATTTCCTCTGGTGTAAGCTCCTCTTCCTCATTAAAATACTCACGTGAAAGTGACATAATTTTAAATCATACCTTGTTGTTGATCTCGATTCCGTTCTTGCTGGAGAAGATCTGCATAAAGTTTTTTCATTTTGTCAAGTTTTTTAACTGGTTGATCATAGTAACTACGACCAGACCGTGTTGGAAAACTTGCCCATTCTGGTGCTAATTTAAAAGCAGCTTCATCAGACCACCCTTGTTTAGGATTCATACCACGATCTAGCATTAAACCTAGAGCAGCACGGTCCTGGTTTTCAGGGGTCATTTGGCTTGGAATGTTGTATTTTTTAGTAATCATTCGCCAAGTTTTAGGCATAAACTGGTATGCTCCAGCAGCAGCACTATCATAACCACCCGCACTGACCACTCTATCAGGGTGTTCTACTCCGTCAAATGTACCACCACCAAACATAGTGTTATAGCCCACACCACCTTCAGCCCAACGAGTGAGTCGTAACCATGCTCGTTCCTCAGGGCTCAAGCCAGGTGCGGCAGTTTGGTAATCAGTAGGAGTCGGTGTATCAGTGTTTACTTGGCTTACCTTACGATACGTAGGATTCAAGTTGGCTCCACTGTTCATCACAGCAGGGTCAGCAAATGATGCACGGTTTTTAACAAGGTTATCAAGATTAACTTGTTGTGCATCAGTTAGTTTAAGTTGTCCATCTACAATCTTGGGAGGTTCACCTAGCAGGCTAGCAAAGATATAATCTTCACGAGCTTCACCAGTTAGACCACCTTGTTCAGCAGTAGCAGACAGTTGTTGGATGTTTGCGGAAAGTTTAGCATAGTCTAGAGAGAAGTTCTTGTTACTCATGTGAGCATATGCAAGCACTGCTCCCTCAGGCAAGCCACTTTCCTGGGCTACTTTGACAATCTGCTCTCGTGCAGAATCTGGGGCACGCCAAGACTGGAGACCAGTATTAGCATTGTAGCCAGCTTTAGAGATATCATATGATGTCCTTGCTTTATCAACGTCTTTTAAGAATTGGTTAAATGCATCATCTGGAATCTGTGTGCTCTCACGGAACCGAGCTATAGAAGCTGGCATTGGAACAGGAGGCAGTTTCAGACGATCACGGAATAGATTAGTGAGCTCATAGGTAGTCATGTTAGGATCCCGATCAGCCAGCATCTTGATCATCGGATCAAAATTACCATTAACAGGGTCCACTTGCCATGCTGCAATCCGCTCATCAGTAATAAAAGAACCAGGTACACTATAGTCTGTACCATACTTCTGCATATCACCTTCTACTTTAGCTTTAGCAGCAGCATGTTTAGCATCTTGTTCTTTATATGTCTTAAGGCTTTCAAGCTTGAAGTTGGGGAAATCATTATTTAGACCAGGTGCTAAGTAACCCTTTGTTTCAGATTCAGCAAATCCCTCTTTGTCAGCAGCATTAATAGCCACTTCATCTAAAGCTCGTTCCATAGCTGTTTGCTTGTCTAAACCCATCTCCAGCATGTATTTAATTGCTATAGGGCGTGCTCTATTTTGTAGAACCGCTGCAACTCTTTCGACACCTTCACTTGTTCCAGGAGAATCAGGACCAATTTTTGCAACACCTTTGGCTTTCAGTAAAGAGTGCTCTTCCAGCCACTTCATAGATTTGTCGTCACCAAGCAGTTTGTCGTTACGTTCAGCATAACGCTTTATTTCTGCATATCTAGGGTGTGCTGTTAGATTAACACTGTTTAAATAGTCCATCCCTAACTTACCATTAATAAAGTCAGGTAGAATATTATTACCTTGTTGGGTTAGGTTTTTACCACCTTCACTGTACTGCAGCCATGCATTTTCAATCTCTTGACTAGGAGTAGAGCTATGGGTAATTGCCATATACTTCTCCTGCATCTGCTGCTTTTCTTCAAACGTGGTAACGTTAGTATTACCTTGTGCACGAGCTTCAGCAACCTCTTTAATCATGTCAACAGACTGTTTTACAAAAGCATTGCCATCAGCGGTACGTTGAGTTACAAGTGCACTGTTGTCATCCTTAAGGTACTGTGTGTGAGCACGCTTAATTTTTTGCATTAAAGGCAATCTAGAAATGCTCATAGGTTGACCAGTAACAGGGTCAATGCTACGATCAAACAACGCTTGAATATGTGCGTGACTTTTTAGAGCCCCAGCCTTACCTAAACCAACAAACCGGTCTTCAGTGGTTTTCCATCTGTCTGTAGGTGATGGAGCATAAATCTGACCATTTACAAGTTTTGGAACAGTACCAGCCGCATCATAAACATCAGTTACTGTACCACGACCGGAGTTAAAATCTTGTTGAAAAAGGAAAAATTTTTGGTCAAAAGAATTTTGTCCCGAGTTTACTGTGTCAATATTAACCTTAGCTTTCTTCCATTTAGCAAGCTGAGTACGGACACCATTTTGACCACCATAAAAGTAGTCTTCCATCATCATGGGATTGATTCCTTCAAACCCAAGCTCTGTTAAATGGTCAGCAATAATCTTATGACCCATTGCACCAGTAGCAGCTTCACCTGTTACTTGGTTGTAAGGAACAGGATCTTGACCAGGTAACGTGAGGAATTTATCTTGACGTTGTACTTGTTCTGCTAAAACGTTTTGGAAGTTATCACGCTCCAACTGGAGCATACTAGAAACTAATTGGAACTGGTACTCTGGAGTACCTTTCCTAAACATATCAGCAATTTCCAGTTGCCTAGTTTTCTGGAATGCTTCGTTAGCTGCTAATTGTTGAGTTGCACCGTTTTTAATGGCTGCGTTTTTAAGTTCAAGATAACGTTCTAAACGCTCACCTTCAAACTTAGATGGGTCTTGTAAAGACAAGACATCCATCTGTCCTTTCAACGCTTCACGTTTTTGAGCACCACCTAACTCACGAATAGCCAGGTCAAACAGTTTATTGGAAAAAGGAAGCAGCTCTTTTAAATTGAACTCACTCTGCTTTTGATCTCCTGCAGCACTTTTTTCAAAACGAATCCTATCGTTTTCACCCTGTACTTTTGCGTTTTGTTGCCTTACAGTGTCAGCGTACTGATCCTGCTGGCGTGTACGTTGGAACTCTTGTCTGATTAGAGAACCAATATCGGGAGCGGCTAGTGGACCATTACCTAGATCATAATCTGTTGATGATGGTTTGTACTGCCGCTGTTCTTCAAATCTTTTCATCCTGTAAATTTAAAACTAGTTGACATCGGAGCAGCACCATACATAGCTGTGACACCATCAATCAGGGATGAAGTGACATCCATAAACAACGTATTGTTAGGAGGTTCCACATGCTCAGGACGCTGGAATTCTGGCAGTCCAGGAGGACCACCTAATGTAGGCAGAATAGAAGCTCGTGCACCAATCTTATACTTCTCATGAGCAAATCGTTTGTTGTCAATATCACTCTGTTTATCAAAGGCATCAACAGTTCCAATCAGTTCACGAGCAGCAATTGCTTGGTTACGACCTAGTTGAGCTGCGTTCTGTACAGCACCACGCCCTGCTGTAACACCAGTTCTACCAGAAGCAGCAGCAAATCCAGATGATTGCATGTAGCGAACCACCTGGTCTTGTTGTCTAAATGCTTCTGCTGCAAAGACTTCATTCAGTTTTTGCTGACGTTGAACATATACATCACCGGCATAATCATCTAAGAATGCTGCATCAGCCAATGACTGGTCAATCATCGCAGACCACTGTTGTTCAGTGCTCTGAATGTCAGCCAGGTAATTACCGATTGTTAGTTTGTAGTTTTCAGCAATCCGCCGATTAGTCCGGTCAGCAGCTTTTCTAGCCCTGCCTTTAGCTTTTCTAAAGTTGTGTTGTGCTTGGTTGTGCTTTAAAAGGCCACCAACCAAACCTTTACCGAAGGTTAGCGCACCTATGCCAGCAGATAAACCACTAATCTTCTTATTCATGGTGGCTGTAGCAGTCCTCTCAGGTGCTGGGGCTCCTGAATATGACATAGTTATGCTCTCCTATAATTCTTGTTAGTATATTCTCCTTCCCAAGTCATAGAAATAAGAGTAACTGGCAGGGGATAAGAAGATTTAAGATGTAAATCCACATTAGTGTTTCGGTCATAGCACGCGACTACGGTTTCATCGACATCACCGATAGCAATATCGTCTGCTAGATAAGAGTCAAACGTCTTTGCTTCATGTGTGGTTGAGAATGTATCTCTATATTTACGACCAAGTTCCATTTGGAAAGTACCCGTAGAGTTAGTATTAACTTTAAAACGATGGATAATTAGACTGGCTTGTACATCAGATTTAGCTGAATCACCTGCACCTTTAACAGGATAGATAACAGGGAACTGTACATCCATCTCATATGCATAGCCTACGAATATACTTTGCTCAGTAATAGTCAGTGTACACGTAGCAGTTGTAGCTACACCAACAGAAGCCTGGATAGTAACCACATCACCTGTGGTGTACCCTGAACCAGGGTTAACAATCTGTACTTTAGTTAGGTTACCATCAATATCTACCTCACCAGCAAGCAACAGACCTGTGCCTGTACCACCTGTAGTACCAAGACCAACAAACTTACCAGTGCTTAGGTTAGAACCAACAGCAGCATTAGTAACTGCAATCTCGGTTTGCTCATCCCATCGTCCACGCAACGTAACGGTTTGGAAAGCTGCATCAATTGTATTAATGCGAGCAGGAGTACCACCGGCTGATACAATATCAACAGCAAGACCATCAGCACCATCTCCAAGTTGGAATACAGTTAGACCAGTTGCAAACGTGGTTGCATTGTACTTAGTTTGATCATAAGTCCAAGGCAGTGTAAACGTGGTAGTATCTGTACCGGCATTATAAGTCATGTCAGCACTAGGTACTTCACGTTTGTTATCAAGGTACGTGATAATACCTTGGGTAGCGTTGTTAACTACCACAGTACCATCGTTCTGTTTTAGCTCCATCTTTTGGATGGTAACGATATTAACGTCAGGATTAGCAGCCGTGTCTAAGTTACGTATAACAGCCCAGTAGGTGTCTCGGATGATGGTGTGGTAGATCACATCTCCACTCATCTTAAGCTTGAACCAGGCGGACTGTAGGCGCCTCTCCGTGGTGTTATAGTATCGATAGCCAAAGATATCTGGAGTACCAGAAGCAACAGTTAGTACAATAGTATTGTTTTTAGATGTAGCAATCCGGTTAATACCAGTTGGATATAGGTTCGATATAATCTTACTTTGCTCAATAATTTCAGGCTGTCCCTCTCTAGGAGGGTTAGCCATTTCATATAGTCGGGTGTTACTACCTTCATCATTCAAAAATCCAATAGTAGTACCGAGAGAAAAAGGGCTAACGTTTTCGTTGTAGTTAAACGACGACACAAAGTTAATCTTAGCTGTCTCAGGTGACAGCACATCGTTATCAGTAGTCAGCATGAACTGCTCAGTACGACTAAACAGCACAAGACCGGTGTTAACTTCGATAGAGTCGAACAGTGTAGCTGGGTTTGGAGACGCAGCTGACAGGTCGATAGGATCCTTTGCAGTGATAGCTAGTGCAGTCGATACAAAGAAGTTAAAGAAGTCACCAGGGCGACTGAGGATTAAGTTCTGCCTAGACAACAAGCCAAGCCTGTTTCTAAACAGAGTTACATTATTGATTGTGTTACCGATGAAAGACGGTGTAGGGTTGGTGAGCGTGTCACCTACTGTACGTTGTGCATACTCTGTAGGACACACAAGGAATGAACCATCACTCTGACGGAACATAATGTGTGGCATCGTGGTGTTATCAATCGTAGTTGCAACACCTGGTTCACGCCACTCTTCCCACGTGCCCTGTCCATCATCACCGTTAGCACCAGCAAACCTTACGTAGTAATCATCTTCGAGGTTACCACTGTTTGCAATACGCAGTCTGTACTCATTATGGCACTGGTCAGGTAACAATGTAATGTCCTGCACCTCATCGGTAAAGACATTCAGGATCTGACGTTCTGGTGTCTCTAGTGAGAAGGTATTTGCATCGTTTAGAGCCGTGATAGTAAAGGTAAGATCCGGGGGATTATTGTTGGCAGAAGTATTAAGCTGATCACCAGTCAACGTAATCGTATCACCAACAGCATACCCAAAACCTGGGTCAACAACTGTGATACCAGTGATGTTATTAGCAGAGTGCTGTACAGTCACAGTCAGTTCTTCACCATCACCATTAGTGCTAGGTGCGATTGCTGTGGTTGGAACGTGGTTGTAAGTAGCTCCAGTGGTAGGTAGAGCTGAAAGATCAAACGTCGTTACACCCGTACCACTAGAAAAGTAAAGACCGTTACCAATCTTCTTAACACCAAAACCTTCAGCCAGTACCTTAGCCCTCAAATCATCCAGCAATGCCTCAACGGTAGCAGTAGTAGCACCAGTTTGAGCAGAGATAATCTCAATAGTGTTACCACCACGAAGAATGTTAAACTGGTAGATTTGGTTAAATGCTAGAGTAGTGATCTCTACGAAACCCTCAGCAATAGTAACAGGTTCTACATCAGCAGTCATTGCTGTTACTGTGTCCCTGTTAACAAACGCAGTGGTGTCATTAATAGTCAGTGATTTAATACGGTCACTATCGGTGTGCTCTAGGTACTCACAGTTAGTGTCAGCAGTAGTAGGAGCAATGGTACCTGCTTCATTCAAGTCATTGATTGAGTGACCAACGTCATCATACTTAACGTTGGTTTGCTCACCAGCTAAACCAGTAAAGTAAGTGATCTGTGCACCAGCAAAACCAGTAATAGTAATGACATCACCATGCTCATAAGCATTAGCAGCAGGGTCACCAACACGGTTGATTGAAACGAATGATACTAAACCAGCAGCGTTTACAGTGACATTAACAGTTAATCCAGTAGCAGCACCATCTGTTGTGTTAGTAGTTGCAACGTTGGTTGATGTACCAGGTGTGAAACCAGATCCATGGGTTGTAACTACAACGTACTCACGTGATTGAACTGTAGCAGTACCTGCGTTATTATTATAGGTACGCAGTGGTGCAGGGACAACACGGAACACATCAACTGTACCATCTGTCCTGACAGAGCCAATGTACTGCTCGTTAGGATCACGATAAATGTCAAACCATTTACCCAGGTGTGCATTAGCTCCTGTATTTTCACGTAGAAATTCACATCCTGGACGCTTACCCAGCATCCTGGTGACATCAGGTAAAGCGTTTACACAATCTTTAACCTGACCCGAAAGTTTAAGTTGGTCAGGTTGTTCTGAGATACCCGCAACATAGCTCGGGATTGTTTGACTAATAGAACTCATCGCTGCAATGCATCAGTAGGAGAGAAAGAATGCCACACAGTTCCATCACGCCAACCCATCATGCTGTAGTCACCCTGGTTGCACTCATACTCCATGCAATACGATTGGGCTCGGACTTCATTCTGTTGTAGCATCTGGACTAGTTGTGGGTTAGAGACAAGCTGTGCTGCTGCACGGGTTGCTGCTCTGTAAATAACTAGACGTTTGAAAGGTTGGGGTAGATCAGTAAACTCTAGAAGGTAGACATAATCAAGATCAATAGTACCGTCATTGTTCAGTAGACCTTTGGCTTTAGTAAACTCATTAGTATGCTGCACCTTGTCATACAGCTTACCGTCTTTAATAATGACATTGACATTACGGTTAGCAAAGTCACCTGACATATCAACTTGTAAGACATCACTAGTAACTAGGATCTGATTGTTTGCATCAGGAGTTTTTGTGATGTGAGTCTCGGTGTTGAATGACCAACCCTCACTCTGTACATCTCGGTTACATTCTTGCAACAGTTGGTAGATGTAGGAGATCTCAGGGTTAGCGTAATCAAGTGTAGTAATAGGTGCTTGACCGATCGCTCCCAGCACTTGATTGACTGCGGATAGTTCGGTATCGGTCTTAAATGTGGAAGAAGAAACGGTCATAGTTTTAAAGAAAAAGGGGAGCCATAAGACTCCCCAGTATAATCAGGCGGTGCGGTCGATAGCGGGAGTATCAGCCTCAACACCAGTGTAAGCGAATCGGAGTCCCTGGGTCACAGAGAACACTTCAGAGCGGTTACCGTTAGAATCGGTACCACCTTCAAAAGTACCACCTTGGGTACGGGCAACAGAGTGACGGATGGCTTCATCAAAGCCCTCACATTCTTTGTTGCCTGCAGCCAAAGTACCAGTGATAGCACCGTAGTCGTTACCCAGCCCAGCGGCAAGGGTTCCGGCTACACCGTTATCACCGGCAGCAGTTGCAGCGTTTGCCATAGTATTAATTGATTAAAGATCAGTTGGTTGCGCCAATCTCAGATCCATCAGCAGCTTTACTTTGCACACCACCAGACACAGTGCGCCCAATCTCTACAGGAGAGGGAGGGTTCAGAGTGAGGCTGGAGATAAATGCACCAGGAAGCATTGCATTGGTCTGAGTAACGAGGCGGCTAGTTCCAGGAGTAATAGCCATGTTAATCTCCTAAATCAGGTAGCTTGCAGTTCGATAGCAGCAGCAGGGTTCAGAGTGCCACAGCCCATAGCCATACGACCGACGACAAGATCGCCTTGGTACATGGTCTTGATGTCCGAACCAGAGGTTTGGATCGAAGGACCCATGGCTTCCACGCAAGCAGCAGCGTCACGGTAGTAGATCAGACCAGCGTGGCTAGAGAAGTCACCACTGTAGTCGTTGTTCTCACCTTCGACGGTTGCAACGGTACCAGCCAGGAAAGGCAGGTTGTTGGAACGCTTGATGTCAATACCAGCAATGCTGTACACACCGGAACCAGCCTGGAGGTTGGTGCCTTGGGTGTCGCGGTTCAAGATGTTGGTGTCTACTTGTGAGACCAACGCATAATACTGACGAGGGGAGAGGACAGCGGTACGGCCATTCTTAGGCATATTCTTTTCGTCAAGAATGGAAGCGGCTTCAAAGAAGGCGTCAACCAGGGCTTGAGCGTTGTACTCGTTGTTGTCACCCAGACGGATCACAGAACCACCAGGCTCAGGACCAGGAGCTGCAGTAATAGGATGAGCTTCACGTGCTGCCAGAGCAATCGTACGGAAGATCTTCTTATCATATGCCTCAGCCAGAGCGTGACCGATCTTGGCAGAGATTTCACTCCTCAGGGAGTAATGAGCCAGAGTCTCATCGAGGTCATAGACAAATGCGCTGGAGATCAGCAGGTCATCCATGACGATGGTCTTCTCAGCCACAGGGATACCACTACCCAGACCAGCTGCATCATCAGCAGAGCCGAGGATAGGCAGACCAGGGGTGTGGTACTCAGCCGACATACGACCGGTGAAGATGAACTGAGCAGCCTTGCCGTTGCGGAGCTGACGGCTTTGAACGGTGCCCTTAGCGATCGTAGCGCTTTCATACGCCTTGATCATTTCGCCCGTAAAGAGCTTCAGGTAAGTTGCATACTTAGCGTCGTATGCAGACACGACTTGACCGTTGATAGTTACGGTATCACCGAAACCAGTACGACCAAGACCAGGGTTACGGTTTACAGAACCGAAGGAAGTACCACGAACTTCATTGTTCGCAAATGCAGGTACGTTAAAAGTTGCCATTGTAATGTAGAGAGTGTATGTTTAACAGTCTCTTAGAGCTCTAAGATATTTAGTTGAAAATTTTTTGTGGTAAAATTCAACGTCTTACCGAACGTTCGGCAATTGGTTATCCCGTAGGGCCAAGAGCCAAAAGAAAGGAGAGTCCGACTCTGAGGTGCTCTCCAAACTACTGTCAAGCAGCGACAGTTACTTGAGTTTTAGCTGCGTTAGCAGGGTTGGCTGCAGAGTTAGACAGCGTGCAGGTGAAGGTGTACGTGTCAGCACTATCAACGTGAGCATAGATGACAGTCAAGTCAGTACCAGCCAGGTCATTACCGGTCAAGTCAGTGCCATCTTCCTGTTCAAAGGTGATAACACCATCATCAGCAGAAGCAGCAGACCAGGTGTAGGTAGTAGTGGTACCTGAAGGTTCGATAGCGTTGTTGCAAATCAGTTTAATACGGTTTGCAGCGCCAGTACCCATGGTAGCAGGAGCTTCAACATAAGCCCAGTCATAGGTATCAGGGTCCATGGATTCGCGGCTGTCAGCAGAGACAACAGCGCCAGTCAGGGGTTGCCCGTTAGGGGCTTGCTCGGAGAAAGGACGCCGAGCGGTTTCATAAATAAGAGGTGCAGACATAATTAATTAGTTACCAATCAGCAAGAGTTTTAGCTTGTACAGCAACACCGATGTTACCAGAATCTGTATCAGTGCCAACAAGGTTTTGGCAGTCAGCCAGCCGTTGAGCCATGGTACCACTGTCAGGGTTGTCCCCTTCAGCTTGGTTACCAGGAATGAACAGCTGATCCGTTGAGTTGTGGGTTGGATAAAGGACACGGAAGGTAGCTGGCATCTCATTAACCGAACCATCAGTAGGGTCAATAGCGCCTCTTCCGAAACGTGATCTAGGCATGTTGTTAATAATAGATTTTAATGTGGTCTATTCCCACCGTCTAGACGGCGAAGGGTGTCCCGTAGGGCCAACGCCAATAGGCAGGGGAGGAATTGCACCTCCCCAAAAGTCTACTTGCCAGATTTAATGTAAGTAACGCCGCGATACTTCAGCTTGGCTTGCTTGACAGCAGCCTTTTGCTCTTTAACGCGAGCTTGCAGTTCAACGGTAGGCATTGAATTTCTCCGAAGTACCACACCCCCGTTCCATGGTGTGGCGTCATGCGTCCAACATGAAAGTCTCCTCTAGGAGTACACGTTGCAGACTATCTCTCAGGTATACATAGTATTGCTGCTCCACAGGATCCCCACCTGGCCATTGGTCAAGTGCGAAGTTCACTGCTTTATGCAGCATACGGAGAGAGGTGGCTGTAAATTGTAGCTCGTAGATGTTGTCTTCCATGAGGATGAACGTACGTTACTTAGAATTTGTACTTAACACCGGTCTTGGCACCAACGCCGAGACCTTCCAGCTCCAAGCCTTCAGACGTGATGGCAGAGACTTCACCATAAACGGAGAGTTTCTTAGTCACATCGACACCGAGACCGACTTTGCCAGAGGCAGCACCGACTTGCTCAGCGTCATCCGGGAAGGAGACGGCAGGACCCCCTTGAATGTACCAGCTTGCGCTGTCACCCAGGGAGTTTTCATAGCCCACGTGAGTCTCCAACAAAGCACCTTGGTAGTCCTCACCGGACCAGCCTTGGTTAGCTTCGATGTTCAAGTACGCACCAGCCATAGCAGGCAGGGCGAAAGAAGACAGCGCGAGGGTGGAAAGAGCGATAGTTTTCATAGTAATTAGTTTAAGCTTTCTTTGGTTTCTTTGCAGTTTTTGCGGAGCGTGCGAAGTTAGCAGCCGTGGGTGCTCCAGCAGACCCAGGACTCCTCATTTTTTCACCACTGCCAGCAGCAATACGCTTACGCTTGGCGTGGATGTTGGCATACAATCCGTTGTTTAGCCATTTAACATTTCCATTTACGTAGGGCTAGAGCCTTCCGGGTGGGCTTACCGTTCTTCTTCATCGGTCCTTTGACACCCTTCATTCGGGCACAGAAGGACCGCTTGCGAGGACCGCCACCAGGTTGGGGAGCTTTCAGGTTTGAACCTGTTTCACGATTATACTTCTCGCGACCTGCTTTTGTCAAGCCGCCAGACCGTGACTTGTGCTTCCCCATCCGTAGACTAACGGACTTAGCCATTATTTTTTAACCGGTTTCATCGGTTTGTTCTTTTTAGGTGGGCGACCCTTTTGGGATCCATAAGTTCCTTTACCTTGAGGCATTACCATACTCCAGGGATAATTTGACCAGTCACAGCATACGCTCCAAGCGCAGCCATCACACCGAGCATGGCAAGTCTGCCATTGAGACGCTCGGCGCGTTCGTTATGAGGGATAGAGTTTTCGTCGATGTACATACGTGGTTCAGTGGGCCAGATTTGGGTGTCGTTCATTAACCGATTGCGGGTGAAGTAAGTGCGATAGGTGCAGACTCAGCAGTTGCCAAGTCAAGAGGGAAGTTGTGAGCGTTGCGCTCGTGCATCACTTCCATGCCGAGGCCGGCACGGTTGAGGATGTCAGCCCAGGTATTGATCACTTGACCTTGAGGAGTGATGATGCTTTGGTTAAAGTTGAAGCCATTAAGATTGAAAGCCATGGTCGAAACGCCAAGAGCAGTGAACCAAATACCAACAACAGGCCAAGCAGCAAGGAAGAAATGAAGGCTACGTGAATTATTGAAAGATGCATACTGGAAGATCAAACGACCAAAGTAACCATGTGCAGCTACGATATTGTACGTCTCCTCTTCTTGACCAAACTTGTAACCATAGTTCTGAGACACATTTTCAGTAGTCTCACGAACCAGAGAAGAAGTAACAAGGCTACCGTGCATGGCGCTAAACAAACTGCCACCAAAAACCCCAGCGACCCCAAGCATATGGAAGGGATGCATAAGAATGTTGTGCTCAGCTTGGAAGACAAACATGTAGTTGAAGGTACCCGAGATGCCCAACGGCATTCCATCAGAGAAACTACCTTGTCCAAAAGGATAGACAAGGAATACAGCTGTTGCAGCAGCGACTGGTGCGGAGTAGGCGACAAAGATCCAGGGCCTCATTCCGAGTCGATAACTAAGTTCCCATTCGCGTCCCATGTAAGAGAAGACACCGATGAGAAAGTGGAAGACCACAAGTTGATAGGGTCCTCCGTTGTAGAGCCACTCGTCGAGAGAGGCTGCTTCCCAGATTGGGTAAAGATGTAGTCCGATTGCGTTGCTGGAGGGGACGACCGCTCCAGAGATGATGTTGTTTCCGTACAGGAGGGAGCCTGCGACTGGTTCTCTGATTCCATCGATATCAACGGGGGGTGCTGCAATGAATGCGATGATGAAACAAGTGGTAGCTGCCAGTAGACAAGGAACCATGAGGACACCGAAGTGTCCCACATAGAGCCGGTTCTCAGTGCTGCTAACCCACTCAACATAACTATCCCAAAGAGACTTGGGACGTTGTAGTGCGATAGTAGCTGCCATTTAAATAATGATTAGTAAGTGTTGAGGTCAGAACGATCTAGTTTATTGAAGATGTCCTGACGATAAGCTGGATCACTGTCGTAGCGTGGGTCATTCATAGCTTGAATAACCTCTGCCTGGGACCGGAACACATCAGCTTGTTGTGCAGTACCCTTACCCGTGAGCATCTCACCTTCCATACCATTCTGGTTTTGGTAAGCTGCCATGAGTCCGTTAACTGCAAGCTGAATAGCATAACGATTACCAGTTGCTACCAACTGATCGAATCCCTCCACAAGTTCGGGAGGGAAGTTTTCATTAGACCACTGCATGAGTTCTGCGTAGCCTTCTTCTCCACCAACTGAGTTTTGAATGGTGCTGATGTCAGCATCTTCTAGTTCCACAGCGGCGGGGTTGTAGTCTGCATTCAGGAATGCTTTGGCAACCTCTTGTGAATCCATCTCTGCGAACTGAGCCATCAACTCATCAGGGTTCTCAGCATTCAGGACATCGTTAACCAGGCTAGACACAGGATCTAGCTCAGCTTCAGGCTCTGCCTCTGGTGCCTCTTGCTCAGTGCGAGCTTCGGGGTCACCGAGTTTCTTTTGCAGTTCAATGTAGGCTTGCTCTAGGTCTTCAGCAGACTTGAACTTACCTGCAAAGGTTTGCTGTTCCTCTTGGAACGCCTGTTCTCCAACCTGAATAGCTTCCTGTTCTTCTGCTGTGAACTCAGGTGCATTCACATCTGTAGGATCATAATTAAGAGTTGCCATTATCTTTCACTCCTTTGGCGTGGACTACGTTTAGTTTACCCAGTCCTACGCTAGTAACATAGTTAGGACTGCGACCCAACAACGGCTTACCCAGTTTATCTTTGGGAGCATACTTATTGATTGGGATTTCTTCTTCAGTTTTTTCGACCTGTGTTTCTACAGGTTCAACTGGTTTAGCCTGCGCCTTGCGGCGGCGGGGCTTCTTCGGTTCCGTCATTTGACTCAGGGTTTAGGGCGGGATTTTTACTGGGATCATTTCCAGGAGCGCTAGCCAGTTGACCAACCTGCTTCACAACTTCCATGTTAGCCTGCTGATTCATCGCTTGCTCATTCTCAGCTTGCAGCTGCTCTTGAGACTTGATAAGGTTCAGGGTGTCAATACCTTGTCCGCACCTC
>BCSF01000268.1_pt1 | contig 21944 bp, 38 predicted proteins | sample 1016431 | NCBI WGS metagenome assembly BCSF01 (sample SAMD00045685;SAMD00045686;SAMD00045687;SAMD00045688;SAMD00045689;SAMD00045690;SAMD00045691;SAMD00045692;SAMD00045684;SAMD00045690;SAMD00045691;SAMD00045692;SAMD00045684;SAMD00045685;SAMD00045686;SAMD00045687;SAMD00045688;SAMD00045689, study...
ATACACAAGCCATAAGTACATCTTCAAAAAATATTTCAGAAGTTTGAGGTCTAGCTATATATTCTAAAAAAAATGAGTTAGCTGGTGCGTTTTCCATACTAAACCTTGTTAGTCCATGCAAAGCGCCTTTTGATCCTCTACCATCAGTTGTGCCTGATATATCGTAACTGTCACAACCAAAAGCCCCAATGTGCTCGTTGCCAGGTTTTTTCATACCGTTTTTTAGTATGACATTATTTTGTATAGATAAATCTGGTACCCATGATACTAAAAATCTACCTTGGTCATTTGGTATAAAAACAACTTCAGTATCTTTAATACCGTTTTTCCATTGAAAGTTGCCTTTTGATATTAATCCATCTGCAACAGCTTCATTGTAATCTATTTGTTCGTATATTTTTGCTAAATTAAATATACTGTTTTTAGTTTCATCTCTAAAAGCGTGTTCTTCCGTACGTGGAAACTGTCTGTAATATTCGTTTAAAGCGTCTTGATCACCTCTTAAACCATCTACTTCATTATCCCAGTGCTCTATAACACCTATATCTATGCTTTCCCCATAAGGACCTTCAACTTCTTTCTCTGGAGTGTCGAATACAGGTACTCCATAAGAATCAATGAATCCTTCGTAGTTCCATTCCATAGGTATGAACAAACTATATAATCCTGAGCGAGTCTGTCCATTGCGGTTTCTTTTTGTGACGTCTGAATCATAATAAAGCTTTTTAAAATTATCACCACCTTTGTCTAGAGCATTGCTCGTAGATCCCATCATACACTTACCTATAATTCTACTACCTAGTCTTAACGTTGTCTTCGTGACTCGCCAGTTGTTGAGGATGTTGTCCGGCCGCTCCCATTTGCCCGATTCGTCGTGTACGAGGAGTTTAAGTTTCTCACCGTCATAGGAGTTATCGCCCGTGTTCTTCCAGTCGATTGTTGTATCAAGACCTTCGAGCTCTTCCCTCGTCTGCCCTGACTGTATAGATTTACGCGTGAGCTTTGACGCGGGTACTCTATATGCAAGTTCGGTTTTGGGACGATCCATACCGTCTTGTATTGGTTTAAAGAAAAAGGGATAGTTGACTGATATCGGTACAACTTTATCGGTGAACATTTTCTTAGCATCGGCCCCAGATTTGGACAATATGCCAAACCGTGAATCAGATGAAATTGTTGCCCAGTTAACTGTTTCTGATGATGCCATAAAAGAAAATCCGGAACGTCTGTTTTTAAGATAGCACATTCCATAACAGCGGCTGTCTGCTTTGCAAGCTTCCCAGAATATAAAGAATAATCTATTTGCTTCTCTAAATTCAGGGGCCCCAACATCAATCTTGGTCCACTGCAAGTACATGTAATGAGTACCAGTAACATAAGTAGGCTCGTCTTTGTTATAGAACCAATACCCTTCATCACGTCTTTTAAATTCTTCATCTATATATGGCTCCCACTTTTGTTTAAAATCATCTGGGTAAGTTTTCCAATCAAATATAGTTTTTATTCTGCTAAGCTCCTTAGGATATTCTTTTTTAACCCACTTGTTATCTTGCTTGTTTATCTTAGGTGCTGGTGGTAAAGCTATGTTTAAGTTTTGTATGCTATACACATCGCCTATTTGACCTGTCTTACTTATGATTACTAGATCTTCTTCTTTATTGTAACCATACTCCCACCTTTTAGATTTATTAAATCTTTTTAGCTTGTTTATCTTAACAGGATTTATTATTCTATATAAACTTTGTTGGTACATTACTTACTTCTTCTTTCTGCAAAACCTTTAAAAGCTTCAGTTTTCTTTTCTATAGGTTTGTTTTCTAACAAAGATTTCTCTTCTTCAATCCTGTTTAGTATTTCAAAAGCATCAAATATAGCTAACTTTTTTGTTGCTGCAGCGTTTTTTAATCTATCGGCAGAAACATCATCTTCAGTTTCAACTATAGGTTCTTTAGCTACTTTTATTAATTCTTCAACAGCTCTATAGCCAGCTTGGATTATACTCGACTTCGTTTCCTTTATGTTCATATTTTATTGTTATTAAATTAGATTTAACCCTGTAAAGTTTTTCACCATTAACAATAAACTCATATTCTGATCTAGGTTTAAAACCTACCTTAAAACCAGACTTTATGCCGTTTTTAATTAACTCTTCATCAGGGTATTTCATTATACCAACTAAAGGTTTTTCTTTGCTATCAGAAAAAATATCATCATTTTTTATAGGTTTTACAAAGCAATAACCTTTTACAGGTTTCCAGTCTTTGTTTCTTTTGTATAAAAATATTTGATCAGGGCTAGCAAAAAAAACTTCTTCATCAAAAAAACTTTTACTATTTTTTTCATTGCCCTTAACATCATAAAACCTTCTAAAAACATTATGATGTAATATTACTTCATCTCCTTTTTTAACGTTAGTTTTTTCTAACATAGGAGTTTCTAAAACAATACCGTGTCTACTTACGTATAAATGATTCTGTAGCTCTGTGTTTAATATAAGCTCTTTATCTTTTATTTTTTTAGTAGATGTATTCCTTTTTTCTTTTGGCTTTACTATAAAGTTAAAAGGACTACGCATTAATATTCTAAATTATATTCTACGGCTATTGCCATATTTTTATTAAAATCTTTCCAAGGTAAAACCTCGTTGTTTTTTTCTATGTATACAGAATACTTTTCTTCTTCTTCAACTATCTGATGTATAGAGTGTCCACCGTAAACCTCTTGTCCAACAGCATAGTGCATAGCTTCGTTTTTATAGTCTCTGCCTATACTAATCTTCCTTATCAGTTTCATCTTCCTCTATTTCTTTATACTCACCAGTTACTACATCAATAGAAACTTTACCATATTTTTCTTCTAAATCAGCTTGTTGCGCTTGAACTTGCTGTCTAGCCGTAATCATTTCATGCAATAAAGCGTGTTTTTCTATTTCGTACGCGCCTAACTGAGATTGTATTGATTGTATTCTATTTACTACTTCTTGAAGAGCTTGTAGCTCTTTTTTCTTAATTTTAGCCATTTTATTTTATTTAATTTATTTTAATTTTTATTCTTCACTCTCTGCTGGAGGTGAAAGAAAAGAGGCTTCTTCTGCGGTTACCTCTACATTTGTTGGTGTAATTCTTCTGTTAATTTCTTCTTCAAGAATTTGATTCATTTGATTTGTTGGGTGATTAGCTTGAGCCCACTCAATAACTTTAGCTTCAGTAAGATCTGCTAGCTCTATAAATTCATCACCTTCTTCAGGAGTTGGTAATGGACAAGCACCATTAAATATAACCACATGACCTGAATCAGCATCTGTTCCTGTATATTTAAAATTAATGTGTGTGATTACATTTGACAAACCGTCTAACGTGGGTGCTTTTTTCATAGCCGTAATCGCCCACTCGTAACTCATATTCATAATTTATAATTTATTAGTTATATATATGTTAAATAATCACTTGTTTTAATAATTATCTAAACTTCTAAAAAATAAACTCTCATCGTTCCAATGGTGGAACCATACGCTCCGTATGTAAAACTAAACAACGCATTACCACTATCTGTATCAATGTGCCTCCATACAGGACTTCTTAGCCAAAAGTTTTTATTTGGATAACCAGCACCATTACTACTAGTTTCAGTATATACATGCATACCACTAAAAGGAGACGATGTTAAACCAGTGCTACCTGATGGTGTGCCTCCGCTTCTTCCAACCCATCTTCCGTAAGCAGATGTGCTAGTTCCAATGCTTCCAAACGTTGTTGTTGTGTAACTACTTGAATTGTTTGTATTTGTTTCCCAGTTTCCAGCTGTAGTAAAATCTGGATTCATTAGTCCTGCGCTAAACGTATTACCTCCAAAGCCGGTAAGCATCACTGTCCATGATGAAGGAAAACCTTGAAATATAGAGCCATACCACGGCATACCTATATTATCTAGCTGAAAGTCTCCCGTATAGTTAGATCCTGAAACATAATGAAAAACTGCTCTAACATCTTTACCTTTAAAAGCATTAACGTTTATTGATACATTTGTTGATGTGGCTGTAGATGATGTGTGTTGCTGGCCAGTTATTGTTTGAAGCAATGTTAAAGCGGTAGCATCATGATCATATCCTCTAAACTCACCCATACCATGAGGCGTAGAGCCATCTGGTTTAGAAGATGACGCAGAGTTAATAGCATCAAATCCACCTGCACCCGTGCTCATGTTTTTTAAACTAATTGGTCGAGGGTAGCTAAACGTGTCCCAGTTGGTACCTGACTGGTTTGGATTTGGTATCGTATTATTGTAGTTGTCTAAGTGTATTTCTTTAGCAATACCATACAAAGAAACAGAGCCAGAACTAGGAACCGCCATTGATTATAGATTTAAGTTCATCAATCTGTTTTTGCTGGTCTTTTACAGCTTCAATTAATACAGCTGTTAGTTTTTCATAATCTACAGTCTTATATTTAGTATCACTATCATTCATTAGAGGCATTTTCTTTTCTCTAACGATTTCAGGTATTACTTCTTCTACTTCTTGAGCTATAACTCCTATATCTCTCTGATCTTTTCTACCACCTTTATTCCAAGTATATTCTACACCTCTAAGTTTTTTTACTTTATCTAATGCTCCTCCGATAGTAATTACATCGTCTTTTAATCGTGAATCAGAAATAGTAGTTGAATATGCAATAACATCACTTTCAACATGAAGATCTCCATCATTTTCAAGACGCATATCTTCTGCTCCATCTAAAAAGAAACCTATATTTGTACTTCTAATTTGTATTTTATCATCTGTTCCGGCTCTACCTAATTGTAAATCTTCGTTATAAGATCTAACAACGCCTGTATCAACTTGTAATTCTTTAGAAAAATAAAAATTACTTCGATCTGTTAGGAAATGACAATGCGAAGTGTTTTGAGGACCCACATCAATATACCCACTATTTGTTTGTAATCTAACAGAATTACTATTCCCTTCTGTTATTCTCGTGTTGGTATCGTTTATATATATATCGCCGCCATCTACTTCAATGTCACCTGAGAAATATAATCTTCCGCTTGTAGATGTTATTCTATAGTTATAATCGCTAGTTGTACTATCAGATTCGTGAAAATCAATATACTTACCAGCCTCTAAAACACCTGAACCGCTAACAGTTGGTACAACACCCCATCTATCGCCACTAGAAGTAGTTTGGAGTCCATCTAGCTTATCTGCGTCTAAACCTGAGCCGGCACCATCATTACCATCATCCCACATTTTTCTCCACGACCCATGATTACCCGCTGGGTTATCTCTCCAGTACACATTGCCATTAGAAGAAAATGCAAGTTGCGCACTATAATTACCACTATGTTGCCCTACGGTTATAACCCCGTTTGCGTTATCTGATGTTGAAGGTTTATTACTTGAAGAACTATTAAAGCCTCTATACTCTAATTGACCTGTTGAAACGCTATCAGCTACGGTGTTTAGATTCTCAGTACTTGGCCCATTACCTCCTGCTTTAATTTTAGCGGCTACTCCGCTAGACGTAATATACCCAGCGCCATTAGTCAACTGGTTATTGTTGGTTGGAATTCCGCTAACAGATGCTGATACAACTCCTGTCACGTGGCCATTACTATCAAATGTTAAATCTTGTATAAATCCGTTACCAGTATTGTTTTGACTAGTAGCTCCAGATATATTTGGGTGAGCTGTAAGGAATGCAGATGCGTGTTGACCATCAAGAGTATCAGCGTCTAGACCCGAACCTGAACCATCATTACCAGAGTTCCAAACTTTATATTCCGCATTTGCAGCTGAATAACCAGAAGGAGCCGAGCCGCTTCTCGTGTTGTCAACAGAAATATATCCATCACTAATATGAGCACTAGCTGTTACTTCAGCATAACTTCCAACCCTAACATATATATCTGCCTGAGTGTTGTTGATTTGAACGACCCCAACCTCATCTACAACTTCATCGGTTCCATTGTGGTGATTATAGTAAACAACATCCCAATTAGCATCAGATTGTAACTGAGCAACAATATATCCCATAGCTGGAAGTTGATTGTTACTGTAACTAGAGCTTCTACCTGCTAATTCAATAATACATCTATCAGAGTAATAGTCAGAGCCACCTGCAGTACCTGTAAGCCTTGCTATTTTAACATAGTTGGTACTATTGCTTGTTGTGTTATCCACAGCTCTCCAGGCATATAGTTTTCCTAAACCATCAGATGTAAACCCTTTTCCAGCTGCAGCTCTAATATCCCCAGCCGTATATATAGCTGTTCCGGTGTCGTTCGGGTCTAAATAATAAGATGTATTTGTATTACCATAATATCTGTTAGCTGTAACGTTACCGTTTACGTGTAATTTTTGACTTGGAGTTGTTGTTCCAATACCAACGTTACTGTTCGTCAACCTCATAATTTCACTAAAGTCAACATTAAACTGCATGTAATTAGAAGCAGAAGTAGTGCTATTTTGATACAAAATTCTTCCTCTTGTGTTTTGTGTTGCATATTGAGAGTTTCCAAATCCCAAAATACCTTGCGCGGTACCACTAGGTGTAGAAAGATACAATGCAGACGACGCGGCTGAAGAAACCGCCATTGATTTAGAGCCGCTACCATCACCTACTTGCAAATTGTAAGCAGGGCTTGTCGTTGCAATACCGACCTGACCTGTGGAAGTAATTCGCATTCGCTCGGTGTTATTTGTTCCAAACGCCAATGAAGATACATCAGGGCTAGCACTACTATCAGCAAATATTTGATTAACACCGTTTTTCGTAAGAAATATCTGATGACCAGTTGTTTGAAAATTACCATCAGTACCCGCAACTTCAAGTTTAGTTGAAGGGTTTGTAAGTCCAATACCTAACCTTACATTTGTAGTATCAAAATGAAAGTTGTCATTATGTGTTAAAGTATCAGTAGCACTCCAAACGGCTACTTTATTAGCTTCACCACCGGAAAGGCTAGCGCCTCCAGAAGCATTTTCCCAGGCAATACCCGAACCTGTAGAGGTTAATACTTGCCCATCTGAACCTTGCGCTCCATTAATAGTTAAATTATCTAAATTTATAGTACCAGTTACATCGACACCAGTAGTTGTAGTGTGAATCTTTCTGCTATTATTGTGTCTTAACTCAACACCGCTATCTGCATTAAGCTGAATAAGGTTTTCTGAAGCTATATATATTGAAGAATCACCTTGAAGATAAGCCGTTGTACCTGCATGATAAATTTCAAAATCAAGGGATGAGATGTTAGCGGAATTACCAAAAACTAAATGAGAATTATCAGGAAATCTAGTGTAATAATCTGGAGTAGTATAGTCAGCCATACTTGCGTCTAGCAAGAAATAGACCGAACTCGAACCGTCATCGTTATCCGCTAAAAATCGCAGATCAGTGTTACTTCCTATTGCTGAGATATCAAAATTAGTTCCCGAAGCACCGGTAGTTGTTATTTCTCCGGTGCTATGAAACTTTAATTTATGTAATCTTGAAAATTTGGCGTCACTAAGAAATGGTATAGCCATATTTTATTTAATTAATTGTTATTTATGAATAACTAACTGTTTTATCAGTTAATCCGTTTTTAGCATCTATAACAACAACTCTAATGTCGTTTGTTGGAATTGATGCAAAAGTTATTGATATTGCACTAGTACTTGTGTGATCTACGTCTGCGTAAACTACTTGACCGGTTACAGTATCATACATCTGAACTATTAAGTTTTGAGATGCTAAGCCGTGCGTAAATGAAGCTGTTCTATTAGTAGCAGTGTCATCCATTACACTGACATCAATAAGAGCAGCTGCAGTTGATAATTGAGTGTTTGTATCTGTGTTATCAGACGCTGGTAATGTAACTGTTTTAGTGTTAACAGCTGTGATGTGACCTTGATCACTTGTAGTTATAGAGTCAATAGCTGTAAAAGTACCACCATAACTTGGCGAAGCAGACGATGTGTTGTTTGTTCTTGTTACATCATCGTGAGTAATTGATATTGTTGTATCATCTGCGTCATTAGCTGTAAACGTACCAGTTCCACCTAATACACCAGTACCTTCAACCGTTAAAGTAGCATCGTTAACAGTAGGTATATCACTTATTAAAGCAATGGTACCGCTCTCATTTTTAAGAGTAACTGTTTTATCACCGCCAGTAAGTGTAGCTGTTGTCAAATTTAATTCTGTATCAGCATTAGAACCTGAAGCCCCTTCAAACTGCAAAGTATTATCTGTTACAACTTTTACTGTTTCATTAGATATTGTTTGAGTACCTGAAACAATAATGTTTGTTACTTTTAACGTGCCCGAGCTAGGTATATATTTAATGCCTGGATCCGAAAGACCAGTTTGAGCACCAGTAGCGCTAGCAACAAAAGTTACAAATTGTTCAGATGAGCTATTTGAATCAGCTATACTTTGTAATGTATCTGTGTTTGTATTAGTTGAACTAATAGTAAGCTTGTTAGCATTTGTTCTAGTTACAGTCGTTGCACCAGATCCTACGATTTCTACATCATGTGTTGTAGCGCCATTATGACCACTACCAGTTAATCTAACCTTCGTGGTGCTATTAGGTACAGCTAATGAATATTGGTTTTGTGTGTTTGTATCAGTATCTGTGTCAGACCATGGAACATTAACCACGAGATTATCTTGATCATCTGTTTCAATTTGATACAATCTGTTAGCTGTAGTGCTTATTGATTCAGGAGCCTGTGTGGTTCCAGTAGCACCTACATTTACATCTAACGTGTTACCGTTTAATGTTAAACCAGTGCCAGCAGCTCTTTGCGTGTTGTTGTCCGTGTCAACCCACGGTACGTTAACAACTAACTGGTTACTTGAGTTTTTAGTAACGCCATAAGTTCTATTAGCTGTTGTTGATTGAGCTTCAGCTGCAGGCGTAGAACCAGTGGCGTATCTAATTTTACCAAGACCAAGTGTTGAAGTTGTCATCGCACTGTAAGTGGTGTTGGTGTCAGTAGCTGATATCTCTATTACACCATCTGCTTCAGATAAATTAATGTTTGATCCTTTTTTAAGTACTAGTGTTTCTGAGCTTTCTAAAGTATTGTTTACACTACCGTCACCGTTAGTATCTACAGATACAGCTCTAACCGTGTCTCCACCAAGAGAAATCCATTCAGTTCCGTTATAAAACTTTATTGTGTCTGTTCCGGTGTCGTAAATAATTTTACCTTCTACGTCTGATGCTGAACTTTCTGTTGTTAAATGAAGAATAGCATTTCGTAACTCTGATACACTTCGTAAGTCTAAGTGATTAAGAAATGGTATTGCCATAATTTTAGTTTAAATATGCATAACCGCTTTCTGCGGCTGCTAGGTTAATTGTTAAGTTATTTTTGTCAGTATATACAACGCCAGCAAAAGCGCCAACGTTTTCATAAATTTGATCACTACTTGAAAACTTAATACTAACACTAGGAAATTTACCCATGCCATGATTAATAGTCCAAGTTGTGCTCGCGTTATTTTGATGGTGCACATACGTAGCGTCTTGTCCGTACATGCATAACGTATAAAAGTTGTGTAAAATTAAATTGCCATTACCAGAAACAAAGCTAATATTAAAATCATAATAATCCAAATTATTACTATCTTCGCTTATAGTAGAAACATCGTATATACCGTACTTGTTTTTATCTAAGTTATCAAAAAGCAGTATTCTTTTATTTCTATATTCTAGTATAAAATTTTCTATATTATGTTCAGCTCCATCAATTTCGCTAAACTTTAATGTTGTTAAAGAAGAAAAAGCAGCGTTATCTGCAGGGCCAGAAAATGCTTGCTCTTCTATTATGTCGCTAAATTTATATCCTAATTGGCCACCAACATTTATAAGGCCTTTGTTAAAAAGCTCAGCAATGCCAGAAAAAGGATAGTTTTTAGTTATCGAACCACTAAAATCAGTACCTATTACCTTATCTTGTTTTTGAATTACAGTATCTTTGGAATAAACACTTATTCTAGCCATTTATTTTTTTCTTACTTTTTCAATACTTCGACCTCCAAAATAAGCACCTATTACAGTGATTAAAACGATTTGAAGTAAATCTGTCCATTTTTCGTCAACTTCAAAAGCTATAGATCCAGAATCTATAAACACCATAAGTACTGTAGTAAATATTAAAAAAAGCAAAACCATAGGTCTGACTGATCTAGTTAACCAGTTTCCGTGCTCAAGGTCAGCTTTCCATCTAGAACTTATTTCTATCATCTCTTGTTGTTGACCTTCGTGTATCAACTGCTGCAATTTTATTTTGTCTTCAACAGATATATCAGACTTTGTTATTTCAGCTATAGCTTGCTTTGGATCTACTACGCCTTCTAGTACTTTACCTAGAGTTGGATTAACAACACTTGCAGCTCCAAGTAATAACTTACCTACAGCAGTTTCTTTAAATTTCTTTTTAGTAGACATAATTAATTATATTAACAGTTCCATCTACGCCTAGCGGCTCTACCTCTTTCGCTAGTCCAACTTCTTGATCTAGCGCAGAAAGCTTTTCTTCTTTTAGCTCTTTTACCTTTTGGGTTTTTTTCAGTAACAGCAGTTTGTAGGTTGCTACCAGGGTTTTGTCTTCTATATGAAGCAACACCGGCTTCAGTCATTCCAGCACCCTCTTCTTTTGTTCTAAAGTGTCTACCTTTGCCTTTTGTCCTTTTGTTTGTTTGCTTAAAAGGAGAGTTGTGTTGTACGTAAGCCATTACTTATTATAACCTTTCATTTTAAAAGCACTAGCCTTGTTAGTCATTGGTCTAGTAGCTTTGTTTTGTCCTTTAAATAAAGACTTGTCAAAAAACAACTTGTTACCGTCTTCTACTTTACTTGCACCCCACATTTTAAGAGCAGATGATTTTTCTTTTGCTTGAGTATACATTTTGCTAGGTGAGTGATTGTACTTCATTTTGAATGCAGAGGATTTCATTGGTTGACCTTTAGGGTTTTCATCATCTCCGTCCATTATAGGTTTATTTTCAAAAGTTTCAATTTCATCGTAGTTAGCATAATCGCCACTTTGTTTCTCATCATCACTTATTTGAACGTCTTTAACTTCACCACCTTCAACTGGACCTGTTTTTTTAGTACCATACTCAAAATCACTTCTATTTCTAGCATTAACGCCAGCATCAAAAGCAGCGTCAATAGTGTCATCTAACTTTTCAACTTTAGTACGTTTGTTTTCAACTTTTTCAAGGTTTTCTTTAAATCTTCTATATTTATTATAACCTTTATCACCTGGGTTTAATTTTTTTAGCTGAAACTCTTTTTCCCCTGTTGGGTTACCGTCTGCATCAAGAACAGGTACCATCTTTCCAAAACCTTGATTTACTGCTCTGTTTTGTATTCTACCTTGCTTTTTGCCCATGTTAGCCATTTTATTAGCTGTAATTTTACCAGTTCTTATAGTTTCCCTGGTGTTTGGTGCTGTAAAAGTATCTACTGTAGTTCCTGGCTTGCCTTCAGTTGTTATTGTGTCAGGTGTAAATGATTTCTTTTTGCTTTGTGTACCTCTTTTCTTTTTTTCTAGCAGCTCTTGATACAGGTCTGGATTATCTTTAATCCACTGTTTTTGTTTCGCTCTTTCAACAGGATCTGAGCTAAAGTTAGTTCTTTCGCCTGGAACTTGACTTGTAGTTATCTTAATAGTACCTTTTCTACCTTGACTGTCAAAACCAGGTATTTCTTCTACGTTAGTAGTTTGCTTTAATGGTGTGTTTCTATATTTCATAGTTATATTTTTTATTCGTCAGTTGGTAGTTGGGTATCGTCCTCTTCTTCTTTTTTACCATAACCTATGCTTCCATCACCAATTTTCTCCATTGCTTTGTCTAGACCTGGCTGCATAGCTTTACCAGGATCAACAAATGATTTTGAAGCGCCTATATCAGCTGCTCCATATATTAAAGCCATATTAGCTTTGGCTGGAGACGAAGTGTGCCCACATCCGGGTTCACCACAGCATCCGCTGCTATTTCTGTTAAATTTAGCTTTTTGTGTTATAGGTGTTGCTTTCATGTTTAAGTTCTTTTATAAGCCTCGGCTTCCCAAGGCAATTGTTTTGACCCTTCAGGCATTTTGTCTCTAGGGTATATTTTTCCTTTCCAGTAAACGTTATTATTGTCATAATTTAAATCACCTCTTCTCATTTGCTCTATATGCACCATTTCGTGCTTAACAGCTTTTTTCATTTGAGCAGGTGACAATGATGGATCTACAAAAATAGTTCCATCTCTATTAGCTTCTGCAGCTATGCCCGGATCTAGTCTTTTTAAAAAAACTGGATTTTGTGGGTCTTCAGCTAAATCTTCTTCTGTACCAGTTAATCTAGCTAAATCGCTTTTCATTTTAAAAGCCATTAATAACAGTGTTTTTTAGCTGGAGATTTATATTTTTTAGCTGGTGATTTGCAGCCTTTCTTTTTAGCAGGTGACTTGTACATTTTGTTAGGAGCACCTTTACCTCCATCAGCTTTACTAGCATGCACAGCTTTACGTTGCGCATCAGATTTATATCCTTTCGCTGGCGAAGCTAAAATTTTTTCTTGTAAATGTTGAGGTAGTCTGTCTTGATTGCCAACCAAAGGTTTTTTAAGTGGAGATACTTTGGCCATATTAACAGGCGTTTTACCTTGAGGATCTATAGTTACCTCTTGGTTAGCTGGTGCTTTTGAGTAATTGCACTTTGCTCTTATTGTAATTGGTTTGTAATTCATCGTTCTGGATCTTTAATCATGTCGTCTATAGCTTTGTTGTAAACTTTATCGCTATAATTTTTGTTTTTATAGAAAACACCGCGACTACTTGTAGGAAGATCCTCTTCGCTTAATAGTATACGATATATTCTTGATATTAATTGTCTGCACTTGTACGAAGTTTTATATATACTATATTTAATTGAAGTTCTATTTCTTTGGCGCCAAACGTCTATCCAACCTTCACGCCTTAGACGTTCCCACCTACCTTTATCCCAAGAGTAGGTATATGTACCGTCCATAAAATCTTTTCTTGTAAATCTATCTTTACAGTCAAGATATATAAGTAATTCAAGGTCTGCGTCTTTTAGATTATAAGTTTTACAGGCCCATTTGCGAACGAGCCTGTAATACTTAAATATTTGCAATTCCCTTAAATCTGTAGAAGAAGTTATCATTCTACAATTACTATATCACCTAAATTTACAACATGATAAAGTTTTTTGTCAAATTGTATGCCATGACCATTATGTTTATCATACCACACTATATCATCTTGCTTTACAGCTTCAACTTTATCGCCAACAGATATTACTTTAGCTTTTGAATATCTAGTGTCTTTGTCATACTTTTCAAGTAACTCTATACCGCCAACGCTCTTTGGTTGCTCTTTTATCTTTTCTAAGACTATATAATAATTAATTGCTTTCATCTATTCTAACATTACTAATTATACAATCTGCAGAAATAATAGTCTTAACAACACTCACTGCGTTTTTGAGCGCCGATTTTGTAACCAAAACCGGGTCTATGATACCAGCTCTAGCCATATTCAAAGGTTTACCGGTAGTTACATCAATACCCCAACCTTTTCTGTTTAGTTGTAAAGATGTGTCTAAACCAGCATTACTAAGTATAGTTAAATATGGAGACTTAATAGCATCAAGTAGAACTTGTTCACCCGCGTTAGCGGGTTTAATTATTTTAGACGCATTTAAAAGGGCTATACCTCCACCTGGAACTATACCTTCTTTGTATGCAGCTTTAGTTGCATGAATCGCATCTTCAACTCTATCGCGCTTTTCTTTTAGCTCAACTTTAGAATCAGCACCTACTTTTACTATAGCCACTGATCCGTTAAGCATAGCTAGCCTTTGTTCTAGTCTTTTCTTAAAAAACGGATTAGTCTCTTCTTTTATTTTATCTTCAACTGTTTTTATTCTATCAGCTAAAGCATCGCCTAGATCACCAACTTGAAGAACAGTTGTTTTATCATCTGTTACAGCTTTTACAGCTTCACCTAAAACATCTGGCTGAATAAGGTCTAAATCATCACCTAATTCTTCGTTCATTACTTTAGCACCTGTTAAGAAGGCTATGTCTTCCATAGTGTCCATCTTGGTAGGGCCAAAACCTGGTGGATCAACAACGTTAACTTTTATATTACCCTTTACTTTGTTAGCTATTAATGTAGCATATGGTTGTTGCTCCATTTCAGCTATAATAAGCAAAGATCTGTTTTTCTTTATTACAAACTCTAATATAGACTGTATTTTTCTAACATTAGGTATTGGTGACATCATTAGCAAGATATATGGATTATCAAGCTCACATGTCATACGATCTTTGTTTGTAGCTAGATGCTGTGATTTTAAGTTGCACTCAAGCTGAACACCATCTACAAACTCTACATACGTTTCATTTGTATCTGACTCTTCCATAAGCACAACACCATCTCTACCTACTTTTTTGTATGCTTTACCTATTTTACTACCTAATTCTTTATCGTTGTTACAACTTATAGTAGCTACGTTTTTAAGCATGTCACCTTCAACTGGTATGGCGTTTTTATCTAGGTGCTTCATTACTTTATCCAAACAAGAGTCTATACCGTCTTTTAAGTCTCTTATGCTTATATCTAATGTCTCGTTACATTTAGTAAGCAAAGACGATGCTAGAACTGTAGCTGTGGTTGTACCATCTCCAGCTTCTTTTACTGTATTTTTAGCAGCTTCTTTAATTAAAGTAGCACCTATGTTTTCGACCGGATCTTTTAAGACTACGCTTTCCGCAACGGTTACACCATCTTTTGTTATCACCGGTCTTCCTAATGCATCTTCATATATAACGCACTTTCCAGATGCGCCAAGGGTTGATTCAACAGCTTTTGTAAGCTTATCAACCCCTAGCATTATCTTCTCTCTTCCTTTATCGCCAAAAGACAAGTCTTTTACGATTTCACTTGGGTTATTAAATTCCATTAAATTATATTGTTATTTATTGTTATTCAAATGTTTTTACTACTACTGGTCCTTTTAGATAGTCTAGTTTTTTATTATAGTGCTCAATGCTACTATTTATAGCAGCTTCAGCACCATCTATAGTTTCTCTTCTAGTAACATCAGTCCAGTGATCATCTTGATCTTTGTACTCTGTTTGGTAAAAACCATTTGGTAGTTGAACAATTCTCCAGTTCTTTTTCTCTACAAGGTGTTTCCAAAAGTCTTTGGTTTCCTCGGTTACTTGAGGTGTGGAGTTACCCCAAGTGTTGGTCTTATAATAAAAATAAGTCATTGGTTTTGGTTTTAATTAATTATTGGTTATTGCTCTACCCGAGCAGGGTTTTACGGTAAAGTTATTTCTCTATACAATATAGACATTTTAAGCGGTGAATCTCCTTGTGAAACTGTCATTCCAGAGCTAGCGAATAAATTAAGAGCAGCGTTTACTGGTATTTGTGTGCCTGAAGCAGGAGCAACTGGATCACCTACAAAAAAAGTATCTGACGTAGAGTTCATATTACTGCTAAAAACAGCATTATCGTTTAATAAACCTGTAGTTCCTAAAGTTAATCCTAATCCATCACTAAGTTCAGCTGCAGCGAAGTTATATGCTGTAGTAGCAAAGTCTAAGTGCATTAACGCGTTCATAACATATAGTAATTTACCAGCTCCTGGCGCTGCTATTAGCTCAACAGTGCCACCGTTATTCAAACTTAATATTTGTGCCGATGTTACTGTTAAATCTTTTTTCAATATATCATGAGATAAGCTTTGATACATGTAATCTTTGAGATTTTGTACCTCAAAATTCTTAGTTGCGTTTAAAGCGCCAACCGCACCGTCTGTTCCTATCAGCTTATCTGTTGGATTTATTGTGCTATCGTTGTTATAGGTCTCTATTCTGGCCATTTTTTATGCGTTTTTTGTATTATTTTTTCTAGTTCCTTCTCCGTGACCACTTCTATTGGTGTAAACACTAACAAAACGACCAGAAGTGTGATCATAATCTTTATTTTCAACGTTTTTACCTGCTTTTTTTGCAGCTCTACGTAATCTTTGGTTCTCTGCGCGCATTTTTGTGCGTCTTTTTGTCTTAGCGTATGCTAAATCTCGCCTTTTTTTGGCTGCGGAGGCTTTTGGAGATAGTTTTTGCTTTGGCATTACTTCTTATATTGATCAATTTGCTTGTCGCCTCTTTTATTTATTCTTTTTTTGATTCTTTCGTAACGCTTTTCAGATATTTCTCTTGTGTGGCTTCGAGTATTTCTTCCGTTAACATTTCTATTTCTTGACAAAGTGTAAGTTCCATCGTCTTCTTTCTTAACTCCCTTGTAAATAACCTTGTTTACTTCTCTATTTCCTGTTAATCCAACACCAGATTTGTGTTTCATCTTTAATTTATCAGCTGAATTGTCAGATGTACTGTAAGTTGTTGATCTAAATTTTTCTTTACTTTTTTCGTTTTTGTTTTCAAGCTCCATTTTAGATACATTGGACACTTTTACATTAGTTGCTACAACCTCTGGTTCTTTTTTATCTGCGTTTTGAAGCGTTTGTTTTAAAGGAGAAGCTCCTAAACCTCTAGGGCCAATACCTTTTCTTATTAACTTGCTCATGGTTAGTGTTTTTATATATTCTAAATAATTACATAATAGCTGGTATAATTAAATTTAGTTAGATATATAGGGGTTTTGAATAACATATAGATATATAGGCCTACGCCTTTTTACTAAAACTAATATTTTTTTGCCCAGCCCCGTAACATCTCTCGTTTTACAAATATGGTTATGGCTTTTACCAGAGTAATAGTAACTATAGTTTAGTTAGTAACTATAATTTACGTAGAACTTTTAGGTATTTGTGTATAGCACCCACAAGGTAACTACGCGGTTATCTTGATTATTACTATGAATTTAAAATTAATTAATAACTTAAACTTTATATTATGTCTAATACTAATTCTATACTAACAACAAAACGTTTCGTTATCCGTAAATCACTCGTAGGTAAAAACCAAATCATCGAGTTCAAGAACCACAAAGGTGAAACGTGTAAGTACAATCACGATGTTGTGTACAACCAACTCAAAGATAAGTTCGAGAGTATGAACTGTTTCAAGAAGTATAAAAACTATACTAACACGAACAACCTTCCGAAGTTCGTACGTGAACTACCGAAACTAGTGTAACAACTAACTAACTCAAAACAACACCCTTCGGGGTGTTTTTTTTGTACCAATAGTGTATAGCACACAAAGTAATCACGCGCTTGTTTTGATTATTAAATTGGCCTGATCCTGAAATAAGATCGGAAGAGTATACTCCAACCTACGCGAGTGTTAAGTACATGGAAATAAAGGCAAAGCGTGGTGTTGCAGACTTGTGTATAGCACTTCACAAACCAATTACGCACTATATTTGATTATTAAGTTGAATAAAAAATGTGACAATAGCGTATTATTCTATATAAACTAATAGTCTAGTGTCACACTTTGAATAAAATAATTTAGTTTTAAAGTGAGAGAGTTTGAACTATACCTCATAATAAAAAATAACTGGTAAACGAATTATCACCTTTACAAACTAAATACGAATACTAATTGATTATATCTATGTCTAATAACTTAAAAATTAAAACTATGTCTATTTTAACTACAAAACGCTTTGTACTACGTCAAAGTCTAATCGGTAAAAACCAAACTATTGAAGTAACATTCAAAAATGGTAACAAGGTAAAATATAACCACGATATCGCCTTTAAAATAATGGATAAAAATGGTTTATCGAAGTTACCATGTTGGTCGAAGTATAAAAATTATACGGCAACTAACAATATACCTTCCGCTTTGCGAGATAAAAAATTAGTTTAGTTAATTTAATTCCCACCTAGGCAAGTGGCTAAACTGCCTTTTTAACCATGATAGATCTAACTACACTACGTGAAGATATATACAATGACTTTATACAAGAATACAGTCACTTGTCTAATAACGATATTTCCGACTTAGTAGATATAGAACTAAACAGAGTAAATACTGAAGTAACATCTACTATCGACGACTTGAACCAATACTTAAACGGTAACGTAAGTAAAAACGGTATCAAAGAAACTTTATACACCTTAATAAATAAACTATGAGTATCACCGCACAACTAGATTACTTCGCAATGAAGTTATATGGTGAGTTTGGCTTTGCCACTTGCACCATTGACCAACAAGAATATATAATTAAAAAAGTATACACCATACGAGGTTTAAATATATAACTATGAATATACAGGAACTTAAGCACAGCGAACTCGTCCACGCTGTTGCTATACACTCAAAAATACCGTTCGAGCAATTACTTGAATGGTCAGAGAACGAACTGCGCTTTGAACTATACGAGCGAGAAGCCAAAGAAACTAACGATATTATTTCTTTTGCAAGGTTTATACATTTCCATAAACTAAGTGATGACGAAGTACAAGATACTTCATATCTTAAACACCTATATAATAACTGGCAAGAGAATAAATAGTTTACAAACTAAATACGATCACCATTTGATTATTAATACGTCTAATTTATTAAATATACACTTATGAACACTATTAAATTTTATACTAAAAACGAAGTTCCAATGGCTAAAATAAATAACAAGTCATACAAAGGTTATACCGTTGGCAACTTACCGAGCAAGTTCGGTATCAAAGATATTATATCTGGCGATGAAGTAAAACCAGGTATATCAGAGTGGTTTAAATGCAAAGGTCTTACATTCATTGAAGTCAAAGAAAGCTTCTGGAACGACGTTGCTAAAGACTACGAACAAGCAAATGTAGAAATGCTATTTAAAAGTATGAACTAACATGAGTGTTCCTAAGACGATGCCTGAGTTAATTGCCTACGTCGAACAAAAGCGTAGGCAACAGGCTGAAATTAACTATCAACAGCGATTATTGCATGGTTTTTGCCATGGTCTCACCGACAAAGAGTATAATCGTATGAAGATTGACGGTAAAAAAACATACTCAAAAGCTCGTAAGTTTACTCACAATAAAATGTGGCGTGATACTCACAAGCGATTTGACACTAAACAACTAAAATTAATTAAATCTAAATAATATGCCTAACATGAGCTATTGCCGGTTTGAGAATACGGTAAACGATATGCAAGATTGCTTAAACGCTATCGAAGATAATGAGTGTAACGACCTCAGCGAATACGAGATTAAAGCTTTACAACACTTCCTAGAATTAGGTAGAGTAATTGTAGACTACGAAGATAATATAGAGCAAATACTAGAGCAATATGAAGAGCAATAATTATCTTGATTGTACTTACGCTGTAACTAAAGACTGCGAAGTAGTACACAAAGGCAACTACAATAGTTGCTGTACATACCTGCTCGACGCTCAACCGTTTTCAATTAGCTTTGCTAAAAATGAAGGCTGGGATATAATTAAAATCTAAAACATGAAACTAGATCTAAATAAAGTAGATAATATGCAGTTCGACGGCATAGACTTCAGTGATTACCCTGACTTCTGTGATGCCTTTTGCCACGATGCAGACTACGATGGTGTGCAGATGACAGACGAGCAGCTAGATATACTAAACGATAAACACCGTGACTTTGTTTATGAGTCACTATATCAATCACTATTTTAAAATATAAACTATGAATTACGCAGAAGTAAAAGTGCGAGACATAAATCTCAATGTGTATTACGAGTATGACCCTGGAGAACCAATGGTTATGTATTACTCAGATGGCTCAGGTCACCCAGGTTCACCGCCATCGGCTGCTATACACGAAGTACGCGCCGGTGACGTCGATATATACGAGTTACTAAGCGATGACTTACTAGAGTATATAGAAGAGCAAATAATATATCTAAATAACTAAGCATGTATATAACAGTATTAGATTTTACCGACGGCAGAATATATCAGTATGACGCTTGGGAAGGATCTCTTTCACACGAAGACTATGAAGCTATCCTTGATCTTAAAGGTCATAAGCTAAACAGTATTGAATGGATGGTTCATGAAAACCGTGAAATAATTACAAACTAAATACGCACCATTTTTGATTATATATGTGAATTTTAAAACAACAAACTATGTATTGTAGATGCGGAAATACTGTGCACCCAGTGCGAATAGACTTAGGTTACAAAACTTGTGTCGAGTGTTCAACCACTCAAACTTATAGCTATGTACCTATCATCGAGCATAAGACAGGCAATACTATTCAAATCGTCAGCCAAGAAGTATCAGCGAGTGTGCACAGAGCTTGGCGGCGTAAGTAGTTGGAAGGTGCTGCTGTTAGCGGCAGACTACAAATAGCTAGACGAGTAGCTTAATTAGGTATGATTAAAGGCGATAATGGTTCGGCTCGATGATTACACGTAAGTGAATAGCTAGCTTGGCGGCGGCCTACTGGTCACGTTAGGGGTCCAGGGTGCATTTAAAAATGCGTAAAGTATAAAGTCCCATACCCGAAACAGAAAGAGCGGATAAATGACAATACTAGTTAACTACCAGTCCGTAACTGCTGCCTTCCCTCACGGGAAACACGTGCCACAGAGCATCAAGCCTTTCAGGTTGAAAACAAGTGAGGGATATGGGCGTGAAATGGTTAGAACTGTTTACTTTGCATTCTGAGCGCAAGCAAGATGTTTACTTAGTGCAGTTGACGCAGGTTCGATTCCTGCCACGTCCACTAATTTTAATTTAATAACTATGAATAACACTTACACATGGCGACAAGAGCAACAAATGTTGTGTGACGCTTTCGCTAGACGTATGCTTATCGAGCACGGCTTGAAAGAAGTTACAACTCAAAGACAAGCTAAAAACGGTACAAGAGTTTTTCTTTGTCCAAACGGTGAGCTAATTGGTTCTTACTCAACAGGTTATGTACGTAGATGTAATAGCAGCGACAGAATGTATCAACTAAACCCTAAGTACAAAAGAGAAGACAGATGGATATGGTTAGACAAAGATACAGGTAAAACTTACGTAAGAAAAGGTACTGCTTGGGCTAGAGCACTTATATACAGTGAAATGGCTAGGTTAGTATTTATTGTTGAATACTACTTAAGAAACTATAAATAATGAGAACAATTGAGTTAACTGAAAGCGACTGCACGTTCATACACTACACATTAAGAATGTATGCAAAAACGAATCCGAACTTAGAACCTGAGGACAAAGCGGATATATATGACGTAGCAAGTAAATTTAAATAAATGGAATACAATTTAATAGCACAAGCTGAGTTTGGAATGGACTATACTCAACTTGGACCAAATGAACAAGAATGGGTAAGAGATGAGTATTACAATCTTACAAACTAAATTAAATAATTATGAGTACTAGAAATTTAACTATGATAGTAGATCGGCAGCATGCTCGTGGTGAAGGCAAAGGTCTTGCTATACACCCAAGCGCCGTTCAGTCTTTTAGCTATGTGAACATGTACTTGCACCACGACGGTTATCCTGAGTGGCAAGGCGTACAAATAGCTAATTGGTTATTAAAAAATAATAGATGCGATGGTAGCGCAATGGCAGCAAAGCTAGTTCACGACATGTACTATGACAGTTGCTACTTATATCCATTGCAAGATGAGATAGATCACCAATATACATACGTAATATGGTCAGGTGATAGAGATAAAACAATGGTGAGTTGTTGGGATAACTACAAAACAGAGTGCGTTTTTGTAGCTACACCTGAAGATATTATATCAACTTACTATGATGGCATGGATTACACTGACTTTGCTAACGGTGAGATTAGAAATGATAGAAATACAGAATCAAACAAAGTTAATCTTTCACACGCTAAAGCTAAGTGGATAATTGACACATTAAATTCAAGTATAAAATAATGAAAACATACTTAAGAAATATAAAAGCAGCGTGGAAAGTATACAAAGATGGTAGATGGC
>BCSF01000269.1_pt1 | contig 21938 bp, 35 predicted proteins | sample 1016431 | NCBI WGS metagenome assembly BCSF01 (sample SAMD00045685;SAMD00045686;SAMD00045687;SAMD00045688;SAMD00045689;SAMD00045690;SAMD00045691;SAMD00045692;SAMD00045684;SAMD00045690;SAMD00045691;SAMD00045692;SAMD00045684;SAMD00045685;SAMD00045686;SAMD00045687;SAMD00045688;SAMD00045689, study...
GCTTAACAAGTTCCATCTCTTTCTGCTGATCCATAGCTTGTTGATTCTCAGCTTGTAGCTGGTCTTGAGACTTGATTAGGTTCAGCGTGTCAATACCTTGTGCAGCAGCAAGTCGTTTAATGTACTCACTGGGATCAATGTATTGCATGATAGCCTGTGGTCCCATCGTCTGTGCGATGGTCATCAGGAATTGTGTAAGAGATTCTCGATCTTGTCCACGTCCTAGTGCATTCACACCAGCAACGATGGACGGTCGGACCAGATCACGGGGTATCTTGGGGATCTGACCCGAACGCTGAAGAACTAACAGTGTCCTGTTTAGATACGGTACGAGGAACTCAACGGTCAGCAGCGAGAAGATCCCGCCCAACTGCTGTTCAAGCTCAAGCTGTGTAAGCCTGACTTCTTCAGCTGTTGTTCGTTCTGACTGTCGGATGTTGAGCACCAAGAATGCATCACTGATACGTTGGCTGAGGGTCTGTGCCATCTGTGCAGCAGTAGCAAAGTCTGCTTGTTTGCCCACAGTGACAGCTTGGATATCCTCTGGACGTCCTTGTACGATAGCACCGTTGCCTGCTTTGGCAAGGGTTTGTGGCTTGGTTGTCGATGATGGTGACACCAAGAATACTACCTTAGCAGCAACAGAGCTGCCTTCAACCAGTGCTTGTGACAGTGCTTCAAGTGACTTGAGATCACCGAGGTACTCCTCTACCCTGCCACGACCATAGTCTTCGCCGTCAACAGTGTTGAATCTGAGGACCAAAAATGGGCTAGCACTCTTGGGTGCTGTGCTCTTGGTACCAGGGATCACCTTATCAAAGGCTTCCTGATGCCAGTTCCAGCGACCACTCTTGTTATCCAATTGGACATAGGTGTACACCTCAACGTCCTGGTCCGATGCGCCTTCGCGTCCTACGTGATTAGGTAGAGGTTCTTGGAGCACATCACCAAGCACCTTGCGGCTGATTTTTTCTTTAGTTACAATCTCGATTACGTTACCATTGCCATCACGGTTGACAACGTATCGATTCAGTGGGTAGTGTTTCAACCCTTCTTTACCCATGTAGATCAGTGCGTTACCACCAACAATGAGATGTCGTACAGCTTCATGTACAACTACACGATCACTTGACGCATTGATGAAGTCCATGATCATCCTTTCTACCTTAGAGAAAGAAAGATCAAGTTCACTTCTAATCTCTGGGTCAAGCTCTTCACCTAGCTTGTCATCCCTAACCTGTAGTTTGAAGAACGTGGTTTGGGGAGGGAGCAAGGCAAGCATCAGCTTAGCTGCCAGAGTTGTGACAGCTTTAGAACCAACTGCTTGCCATGGTGTAGGCAGAGCCTTGCGATCTTGTGATTCGTCTTGTCGGATGAGGTAAGGCAGAGTCAAACGTGAGCATTCAACTGCGACATCGAGATACTGATCACGACGTGCACGCAGTTCATCATAGCGTGACTTTGCGTTCATTATGCTAGACCACCCATGCCACCTGTACGGCTACCAGCAGCACCACCCATACCAAGTGGGTTAGAGAACTGATAGGTGCCTTTGGATACTGCACGTTTAGATTCAGTCTTGGAAACTGAAGACCTAAACTTAGGTTTGTAGTCAGCGCCACGCAGAGCACGGTTTGCTTTCGGTGGTCCCTGTGCAATCTGTGCCATCAACTGTTGTTGTTGCTCAGCCATGCGTTGCTGTGCCAGGTTAGCCTGGTATGCAGCATCCGCTTGTGCTTTCTGTGCACCAAATGCTTGTTGAAAGTTTCGGAATGCACGACCAGGACGTGAAGCACGAGCTACGTTACGTGCCGATGCATCAGAGCCACCCATGGCAATGACTGCATTATAAAATTGTTGATTAAATGCCATCTTGTTCTAATCGATTGAGTAGCCACTCCACTACGGAGCGTTGTCCAGATCGATACATGATAGTTGAGATACTATCACCTGGACCTGGGTTTGTGGGTGGAAAGTTTTCTTCCATCTCTGCCAGGATAGACTTGACGGACATGCCGTAAGTCTCAAGCGTATTGAGGGAGATTGACATTGGAATGTTCAAAGAATGCCGGCATACGTGCCGACCTGGTGTTAGAAAAGCCCTCTGCGATACCCTTTTCAAAAAGTGAATCGCTCTGTGAGTGCCAAAAATTTTTCGCTAAAAACTTATCGGTGTTTTCAGCTTGTAGAGGCTGGAAAACCCAGTCTACAGTTGCTTTTCTCAGTTTGTTGAGAGACTTAGAAGGATTAAGACCCAGCTCACGGCATACAAGAGAATTCGTAGCAACATGAATCTGTTCATCACGGCTAATATCTGCGGAAATTGTCCTCAGGCCAGCATCTCCGGCATAGCGAAAGAAAGGAAGCAGACAGAAGAAAACACTACGTTCGGCTACCATAGCCTTAACAATCGTGTGGTCTTCATGTTCTTCCCATGCTTTTTTCAGGATCTGTGCTTCTCGTTCTGCTTTTTCATCGGTACCGAGTGCATTTACAGCGTAGTTCAGAGCCAAATCATGGTTTTCTTCATCCTTGATGTTCATCTCAAGGATCTGACGTGCTGCATCAGGGATCTCACCTTTTAATGAGTGTGATATGAAGTCACCCACCGGCAGTTCGAGACAGCGGAGAGCTAAAGCGCGGTAGACAGCTTCTTCCGCGCCAGATTTAAGTTTACCTGCTTCAGTCTGTACAGGAGTCCAGGTGCGTTTCCTGGCAATTAGTTTATCATACGGGGTCATTCTGCGCAATCACATTGAGGTTCAGGAGTTAGCAAGTCCGCAAGGTAATCGTCAACATCAGACTCATCGAGTGCAGCATATGCACTGGTCTTGTCCTGAACGTCTCCCATCACTTGCAAACTGTAATAGAGGCTTGTTTGAGGAGACGCTAGCCACTCTTCAATGAACGCATTGTCATAGGTTACCTGATCACTCCATGAGTTGAACGAGTATCCGTGAAGAAGTCCTGTTTTTTCAAGCATTGTCATAAGCTGGTCAGCTACAAGTTTGTATGCTTCCCAACCTACTTCAGAAGCGATTTCAACATCGCCATATTCATAAGTTGTGACACCAAAGGTGCCGCTGTCACGGTCAACTGACCGAGCGATAGGTGGAGCGATCTCAGGACAGGAAGTGAACCCGTCTAGACCGACGCTACGATAGCTGCAGGAGGCCGTAGGAGCGATGGCAAATGCTCTTACCATGTTATGACTCTTGGCAATGGCTGCAGCCTGCTCAATGCCATCTCTGATGGACTGAGCGATATCGTGAGCGGTTGAGAAGTTGACCTTCTCTTGGTTAATATCTCGGAGGGCTACTCCGAATTCTTTATATGTGACTCCGTTTTGGCGGAGCAGGTTGGCAAGTCCAAGCATTCCAAGCCCGACTTGCTTATCAACGTCTGGGCTGAGGTATTCCCCAGATTCTCCGACACCTGTCGTAGGATGGAGCGCACACAACTCGGACATACCCTCAACGAAAGCTTTTGGGATGTCAGAGATAGTACAGGCAGCGAGATTGACATGCTGCAACAAGCATGTGCCTCGTGAAGGCAGGTATACTTCAAGACAGACGTTTCCTCTGATGCGGTTTCCATCTTTGTCGTACCTAATTTTGTTTAACCAGATGTCGCCTTTGCGAATCCCTTGGAGGAGTTCTTCTTTGTGGGGGAACTCATGCCAGGATTCTTCAGTGAGATTGATGCAGCGTTTAACCCAGGGTAGTTCATGTCGGGGTGTTTGAATGAATTCGAGTGAGTCAGGGTGGTCGATGTCGATATGCAAAACGCAAGCTCCATTACGGAAGGTGCCGCCCCTGCGTAACACTTCATTGAGCATAGAGTAGATGCGTCCGAATGACACCGGACCGCTAGCCACTAGTTCATCTGGTCCTTTTGTAGTAACAGTACCCTTGGGTCGAAGGTTGGACAGGTGTACTGCGACACCAGCCCCATGGCGTAAAGCGTGACTTACGAATCGCCATGAGGATTCGATCCCATTGACACCGGTCATGCTGTCATCAACCGACATGACCGTGCACGATACTGGCAATCTGGACTCGGGGTTGTCCATCCAGGACTGTACACGTCCTGTGCGAGAGATGAGTTTAGACATTATACTAAATCAGATAAATCGGGTGGTTTGTAGTTAGGTCCTTTGAGAACCTTGCCGTCCTTGCGTTTAACAGGCTTGCCGTCATCGCCTAGCTTGGACATGTTTGATTTGTGAACACGGCGTAGAGCTTGTTCAATATCCCAGTCCATGTTCTCAGCGTACTGAGCACAGACATAGATAAGATCAGCTAGCTCTTTCAAGCAAGCCTCACGATCAGGAGGATGCATCAGAGCCATTTCAAGATCAGCTTGCAGGAACTCTTTGAATTCCTCAACGATCAAATTCTTCTGTAAAGTCCGGCGGCTCAAATCGTTCGGTATATTGTACGCTTGTCGGAACTCGATCGCTTGATTGCTTAGGAGTGACATATTGCAGTTCGTTGGTGAGGTAATGAATGGCTTTCTCTAAGTCCTCTACATAGTTGTCTTTGTAACCAGCTCTGCAGATGTACTTGATAGCGTTACCTAGGTGGTAGGAAAGTCCTTGATCACGAATAAAGTCCCATACTTCGATGGTTCCCCTTCGGTAGTAGTCTGGCGAGTGGGCCATTCTTTCAATAGTTGTTTTACTGTGTTGGTCAGAGCAAAGTTCTGGCGTTGTAGTGCAAGCAGGACAGTAATGATGTCCTCTTTCTCAGCTTTTGGCAGAAGATCTTGCAGCCTACGCAGCTGGAAGCTTTGTTCCATTGTTGGTTCGGTTACAGGCATCGGCGGGAGTCCAGAGGATGGGTCGGTGTTCTGTGAGGTCATAGTTCTCGATAGTGAGTATCTTTGCCAGACGTGCGTTCTGTAAGGCAACAGACTCATCTAAGTCCTTCTCATCGAAGGCTTTGACAATTGTTTCCCAAGTGTATCCGTCTTTATCAAAAATAGCAGCAGCACGTTTCACGCCTAATCCAGGAACGCCGGCATAGCCATCTGTTTGGTCACCTGCCAGTGTCTGAATAAAATGCCATTGCATTCCTTCTTCTTCAGTGATCTCCATGGTTTCTTCTAGGTTGTAGAGAAGACCAGGGATCTGTTTCATATCTTTATCAGGACTGACAATACAGTTTCCTGGATGCAGTGTCGCATAGATTCCCATGGCATCATCTGCTTCCAACTGTGGCATCCTGATTACTTCATATTCAGTTTTTAGTTTCTCGATTACACGTCTATATCCGCAGGGCTTCTTTCTTTGGCGGTGTCCCTTGTAGGAGTCAAGGATAGACTTCCTAAAATTGACACTATCACTAAAGAACAGAATAGTACCGGTGCTAGAAAAGAAAGCATCTTCAATCTTTTTAAGTTCGCGTTTTACAGCCTTGTAAGCCTCACTGAACTTTGAGACAACCATGATGACATCATCACCCCAGTCGATCTCTGATTCACATGCGGCACAGGATTTATAGACAATATAATCTGCATCAATCAATAATTTCATTTAGTGGACTTCTGCCCAGTTGTCTCCGATCTTTGATTCGGCGTCGATTGGGCATCTAAGTTTGTAGTATTCTCCAGCCTCTCTAGCGCTATGTACCAGGGATGCCGCCAAACGGTCTGCATGGAGCCCGTGGCATTCGTATTGGAGTTCGTCATGTATGAAGGCAAGCTGCGAGCAGCAAATATCGTGAGTGTGATGGTTAGCTATTACCAGCCATCGTTTTGCTACTACGCCAGCAGATCCCTGTAATAGGAAGTTGAGTGCTTTGTGCGGACTATCAAGGAGGACCTTGCGTCCATCAATGGCTTTAACAAAGCCGCGATCACCTGCAACTTTAATTGCAGTAAGGAGATCATCAAGTCCAGGAATCGCAGCAACATACGCTGCTCGAATCTCAGCACCTTTCTTCTTAGCTTTGGCGGTAGGTAATTGTTTGTCATAGGTTAATCCGATCTTAACATCTCCCGCCCCGTACAAAAACGCATAAGTAACATTTTTGACGAGCTTACGGGTGATTCCAATCTTATCAGCGTTTACTTGGTGAATGTCACCGTTGAGGAGGATGTCTGCGTATCTTCCACCGTCGTAACGGGCAAGATAGTGAGCAAGCATCCGAAGCTCAATGCCGCTAAGATCAGCACCGACCATAACTTGACCTGGAGTTGCTGTAAATAATCGTCTAAATTCGGGTCCACTAGGTACTTGGGCTAGGTTGGGTTTGTTATGTGCCATTCTAAAAGTGGCACACCCAACAGAACAATGGTGGTGGATGCGACTAGCACTCGTACACAGCTTCAGCCATGCGTTCGCGCCTTCCGATATCATCCCAAGGCTCTTCGTAATCTCCAAAATCCTCAAGAACTGTAGGGAAAGCCCAGTTCCATGGTTCTTCAAAGTCGTCTCGTCGATCTTCGTTTTCCCAGAAGTCGTAGTAGTCTCGTCCTGGAAATTGTCGTGAGTCTTTAGTATCCATGCTATGTGATCCCGTGAGCCGGGATTGAAGGTTTTTAGTCGCGTAAAAGGACACCCTTGAAAGTATCCTTGAGTTTTGTTATTTCGTTTTGGAGTAAACTCTGGTCCTGGGACGAAAGGGAACCGCTGCGATAATAGTTCAACAGTATCTGAAAGCTCTTTTCTGAGAGTACATTCAAGTTCCCGTGCAGCTGGTTCATCAAAGTACCATCCATGCTCTTCTTGCAGTGTTAGTATTTGTGCTACCTGATGCTCTAGCGTAACCCAGTCAGGTAGGGGTGGAAATGGTCGCATAGTTTGCGTGTAACAGCAACGTCTTGGACGCAGTAATCCTGCATCTCTTGGCTCCAGACTTTAAAGTCGTTGTCCTTGCCGTATTCACCTTTACGTTCGTCAAGCCTGTAGCCGTATGACTCTAGACTGTGGCGTCCATATAGTTTGGTGGGCATGTCCTTCCACTGCATCTTCTGATCCAGCTGGAGCATGTTTGGATGATACAAACGTGAAAGGATTAGGGTATCAATAACCTCGCCTTGTGGGTCAAAGAAAGGATATAGTTTCTTGAGTACCCTGAGATCATATGAAATAATGTTGTGACCCACGATAGCATCGGCATCGTCAAGCCTAGTAACAGCTCGAACAAGAGGATCACAGTCGCCCCCTTCATTATTGTAGACAACCGTTTGGTCATCGTCCGTATCATAGAGGACAATGCAGTGGATTTCGGTGCAATCATGTACTAAACCGTTTGCTTCTAAATCAAAGACAATCATTTGCCTAGTTTGCGTAACCTCTTCAGCTCTTTAACTTCCATCTTTACGTTCTGAAAGGCAGTCTCAGGTTCGAGCTTGCCTCCCATTTCCATAGACACGATGATGTCTACCTTACGCATAAACTGTTCAAGTGCTGTTTCGAGTCTCACTTTGTCTTCCATACGTAGGTTTTATCCACGAACTTAGCCCGTTCGACCATCTCGGGCGTGGGAGGAGTTGGTTTGCGAAGATCCAGATAGGTATTAGAAATCGGTAGACGCATTGAAATCGGGTTGAGCTTCATACTCTTTAAAAGAACAAGTTGCAAGATTGTATTCTAGTTTGGCTGCGATGCCTGTTTCGCCAGAATATCGATTTTTAAGGACTCGCACAGTTGTAGCAGTGTGTTCAGATCCGTCCTGTTGATTTCGCTCCAGTGCGATGACTGAATCTGAGAGCTGAGCAATTGCAGCTGAGCCACGTAACTGTCCCAGTGTGACTCGGGCTCCTTCTTCATGGTTTTGATCAGATTGTGTACGGCGTAAGTGAGACACTAGGAACAATGAAATGCCGGTGCGTTCAACTAGTGAGCGCAGACGTGTCATTGTTTTGTCAATTGTCTTACGTTCATCACCATCTAGTCCTGACAAGAGGATGGAGAGGTGGTCCAAGAATATGATCTTGGTGTCGAGCCCAGTGGCAAGGTATTCGATTCGGTTATAGATAACATCAGGATCGTAACTCCCAAAGCCATCAAACAAAAAGAGATTCCACTTAGAGAGAGTTTCATCGAAAGCGTGAATGAGTTCTTTGTGGTCGTGTTCACCTAGATGATAAGCCTTTCCCAAAGCAGATGACATTAGACCCAACGCAGTCCTGCGATTTGATTCTTCTAATGCCAGATAGCCCACGCGATTGCCTGCTTGTAGCAGCTGTGTCGCAATGTGCCTACAGAATGAACTCTTGCCTGTGCCAGAGCCTGCTGTAATGGTTACCAGCTCACCGTAGCGTACACCATGTAGGAGTTTGTCCAACCCATCGAAGCCATATTTAAAATCACTTGGTGCTCGTGGTGTTGTGACTACTTCCAGTAGTGTACGACCTTCTACAATACCATCCGGTCGATACTCTTTAGCATCCCAGATAGCCCTGCAGATGGCTTCTGTGTCATTGTTTTGGAGTGCATCTGATGCATCCTTGTACTGATCTAGAACAGCGATCTTCGCCTTGCCAGGTGGTAGGATGCTAGCGCATTCCGTTGCCGCTTGGCGTCCGGGATCGTCATTATCAAAGAAAAGAACGATTTCCTCATAGCCTTGAAGAAGTTCGAGATTGCGTTGGATTGCTTTCTTCGCACTCGCGGCACCGCTTGGGAGCGAGACCATTGGCCATCCTTCCATTGCCTGGTAGCAGCTCGCCGCATCGAGTTCTCCTTCTGTAATAACAATTCGTCTTCCCGTAGTAGGGAATAAATGCTGCCCGAAAAAAGATCCATCAGTTTTACCTTCGTAATGAAACTGTTTGTCTACTGTCTTGACCTTCGCGCCAAGCAGCGCTCCAGTGCTATCGAGATAATGGAATCGGAGTCTGTCTCCGTCTTTGTGGATTTTGTACTTTTTACAGGTTTTTTCAGATAGTCCTCGCTTCCGAAGCTGAACAGGGTGTCCTCGCAATAGGGGTACATAATCAAATGATGAGTGTGATTCGTTAGGTAGAGTCAATTTGTGACACGAAAAACAATATGTGTGTTCATCGGAATAGACAGCGAGTGCATCACTACTACCGCAATCTGGGCATGAGTCATGATGTAGAAACTCGCTATCATTTTCTAAATCAGCCATTCAATAGGTATCTCCTGGAATGACGTCCATTTTATATCGTGCTTGTCGCACCATTGGGCATAAGTAGTCTTGGACTTCTTACTAATTCTATTGTATGGGGTTTGGAAGACCATACGGATATCAAGTTCGGGATTCTGCTTCTTTACATTCTTGACTTTACGCCTGTCTTCAGGATCCCAATAGCCTTTACACTCCAGAAAAACACCATTAGGGAGGAGAAAATCAGGAGTGTAGTTATGCTGAATAACATAGGGCACTTTGGTGCTTTCGTATTCATAAGAGACACCAAGGTTACATAGTAGATCAGCGACCCGTTCTTCCAAACCGGATCGAAAAGCCATCAGTCATCCATGTGCTTTTCAATAATAGCCTCAACAACTTCAGTTACAGCACGAGACATCTCGTACTTGAAATCATTCTTATCAGCTTTGTATCGGGTGACGCAGATAGGAGGCAGCTGGATGTCAAGCGTACCTTTGTACACACCCGTGATCTCATCTTTGGAGACCGTGTATTGGAAATCAGAAGTCATCGTCAACGGTGGCAGTTTCAGTGGAGGGTTCAACAGAGTCGGCTTTAAAGCCTTCAACCTTACCAAACAGGTTGGATACATCACCATCGGCTGATTCAGATGACACACCTGCCTCAGCACCAAGCTCAATAACTTGCACGCCTAGGAGCTTCAGAGAGCTTCCGTAGGTCACACCATCCTTGAGCACATATGGCTTCTGATAGAGGGCTAGACGGACCTTAGAGCCACCGTAGAGAGGCAAGTCAGCGTTAGTTACCGCTGTACCTTCACTGTCTACGATGCCAGGCTTGTTGTCTTCACCCCAGCTAAACTTAATTTTATAACGTCCTTGGGCTACTTCTTCCCATGGCTCAGGCTTCAACACCGAACGCTTTGGGTTCTTTACTTTCGACAATCCCCACTCAAGGAGTCGGGCACGATCTTCATCAAGTCGATCGATGATGTCGCTTTCAACAATTGCAGACAGGTTGTAGCCATACTTACCTGGTTGCAGAACAGCCTGAAAACCATCAAGAGTGACGGTCTCAGTCATTACAATGTCATCCTTTTTAGGACCGGCCATGTTAACAAAAGAAATAGGTAGAGTTTGTGACATCCTCAGGTTTGAGGGTGCCAATGATGGGTGGTTCGGATGTAGCTCCGATCTGTTCCGCCCATGATTTCAGATAGTTGTTCTCGGCAAACAAATGCATGTATACCTTTCGGACAATGCTCGATAGGTTATCCATGTCGCTAGCACGGCATAAAACCGAGTCATGTATGACGGCCAGCGGTGCGTCGAAGCGTATTGCAGATAGGTGGAGAAGTGATGCATCCAGTGAATGAATTAGATTGGGGGCTGTTGCATTCTTGTGATGCCTTAGATCTACTTTGTCAGAGTCACCAATGGCTGTCGTTACTTTCTGAACTGATCCTAACAACTTCAATTCAATTCGTACTTTGTTTTGTTTCATCAGCTTTTGATGAACGACAAACCCTGAAGGTGTAACCCATTGCAGGTGTTCTTTACCACCTTTGATAGCTTTGGTAACCTCTGCTTCGATCCATTTCATTACTGCCATTGGACCTGGTACGATTACATCCATCGCATCACGTACGGCAGAAACCGTGAGTGTGAGATCATCTTTATCAATCTCGACACCCTTATCTTTGAGTGCTTCACGTATGTAACCACGGTTGGAATGCGGCTTTGCATTGTAAGGCACGGTCATCACTACTCTTTTGACAGTTTTCCTGTCCATATACGGTTGTATACTTTCAGGACAGTTGGGTGTAGCTTCAGCAGCGACAACCTTGTATGCGTCTTGTGGTTTATCACCTGGGACAACATTGACCAAGGTAGCTGTGTCTTTATCGAGTGCAAGTCCTGCGAGGATTTGTAACCCTGAGCAGGTTGCATCGACAGCAATAGGTAAAGACGTGTGAGTTCTACTGAAGGCTATCATAATAGCATAGTATTCTTCACATGCAGCAAGGAAACACCAAGGCTCCTCAGCTGCTTCCCATTCTGAGATGTTACCAATAGGATCTGTTGCTACTCTTTCTATTAGTTGTTCGTTAGCAACTGCCCATGCGTGTCTCTCAGACAATGATGCTTTATCTAATCCATTACCGTAGGTTGTTGCAACTTGAAACTTAAGCCAACGCTCTGCTTCAACTGTCACAAAGCAACTATCAGCAAATCTTATTAGTGACTTGGAGAAGTCACAACCTTGAGGTGTGAGAAATGAGGGGATTGCGTATGCACGACCACGGTAGTCAAACGACCAGGGTAGATAGAATCTGTCAACATTTAGAAATCGTTGTACTAGTTCCATAGTCATGCGGGTTCGACAACTTTCTTTGAACACTGCTGCGTTCTTATTCATTGCCTCTGCCGCAGCTCGTTTGTAAGCTTGACGCGACTCATCATTCTCTGCTATGTCCACTGGTTTGGGTGGTAGTGGTACTTCATAGACAGGAATGAACTTCCCAACTTTAATTCCCCTCTCTTGTAGGGTACGAGCAACCGACACAATAAACGGATTTAGTGTGTATGCAACTGATTGAATCCGGTTCAAAAAGGCTAGCGGTTTCTCTCCCTGTATTAGGGACGGATTGCCTCTCCTAACCAAATCATTACCGTGCATTAACTCGTTCATAAGGTATCCACCGGCTGCATCATTTGACCAAGGTTTAGGTGGAATCAACATTGGCCATGCCATTGGTGCCATCAGCTCTGCAGACGCCATTATATCGTCTTTAACGTCCATGAAAGCAGCGCTAGGTACGATATGAGTGTGAGTCTTTTTACCAAGCCTTTCAAGGCGTTTCTCGAACCATCCAGAGCATTCCATGATGCAGTCTAACAACCAGCCACCCAACTTAACACAGACAGCATCATCCCATCGTTTCCATGTGATGTCGTGCCTGTTCATCAGGGTTCGCATGATTGTCACCTTCTGTTGTGTGCCACATGCTTTGTGCCAGTAGTTCTTCTTCAGTGTATTCAACAACCCTGGCGCAGTTGTTTCATAAAACCTGATCTGACACTCTTGTTCTACTGCTTTACCAATAGATTTGCATACGTTTTGCACCTTACTAGCATCTTCCTTGAATGAGAATACTTTATCGAAGGTTAGTTTAAGTGCAATAGCAGCACAAGAGTCAGCATCAACATCAGCAAGATAATGTGCTATCTCTTTGAAAGCAACTCCATTCTTTCTTGCATGGATACGATCTGTTGTTGAGTTAATGCGTTCGACAACTCTAGGCAACAGACAGTCAATGCTAGCAACACCATAAATACTGGCACTGGCATAATCTTTGGATTCAACACTGTAGGTTTGTTTGTGTAATCGTGATTTACCTTGTTTGATTGCATCACGCTCTAAAGCGTATTGCTGCTCAATAAGTTCCTCACTTATCATCGGCAAGCTGCTCCTGTATTAGTTGAATCAGCTCATCACGATGAGTGTGACCAAGAATCTCTTGGCAGAGCATCTCAGCTCTCTCCGAGATCCTCATCCTCTGGGATAAACTCAGCTCTGAGTAGGGTGATTTCTTCATCGTCTGCAATAGTGATTTCATTGTCAGGGTTTTGCATGATCTTTTTAATGAAGGCATTTGCTGCCTTCGCTTGCTTGTAAGAACGTTCTTTGATCTTACCAGTCTTAGTATTGTGCACACGGATGACACAGAGGTGTTCCTCTGGGATTTGCCATCCGTGTACGCGCCATTCTACGAACTCTTCAAACGGAAGTGACTTGAACACTTCAGCGGGAGCTGCTGCAATATACTCCCAGTTGTTGGGAAAGTAAGGTTTCTTACTGTTCATAACCATAGGTAACGTTCATTAGTTCTGATTGGTACAAGGTGGCATACTCTTGAGCCTTCCAGGCTGCATCCTCTTCATTCTCCGCGAGGAATGATACAGGATCACCCTCGCGAAGTGTAGCAGTGTAGATGTGTTGTTTAATCATGCTCATAGGTAAGCGGCTGCGTCCTCAATGTTTTCCATTTGGATGAAGTTCTCTCCATCCTCAGCATACAAGTCAAGTAGTTCTGCAAACTCATCACAGAGATCCTTATGAGTTAGCATCTCAAAGTCACGGCGTGTGTCCTCCTCAGGTTCTTCTTCATGGAAGATGTTGAGATAACTGTCAAGCAACCAGTCTTTGAATTTCATTTGTTGTTGTAATAACGTTGGGTGATAGAGTTGGCACGAAGCCAAATGATGAGTGTGGACATGATGCCAATCATGCCAATAACAGCAAAGATGATGTTAGATTCAGTCCAGATCATTAGTTTTCCTCCAAAAGATGAGGGTAATACTCTTTAATTTCTTCTATCAATTCTGAATTAGAATAACCATCATAAGTTGTGGAGAGTGCATCACAAGCAAGTTGACATAACATCTCCATATCCATACCATCAACAATACAATCGACAAGGTTTTGTTGAAGTTCGGAGCGGTGTTTGAGTAGTTCAATCATTGATTAGTGAAAGAAAGTAGTAGAAACAATCATGATTACCTATTTCGTGGGCTAGGTTGAGCCACAAATAGTCATCAGTCATCAGTTTCCTGTGCTTTGATGTAGTTGTCAAGTGCTGTACGCATTTCTTTAGCCATTTCTAATTGATAAGGCTTGTTTGATAACTCGTTGAAACATGGTTGGTTGCTACACATACCATTGCGTGCCATTTGAAAGAACGTATCTGCCTTTACACCATGAATGCAGATACCATCATCATGTCCATCAGCGTAAACATTGAGTGAATCATCACACATGTGCCAGTATGCGGACGCATCGGCGATGTGATAGGTGTACAGAGTGGAAGGTGGTTGAATCAAAGGAGAACCTCGTTAATGAAAGGAACAGTGTTGCCGTTTGGCAGAGTTACAAACCAGTCGTAATCTTTTTGAAAGACACGAGCTGAACCGGTTACAAACTGACAAATAGCGTTGAGTCGTGATTTAGTAGTTGGAGTAGTCCAACCACAGTGACGCAACTCTAGCACACCAGCACCGTCTGAGTAATAACTAGCAATGCTGTTGCCATGCAATAGAACTTCAACATGGTGTGGGCTGTGTACCTTAACCATGGTGTTGGACTTATGCCAGCCACGTCTATCGATAATGGCTTGGATCATCTCGCGTTCAATTTTACGCATGTCGGGTGAGTCCTAAGTGTCGGTGTCGGGTGAGTCGTGTAGTCGTGAGTGTGATTATGAGTGTGAATCACAACAGTTGTTGATAAGAAATAAACAGTGCTGTATAATTAGAAATAAACAACACTGTGGTTTGTTTACAAACAACCCTGTTTAATTAGAATCACGTTGTGAGTGTGAGTTGTTGAAACTCAAGGTGATCACAGCAGGTATCATCATCCTGCAAATCTATCATCTCGGTGTCAACATGTTGAACAAGTTTGCCAAACAAAAAGTCAACAAACTCTTTATCATTCATGTCACTGATCAATTGAAATACTCCGGGTAGATGTGTGGATTGTCCATAATCTCATGAACTTGAGCATCAATATCTTGCTCACGATATTCACCAGACATTAACAACATTGAGAAGATGTTGTGATACTGTTGTTCCTTGTGATTCACAAGACTTTGCATCCACGGATCAATCATAGCAGTCATTCGTAATCATCTCCAACAATAGACAACAGTTTGTAATAGTCTTCTGTCCACATGTCACAGGTTAGTGAACATTGAAACAGCCAGAACCAGTGTTTCAAAGGAGCGTAAATTAAACGCTCGCAATCATACATACAATCAGTCATTGTCATAAGCATTAACATAGAACCATGCACGCATTTCGACATACATCCAGACAGCATGTTCGATGAACTGTTGCTCACCCCAATCATTGCTGTCGAAGTTAAGTTGTTCGGCAATGTATGAGTGTGCAGATTGTGCGAAGTTGTCCTCACAGTATTCATCGAGCTCGTCCATGATTTCATTTTTGAACTCAGTGTATTTGTCAAGAAGGTCTGATGTGTAGATAAAACCAGACACACCAGCAGACATACCGTGATTGACAATATCGTTGAGCTCGTCAATATCGAACTCTTCACCGAGAATAGTTTGCACCATGTCTAAACCAACAGTAGCAGTCATGAATTGAAAAGGAATGAGTGTGTGATGTAGTAATGAACACTACAGGAAAGGATGTGCACGACATCCTAAAGTGTAATGATCAGTCAATCATCTTAAAGTAATCTAAGGTGATGCGTTGATCGTCATCAGTATCTAACACTAACTCGCAACCATCTTGATAACCACGACGCTTATGAGTTGTCCTCATTGTGTTGAAGTAACCGACGGCATCGGTGATGTTATCGAAGTCTTCCCAAACATCAGGCGGAGAGTCATGAAACTCATCGTGAATAAGAATAGAAAAGAGCATTGATAGTTAGTGTAGAACAGTGGAAGCGAAGCTTACGCTCCGTGATAATCAGTAGCTATCACATAGCAGGAGCAAGCTCAACATACTTAACACCATCAGCCTTGCAAGTGTTGTTGATGAACTTACCGAGACTACGAGCAGCGTTATCAATGTTGAACTTGACGATAGCACGACGGCTAACATTGTCATAACGATACACAGCACCAGACTTGAACAGAACAGTCACAGTGCCAGAGATAGCATCAGTGCAGATAGAGTCAACAACAGTGCTGTTGATGTAGTTAGAAGCAGCAGAGGACAGAGATTGGAAGGAAGCGTTGAACATAATAATGAGTGTGTTTGATAGTTAGTGAACAAGTAGTCAATCAATGAGATGACTACATAAAACCAACCGTGATGGAATGGTTTGAGGTAGTGATCTGTTTGTTTGTCTGACTCTGTCAGTATAGCAGCTTTGGCTTAGCTTGTGTGGGTTGGTGTGACACTTAATCGTTTGTCCATGATCAATGCTTGACGCTCAGTATAGTAATAAGACTCAGCATGTCTCGTTGCTGGAAGTGATGGACGTTGTGGAGCAGGATTCAACCATGAATACATCTGAGCTTGTCTGTCTTGTTGTCCCTATTATAACCACAGCTTGATCCGGTTTGGTGCTGGTGTTGTGCAGGTTGTTAAACTGGTTGTTCATTGGTTGCGCGACAGATATCGTTATGAATACGTATTCGTATCGGTGTAACGCACAGTATTATTCCGTATCACACAGTATAAAACCGGTTGTTATCTGTTGTCAACCGGTTGTGTACAGTAAAAAAACTGGCACCCCACGGGGGTAAAATGGTACAGGTGTACTATGCTATTCGGGTTCACAAATTTCCGCCGTTTTTCAACCGGTCTATTTCGGATAAAACAGCGGATATAATATCAGGGGAGGCTTTCATTGAGGTTAATTGTTTTAGCAGCGTCTCTAAGACGATCAGCTTCTCTTGAATCGGGTCCATCTTGTTTAAATTGGGTTACATACGGTGGAAACCAGGTCCAAGGGGTAAGACACTGCTGTATATTAACTGGATATTTAAGACACATGGTGGTCATCATTGTAAACCACAGGACTATGTTACTCATACAACCATTTTAGTATTGTCATTTGGTTCTTCGTGGACTTCGGGTCCAAAACCATGCTTAGCAATGTAGTTAAGATAACCATCATCGGTCTTATCTGTCTCACTGCCGTATTGTTTAACCATTTCATAACACCAATCCCTTATCTCATTAACTGATGGTGTAAAACGTGCTACACCAAACACTGCTCCTACTTGTTTAGGAGTCATCCGTATGTAAGCTGCATTCTTGTAGTAAACACGGAAGTAATTAGAACCGGTTCTATTCCGGTGATACACTACGTTAGATTCGTTAGTGTTATTAGGACATGCGTATTCCATCTGTGAGTGGGTAGTAGTAGTATAATAAGAGTTATCCATACCGGGGATAACCGGTATTAAATAGAAAGAGGGAGATTGTCTTTACAAAGTAAAGGCATGTCTCCCTCACAGGAGGCGGGTCCACCCTTCCCTCCCCCTGTATAAGGGACGGATTGGAATTTACCAGTGAGGGACTACCTTTTTACCACGCTCTAATCTAGCTTGTCTACGTTGTTGTAAGTTCATACCAAAACCCATAGCATTAACTGCTGCTTCTGGGTCTTCTAGCCATGCATCGAGCATATCATCCCATTCTTCACGCTTACGTATGTTAATACTTTCTTGTGCACTAATAGCTAGAGCATCTGTAAAGTATTTAACACCTTGTGCTAGGCAGTCTAGTCTGTCGTCGTGTTTAACTGCGCCTTTCTCACGACACATTCTACTCATTTGGTAGAAGAGCATGTACATGAGTCGTTCTTCGGGAGCTGCATCCTTGTTAGAGGTGTAATCCCAATCAATGACACCACGATCAACAACCATCCTATGTTGATTAAGAACAGGTTCAAGCGCATCGATGATACGATCTTCTTTTCTGACGTTTGCTCGTACTTCTTCGACATCGATCAGTTGTTTAGTTTGTTGTAGGTGTTTACGAAACAACTCTGATACAATACCATCACCAAAGTTTGTTTCTATAACTAGTTTTTTAACATCATACTTCTTACAGCCACGTAGGATATCTAGAAGGGTTCGGTCTGAATATCCGTCTTTATAAGCTCGCATTTCGTGCAAGTACAGTATACCGTTTCGCTGGGAGAGATAAGCTGCTGCCGTCTCATCTGAGCCTCTACCCGACGGGTCAACTGAGCAGATTGTCTCGGTGTAAGCACCCCACTCCCCTTGCTGTTGCATTGGACTGTAGAAATAATCTCCAGGTAAACCGACAGTGGGAGCGTCTTTAATAACATTGGCTGGATCGGAGCACCATATGATGTTCTCGGGAGCAGACTTAGGGTTAACACTAGTAACAATAAGATCTGCCATTTTAAGCGGAAATTTGTCAGCATCACTAAGACTCGTGTCTAACATGAACTGTAGCATGAAGTTCGACCGTCCCATGGACGCTTCACGCTGTATTAGATCCTCGTTATCGAAGCGGTCATCTGTTACGTCCCAGGGTTCTGCTCCGGTATCAATATCGGCTTGAAGGGTAGGGGCGAGGAGTCCCTCATACTTACTGGCATCACGGGGATAACGTGCTGGCCACACGAAAGGGCGATAATTCCTTTCTGCAAGTTTTCTATAGACGGTGAAGTTGTTCTGAGGAGTACCCAGGAACATAATTCTGCTATCATCTTTAGGTGTTAGGATAGATTCTGCTTCAGTGCAGAGTTGTAATAGTTTCTCCCTCATCAATTCTGTCATTGAGTTACCAGGAACTTCAATGTCGTCTAGAATCATAAGGTCTGCGCGGCTGCCAGTCAATTGGCCAGTAATCCCGACGGATTTGACTGATGGCGCTTGGTGGGGAGAGCAGTTTACGTCGAAAGAGATCCGACTCCATCTGGCGTCGTCGCTCTTCGGTCTCAAATGGTTCAACCATGGTGTCTCAATAATCAGCTTTTGTAGGAAGATTGACATGTTATCTGCACGCTCTTTCGATGCGGAGATAATCATAATTTTCTTTTCTGGATTATTAAACAGTGTCCACAACACAAATGCGCCTGTAATCCAGCTCTTCCCGACTCCTCGGAATGCCTGGATCTGTAAACGCTTTGGACCGTGTTGTAGGTAGTCAGCAATAGAATACTGTGCTCTTGTAGGATTAGGGAGGTCCAGCTGTCCCCACAGGGCTTGTAGGAACAGCTTAAAATCATCCTGCAAGGCTTGGATAACGTCTTGCATAAATTATTTGTTTTGGATTTCTTTTAACAGGTTGTCAAGAGGTTCCCAAATTTTAGCAGTGTCCATGTTGTAAGCTACATCACCTGCGAGAATCTCTTTCCATCGAGCCATAAGTTCATCCACATTTTTCACATCTTTTAAAGAGTTTTGAATAGCTGATTTAGGAATTTCTGCACCTTGATCTCGTAAAATAGTATGCAGTTCATTATGAGGATCTTTTAGCATATTCAAAAGGTTTGCTCTAACATCACCAGTTCTACGACCTTGGTTAGCTGCAAATTCTGCCATAGCAATCAAATCATCTTTTGTTGCTTTTCCTTTGGCAATTAACTCATCCATTTTACTAAAGTAAGCAGCACTAACACCTTTAGGGAACAAATGGTGTTGCTCTAACCATTCTCTCAATGCTCTAGCACTTTCTTCTGCTCGTTTAGCATCTAAACCTGGTTTAGTCCTAAAGAAATTCTGACCAGGACCTTCTTTATCAAAAGGTAGAACGTTAGATTGAGCTTGACTTAAAGCCTCTTGAGCATCTGTTTTTCTCTCGTTAAGACTTTTGTAAACCTTTGTCATATTACCTTTTTTCCTGTTATAAATGTCTTTTATTTCAGGATTGTTGTTAAGGTAAATTTGTAGGTTTTTAGGATCGTTTTCCAGTTCTTTTAAAGCTGTAAGCTGCTCGTTCAATTCACTAACTCGTAGCTCTTTCTGTTCAATTTTTGTACCACGAGTAATTAATTGTTTTGATTGTGCAGGAGAAGAAAGGTCAGCACCTGTTTCAATACCACCACGGACACCACGTAAAATCTCTGGATCAGTAATCGTAACAGCTTTCATTACCGTAGGAGGTTGCAGTTGTTGCATCCTGGGTTTTACATAAGAGTCAAGATTACCAACACCAGCTAGACTGACTTGTAGCTGTGGTCCCATAGGAGGTATCCGATCTATACCCTCTTGTAAAGTTGCCAATGTAGCTTGACCAACACCGAGATTTTTAATATCTTTAGCACCAGCTTCAACTGCTTCTTTAGCAAGTTTAGGTGCATTTCTTAGCACAGCAGTTCCGCCAAGTGATAGAGCAGTATCAACTAACTCTAAAGCACCTAAAGCTTGTGGACCGGTTGGTCCATGCATTTCATAAGCTTGTTTTTTAGCCATATAATCAGCATGACCAAGACCTTGGACCATACTTCCAATAAATTGGCCCCATTGACTATCTTTATTGTCTTCAATTACATCACGTGCAAATCCACCTAAAGTCATGAGGGCCTCACCAACAATACCGGTTTGACCTGCAAACTGCTGAGCACGTTCTTGTTCTTTCTGTTGTTCGTACCATTGTTGGTCCTGCCAAGTAGGCTTAAGACCGCTCATTTGTTCGGGCATTAGCTAATGTGATCTAAAATACGTTGTTGTCTTTCTGGATGAAGACCGAAGCGTGCTAGCATCCAGTCTTCCCAGTTTTCGCTTCCTTTGCTCTGATTACAACTGCGACAGGCTGGGACGCAGTTACTTGAAATAGTTTCGCCGCCGCTAGAACGAGGCTTAACGTGATCAATAGTAAGTTCATGTAAGTCATAAGATTCTCCACAATAAACACATGTGTTGCCAAAGGATTCCTTAATGGCACGCCTCCAAAGGCGTGTAGCTTCGGAAGACGTCATGGTTATTAGGTTTGCAATGTAGTAATCAGGATTAGGAAGTAAAGGAGTCATGCACGGCGCTTAGGTTTCTTACGAGCAGCATTAGAGCTAGCGTTTTGGGGTCTACCCTGTGTTGTACTGCCAGCGTAATGACCAGCTTCACGGGGATCACCCTTTGCCATCTTTAATTTGCTTCGCAACCTATTTGCGTTAACGCGCAATGCTTTACCTTTTTTAGTTCTATTGTATGCAGTTTGTTGTGATTTATGGTTCCCGTTTCTGTATTTGGGACCATCAAAGCGTTTTTTCGCCATAAATCTCTAGTAAACTCGCCCGTACAGGCGTTTTTGTACCATTTCTGGGTCAACATCAGGCATAACCTTGGCAAGTTTTGCCAACGGGTTGCTATCTGAGGCGACACCGCTGATGTCATTGGCTTTGAGCCAGTCACATGCAGCCTTCAGGTCTTGAGTGGTGGCTTCTCCCGACTTAATACGAGCCAAAAACTCTTTAGTAACTAGGTTATGTAGCTCGTTGAATTGGGTTTCTGTGGCTTTTTTATGCGCCATGTCGTAAAACTATTTGGTCTAATTTGTTTTCAATGCGTACCATGTGGTCTTCCATGCGCTTAGTCATGATTGACAAGTCGGCTTTAGACACATAGTCCTGGGCAACGCCTAGTTCTATTGCATCTATACGCCGGTCGAGACCACTGATACGATCGTGTACATTATTGACTCTCTGATGGAGTCTATTGTTTAGAGCCGCTCCCGCTGCCACTGCGGCTATCGAGATGCTCACTAGTGCTTCCAGCATTATTTATAGATACGATTGGAACTATGTCATTACACAGGTGTTCAACACGTGAGCCAGGTCTAAATGTAAAACCCATTCTCATGAGCTCTGCACATTTACCTGCTCTAATCAGCTCATAGTTGAGCCGCATCTTTTGTTCGTGTCGTTTAGCTATTGCCTTACACTGCTCGATCATTCCACTATCAAGCGGCACCATAAAATTAACCTGTGCTCCCCAGTTAGAGTTACGAACGTAACCATCAGGATCTACAGGTCTAGTTTCATTACCCATCATAAATGGGCTCAGTGTCATTGTCGGACCATTACAGGAATTGGACCCTGCAAAGTATTGACGTGACGGAGCTCCATTGTTCTGGAATTGCACCGCTTGATTTGTGACATTGCCAGTAGCAGCGGCAACAGGATTAGAGGAGTTCTGTACAGTAGGTTCTTCAGCATGTGCCGGGCCTACTGCGAGAAGACAGACAAGGATGTAGTAGTGGAGGTGATGTCGATGTCTTCGGTAATTGTTATGTCTTCGATCTTCCCGGCTGCTCGTGTGGTGATCTCCAGTTGAAACGGATCGCCTGCGGTATGCACCGAGAAGGTAGTTTGTGCACCCTTTATAACTGCCATGGGAGT